>ERZ1370068.9366-contig-8150_pt1 | contig 20255 bp, 21 predicted proteins | sample MGYA00561227_ERZ1370068 | MGnify/ENA primary metagenome ERZ1370068 (study PRJEB38410, sample SAMEA6850437) | metagenome | study: Metagenomic assessment of the ecological functions of the soil: analysis of the soil microbiota associated with the... | reverse complement strand
GTATGCCGTTCCAGTTACGTATTGCTTACGCCGCGTGTGCGTCGCGGCAGATCACTATCAGGGGCAAACTCCCTGCCACGGGCGGTGTGTAATGCGATACTTCGGACCTTGAGGCCGATTCGCGTCCCGGCGCGCCATCCCCGGCGACGAGCCGGCACTTCGTGCCCTCCGCCTCCAGGGCGCTCTCGGACACGCCCGACGCGTTCGGCTCGACCTACGAACGCGAATGCGCCAGGACGGCCCGCAGACTGGCAGCGCTGGATATCGACCGGCGCAACCTTCATCGCCGATGGACCGGATGGTGCCGGAGGTCTCGCGGGCCGGTCTCCACGACGAGCACGATCGGCTCCGTCGTCCACCTCATGTCGATGTGGGTGCACCCGGCCCTTCGTGGATCCGCTGCGGCCGACGCGCTCGTCATCGCGGTGCTTGCGTGGGCGGCTGAAGAGGCGGCGCGCGAGGTGAGGCTTCACGTCGTCGCGGGAAACGATCGCGCCGAACGATGCTACGAGCGGAATGGATTCCGCCGATCGGGCCGCGAGCTGGTGCGCGAGCGGGACGGGCGTGTCGAGTCGAGATGATTCTTATCGCGCCGTCGTAACCGGTGCGCGAATCGCGCGGCCGGGGCGGGCCGAGGTCACGCTGCCGCCGTCGACGACGGTCTCTCCGGCGATGATGACCGTCGGAATACCGGCCGACGGGATGGTCGGCGTCCTCGTAGGTGGCGCGATCGATCACGGTTGCCGGATCGAAGATCGTCAGGTCGGCGTCGGCGCCCGACGCGTGATGCGGCCCTTCTTCGCCATCGCCGGCGTCCGCCGCTCGAGACGCCGCGCCGGCTCGAGCGTCATGCGCCGCAGCGCGTCCATCAGCGGCACCACCTGATCCTCGCGAACGTATTTCCCGAGCACCTTCGCGAAGGTGCCCGAGGTGCGCGGATGCCCACGGACCGTGCTCGATGAAGCCGTCGCTGGCGATCATGGCGAGCGGGCTGGCGATCGCGGCGCGGGTCTGCTCTTCGGTGCGGCCGTGGATGATCACGGTGCCGCCGGCTCTCGCGCCTTCCCGAAGCTGGCGTCGCGTCAGCCGCTCGCCGCGTCGAGACGAGCTGGTGCAGGCCAAACCGGGCGTCGGGCCAGTTCGTCCAGTCGTCGAAGAGCGCCGATTGGATCTCGGTCATCCCCGCGCCGTATGGAGTACGCCTCGGTGGTCACGTCCTGGCCGCGCGTCGCGGGCCGCCTTGATCGCCGCGAGGAACGCGTCGAGCTCCGGTCACGCGGCCGCGAGTTGACGTGGACGATGTGGAGCGCGGCGCTGCGCCGCGGCCAGCGGCCGCGATCGTCTCGTGCAGCCCTTGCAGACCGCCGCGCATGTGGATGTGGGCCGACGCGCCGCCGTCGGCCGCGACGCGAAACATCCGCTCGATCTCGGACATCGGCGCGCCCGGCGTGTAGGCGCTCCCGAACCCGCATCGCCACCGCGCCCTGCGCCAGCCCCTCGCGCAGGATGGCTTCCATCGCCGCCATCTGCGCCTCGGTCGCCGCGCCGCTGCCACCGATGCCGGCAGGCAGCGAGGCCGGTGCCGGGATCGCCGAGCACCTTCATCCGCGCCGGGATGTGCCCGATCGACGCACGCCGTAGTTCACGATCTGTCCGCCGTCGCGCGCGCGTGCACGCGCGGCACATCGCCCGTGCCCACCTCGAGCTCGAACGCCGACGTGACGCCGTCGCGAACCATCATGCGATACGACTCTTCCTGCTGCCCGTGCTCGTGCAGGTCGATGAAGCCGGGCGCGACGACGCAGGCGCGCAGGCGTCGATGACGCGCGCGCCATCGAGCGGCGTCGTCGAGACCGCTTCGATCGTCCCGCCCCGGATGCCGACGTGGCGCACGGCGTCGATGCCCGATTCAGGATCCATCGACTGCGGCCGTTGGCGACGACGGGGTCGTAGGGCGGCGGCGGCGCCGGTTTTAGGCGCGCACACTTGCCCGAGAGCGACAAGGGAGATGGCGGCGATGACAGAGCGGGCCGTCGGATCTGGGGGCGGAGATTAGCACGGCTTCGGCCGACGAATCATCGAAGGAACAAGAGATCGCAGAAGGCTAGGAGGTCCGCTTTTTCTGAGAAGGCAACCGCGAAAACAGAAGAACACGGAACACCCCACGAGAAGAATCCAGTCTCGTAACAGGCCCGTCGCACGCAATGAATCGGCGGCCCGGCCTGCCACGCAGGCCGGCAGGTCCCCGTCGGAGTCGGACCGCCAGGCGAACCCGAGGATCCGTGATTGGATTCGTCTCGCGGCCCGATTCCGACGGGACGCGCCGCTTCGCAACGCCCGCCGAATGGGAGCGTGCGTCTAGAAGACAACTCTGACCTCCTGACCTCCTGTTCGCGACAAGACAACGGCGAAGCCCGTCGTAAAATCGACAGCATGACCGGCATGAACATCAGTCCTCTCGCTGGCCCTCGGCGTCGGCGCCGCCCCAAGCAGCACGATCACGGCGCCGCGAGCGACGAGAAAGCTCGGGACCGTCGCGTTCGCGACCTCCTGCAGCGCCGCGGCGCAGCCGCAGTTCAACCGCGCCGTCGCGCTGCTGCACTCGTTCGAGTTCGGGCGCGCCATCGACGCGTTCACGGCGACGCTCGAAGGCGATCCGTCGTGCGCGATGGCCGAATGGGGCATCGCGCTGAGCCGGTGGAGCAACCCGTTCGTGGTCGGCATCCGTCCGCCGGCGCCGCTGCAGCCGGGGCGCGACGCCGTCGAACGCGCGCGGACGATCGGGCCGAAGACCGAGCGCGAGCGCGCGCTATGTCGACGCCGTGGCGCAGCTGTACGACCACTTCGACACCATCGATCAGCGGACGCGGCTCGTCGCCTACCGCGATCGCGATGGCCGGGCTTGCGGCCGCGCATCCGGACGACACCGAGGCGGCGATCTTCTACGCGCTGTCGTCGTCGGCGTGGCCGCGTCAGCTGCCGCTCGACAAGACCTACGCGGAGCCAGCTCAAGGCCGGCGCGATCCTCGAGACGCCTGATCGCGACGCAGCCGGATCATCCGGGCCTGGCGCACTACATCATCCACAGCTACGACGTGTCCGCCGCTCGCCGACCGCGCGCTCGAGGCGGCGCGGCGCTACGCGAAGATCGCGCCGCCGGCGCCGCACGCGCTGCACATGCCGTCGCACACCTTCACGCGCCTCGGCTACTGGCAGGAATCGATCGACGCCAACATCGCGTCGGCGCGCCGTCGCGAAGCGCGACGGCGTCGTCGGCGAAGAGCTGCACGCGATGGACTACCAGCACCTATGCCTACCTGCAGACCGGGCAGGACGCGACGGCGCGCGCGGCTCGTCGAGGCGCTGCCGGAGATCGCCGCGCGCTTCGATCCGACGGCCACCGCCTGCGCGGCGCCGAGCTCGCGCGGCGTTCTTCGCGGTCGCGGCGATTCCGGCGCGCTACGCGCTCGAGCGCGGCGCGTGGGCCGAGGCCGCCAGCCTCGAGCCGCGTCCGAGCAGCTACCCGTACGCCGAGGCGCTCACGCATACTGCGCGCGCGCGCTCGGCGCCGCGCATACCGGCGACGCGGCCATCGTCGAAGCGCGTCCATCGACGCGTTGCAGCGAATTACGCGACGCGCTCGACGCACGCAGAAGGAGGCCTACTGGGCCGAGCAGGCCGAGATCCAGCGGCGCGTGCGCGACGGCGTGGCTGGCGCTCGCCGAAGGACGACAAGCACGATGCCGTCGCCGGGCTGCGCACGGCCGCGGCGATCGGAGGACGGGACCGAGAAGGCGGCGGTGACGCCGGGCCCGCTCGCGCCGGCGCGCGAGCTGCTCGGCGAGATGCTGCTGCAGCTCAAGCAGCCGCGCGCGAGGCGCTGAAAGAGTTCGAGACGACGCTGAAGAAGGAACCGAACCGGTTCCGCGCCGTGCACGGCGCCGCCGAAGGCCGCGACGCTCGCCGCCGACCGCGCGACGGCCCGCACATACTACGGTCAGCTCGATGAAGATCTGCGATCGAGGCGACCTGCCCGGCAGGGCGGAGCTGGCCGAAGCGCGCAAGCTCGCTGCCGCTTCGCCCGCGAGATGAAATGATCAGACGTCGGCAATCGTCAGCGGGCGAGGCGCCTTGCCGTCGATGTCGGTGAAGCCGTGCTCGGCGGCGAGGCGGGCGGCGACGAGCACCGATCCGCTGTGCCGCAGGAGGTCGGCATCCGCGGCCAGCGCGGCGCACGGCCCGCCCGATGAACTCGGGCGATTCCGAGTTCGTCGAGGTCGAGCCACGCCGCCGCTTCCATGACCTTCTCCGTCCGCACCAGTCCCGGGTAGAGCGACACGGCGGTGACGCCATGGGGCCGCAGTTCGATCGGCCATGTCGGCGGTCATCTTGTCGGTCGCGGCCTTCGACACGCCGTAGGCGACGTTCGCGATGTGCTTCTGTGCCGCCCAGGTCGAGATGTTCACGATCAGCCCGCGCCGCCTGGCGACCATCGTCTGTGCCGCCAGCTGGCTCGCGTGGTAGTGCGCGCGCACCCCGGCGCTGAACATCGCGTCCCAGCGCCAGAGCGGCTGTTCCCAGAACGGCTTGGCCCACGTGAACGCGCCGTCCTCGACCATCCGCTCGTATCCGCCCCAGACGTTGTTCACGAGGATGTCGATCCCGTCGAGTCTCCCGAGCGATGCGTTCGAACGCGGCCGTCACCTCGTCATCAACGCCGGTGGTCGCAGCGGATGCCGGTGATGTGCGCATCGATCGGCGCGCCATCGTGCACCGAGCGGCCGGTCACGAAGACTCGCGCCCCCTCGTCGGCGAGCGCGCGGGCGATGCCGCGGCCGACGCCGAAGGTCCCGCCGGTGACGACGGCGACCTGATCGTTCAGTGATTTCACGAGGCGAACATATGGCGAAAATGCGTCCGGCTGTCAAGACGCATCGCGTTGGTAGACTACGCGCTCGTAGTCGTCGTAGTGTCCGCCTTCAGCGTGCAGCGAGCACCGCTAACGCGGATGCTACGTATGAAGAGAAGAACGAAGGAGAGGTCTCATGCGAAGCTTGCAGTCGCCGCCATCGTCGCCGTGATTCTGGCCGGTTCGGCGATCGTTCAGATTCGAGCGTCAACGGCCGCTCCTGCGACGTCGCCGGCGGTCGCCGCCTCGACCTCGTGCGAGACCCTCGCCTCGCTGGCGCTGCCGCACGCGAAGATCGAATCCGCCGCAGACGGTGGCGGCTGGCGCGTTCGTCGCCCGCCGGCGCGCGGAGTCGCGCCGGCGGATGGCGCGGCGGCCGCCGCGTCAATCCCTACGCGAAGCGTGCCGGCGTTCTGCCGCGTCGCGCGCCACGCTGACGCCGACGAGCGACTCCGACATCAAGGCCGAAGTCTGGCTGCCGGCGTCGGGCTGGAACGGCAAGTATCAGGCGGTCGGCGGCGGCGGATGGGCCGGGCGCGATCTCGTATCCCGCGATGGCGCGCCGCGGTCCGCGCCGGCTACGCGACCGCGAGCACCGATACCGGGCACACCGGCGGCACCGCCGACTTCGCGCTCGGCCATCCGGAAAAGCTCGTCGACTTCGGCTACCGCGCGATCCACGAGACGACGGCGTTCGGCCAAGCCGATCATCGACGCGTTCTACGAGCGCGCGCCGAAGATGTCGTTCTTCAACGGCTGCTCGACCGGCGGACGGCAGGCGATCACCGAAGCGCAGCGTTATCCGAACGACTTCGACGCGATCGTCGCCGGCGCGTCGGCGTGGGACGGCATGCGCATGCACGCGCTGCGCGTCGCGGTCAGCCAGCAGCATCAACCGCAACGCCGACGGCGTGATTCCGCCGAGCAAGCTGCCGATGATCCACGCCGCGGTCCTCGACGCGTGCGACGGCGCTCGACGGCGTCAAGGACGGCGTGATCGAGAACCCGCTGCAGTGCCGCTTCGACTACGCCAAGCTCGCGTGCAGAGGGCGCGCGACGGCCCGACTGCCTGACGCCGAGCACAGGTCGAGTCGGCGAAGGCGCTGACCTCGCCGCTCGAAGGACGTCCGCGAGCGGCAAGACGATCGATCGAGCGTCATCTCGTGGCCCGGATCGGAGCTCGGATTGGGCGACGCTCGGCGGCGCGGAGCCGCTCGGCCTGTCGATCTCCGGCCTGGCGAACATCCTGTTCAAGGATCCGCGCTGGGACTGGCAGACGTTCGAGGTCGCCAAGGACGATCGAACGACGCCGCGAAGGCCGACGGCGGCGCGCTGCTTCTCCGGCGATCCGAACCTGAACGCCGTTCTTCGACGCGCGGCGGCAAGCTGCTCGATGTATCACGGCTGGACCGATCCGCAGGTGACGCCGCAGGACGAGCACGATCTACTACGACAAGGTGGTCAAGACCGTCGGCAAGGAGGCGGCCGCGAAAGGGCATCGCGCTCTTCATGGTGCCGGGCATGAACCACTGCCAGGGCGGCGCGGGCACCGACACGTTCGACAAGATGGCGGCGATCGAAGCGTGGGTCGCGACCGGCAAGCGCGCCGGCGCAGATCGTCGCGTCGCACCTGACCAACGGCACGGTCGACAAGACGCGGCCGCTCTGCCCGTTCCCCAGGTGGCGAAATACCAGGGCGCGGGCGACACGAACGACGCGGCGAATTTCACGTGCGCGAACCCGTAGCTCGTCCGAGGGAAATGACGCGTCGGCGTGACGTAGGGCACGGCTGTTAGCCGGACACTGCGTCGAACGACGGTGCCCCTGCCTACGTCCCCGTTCGGAGAGCCAGTCGGTCCGGTCGCGCTCGAACCATGCCATCGGGCCGGCGTCTGCATAGTCCGGATGGGGAAACGCGCGCTCGCCGTTCCGCTCGAGCCCGATCTTCTGGAGCACCTGCTGCGACGCCTGGTTCTCCAGGTTCGCCATGCCGACGATGCGGGGGAGTGCCAGGTCGACGAAGCCGTAGCGGAGGACCGCGGCCGCCATCTCGGTCGCGAAGCCTTTCCCCACGCTGATGTCGCCAGCGTAAAACCAATCTGGATGATCGATTCGCCTCGGATGTTGTTCAAGAGGTGAAAGCCGACGCTGGTGCCGGTCGCGGCCTCGACGGTCATCCAGATCCCGAGCCCGGGATGCTCGTCGTAATAGTCCAGGACCCGCGTCTTCAGGAGCTGATCCGCCGCGGCGCGGTCGCTTGACTCCGCCAAGATGCCGCGTGACCTCGGGGTCGCCGTGCAGTCTCGGCGAACCAGCTCGCGTCGGCAGGCGTGAAGCGCCGCAGCGCGAGACGCTCGGTCGTCAGCCAGTAGTCAGGGCCGGCCATCGGGGCGCTTCGTTCACCAGGCCAGCGGCGCCGGCGGATCCGACACCGACTGAAAGCGAACCGCGACCACGCCGTTGCGGTCGCGACGGCTGGCGATCGGCACGAGTCCGGCCTTCAGCAGCGTGTCGATCTGGCTCTCGGTGAGGAAGCGCTCGGCGCACGGCCTGCATCTCACGCTCGCCGTCGCGTACGAACGTGTACGCCGGGAGATCGCCGATCTCGCGCTCGTCGCCCGGCTCCATCTCCCAGCCGCGCGCGGTGAACGCCTTGCCGATGAGCAGCGCCGATGGCCAGCGCGCGCGTTGCCCCAGAGGAACTCTTCGTGCGCCGGTGCGCCGACGAACTCCTCGAAGGCGAAGGCCTCGATCGGATCGCTGCCCTTGCCGTACGGCAGGCGCAGCAGCACGCGCGGCGCGGCGAGCCCGATCCACGGCGCGGCTTCGCTGCGGCGCAGCGTCTGCCACGCCAGCCAGCGCCGCCCGCATCGTCGCCGGCCAGCGCCCAGTCGGCGCCGGCGAGCAGCGGCCCGCCGGCCTGCGACGCGATCAGGCCGAGCGCGGCGAGCAGCCCGATGTCTGTCTCCGACGGGCCGAACTGGAACAGCGCCGACGAGCGCCGACCAGCCTCGCGGCGCCCGGCACGTCGCGCGAGCGGTCGACCACCGCGCGATGGAGGCCGGTCTGCGCGATCTGGCCCTGCGCCGCGACGATGTCGGCGAGCAGCTCGTCGCGCGTCACGTCGAACAGATGCAGCTGCAGGTGCTCGTCGAGCTCGAGGCTCGAGATCAGCCACCGCACGCCGCGCCAGGCCGCTTCGAGCGACTGGAACGCCGGGTCGTGCAGCAGCGCGCGCATCTGCTCGGCGATCGCGGCATCCACCGCCGCCAGATACGGCGCGGTCTGCGCCGACGGTGTCCTTGACGATGTGCGGCGCGACGATGTTGCGGATCAGCGCGTCGAGTCCGCGTCGCGCGGCGCGGCGGCGGCGCGGCTCGGGCTCGGCTCGGTTTGCCCAGCAGGCGGCCGAGGAGATCGTCGTTGGCCGCCGGCGGGTTGGCGCGCGCCTGACGCAAGCGCCTGGAACAGGTCGAGCCGGGCGTACAAGCCGGTCGGGGTGAAAGTCGTCGATCTGCTCGAAGCGGATCTCGCCGGCCGGCACGCGTCAGCCGCGGCGCCAGCCGCCGCATGACGTCGTCGAGGTTGTCGATGTCCACCCGCTGCGTCGGCCGGCGTCGCGAGCGGCGTCCGTTCCGCCGCCGCCTTGCCGCTGAAGTCGCCGAGCACCAGCAGGCGCATCGGTTCGCTCGTCGTCGCGCGGGCCGCCGCTGCGGCCGAACCCGAGGTCGAACTCCAAGCGTCCTGGCATCGATGGCTCCTCGTTCGATCGGAGTCTGAAGCAATCACCATTCGCGTGCAAGCCGCCCAAAGCCAGTGCCCGCGCAGACGCAGGGCACGGCTTCCAGCCGTGCTACGAGGCACCGCTAAAGCGGTGCCCTACACTGGAGACCGCACGACGCGCTGCAGATGTGCCATACACTACGCGTCAATGCAGAGCCATCTACCCCGGGCGCCGCGAGTTCCTGATCGGGCTCGCTGGCGTGACGGCGATCGCGCGCCGGCCGCAAGCCGCCGCGGCGCCGGCATTCATGTATGTCGGCAGCTTCACCGGCGAAGGACGCGGCCACGGCGAAGGGCTCAGCGTCTTCCGCCGCGCCGGCGAATCGGCTCGCTGGACGCTGGTGCAGCTGCTGAAGGAGCTCGCCGATCCGTCGTTTCTCATCATCGATCGCCAGGGCCGCTGCCTCTACTCGGCGCACGGCGATGGGACCGAGGCGACCGCGTATCAGATCGATCAGGCGACCGGCCGGCTGACGGTGCTGAATCGGCAGCCGACCGGCGGCAGGAACGGCGTGCACCTCGCGATCGATGCGACCGGCCGCTGTCTCGTGCTGCGCGAACTACGCGACCGGCAGCCGTCGCGGTCCTGCCGATCAACCCGGACGGGTCGCTCGCGCCGCGTGAGCGATCTGGCGACGCTGTCCGGCACGCCGGGCCCGCACCGGACGCAGCAGGAGAGCTCGCACCCGCACCACTGTCCCTTCGATCGCACCGGACGGTTCGTCGTCGTGCCCGACAAGGGCCTCGACAAGGTCGTTCGTCTATCCGTCTCGATGCCGGCGCGCGGCAAGCTGGCGGCCGGCCACCCTCCCGACGTCGCGAGCCGCGCCGGCGCGGCGCCGCGCCACGCGGATTTTCATCCGACGCAGCCGTACGTGTACGTGATCAACGAGCTCGACTCCACGATTGGCGACCTACCGCGTTCGACTCCGGATGCGGGCGGACTCCAGCCGCTGCAGATCGTCACCACGTTGCCGTCCAGCTACACCGGGAACAACACCGGCGCCGAGATCGCCGGTCGCGCCGTCCGGCCGCTTCGTCTACGGATCGAACCGCGGCCACGACAGCATCGCCATCTTCGCCATCGACCAACGCTACCGGCCTGCTGACCGCGATCGGCTGGGAATCGACGCAAGGGCAGGACGCCGCGCTTCTTCGGGCTCGATCCGTCAGGCACGCATCTCTACGCCGCGAACCAGAACAGCGACACCGTGGTGATCTTTCGCATCGACCAGACGACCGGCAGCGCTGACGCCGACCGGCGAGATCGTGAAGGTGGCGAGTCCGTGCACGATCGCCTTTCGGTGAAGCTGTCACGATGCCGAATTGACGCTCAGACATTCAAGGCATGACGACCGCAGAGACCGCGAGAATTCACGTCTGAGTTTCGTGCCAGCTTCTCGTTCACCGTCGTGCGACGCGGCAACGCGAAGACGAAGATCGCATTCCCGCCAGGTGCGATCTTCTTCTCAGGCGTCAGCTCCGCCGGAATCGTCGTGACCCACTGCGCCGCCGCCGGTGCCGACCGGCACCGGCGAGATACTGGCGGCCGCTCGACCGCGTAGGTGATCGGGAAGCCCTGCACCGAGGTCGGCAGCCGCGTCTGGAACAGGATCGCTCCGGTCGCCGCGTCGTGGACGTAGAGATAGCGATCGAAGTCGCCGACGATGACGAGACCGCCGCCGGTGGTCAGCGCCGCGGTGTTCGGCGGCGTGCGGGTGCGATGGCGCCACAGGATCTCGCCGGTCCGCGCCTTCATCGCGAGCAGCTCGCCGATGCCGTCGGGCTTTCCGGATGCATCAGGTTGGTGCGCCGGCCGCCGCCGGAGCCGCCGCCGCCCTCGACGCGCGGCACGTCGCGTGAACGTCCCTTCTCGCAGCTCAGATTGAGCGGGATGTAGAACGCCTGCGTGTCGGGGTGATACGCCATCGCGCGCAGGCTCTTGAAGCCCGACGAGCTCGGGCAGAACTCGAGCTCGACGCCGGCTTCGGAATCATGTTCGGCGCGGTAGGTCGCCTTGCCGGTCTGCTGGATCGACGTCGAGCACGTTCTGGTAGCGCAGAGTCGCGCGCGCTGCACGAACGCGCCGGTCCGTGCGATCGAGCTCCCACAGGATGCCGAGCTTGCCCATCGTGAACACCGACGAGCGGCCGTTGAGGTCGACGAGGATGCGCTCGAACGCCTCGTCGAAGTCGTGCGTCTCGCCGGGAATGTGCTGGTAAGTACCAGACGATCTTGCCGGTCGCCGGATCGATCGCGAGCGTGCAGTTGGTGTAGAGCGCGTCGCCGTCGGTGCCGCGCGCGAAGCGGGTCCACGGTTTGGCCTGCGCCGTGCCCCAGTAAATCAGGTTGGCGTTCGGGTCGTAGCTGCCGGGCATCCAGGCGTCGCCGCCGGCGCGGAACACGAGCGGCAGATCGCCCCACGTGTCGCCGCCCGGCTCGCCGGGCCGGGCGATCGTCGACGTGCGCCACACTTCGCGCCCGCTCTGCGCGTCGTGCGCCGAGATGAAGCAGACGTCGTTCTTGTAGCGCTGACAGCCGGTGATGCCGGCGACGATCAGCCCTTCACCGACGATCGGTCCGCTCGGAATAGGTGTAGCCGAGCTTCGGGTCGGCGACCTGATGGTCCCACGCCGACCGCGCCGGTGCGCGCGTTCAAGCGCGATGAGCCGCGCGTCGGCCGTGGCGATGTAGACCTTGTCGGCGTAGACCGCGAGGTTTCGCATCGGCGAGGTGCGCGGCGCGCCGTCGTCGGCCGGCCTGGCGCGATATTCCCAGAGCAGGTCGCCGTTCGCGGCGTCGAGCGCCTGGGCGCCGCCGCCCGGGCTCGGCACGAACATCGTGCCGTTCGACACGAGCGGCGTCGGCTGGCTGAGGCCCGGCGCCAGCGCCCACGACCACGCGAGCTGGATTTGATGGACGTTCTGCTGTCGTGATTTGCTTGAGCGGGCTGTAGCCCCAGCCGTCGAGCGTCCGGCGCCAATTGGGCCAGTCGGCCGGGATCGGGATTCAGCAGCATCGCGTCGGTCACGGGCGTGAAGGCCTGGCCTCGGATTGCCCGGCCCCAAGCAGGATGGAGCGGCCACTCGTGACAATCGCGCCGAGCAGAAGCACAATGGCGGCAGCGAGCACTCGCGCAGGACGATCTCATGAAATCTCTCTCGGTGATCGCGGCCGTCATTCTAGTCCGGGTGTCGCTCGCCGCGGCGCCGGGCCCGGAACTCTGGATTTTCGACCGTCTCGATCAGCGTCGGCGGCCATCGGACCACGGTGCTGGGCAATCCGCGGGTGGTCGAGACGCCGGTCGGCAAGGCGGTCGAGTTCGACGGCGTCGACGATGCGCTGCTCGTGGACGTGCATCCGCTGGCCGGCGCCGAGACGTTCACGTGGGAAGCCATCTTCCGCCCTGACGGCGGCCGCGCCGAGCAACGCTGGTTCCACCTGCAGGAAGACGGCACCGACGAACCGGATGCTGTTCGAGATCCGCGTCGCCGGCGGGCCAGTGGTATCTGGACAGCTACGTGCACAGCAGGGAGGCGCAGAAGGCGCTGATGAACCGCGACCGCCTCCATCCGCTCGGCGCCTGGTATCACGTGGCGGCGGTCTACGACGGCCGCGAGTTCAGGAACTATGTGAACAGGACGCTCGAAGGCGCCGCCGAGATTCGCCTGGCGCCGCAGCAGGCCGGGCCGATCGTCGATCGGCGTGCGCATCAACCTCGTCGACTACTTCAAGGGCGCGATTCGCGCCGCCCGCTTCACGCGCTGCGCGCTGCCGCCGTCCGAGTTCCTGCCGATCCCCGGACGGGGATAACGCGGCGCCCCGCCGCGAAGCGGTCAGACCACCTGATATTTTCTTTACTTTGCCGGGTACGGTGTTATCTCCAGGCTCGCCCAAACGTCCAACGGAGAGGGAGGGACTGATGCCACGCTGTCCTTTCGGCGGTCTGGCTGGCGGGCGTCCTCGTCGCTGCTCGTCGGCGAGCTCCGCGCTTGCGCAAACCGGCCAAATCAACGGCGTGCTCACCGACAACACCGGCAGCGTCATTCCCGGCGCGAGCGTGAAGGCCGTCGAGACCGCAACCGGATTGTCGAGAGACACGGTGAGCGGCGCCGATGGCCGCTACGTTCACGTCGCTGCGGCCGACCACCTACGACATCACCGCGGAGCTCGCCGGGTTCCGGACGACGCAGCGCAAGGGCATCGTGCTGCAAGCCAACGAGAACCTGACCGTGAGTTTCGCGCTCGAGCTCGGCAACCTCGAAGAAACGCTCACCGTCACCGGGCAGTCGCCGACGGTCGACGTCACCTCGTCGGCGCTCAGCGAAGTCGTCGATCAGAAACGGATCGTCGAGCTGCCGCTGAACGGCCGCGACGCCGCCAAGCTGAGCACGCTGGTCGCCGGGGATGGTGCTGCACGGCGGTCGATCAGGAATCGGGAAGACGATTCCGGGCGCGCTGCGGCTGTCGACCAACGGCACCGAGGCGCGCCAGGTGTCGTTCCGTCTCGACGGCACCAGCCATACCGATCCGTAACTTCCAGCAGAACCAGCCGTTCCCGTTTCCCGACGCGCTGCAGGAATTCAGCATCCAGACCAGCAACTACAGCGCGGCGCAGGGCAACAGCGCCGGCGCGGTCGTCAACGCGGTGACGCGCTCGGGCACCAACGACTTCCACGGCGGCGCGCTTCGGCTACCTGCGCGATCGCACGTTCAACGCGCGGAATTTCTTCTCGCCGGAAAAAGACTTCCTCAAGCGCCAGCAGTACGGCGGCTTCGCCGGCGGCCCGATTCAGCGCAGCAAGACGTTCTTCTTCGTCGGCTGGCAGGGCACCGACCTCCAGAACGTGGGCACGACCAAGACCGCGACGGTGCCGACGGCCGAGCAGCGCGCCGGCAACTTCGGCAGCGCCGTCGTCCGGGATCCGCTGACCGGCCTGCCGTTCCCGAACAACCAGATTCCGGTGAGCCGGTTCGATCCGTCGTCGGTCGCGCTGCTGAAGTTCATCCCGGTGCCCGGCGCCGACGGCCGCATCCTGATTCCGCGGCGGATCGGGCAGCAGGACAACCAGATCGTCACCAAGCTCGATCGGACGTTCGGCCAGAAGGACCAGCTGACGGCGCGCGTACTTCTTCGACAACTTCCACAACGATCCGACCTACACCGAAGGCAACCTGCTGAGCTACAGCAACCCGACGCTCGCGGCCGGCACGCGCATGCAGAACATCGTCGGCGGCTGGACGAGGACGATCTCGTCGACGCTGCTGAACGAGGCGCGGGTCGGCTACAACCACACGTTCTCGCGGCGTTTCCCGCCGCCCGGCGTGCCGTCGATGCAGGAGCTCGGCGTCAGGCTGCCGATCTATCCGTCGCTGCCGTCGATCTCCGAGATCAACGCCAACAACTTCTTCAACATCGGCGACAACCTCGAGGCGTCGTTCTACCGGCCGGGGATCGAGTTCGCCGATCGCATGACGTGGGCGAAGGGCAGGCACAATCTCCTGTTCGGCGGCGAGATGCAGCGCTACAACGTCGAGATCCGCAACCAGTTCCGCCGCGCCGGGCATTTCATGTTCGCCGGCAGCACCACCAGCGGCACCGGCAACACGCTCGCGGACTTCCTGCTCGGCCAGCTCAGTCAGTTCGATCAGGGCACCGGCGAGTACAGGACTACGTGGTCACCTACGGGTCGGGATTCGTCCAGGACGATTTCAGGGTGAGCCACCGGTTCACGTTGAACCTCGGGCGCCCGGCTCGAGTCGACGCCGCCGTGGCACGAGAAGGACGGCCGCATCGAAGTGTTCACGCTGAGCGACTACCAGAACAACGTGCACTCGACGATGTTCCCGCAGGCGCCGCGAGGCGAAACCTTCCGCGGCGACCCGGGCGTCCCCGAGGACGGCACCGACCCGTCGGTCTTCAACTTCGGCCCGCGCGTCGGCTTCGCGTGGGACATCACCGGCGACGGCAAGACCAGCCTGCGCGGCGGCGGCGGCGCGTTCTACGACCAGCATCGGGACGGCGAATCGGGCAACGGCGCCGTCAACGCGGCGCCGTTCAACCTCCGCCTGTCGGTGACCCGCCCGGCCGGCCCGTTCTCCGATCCGTATCGCGGGCGGTCGGACTTCGACCTGATCACCGACGACACGATCGGCACGCAGCAGGCGATCTTCCCGAAGCCGGTGCTGATTGAAACGCTCGACGAGGCACTACAAGACGCCGGTGACCTACAACTACAACCTGACGTTCGAGCGCGAAGTGATGCAGGGCGTCATGGCGCGCGCGGCCTACGTCGGCTCGCGGAGCCGCAACGGCCGCTTCATCGTCTCGTTGAACCCGGCCATCGCCACGATTCCCGGCGCGACCACGGGCAACACCGATGCGCGGCGTCAGTTTGCCGCCGACGGCATCGGGGTCGTGAACCTGCAGGTGCAGGATCGCCGGTCGAACTACAACGGCATGCAGCTGACGCTGTCGAAGCGCTACTCGCACGGCTTCCAGATCAGCAGCAACTACACCCTCTCGAAAGTCGAGGGCGACTTCGCGGGCGAACGGCAACTGACCGGCGGCGAGATCATCCCGTAGCTTCATGTTCAGGATCCGGCGCTGATGTGGGGCCCGCTCGATCAGGATCATCGTCACCGCTTCACGACGTCGTGGGTGATGGACCTGCCGGGACAGAACCTCTCAGGCGCGCTGCGCTGGGTGCTCGGCGGCTGGCAGTGGTCGGGCGTGATGCAGTATCAGACCGGGCGGCCGTTCACGGTCACCAGCGGCGCCGGACAACTCGCTCGACGGCATCGGCAACGATCGCGCGAAGCTGACCGGCGCCGACGTCAACGCCGTGCCGACCACGCCCTGCGCCAACTGCGTGTGGTATTTCAATCCGGCGGCGTTCGCCACCAACGATCTCGGGACGTTCGGCAACGTCGGCAAGGGCGCCTACTACGGGCCGTCGCTGCACGCCTGGGACATGGCGCGTGTCGAAGAACTTCCGCTTCAACGGCTCGTCAGTGCGTGCAGGCGCGCGTGGAGTTCTTCAACATCTTCAACCAGGTGAACTTCGACATCCCGAACACCGCCGTCAACAACCAGGCGACGCTCGGCCGGATCACCCGCACCGATCCGGGCTCGGGCGATCCGCGCATTCTCCAGTTCGGGCTGCAGTTCGTATTCTAGAGCCGCTCTCCGACTTTCTGGGCGTCCGCACGGGGCTCTGGAAGCCCCGTGTGGTGCGCCGCCTTCTTCCAGGGCTGCTCCGTCTTGTCGCTTCGGGGCGCGCGTGTCCGGGCCGCCGGCGCACATCCGGCGCAGGCTCGGGTGACAGCGCCGACGGCCTTGGCGTGCGCGTCGCGGATCGCGGCCTCGTCCTTCTCAGGCAGCACTGCTTGTAGCTGCGGCCCGAGCCGCACGGTACACAGCGTCGTTGCGTCAGGGCGAGCGGCAGTGGTCGTCATCGGTGACCGTCCTTTCGGTGCGTAATGGGCACGCTCAGCCGTGCCTCGTGGCACCAGAGCGGTGCCCTACGTACAGACTGAACTCGAGGCCGTGTGTCGGCGTCGCCGAAGCGATCGAGCGTGACGCCCATACGGTCCATGATCGACAGATACAGGCTGCACACCTTGCGCTTGCTCGTCGCCGGCGTACGAGGTAGTCGAGCGACGCGGCCGGTCTCGATCGTGCCGCCGAGGCCGCCGGCCGTCACGACCGGCAGCTTCATGTTGTCATGCTTCCAGCCCGACCACATGTTCGACAGCCAGAGCAGGCAGCTGTTGTCGAGCACCGTGCCGTCGCCCTCGGGCATCGCGTCGAGCCTTGCCGGCGAGGTAGCCGAGCTGGCTCGAGGTGGAAGCGCGACGATGCGCTCGTAGCCGTCGGACAGATCGTCGTGCGACGCGCGCGTGGTGGCCTTCGCGCACGTCGAGGAACGGATAGCAGAGCGACGAGAGATCGCGCGCGAGCAGCAGCGAGGCGACGCGCGTCTGTGTCGGTCTGGAAGGCGAGCGCGATGATGTCGCACATCAGCCGCGCGTGTGCTCGCGAGAGGTCCTCGGGCAGCCCGTGTCTCCGCCGATGCGCTCGATCCGCTGTCTCCACCTCGCGGACGCTGGTCAGGTACTCGTCGAGCGTCGCCTGGTCGGTCGCGCTGACCGTGCGGCGCAGGCGCGCCGGCGCGATCGCTCACGCGATCGAGGATGCTCCGGCTGCGCAAGGCGCCCGCGATTCTCGAACAGGCGGTCGAACGCCAGCGACGGAGTACACCTCGTTCGGCGACCGGCGAGTCGGCGCTCTGCCACGAGAGGTGCGAGCTGTAGGCCATCGAGAAGTTCGTCTCGTGGTACCCGGTCATCGGCTGCTCGCAGGCCAGCACGAGGCTCGGCTGCGGCGTCTCCCGGCCGACGCTGGTTGGCGAGCACCTGATCCATCGTGATGCCCGGCCTGGACGATCGGTCCCTTCTGAATCGGCACGCCGGACAGCAGGCTGCCGGTCTGCGCCGGGATGAATGCCCATGCCGACGGCCGGCTTGTTGAACAGGCCGTTGATCACGTTGATCTTCGTCTTCAGCGGCTCGAGCGGCGCGAGCGATCTGGCTCGAGCGTCATCTCCGCGCCCGAGCCCCTGGCCCACCAGTGGTTGCCGTTGATGCCGTTGCCCATGAACAGGACGCGCGAACCGCTTCGGGAACGCGGCGCCCCACGCCGGCAGCGATTCGAGCCACGGCAGCGCCATGGCGACGCCGACCCCGCGGAGCACCGTGCGCCTCGAGATACCGCTCATCGCATCACTTCATCCGGAACAGCAGCGGAGCCATCTCGTTCAGGGTACCGTCGCCACACCATCCAGGTGTGCGCGCCGCTCGTCTCACGGAACGTGTGCGCGATCTGTGTCTTCGATGAAAACCCGAGAAGCTCTTCGAGGCGGCGAACGCGCCGTCTTCCTTCCCGCAGCCGATCCACACGAGGCGCATCTTCTTGTTCGCGGCGTCCGGATGCTCGACGAGGCCGGCGTAGGTCTTCGGCCACTCTGCCGCACGCCCCAGCCTGAGCTGAAGCCGCCGACGTAGCTGAACAGCTCAGGTGATTCAGGCCGATGCTCAAGGCCTGGCCGCCGCCCATCGACAGGCCGACGATCGCGCGGTGGTCACGATCGGCGGCCGTCCGGTAGCTGCGACTCGATCATAGGGGATGCACGTCGGGAATCAGGTCCAGTCTCGACGCCGTACGCCGAACGGCATCACCGACGATGAACGGCTTGACGCGTTGCCGGCGGCGAGAAGGTTGTCGAGGATCAGGTTCACGCGGCCGAGCCGGTACCACGCGTTCTCGTCGGCGTTGGCGCCGTGGAAACAGATAGACGACCGGCGATAGCGCGCGTCTGAGGATCGCGGTCGTAGCCGGGCGGCGTGTACACGGTCAGGCGCCGCACGGCGGTTCAACGCCTTCGACTGGATACCAGTGCGTGCGGATCTGTCGCCGTGCGGCACGCTGCTGCCCGTCGTAGAACGCGGGCGCGCTCGCCGCGAACTTCGCAGGATGCTGGAGATCGTGCTCGGCGTCGGAGCCGGTTCTTGACGTCGGATTGCCCGGGATCGATCGTGCGAACGCCGTCGATGGTGAAGTTGTAGTGATGGATCTCCGGCTCGAGCGGTCGCGACGCGTGACGCTCCAGACGCCATCGTCGCCTGTTCGACGAGGCTCTGGCTGCCTTGCATGAACTCGCCGGTCAGCCGCACGTCGTGCGCCTTGGGCGCGAGCAGCGCGGAACGTCACGCGGCGATCGGCGACCGACCTCCGGCGAGACGACGCGCGCCGCCGGCGGCTGCGCCATCCGACCGACCGATGGCACGCTGACCAGCATCGCGCCGAGCTGGCTGGTGAGCCATCATGAGCGTTGTGTCTTCATGGCGTTCTACTTCCGGCGGCGGCCCGGCGAAACTTCCACGCACAGGCCGGCGACGGCGCGCCGTTCGCGAAGACGCCTGACGGTTTCAACCGCCCGTTCCCGGCGTCGATCCGCGCCGACCAGCACGGTGTTCGAGTCCTGATTCCCGATCGGCGAGATGTTGCGCCGACGGTTCGATGCCGAAGTGCCGCGGCGTCGAGCCGCCCGTGCCCTGCTCCTCGACCCAGGCGAGCGTCCCTTGCTCCGCGTCGACGCTGAACAGCACGACGCTGTTGTGGCCCGCGGTTCGAGGCGTAGAGCCACTTCCCGGACGGATGCACGGCGATCTCCGCGCCCGATGTTGGCGCCGTCGAAATACGCCGGCAGCGTCGACACGGTCTGCACCTCGTGCAGGACCCCGCGTCCGCGTCGTACCGCGAACGTCGTCACCGTCGAGTTCAGCTCGTTGACGACGTAGGCGAAGCGGCCGTCGGGGCGGAAGACCATGTGCCGCGGGCCCGGCACCGGGCGTGAGCGCGCGCGAACGGCGGATCGTGCGGCGTCAGCTGTCCCGCGCTGCGCGTCGAAGCGGTAGGCCATCACCTTGTCCAGCCCGAGGTCGCACACGAACGCGAAGCGATTCGCCGGATCCAGCGTGACGCAGTGCGCGTGCGGTCCGGTCTGGCGCTCCGGGTTCACGCTCCTGCCGGTGTGCTGCACGACGTCTGGTCGCGGCGCCGAGCCGGCCGTCGGCGGCCGACCGGCAAGCACCGAGCACGCTGCCGCTGCCGTAGTTCGCGACGAGCAGGTGCCGGCCGTGCCTTGTCGAGGATCAGGTGGCACGGGCCGGTGCCCATCGACGGCTGCTGATTCGACGAGCGTCAGCGTGCCCGTCGCGGATCGATCGAGAACGCGCTGACCGCGCCGGTCGGCTTGCCCTCGAACTCGTTCGAGCTCGTTCACCGCGAACAGCAGGCGGCGCGTCAGGTCGAGCTCGATGAACGACGGGCTCGGCGTCGCCGCTGCCAGGCCGAGCGGGACGAGCGTGATGTTCTGCGGGACGCTCGAGGTGCTCGGTCTGCAGCCGGAACAGGTAGATCCCTTTGCTCACCGCTCCCGTATACGTTCCGACGTACACCCAGCGTAGGACTGGCCATCGCCATGCGCGCGCTGATGGCACATCTCTGTTCGACCCGGACCTGCTGGGATTCGGGGCGCTACCGCTGCCGGCGCCGGAACGGTGCCCCAGAAGCCGATCCAGCCCTCCGCAGCCGATCAGGAACAGTCTCACCGGCTGCAGGTCGCGGATATGCGCGAGAAAGTAGGCCAGGCTGGGGTCCGCACTGAACGGTGACACCTGGTGGCACCGGCAGGAGTCCGGCGACGATCGCGAGTGACCCCACACGCCACGGCGACGAGCGCCGAGCGATTCCGCACGATCCCTGCGGCGGGGCCGAGCAGGCTGCCGGGAAGAATGAGGGCGTAGAATCCCTGGTCCAGCAGCAGGACAAAGCCCAGGTAGCCGAGCGACGCACCACGCACGCGCAGCCAGTCGCGAGCGCGTTTGCTGATCAAGATGTCCTCATCGTCTGAGCCGCCGATCGTTCTGACGCGTTCGAGGTCCAGCGCCGGCCGTTGGCTCTCGACCGCCGCGGATGTTATACTCCGGCGTTCGGTCT
>ERZ1370068.6811-contig-577_pt1 | contig 20260 bp, 33 predicted proteins | sample MGYA00561227_ERZ1370068 | MGnify/ENA primary metagenome ERZ1370068 (study PRJEB38410, sample SAMEA6850437) | metagenome | study: Metagenomic assessment of the ecological functions of the soil: analysis of the soil microbiota associated with the... | reverse complement strand
AAGTTACGTATTGCTGCCATGATGAGTGCCAGCCCCGTGCGCGCCACCCACTGCTCGTGCGGCAGCGAGGCAGCATAGACCGCGAGGCCGCCCAGCGCCGCCAGTGCCACGCACGCATAGCACCGCTGTCTTGAATGGGAAGTCGGTGCCATTCTCATGAACCCGAACGCCCGTGCCGCTGTTGTGCACGCGCGTCAGATCGAAAAATCCGGGGAATGACCGTCACGCTCTCGTTGAGCGCCAGCGTCGCTGTCGCACCAGCGCCTTGACGGCCTGGTCGAGCACGACGATGAACAGGGCAGATCAGAGCTCGCGCTGCCGCGTGTGAACAGCCACCACCTAGAGTTCACCGGCTCGGCCAGCGCATCGACGCAGCGATCGCAGATGCCCGACCAGTCGGGCTCGGTTCTCACCGACGGGACGAAGCGCCAGCATCGTCCGCACTTGACGCCGTGCGCCTTGTCGACGTCGACGCGGATGTCGTCCGGGCCGTCGGCGGAGCCAATATTCAGCGTCAGATCCGAGACGATGAAGAGCATCGGGAGATAGTCGCGGTTCTGTTCCAGCAGCGCCGCGATCGGCCCCGAGGCGCTCAACGTGACACTCGCGCTGAGCGAGTTACCGATCACCTTTGTCTTTTCGCTTCTGCTCGAGCGCGGCATTCACCTGATCGCGCACCTGCATCAAGCGGTCCCATGCAGCCACGCACGTCGGGCGCCAGGAGCCGCTCGACCTGTGGGAACTCTTCGAGGTGAATCGATGCGGATCGCGTGACCCGGCATGTTCCGCCAGAGATCGTCTGCGGTCACCGGCAGGATCGGCGCGAGCAGCCGCGCCAGACCGTCGCACATCAGATACATCGCCGTCTGCGTCGACCGGCGCTCGGGCGACCGCGGCGCGCAGCGTACATCCGATCCTTCGTCACGTCGACGTAGAACGCGCTCAGATCGACCGTCGCCAGCGTGTTCAGCGCCTGGAACACGGTGGAGAAGTCGTATGCGTCGTAGGCCGGCAGCATCCGCTGCGCGGCATCCGCGCGATAGCGCGCCAGCGCGTAGCGGTCGACCGCGTCGAGCGCGCTCGATGCGGCACCATGTCGACGGCCGGATCGAAGTCGTAGAGATTCGCGACCAGGATGCGGCAGGTGTTCCGCAGCTTGCGGTAGGCGTCGACGACGCGCGTCAGGATCTCCTTGCTGACGCGGAGCTCCTCGCTGTAACTCGCTCATCGCCACCCACAGCCGGATGATCTCGGCGCCGCTCTCCTTGATGACGTCCTGCGGCGCGATGGCGTTGCCGACGCGACTTCGACATCTTGCGGCCTTCGAGGTCGATCAGGAAGCCGTGCGTCAGCACTTCGCGGAACGGCGGCCGGCCGCGCGTCGCCGAGCGCGACGAGCAGCGAGCTCTGGAACCAGCCGCGGTGCTGGTCGCTGCCTTCGAGGTACATGTCCGACGGCCACGTCGAGCTCCGGCGTAGCGCGGCAGCACCGCCTCGTGGCTCGATCCCGAATCGAACCAGACGTCGAGGATGTCCCGCTCGCGCTCGAACGACGTGCCGCCGCACGACGGACAGCGTGAGCCCTGTCGGGCAGGAACTCCTCGATCGGACGCTCGTACCAGGCGTCGGCGCCGTAGCTGCTCGAAGACGCGCGGCCGCCTGCTCGACGAGCGCCGTCGTGAGGATCGCCTCGCCGCACGTCGTGCAGTCGACGCGCCGGGATCGGCACGCCCCACGCGCGCTGGCGCGAGATGCACCAGTCCGGCCGGTTCGGCGACCATGTTGAAGATGCGGTCGCGGCCCCACGCCGGGATCCACTTCACCTGATGATCGATGGCGTGCTGCGCCGCGTCGCCGCAGCGTCCGCGTCTCGCCGTCCTCGCACGGTGATCACCGGGTCGCCGTCCATGCCGGACGAACCACTGCGACGTGGCGAGGAAGATCACCGGGTTGTGGCAGCGCCAGCAGTGCGGGTACTGGTGCGAGAACGTCTCGCGGTGCCACAGGCGTCCGCGTTCGTGCGAGCGCCTGCTCGACCTTCGGGTTGGCGTCGAACACGCGCTGGCCGCCGAACAGCTCCACCGTGTCGAGGAAGTGTCCGCCGGGACCGATCGGGCGCGTAGATCTCGAGGCCGTACTTCACGCCCGGTCAGGAAGTCGTCGGCGCCGTGGCCCGGCGCGGTGTGCACGGCGCCGGTGCCCTGCTCGAGCGTGACGTAGTCGCCGAGCACGCCAATCGAGTCGCGCTCGTAGAGCGGATGACGGAAGCGATGCCTTCGAGCTCCTCGCCCTTCATGCGCGCGACCGGCGGCTCGAACGGCCGTGCCCGACGGCCGTGCCGACGGTCTCGCGCAAGCTCCTCGGCGACGATCACCGCGCGGCCGTCCACGTCGTATGCCGCGTAGTCGAACTCCGGGTGGAACGCGATCGCCAGGTTCGACGGGATCGTCCACGGCGTCGTCGTCCAGATCAGCACCGACACGTCGCGGCCGGCGAGCGCCGGCACGCGCGCGGCCAGATCCGTCGCGCTCGTCCGGCGCGAGCGGGAACTCGACGTAGATCGACGGCGAGGAGTGATCGTCGTATTCGACCTCCGCTTCGGCGAGCGCCGTGCGGCAGTGGATGCACCAGTGCACCGGCTTCTTGCCCTTGTAGACCAGCGCCGCTGCTCGACGAACTTGCCGAGCGCGCGCGACGATGTCCGCCTGGTAGCGGAAGTTCATCGTGACGTACGGGTGCGTCCCAGTCGCCGAACACCGCCGAGCCGCTTGAACTCGTCGGTCATCACGCCGATGAAGCGCTCGGCGTACGCGCGGCAGGCGCGGCGGATGTCGGCACGTCGACATGCTCGCGCTTCTTCGGCCCCAGCTCGCGATCGACCTTGAGCTCGATCGGCAGGCCGTGGCAGTCGTAGCCCGGCACGTAGGGCGCGTCGAAGCCGGCCATCGATCGTCGACTTCACGACGAGGTCCTTGAGGATCTTGTTGAGCGCGGTGCCGAGGTGGATCTGCGCGTTGGCGTAGGGCGGACCGTCGTGGAGGACGAACTTCGGCGCGCCGCGCCGCCGCGCGCGGATCTGCCCGTAGAGGTCCATCGCCTCCCAGCGCGCGATGCGCTTCGGGCTCGGCGGTCTGCAGGTTGGCCTTCATCGGAAAACCTGTGCGCGGCAGGTTGACCGTGTCTTTCCACTCAGGCATGTCCAGTCAAATTGTACCTCGACGGCGGCGACCTATAATGCGGCGACGTGCGACGAGTGCCAACACGGCATCGTCTGATCGAGGACGACGAGCGGCACCGTGTCTACGAAGAGGTGCTCGACAACGGGCTGCGCGTGCTGATCCAGGAAGTGCGCACGGCGCCGCTCGCGTCGGTGTGGTGCTGGTATCGCGTCGGCTCGAAGAACGAGGCATGCCGGGCCTGACGGGCGTCTCGCACTGGGTCGAGCACATGAACTTCAAGGGCACGACCAACATTCCGCGCGACAAGGTCAAAGGGCATCATCGAGCAGTTCGGCGGCTGCTGGAACGGCTACACGTGGATCGACCAGACGACGTACACGGAGACCGCCGACGCGCGACGCGCTCGACCGCATGCTGTTCATCGAGTCCGAGCGGATGGCGCAACTGCCTGTACGATCCGCGCCGACTGCGAGTCCGAGCGGACCGTCATCATCTCGGAGCTGCAGGGCGGCGAGAACGATCCCGACCAGCTGCTCGATCAGGAGCTGACCGCGACCGCGTTCCGCGCGCATCCGTACCGGCCATCCGACCATCGGCTGGCTCGACGATCTGCAGACGATGACGCGCGACGATCTCTACGGCCACTACCGCCGCCACTACGTGCCCGAACAACGCGCACGCTCGTGATCGTCGGCGACGTCGATCGCCGAAGGACGCGCTGCGGCAGGCCGTGCAGCGTTTCGGCGCTGATCAAGCCGGGCGCATGTCGTCGAACCGTGCCGTTGACGCGCGAGCCCGAGCAGCTTGGCGAGCGCCGCGTGACCGTCGTCGCGCGAAGGCACGACGGCGTACCTGAAGATCGGGTACCACGCGCCGTCGGTGCACGATCGCGGATTTCTTCCCGCTGCTGGTGCTCGACGCCGGTGCTCACCGGCGCGAAGGGCGCTGAACCTGTGGGCGAGCTTCCGCACGCCGCCGCCTCAGCGAAGCGCACGGTTGCTATCGCGCGCTCGTCGATCGGCGGATTGGCGTCCGGCCGTCAACGGCGGCCTTGTGCCGACGCAGGAGCCGTTCCTGCTACACGATCTCGGTGACTGCGACGGAAGGCACGCCGCTCGACCGCCGTCGAGAGGACGCCACGCTGGCGCAGCTCGATGGCCGGCGCGCCGGCACGGCATCACCGCGGCACGAGCTGCAGAAGGCGAAGAACCAGCTGCGGGCGCGGCTCGGTCTTCGAGGGCGACAGCATCTCGAACATCGCGCACCAGCTCGGCTACTTCGAGACGGTCGCGAGCTGGCGTCTCGTGCCGTCGTATGCGGCAGCGGCATCGACGCGGTGACCGCCGGACGCGGTCGCGGTCGGCCGCCGCAGTGCGGCTGCGTCCGACGAACCGCACGATCGGATGGTTCGACCCGCAGCCTCGCTGGCGATGCCGACAGGCGCCGGTCGGCGAAGGCGCAGGCGCCGGCCCCGCATCGCTCCGCGCGATGACGACACTCGAGCAGCGCGGCCTGGCGCCGGTCCGATCGCGTGCTGCGACAACGGCGCCGCGCGTCATCGCGAAACACGCGGCCGCGACGCCTGCCGTTACCGTGCAACGCCGTCGTTCGAGGCGGGCACGGTCTTCGATCCGCCGTCCGAGCACGGCGTCGCCGCACTTCGTCTCGCGAACCATCGATCGCGGAACGCCATTAGCGCACCACCGCCGACGGAGATCGCGGAGCGCTCGATAGTCGCGGGCGTGTCACTGGCGATCACCGTCAACCGTCACGATGCTGTCGCTCGGTCTGCACCGTGCCTGGTCGAGGATCTCGACACCACCCTCGCGACGCTCGCGGACATCGTCATGCAGCCGGCGTTTCCCGACGCCGGAAGTCGAGACGCGGCGCGGCGAGATCATCACGATGATTCGCCAGGACGAGGACAATCCCGGCCGCCATGGCCGAGCGAAGGGCTGCTTGCGCCTGCTGTTACGGCGACGCGCATCCGTACGGACGCCGGCCGCGCGGCAGCGTCGAGACCGTCGAGCGCATCACGCCGCCCATCGCTGCAGGCGTTTCACGCCGCGCGGTTCAGGCCCGGCGCGCTCTCGCTCGTGATGGTGGGCGACGTCGAGCCGCGCGCGCGCCATCGAGTCGGCACAGCCGCGTGTTTGCGCCTTGGCGCACAGGACGCGGCCGCGGATCCCGTCTTGCCGCCGCCACCGCCGGCACCCGTGCGCCGCGGTCCGCGTCATCCCGATGATGAACAAGGCGCAGGCCGATCGTCGCTGTGGATTCACGACGCATCGTCCGATCCGGATCCGGCGTTCGACGCGCACTGGCTGATGAACAACATCCTCGGCGATGCTCGATTGGCGGACGGCTTGGGCGACGAGCATCCGCGAGAAGGCAGGGATGGCGCCACTACGCTTCAGCGCGCTCGACGCCAACGTCGTTCCCGGGCCGCTGGTGATTCGCGCGCGGGCGTCAATCCGGTCGAACGTCGATCGCGCGCTTGCGTCGATCGACGAGGAACTCGTCCGGATGGCGGCCGAGGGACCGACCGATCAGGAGGTCGAGCGAGTCTCGACAGTATCTGATTGGCTCGATGCCGCGCCGCCTCGAGACGAACGCCGGCATCGCGAGCTTCCTGCAGATGGTGGAGTTCTTCGATCTTGGGATGGATTACGACATGCAGTGCGTCCCGAGCTGCTGCGCAGGGTCACGCGCGATGACGTCCACGCCGCCGCGCGCGCGGTGCTCGATCCCGCCAAAATGTCGATCGTCGTTGCCGAGGCCGTATCGCGGAACTCGCGTAGACGCGTCAAAGACCGCCCACGATGTCTTCAGATTCGAACCACGAAGATCCGAACCGTGCACGAAGCAACGAGATTTCTCCGCGTCGTCGTGCCTTCGTGGTTGAAATATCCAAGTCGCTCAGCCCGGCTGCAGCTCAGCGTCCGCCCGCAAGGAGATGCAGGTGGATGTGGAAAACCGACTGGCCAGCCTCGCGATTGCAACTGATACGCAGTGCGGTAGCCCCGCTCAGCGTATCCGTGCTGTTTCGCCAGCTGCGCGGCCGCGCGGAACATGGATCCCACGAGCGCATCGTTCTCCGGCCTCAGGTCGTTGATCGTGGCGATGTGCTGCCCGCGGAATGATCAGCACGTGGAGCGGTGCCTGCGAGGTTGATATCCTGTGATCGCGACCGAGATCGTTGTCCTCATGGACGACAGCGCCCTTGATGTCGCCGCGCGATGATTCGGACAGAACAGACAGTCGCTCATCGTGACGTAAATCTCCTCGGGAGTTGGGAGTTGCTATCGGGAGTCGCCGTCTTGTGAATGACGGCTGTTCGAGCGATCCCTTGAAGATCGTCGCGGATGCGATCGAGCCGCAACGCCGGCCGCCCGTCGACGAGCCGCCGCACGTCGTCTTCCTGCCCGTATCCGAATTCCATCACGAACCATCCGCCGGGCTTCAACTTCTGCACGGCGGCATCGAGTACGCCGCTCACGTCGCGCAGCCCGTCGGGACCTCCGAACAGGGCGACATCGGGCTCGTGACGTACGTCGCGCGCCAACGCCCGCCTGTCGCCGTCTTTCACGTAGGGCGGGTTGGCCACGATCAGATCAAAGGGTCCATCGACACCATCGAGATATGACGTTTCGACGAAGGTGACGCGATCGTCGACAGCCATGGCGCCGTGCGTTCTCGCGCGCGATGTCGAGCGCGTCACCCGACAGATCGGTGGCGACGACGCGTCGAGGCGGAAGCAGCTCGCTTGCGCAGCGTCACCGCCAGGATGCCGCTGCCGGTGCCGATGTCCGCGATCCGCGGCACCCGTGTGTCCCGCATCAGCGGAATGCTTTCTTCCACGATGAACTCTCGGTTTCGGGGCGCGGCACCAGCACCGCGGGAGTGACCAGGAACTCGCGTCCCCAGAATTCACGGCCGCTGAGGATGTAGGCGGTGGGCTCGCGCCGCTCTCGGCGCGCGATCCATTCGGAAAGCAGCGGTTCGAGCGCGGCGGGGCTTGCGTCGCGCTGGTTGGCGAGCAGCGTCGCCCTGTCCCATCCAGGATCGCGCGCGCATACACGTCAACGTCGACCGCCGCATCGGCCGGCGACACGCCCGCCTCGATGAGGCGAGCTCGCCCCTGCGCCAGTTTCTCGAACAGCATGTCGGGGTCTGACCCCATTTACACCGCGGTAGCTTCCTTGAGCTTTTCGGCGTTGTAGAAGGTCGTGAGCTGATCGATCAGCTCGCCGGGGTCGCCTTCGAGGACGTCGTGCAGGCGATGCGTCGTGAAGTTGATGCGATGGTCGGTGATGCGGCTCTGCGGGAAGTTGTAGGTGCGGATCTTTTCCGATCGTTCGCCCGTGCCGACCTGGCCGCGGCGCTCCTTCGCCGATCGCCTCCTGCTGCTTTCGCATCTCCATCTCGTAGAGCCGCGCGCGCAGCACCTTCATCGCCTTCGCGCGGTTCTTGATCTGCGACTTCTCGTCCTGCTGCGAGACGACGAGACCGCTGGGGATGTGCGTCAGCCGCACGGCCGAGTACGTCGTGTTGACGCTCTGGCCGCCGGGGCCGCTCGAGCAGAAGGTATCGATGCGCAGATCCTTCTCGTTGATTTGAATATCCACCTCCTCGGCTTCCGGCAGCACGGCAACGGTGGCCGTGGACGTGTGGATGCGGCCGCTCGCTTCCGTCGCCGGAACGCGCTGCACCCGGTGCACGCCGCTTTCGTACTTCAGACGGCTGTAGCACGCCGCGCCCTTCAATGGAGGCGATGACTTCCTTGAGCCCGCCGGTCCCGCTCTCGCTCGTCGACATCACGTCGATCTTCCACCCCTGTCGCTCCGCGTAACGGCGTACATCCGGAAGAGGTCCGCCGCGAACAGCGCCGCCTCGTCGCCGCCGGTGCCGGCGCGGATTTCGAGGATGACGTTCTTCTCGTCGTTCGGATCCTTGGGTATGAGCAGGACCTTCAGTTCCTGAAGGAGCGCGTCGTGCTTGACCTGGAGCGACTTCAGCTCCTCGCGCGCCAGCTCGCGCATTTCCGCATCGCTGCCGTTGACGAGCTCCTCTGCGCCGGTCATGCCCTGGCGCACGCTCTTATACTCGCGAAACTTCTGCACGAGCGGCTCGAGCTCCGACAGCGCCTTCGCGGACCTCCGGTACTCCGACGGGTCAGATTGGATCTCGGCCGAGCCGAGCCGTGTCATCAGCTCGTCATACCGGTTCTCGACGTTGAGTAACTTGTCGAACATCGCTCTTATCGGCCGCCCCAAGGCGGCACCGCGATGGCGCGGACCTTATCAGGTCCGCGATGGCGAGCCTTGCAGGCTCGCCCCGCATTGTCCATTAACCTCCCGACACAGGAGGCAGAAACGCTATCTCGTCCCCATCCTTGACGGTCGCCATCATCCGCGAGTACTCGGCATTCACCGCGACCGACATCGTCTTTTCGTACTCGCGCAATGCGGGCCACTCGGCAACCAGCGCATTCCAGACCGCGTGAGCGGTGGCCGGTTCCGGGATCTCTCGAATCAGCTCGCCCGCACCGGTGAGATCTCGCAGCCTCGCAAACAGCCGGACGGTCACGCGCATGCGGTGCGGCACCTTCACCCGCGCTGCCTCATCGTCGGGATCCGCCGTCGCGCCCTTCGAGCCAGACGTCGCCGCCATCGAAGTGCTCGCGCTTCCAGATCGGCACGATCTGTTTCACCCGCTCGATCGTGTATCGGCACGCCGCGAACGCATCAGCTCGATGCGGTGATGCCGCAGCGATGACGATGCTGGCTTCGCCGATCTCGAGACGGCCGATCCGGTGACGCGCCGCCAGACGAGCGTCGGGCCAGAGCCCTTTCGCTTCATCGACGATTCGCTGGAGCGCGCGAACGGCCAGCGGCTCGTGCGCTTCGTATTCGAGGAAGCGCACCCGGCGCCCCTGGTTGTGATCGCGAACCAGGCCCGCAAACGTCACGACGGCGCCGTCGCCAGCCGCGCCAACCAGCGCGATCAACGGCTCGATGTCGAGCGGATCGGCGGTCACCGCCACCGCAGGCACGCCCATGCACTCAGTATAGCGGGCACGACAGGACGGTCGCCGAGCGTCAATCGCCAAATCCAACCCCAATTCCCAACTCCCAAGACGCGCTTCGGGGAGCATTCTCCTTGGGAGTTGGGAGTTGGAGGTTAGGATTTAGAGTCGTCCTCCTCTATCAAGATCTAGACGCCAGAAATGGTTCAGCGGTCCCGCACCTCGGCCAAGACTCTGGTGCGTGCGCGAATGGCGCCGGCCACGAAATGCTGCGCCAGCGGAATCGCCTCGTGCAGCGATCGGCCGAGCGCCAGGTGCGACGTCAGCGCCGCGGAAAAGGTGCATCCGGTTCCGTGTGTGTGACGCCCGGCGACCCGCGCCGCCGCGTAGTCCGTGAAGACCTCTCCGTCGCACTACGAAGGTCGACGATCTGCTCGGAATCGATGTGACCCCGGTGATGACGACGTAGACCGGGCCGAGCGCCCAGATACGGCGCGCCGCTTCGCGTCGATCCTGTTCGGTTCTGATCGTGACGCCGGACAGCAATTGCGCCTCCGGAACGTTCGGAGTCACGACGTGCGCGCGGCGGACCAGTTCAGCCTTCATCGCCACGAATCCTTCGTCATCGAGCAACGGTTCGCCGCTGGTCGCCACGATCACGGGATCGACGACGAGGAACGGAATTTCCAGATCTGCAACCGCGGCGGCAACCGCCTCGACGATCGCCGCATTGGCGAGCATGCCGGTCTTGGCGGCGTGAACGCCAATGTCCGACACGACGGCTTCGATTTGCGCGGTGACGAGGTCGGCAGCCAGCGCCGTCGCCGCCGTGACGCCCAGCGTGTTCTGAGCGGTGATGGCGGTCACGGCGGTCGTGCCGAATACGCCGTGCGCCGCAAATGTCTTGAGGTCGGCCTGGATCCCTGCGCCGGCGCTCGAATCGCTCCCGGCGATGGTGAGCGCCGTCCTCAACGCTTACCTGCCGAGGACGAGCAAATGCTGAAACGGAAGGTTCTCGCGCGCGAGGACACGCAGCCCCGCCGCCCGCGCATCGGCTTCCACCGCGGTGATTTCGACGCGTACCCCTTCGGTCGGCGAGGGTCCCGGCCCGCCCTGGCCCGGCTTGTAGTTGACGATGCCGATGCGCCCGTTTGGCTTGAGCGCGCGGGCGAGGTTCCGAAGAAAGGTGACACGGTCGTCGACGTCGACTTCCGGTATACATGTCGACGACGAGGATCGCGTCGATCGCGCGTGTCCGGCAGGCGTGGATCGGTGCTGGTGCCGAGGCGCCCCTGGACGTTCAGCAGCCCTTCGCGGCTGACGCGCCTGCGAATCGCTTCGAGCATCTGCCGCTGGACGTCCTCCGCGTAGACCGTCCCGTTCGGTCCAACGCCGCCGCGCAAGACATGATCGTGAACCAGCCGGCGCCGGCGCCGATGTCCGCGACCGTCGAGCCGTCCGCGATTCCAAGCGCGTCCATGATCTGATCCGGCTTCTGCCACGTATCGCGATCGGGGCTTTCGAGCAGCCCGAGGTTCTCGGGCGGGAACAGATGCCCTGTCCGTTGTGGCTGATCGCCTTGGGAGTTGGGCGTTGGGACCTGGGCGTTGAGCGCGAGAGCGGCCGCGAGAACGAACGGTGATGACAGCGGACAGTGACGGCTCTTTGACCCGTCCGAGTCGCGATCACGGTGCCTGCTCCCATGCCGGCAACGCCCGGCTGCGTCATCGCTTCCACCGACAGAATGCGATCGAGCTGCCGTGGCGTCGAGAAGGCCGCGCTCGAGCACGAGCTCGCGTATCGGCTTCCCTGTCTTCACCGACTCCTTCGCGATCTCAGCCGTCCTGGCGTACCCCGATGTAGGGATTCAGCGCCGTGGCCACGGCCGTGCTGCGATCGAGCAGCTCGCGGCACCGCTGCGGGTCCGCCTCGATGCCATCCACACACCGCGTGCGCAGCGCCTTCATCGATTCCCGCAGGATCGTCGACGCGTGAATCGCGTTCCACGCGATGACCGGCATCATCACGTTGAGCTCGAGCTGGCCGGCTTCCGCGGCGACGCAGATCGTCGTGTCGCAGCCGATCACCTGGTAACAGACCTGGTTCACCATCTCGGGAACGGATGGATTTATCTTGCCGGGCATGATCGAGGAACCAGGCTGCACGGCCGGCAGCGCGATCTCGCTGATGCCCGCCCTCGGGCCCATGCTGAGCAGGCGCAGATCGCTTGCGACCTTGACAACTCCACCGACAGTCGCCGCATCGCGCCCGAATACGCGAGCACGTCACCCATACTCTGCGTCACGCGGAAGCGATTCCGTGCGGGGACGAGCTCAAGACCCGCATACTCGGCTCAAGTTCCGAATCGCAAGCTGCGTATAGTCTTCGCCCGCGTTGAGCCCCGTTCCGACCGCCGTCGCGCCCAGGTTCAGCTCCCGCAATTGCTCCGACGCGTGCGCCACGTCATCGGCGCCGCGTGCGACGCACGCGGCATACCCGCCGGAACTCCTGTCCGAGCGTCATCGGGTACGCATCCTGCAGATGCGTTCGTCCGACTTTCAGGATTGCGTCGAACTCCGCGCGCCTTGCGGTCCAGCGATGCGGCAAGCGCACGCGCCGATTCGACGAGCGCTCCGTGCACGAGGAGCAGCGCAAGCCTGGTCGCGGTCGGAAACACGTCATTCGTGGATTGCCCCATGTTCACGTGATCATTCGGGTGCACGAGCGTGTACTCGCCGCGTGCGCCACCGAGGATCTCCGCCGCGCGGTTGGCGAGCACCTCGTTGGTGTTCATGTTGTGTGAGTGCCGGCGCCCGCCTGGGTACACGTCGACGACGAATTGATCGCGCAGCGAGCCTGACAAGCACTTCGTCAGCCGCACGGACGATGGCGTCGCCGACGCGCGTGTCAAGCCGTTCGAGCTCCATGTTTGCCGCTGCCGCGGCCTTCTTGACGAGCACGGTGCGCGGTGACGAGGTCCGCCGGTGCGCGAAGGCCGCTGATGGGGAAGTTTTCGCGGGCGCGGGCGGTCTGGATGCCGTAGTAGCGCGTCGGCGGGGTACGGCGTGTTCACCGAGAGGGTCGCGCTCGGTCCGGAACTGCATGATGGTGCGCGTTCAAATTATACTTCCGGCATATGCTTCCCCAGTTTTTCGACAGCGTGCTTTCGCTGGTCGTGAAGACCTCCACCGACCTGCCGCCCGACGTCCGCGCCGCGATGAAAGTGGCGATGTCGCAGGAGCCGCGTCGACGCCAGTCGGGACAGGCGCTCGCGATCATCGCCGAGAACATCGACCTTGCCGCCGATTGCGAAGGCGCCATCTGCCAGGACACCGGCATGCCGACCTTCGAGGTGCAAGACGCCGATCGGCGCGAACCAGGTCGAGATGAAGAAGCAGATCCGCGATGCGCGTGGCCGAAGCGACCAGGCGCGGCAAGCTGCGTCCCAACTCCGTCGACTCGATCACCGGCGAAAACTCCGGCACCAACCTCGGGCCCGGCACGCCGATCATCCACTTCGAGCAGTGGGAGCGCGACGAGATCGAGGTCAAGCTGATCCTCAAAGGCGGCGGCTGCGAGAACATGAACGCCCAGTACTCGGTGCCGGTGGAGCTGCCGAACCTCGGACGCGCCGATCGAACGCTCGAAGGCGTGCGCAAGTGCATCCTCCACGCGGTCTGGAACGCGCAGGGCAAAGGGATGCGCGCCCGGCGCGGTCGGCGTCTGCATCGGCGGCGATCGCACCTCCGGGCTACGTGCATGCGAAAGAGCAGCTGTTTCGCACGCTCGACGACGTGAACCCGGATCCGCGGCTCGCGGAGCTCGAAGCGTCGATCATGGGCGAGGTCAACAAGCTCGGCATCGGCACCATGGGATTCGGCGGACGGGTCTCGCTCATCGGCTGCAAGATCGGCGTGCAGAATCGCCTGCCTGCGAGCTTCTTCGTGTCCGTTGCCTACGACTGCTGGGCGTTCCGGCGGCTCGGCGTCGTCCTCGATGCGAAGACGGGCGGGATCACGCGCTGGCTGCTATCGCGATCCGGCAAACCCGGCGATCGCGATGGCCGACCAGGCGGGGTTCCAGCGCACCGGGCGCGAGGTCGTCGCTCTGCAGTCGCCCCTCTCCGAAGAGCAGGTGCGATCGCTGAAGGTCGGCGACGTCGTGCTCGTCTCCGGGCCGCGCATACACGGGACGGGACGCCGTGTCACGCGCACCTCATGAAGCACGATCCGCCGGTCGATCTTCGCGGCGCCGTCCTCTATCACTGCGGGCCGGTGGTGGTGAAGGAGGGCGACGGCTGGCAGTGACACCGCGGCAGGCCCGACCACGAGCATTCGCGAGGAACCGTATCAGGCCGACGTCATCAAGCGGTACGGGTGCGGGCCGTCATCGGCGAAGGGCGGAATGGGGGCGAAAACGCTCGCGGCCCTCAAGGAAGCCGGCGCCGTGTACCTCAACGCGATCGGTGGCGCGGCTCAGTTCTACGCCCGGACCATTACCGAGCGTCGACGGCGTCTCATTGATGGAGTTCGGCACCCCTGAAGCGATGTGGCACCTGACGGTAAAGGACTTTCCGGCCATTGTGACCATGGACGCCCACGGCAACAGCCTCCACGAGGACGTCGAACAGGAATCTGCACGGAGAACTGGCCATAATTGGGGCCTAACTTGCCGGGTTCGGGAACGCCCGCTTATACTTTTCAGAGGCTCTAGGCCATCTATCCTCAGGAGAACCGAAATTATGGTGAATGTGTCGACGGCGGCAGCCTCGAAAATCAGCGAGCTGCTCACGGAAGAAGGGAAGACCGGCAGCGGCCTTCGCGTCTTCGTCCAGGGCGGCGGGTGCTCGGGTTTCCAGTGCGGGCTGATGATCGAGGAAAGCGGCGGCATCCGGCGACCAGGTGTTCGAGTCCAACGGCGTCAGGCTCTTCATCGATCCCGTCAGCATCAGCTACCTCAAGGGCGCCGAGGTCGATTTCGTCGACACGGTGACGGGCGGCGGCTTCACGATCAAGAACCCGAACGCTACATCCACGTGCGGGTGCGGCAGCTCGTTCAGCGTCTAAGCACGTCAGCGTCGAGCACGCCGGCGCGCACGGAACAGGGTCATGAACACCAGCCTTCCTGATCTGAGCCGGCTGAAGCCGGACGGCGGCAAGCGTTCCAGCAAGCGGGAACAGATCGTCAACGTGTTCCTGCGCCAGGAAGGGCACCTGAGCGCCGACGACCTCGTCGATCTCATTCGCCGCGAAGACCAGCGCATCAGCCGCGCCACCGTCTACCGCACGCTGCAGTGGATGGTGGACGCGGGCATTGCGCGCAAGGTCGATTTCGGCGAGGGCCGCTTCCGCTTCGAGCATTCCTACCGCCAGCCGCGTCACTTCCATCTGATCTGCAAGACCTGCCACCGCTCGCTTCGAGTTTCTCAGCTCCGACATCGAGGCGCTGGTCGAGGAAGTGGCGTCGGCCCGCAGCTTTCAGCCCGTCGCAGAGCGTCGTGCAGATCTACGGCACCTGCGAGGAGTGCCGCACCGGACGCCACGGCAACGTCGGAGCCAGGCCACACCGATCTGCTGTTCGCGCGCGACGCGCTGCGGATTGCCATTGCCACCGAGCGCAGCGGCCTCGAGTTCTACACTCGCGCCGCGCGCGTGACGCGCGACGCGCGCGGCCGCAAGGTGTTCCACGATCTCGCCGCCGAGGAGAAGGAGCACCTCGGCAAGCTCGAAGGCGCGCTACCGCGAGCTGCTCGCAGCGCGATCCGGAGCTCGAATCGCGGCCCACGTTCCTGTTTTTCAAGGGCGCCGCGAACGGCCTGTTCGCCGAGGGCGCCGATCGCCTGCTGAGCGGCGTCAACGATCAGCAGGCCCTGCTGATCGGCATCCGCTGCGAACGCAACTCGCACCGCTTCTTCAAGAAATACGGCGAGCGGTTCGAAGACTCCGAAGGCAAGCAGATCTTCCTCGAGTTCGCCGACGAGGAGCGCGAGCATCTCGACCTGCTCGTGCGCGAGTACCGCGCGCTGGTCAAGCGGCAGGGCCGCAGCCGCGGAAGCCGCCTCCCGCGCCACGGCGTCCCGCCGCCTCGCCCATCGCGCTCATGCGGCGCGGTGACTCGTAGACCTCCACCTCCACACGACCGCGTCCGACGGCCGCTGCTACGCCGACGCGAGCTCGTCGAGCGCGCCGCGGCGGCGGGCGTGACGGTGATGGCCGTCACCGACCACGACACGACCGCCGCAGTCGACGAGGTGCAGGCGCTGGCACGGGCGCGCGGCATCGAAGCCATCAGCGGGATCGAAATCACCGCCGTCGAGGCGGGCCGCGACGTGCACATCCTCGGCTACTTCATCGACCCGGCCGACGTCGCGCTGGCCGCATTTCTCTCGCGGCAGCGCGCGCAGAGGATCGCGCGCGTCGAGGCTGTGTGCGATCGCCTCGCGCAGCTCGGGCATGCCGATCGACATGCTTCCGGTGCTCGCGCAGGCGCGGGAAAGCGGAGGCCGCTCCATCGGGCGCCCGCAGATCGCCCGCGCCATGGTCGCCGCCGGCCACGTCGCCGACACCCGCGAGGCGTTTGATCGATGGCTCGCGACAGGACGTCCCGCGTTCGTGCCGCGTCGCGGCGCGCCGCCCGAGGAGGTCATGACCATCGGTGCGGCGCAGGCGGCCTGACATCGCTGGCCCATCCCGGTCAGACGGCGATCGACGCACGCATTTCCGCGTATCTGCGTCGCGGGTCTCGACGCGATTGAGGTGTACCACCCCGATCACGATGCGGCGTCGACCGAGAAGTACCGCCAGCTGGCGTCGCGCCTGATGGTGCTGATCACCGGAGGATCGGATTTTCACGGCGATCCGTCGCACGGCCTCGACCCTGGCTCAGTGACGCTGCCCGACGACGCGTGGCTTCGTCTTCGCGCTGCCGCGCCTCATGGCTGACTCGCGCGACGTCGTCATCGATGTGCGCGGCGTCCAGAAGGACTATCACGGCCTGCGTCCCCTGCGCGTGCAGCACCTCGAGGTCCACGAAGGAGAATCGATTGCACTGCTTGGATTCGACCAGGCGGCCGCCGAAGTGCTCGTCAACCTGATCACGGCCGCCACCGTCCCCGACGCTGGAGAGGTCCGCACCTTCGGCCAGCCCACCACCGCGATCAACGGGACGCCGACACATGGCTCCAGTCGCTCGATCGATTCGGCATCCTCAGCGAGCGCGCCAGTCGTGCTCGACAACATGACCGGTCACAGAAAACCTGACGATGCCGGTGACGATGTCGCTGCACGATGTCCCGGATGCGGTGCGTGTCGAAGATCCGCGCGCTTGCCTGGAAGTCGGTCTCACGGCCACGCAGCTCGAGCAACCCGTCGCGGACATTGGATCCCGTCGGCGCGACTGCGGCTGCGGCTCGGCCGTGCCCTCGGACCTGATCCGCGCGTGATTCTGTCGGAGCATCCAAACGCCTCGCTGCCGCCCGGCGATCTCGCCTCCTTTGCGGTCGACTACGCGCGCATCGTCACGGCGCGCGCGCCATCACCAGCATCGTCTTGACCGCCGACCGCACGTTCGCCGCCGCCATCGCCTCGCGCATTCCTCACGCTTCAGCCGGCCACAGGTGAGCTCAAGCCGCTTCACCGGGTGGCGGCCGTTGGTTCAGCCAGCGTCTGAATCGCGAAAGGCCCGACCTCACGGCAGCCCTGACTCGCTGCACGACCCGCTTCGCGAGTCAGACTCGAGTCATGAAGCCGACTCAAGGTCGATAAAGCTGCACGCGTGGAACGGAACTTGATCGCCAGTGATGAGCAGGGTCGTCTGGGGACGACGCCGCGGAGGTAGCGGCACGTGGCGAACGGCACGATCAAGCGCTTGGTGAGAGATCGCGGGTTTGGCTTTATTCGCGACGAGGGGGCCAGGAGTGGTTCTTCCATCGCAGCTCGGTGACGGAGGGCGCGTTCGAGCAGCTGAACGAAGGCCAGCGCGTCAGCTTCGACGAGGAACCGTCAGCAAAGGCCCGCGCGCGGGCAACATCCGATCTGACGCTTGAGGCTTGAGCCGCGGCACTCGGCAATGCGGTTGAGCAGGCGCGCGGGGGCTGTCAGCTACGCTCAGACCGAGCTCATAAGCGATGAGCTTGGCACCTCGTCAAGCACCCATCGGAGATCACGACGCGTGGTGGTCCACCAGCGATCCGGATGCGCCTCTTCGTAGCGCGTGCCGCGCATCTCGACCTCGACGCCAGTTCCGCCCATCTCCCGGCGAATCGCAAAACCCGCTCGCCTCAAATGGTAGTATTCGACGTAACGACGATGATTCGGCGCCAGCGGTTGTGTACCGCCAGCTCCCGGAAGCGTCTCGGCTTCCTGTGCCGTGTTGTCGTGGATGCGCAACGGCAGCACGATCGCATTCGCCGGAACGCCCAGCCTCACAAGAATCTCGCGCTGTTGGTCTGCCTCGCCGGAACGATGACGCCACGTGCCGCCAGCGCTTCATGCGAGGCTTCAGGCATTTCGTGTGTCAACACGATCCAAGAGAGCGTAGCCTTCTTTGTATAAGTCGGCCGCCTCCAGCGGGCGATCCATGCTCGTGCCGGCAAGCACGGCGATCGCGTCTGCCTTCTGAAGAGGATCCTCTCTCGTCAGAAAGCGTCCGACCTGCGTGAATCCATACGTGGCGAGGACCGAGCGCAATCAGCGCGACGGCGGCAAGCGGTGCGGCGGAACGTGTGGCGTGTGGGAGAGCTCGGGGCCGGCAAGGGGACGTGCTGCAAATCCCCGGCCCCGCCGGGCAGACTCGTGATGCGGAGATTTACCCTTCGATCAGTCGAACGTCACCGGCGCGGGGGCCCTTCGTCGAGTCCTCGACCGTAAACTCCACGCGCTGCCCTTCGCGAAGCAGCTCGAAGACGGCGCCCCGGACGGAGCTGCGGTGGAAAAAGTGTTCGATGCCGCCCTCATCGCGAATGAACCCGAACCCCTTGTCGATGAGGAGACGTGCGATAGTCCCGGTCGGCATAGCCGTGTCCCTCCGATGCGCGAAAGCCTGAGACAATCTCAGGCGCTTCCAGGACCGCTCGATGAGCGGACGTATGAAGCCATGAAGGAACTGCGGCCCAGACGCGCGCCGGCGTAAGCTCGGCAAGTGTAGGGAGTGCAGGCACCGAAGTCAAGGCGCGCCCGAACTCCTTGCCAGTGCTGTGTGAGTTGGTGGGACATACGATGATGCGCTCAGCATCTCGATGAAGGCCTGACTCCTCTCGGTCGTTGGTGCCCCGCGTTCAACGAAGCACCACGCATCGCGCACACCATGTCGGAGGTAGCGGCCGAGATCGATCGCCTTGGCATCGACGCCGAGGTGCGTGGTCGTGGACGACGGCAGCACTGACGCGACGGCGTCGATCGTCGCGAATGCCTCGCGCTCGGATTCGAGGATACGGCTCGTCCGTGCGCCGCACGCAGGCAAAGGCGCGCGCGGTCCGCCGCGGCATGCTCGAAGCGGCGGGCGCGTGGAGATTTCTGGCGGACGCGGACCTCGCGATGCCGATCTCGGAGTTACCGGCGATTCATGTCCGCCTTCGCCAAAGGCTTCGGCGCGTAGCCAGCTTCCGCCAGACGGCCTACGGCGAGAGCCGGGGCGTCCGCAGCGCTGCCCGCGGACGTTGCTCGTTGGATCGCGGGAGGCGGCCGGCGCCACGCGCATCGGCGAACCGTGGTCGCGTCATGCGATTGGTCGCGTCTTCAACTGGTTCGTGAAGCTGCTTGTGCTGCGCGGCGTCAACGACACCCAGTGCGGCTTCAAGCTGTTCAGCGCCCACGCGCTGCGGAGAACGCTGTTCCCGCTGCAGCGCCTTGACGGGTTCGGTTTCGATGTCGAGGATCCTCTTCCTCGCGCGGCGCGCTGGACTGGTCATCACGCGAAATTCCGGTGACGTGGGATGCGAGCCGGGAGAGCAAGGTCAATGTCGCGTCGGGCGCCCGCGGGTTTCTCGATCTCGTCAGAATCCGATGGAACCAGCTTCAGAGTGTATCTACCCGCCCCGGTGCCTCCGGAGTCGGATCGCCAACGCCCCGCGCCGAGCTGCGAACTCCAAAGAAACTTCCTGCTGATCCCTCGTGTGCCCGTGGTGTTACGCGGGGACGCGCTGACCGACGCGCGCGGCCGGCTTCGGCGTGACGGCGGCCTCAATCGCGCGGCGAGAGGACCAAACGCCGCCGTGGGATCACTCCAGTGCAGCTCGTCCACCGAAGCGAACAGAGAGATGTCGGATCGGAGCGTCGCGAGATCGCGGAACAGGAAAGCGTGGTCGCGCTCGCGCTCCAGCGCGTGTGCCAGCGCACCGGGATGAGCGGCGTTCACTCCCCACGTGCGCCAATCCGCAGGAATCGATTCAAGATGACCGTAAGCTTCGCGAGCACGGCGGCGGTGGATTTGACGCCCCAGCCCGGCACGCCGGGATAGCCGTCCGCCACTGTCGCCGACGGAGGGCCAGGTAGTCGGGAATTGATACCGGCGGGCACGCCGAACTTCGCGATGATCGCCGGCTTCGTCGCGGATCGTGCGCGTCCGACGGTCCATCTGCACGATGCGTGTCCCGCGCACGCACTGCGCCAGATCCTTGTCGGGCGTGCAGATGATCGCACGCTCGACCGCGCGGGTCTCGAGCCGCCGCGGCGGCGGCCGACGCCAGCGCATCATCGGCCTCGAACTCGATCATCGGCCACGTCGGCGACGCCAAGGCGCGACCAGTGCTTCTTCGAGCAGAGGGAACTGGGCGAGGAGATCGGCTCGATTCCGTCGCCGGTCTTGTAATCGGGCCAGAGACCGTTGCGGAACGATTCGATGACATGATCGGTCGCGACACCCACGTGCGTGGCGCCCCGGTGATCATCCCGAGCACGGATGCGAGGACGCCGCGCACGCTGCGCGACCTCGTGACCGTCCGGTCACGCGCGGACGGAAGAGCGTAGTAGTGCCGGAACAGCTCGTATGTGCCGTCGATCAGATAGACGTCCAGCGCAGGCTCCACGATGAAAGTATACATCACCGGTCCGGCAAA
>ERZ1370068.1187-contig-11083_pt1 | contig 20263 bp, 24 predicted proteins | sample MGYA00561227_ERZ1370068 | MGnify/ENA primary metagenome ERZ1370068 (study PRJEB38410, sample SAMEA6850437) | metagenome | study: Metagenomic assessment of the ecological functions of the soil: analysis of the soil microbiota associated with the... | reverse complement strand
TACGTATTGCTGATCGTGAACAACTTCATCGGCAGCACGGCTTTCGACGCGATGAACGACTCGACCACCGCCCAGGCGCAAAATCGCGATGCGCAGACCCAGTCGAGGCTGGCGAGGCCGTTGATCGCCGCGCTTCGCCGTAGCGAGCGAGCGCGGCACGATCGGCGACAGCCGCGATGAACAGTCCCCGGCGCCACGTCGAGCAGGCGGACCAGGGCCGGGCGCCGGGCACACCGCGCCGGCACCCCGCGATCAGCCGCGGCCGCCGATCCGCCGCGGCGACGCAGTAGACGTAGGTGCCTTTCGGCTGACGGCCATGTCAGATTTCAGCTCTCGGATTTCAGATTCGAATCAGAGCCACTGTCCGCGCCCACGCGTCCAGCGCCCTGACGCCCCGCGGCGGCGGCGCCGGACCAGCGGCGTCTGCGATGATAGGCGCACCGCCGGTCGCACACACGCCGCAGCGCGGCGAGCTCGCTCGCGCCCGCCGCCGCCACGGCGCGGCACCGCGCGCAGCGGCCGCGGCGCCAGCGTCCGCGCGTTCACGAGCACGATCGCGGCGTGCGGCAAGGTGCAGCCGCGCGGGCCGCGTCAGCAGCCGTGCCGGCCCCGCGGCGCGGCAGCGCCCGCCGCCCGCGTCACCACGTGACGAACCCGGTCAGTCCCGGCGTCGCGCAGCAGCGCGATCAGCTCGCGGATCGGACTTCGGTACACCTCGACCAGCTCCGCGGCCAGCTGACCGGGCCGCACCAGCGACCGGGCATTTCAGCAGCACCCGCAGCAGCGGCACCTGCGATCCAGCTCCGCGCGCCGCCGTCGGGGCATCTCCGGCAGCCGCAGTGCGCAATGACCGGTCGGCGCGGTGTCGGCTGACGATGACGTCGTCCGGCGGCGCGGGCGTCCGACCACGGAGAGGACGCCGAACAAAGCCCGGGTCGATGCCCGGCGGCGCCAGGTTCATCAGCTCCGGCGGCGCCGATCGCCGCGCCGGCCCCTTCGGCGACCCCACCGCGCGGCCGAGGCGATCTCGTCCAGCGCGGCCGCGAGCTGGGCCCGGCGGTCCGCCAGCGCCGCGCCGGCGTCCAGCTCTGGCGGACGACCGGGTTCTTCCGCGGCCGCACCGGAACCGTGACTCGCGCGGTGTCGCCCACCTCGGCGCGGAAGACACGTCGCCGAGCGAGTGCGCCGGATCGGTCGACAGCAGCAGCACGCGGCGCGACGCCGGGATCCGCGCGCGCCAGCCGCGGCGCGGCGGCGGACGGCCGCGACCGTCGTCTCGCCGGCACGCCGCCTTTGCCGCCGAAGAACAGGAGCGACGCTCCCGCGAACGACCGCGGTCGCGCCGGCGGTCGGCGACTGGTGGCTGGAGCTGGAGCTCGGCGCTTAGGATGGCCGATGGACGTCCGGCCCTGCGCCGCCGACATCGCTGAGCGCCAGTCCCTGAGCCCTGATCCCCGGCCGGCGCGAAAGCGACGCTGAGGCGCCCTGCAAGAACCGCGCGGTTTCCCTGGTCGCCGCCGCGGGCAACCAGGCGCACCGGTCGCCACCGGCCCAAAGAACCGCCGGCGGATCGCCGCCGATCGGCCGTGGCGCTCGTCCGCGCGGCGGCGATCGCACACCGGGCACCAGGCCGCCGCCCGGCAGCACGCCGATTTGACCAGCGATCTCTGCCGACGCTGGTGATGCCCGGCGCGCTCGAGCGCGGCGATGCCGCCGCCGGCCCCCGCGACCGACAGGTCCTCCCGCCAGCAGTGGACCGCACACGAACGCGGTCCGTTCGGGATCGCGAGGCAGCCGCGCGCGCCGCCATCTCAGCGCGCCTCGCGCCGGCGAGGACCGCGATCAGCCGGTCGGCCGCCTCGGGCCAGCCCGACCCGCGCCAGCTGCTCGCGGATCAGGCGGTGCTCCTGCAGAAGCGGCACCGAGCACCTCGGCGACCGCCGTCGACCGCTCTCCGGCGCGGACAACAGCCGCAAGCGTGTGGCCCGGTCGGCGCGGTGTCGGCGAACGATCAGGTCGTAGGGACGCGAGTGCTTTGCGGCCCGTGCGTTCCTGATTTGCCGCGCGATCGATCTCTGATGCATGCCCATCAGCTCGTCGACGCCGGGAATCGACAGATCGAGGCAGCGCGTCGACGTCCTCGCGATCGAGCCAGGTGCCGTGCTCGAGGATCTCGCCGAGCGACGCCGGTGTCTTCTTCAGCCAGCGCGCGAACGCGCGCGGCGCGTCGAGCTCGACGGCGTCGAGCCGCGGCGGATCCGTCTCGCTGTGCCGGACAGCTTCGACGCCAAGCGCATCGCCCAGCGAATGCGCGGGATCGGCTGGAGACGACCAGCACGGACGCGGGTGCGCGTCGCGCCGGCCGCCTGCGCGCGGCGACGCTTGGGCCGGGCTCGCGCTAGCGTGGTCTCTGCCGACGCCGCCCTTGCCGCCGGAGAGCAGAAGTCGAGGGGGAGAAGCCAACGTGAAGGTTGAAGCAGCTCTCAAGCCTCAACGTCACCGTGCAACTCTGACTTCCCTGACTTGACTTCACTCCGTCACTGTCGGTCAAGCTCTGAATCCCGACACCGCTGATCTTGTCGTCGGGCGACATCGAGATCGGGCCCTGCTGCGCGTCCTTTGATCTCGCGGATGCGCGGCGAGGACGTCGCGCTCGATGTCGGCGAACTCCTCCTCGGTGATCTCGCCGAGCTCGAGGCGCATCTGCGCCTCGAGAGCTGCTTCGCGCAGCGCCGAGATCGTCCTGCGCCTCGGCTTCAGCCGCCGGCGATGACCTTGTCGAGCACGAACCGCAGGCCGCCGATCGAGCAGGGAGTCGAGGATGAACATGCACTGCAATGAGATTGCTGGACTGCAGAGGATCTGATCACGCTCATGCTTCCAGCTTCAGCCGGATGTTGACGAAGTTGTACGGCGGCCACGGGCCGTGTATGCTGAACGTCAGCTTGTCGAAGCGGCCGGCGATCGATTTGACCTTCAGCGTCGAACGCCGGCTTCCTGATCGCGCGAGATCAGGAACGCGGCGTTCATGATCATCTTGTCGCCGATCGGCTTGTTGATGCGCGAGGCCGACCGACACGTCGCGCAGCTGCTCGAGGATTTCGGCGACGTAGCGCTCGGATCGCGACTGCAGCGCCGAGTCGATCAGCCGGCCGTACTGCATGCGCGCGAAGTAGGTCGGCCCCTTCTGGCCGGAGATCTCCTTCTTCAGCCGGCTGATGTCCTCGTCCTCGTGTCTCGACTTCGCGGATCGCCTGATCGCGATCCCACAGCACCTTCAGGCCGAACTCGAGCTTGTTCTGCATCTTGTTCAGCACGTCGCCGAACGCCTCGGCCGCCGAGCGCAGCAGCTCGACGATGTCCTCGCGCGTCTTGAAAATCGTGCCGAACGACATCGGGATGACGGTGTGCTCGCGCATCACGGTCTCGTTCACGCGCTCGTGCGCGAGGACGTTCTCGCGCGTCGAGTCGAGCACTTCGAGCGGCGCGTCGGAGACGACCGCCGCGAGGTTCTTGTAGTGCACGGTGTAGACGTCCGACGGATCGGCGCCGATGCCGATCGGTCCGAAGCGGAGCGGGTCGCCCGACTCGATGATGCAGTAGACGTACTTGCCGCGGCTCGCGCCGCCGCCGGCTCGACCGCGGCGTCGTCCGTCCGCCCGTGTGCACGATCTTCTCCGAGCGCCCGGCGTTCGCCGCGGCCGTCGCGCGCGGCGGCGGCTTTCGGCGCGGCGCGCGCCGCCGCCGTTCGACTTCGAGCGTCGGCTCTGCGCTCGCGACGGCGCGCCGGACTTTCTTCGGCGCTGTTCTTGGACCGCGAGCGCCGACCGCTCGGCGCGCCGCGCTGGCTCTTGCGAGGGCTAGCTGGTCTTGGCATATTTGCCGCTCCTGCGGACCTTCCTGGAGTGTGACGACGGCGGAGCGTCGAGGATCTTGCGGATCTCGCGCACCAGATCCTCGGGCAGGCACGGCTTGGTGACGAACGCGTCGCAGCCGGCCTTCTTCGCGCCCTCGGAAATGCCGGCCAGCGCGTGCCCGGTCAGCGCGACGACCGGAATCGACGCGGTGCGCTGGTCGGCCTTCAGCCGCCGCGTCGCCTCCCACCCGTCCATGACCGGCAGCGACAGGTCCATCAGGATGATGTCGGGCGCGGTGTCGACGGCGCGCTGCAGCGCCTCCATGCCGTTGCCGGCCTCGACGACGTCGAAGCCCGGAGAACTCGAGGTACTCGGTGTACATCTCGCGCGCGTCGGGATAGTCGTCGACGAGCAGCACGCGCGGACGATCGAGTTTTGTGGTCATTTCCGTCCCTTGGTCGGCAAGCGTCAGCGTGAAGGTCGATCCTTTGCCGACCTGACTCTGCACGCGAGATACGGCCGTCGAGCATCTGCGCGAGCCGGCGGCAGATCGAGAGACCCGAGGCCGGTGCCGCCGTAGGCGCGCGTCGGCGAGTTATCGAGCTGCCGGAAGTCCTCGAAGATGCGGTCCTGATCGGCGCTGGCGATGCCGATGCCGGTGTCGGTGACCGACAGCGTCACGCGTCCGCTCCCTGACGTTGCGCCGCGCGCGCTGATCGTCACGCCGCCGTGATGCGTGAACTTCGAGCGCGTTGCTGAGCAGGTTCAGCAGGATCTGCTTCACCTTCTGGCGGTCGCTCGAGATCGGCGGCAGATCGTCGGCAGCGTCGAGCGTCACCGTCAGCTTCGAGCGCATGATGATCGGCTCGAGCTCGGACTTCACCTCGCGCGACCAGGTCGGGAATCTTGAACGTCGACAGCTGCAGCGGCATCCGGCCCGCTTCGATGCGCGAGATGTCGAGAATCTCGTTGATGATCGTCAGCAGGTGGCGGCCGTTCGACTCGATGCGCCCGAGCTGCCGCTTGACCGGCGGCTCGATCGGCCCGGCGACGCCCTGCAGCAGCATCGACGTGTAGCCGAGCATCGCGTTCAGCGGCGTCCGGAACTCGTGCGACATGTTGGCGAGGAACTGCGACTTGAGCGCCGACGCCTGCTCGAGCTCGATCGCCTGGCGCCGCAGCAGCTCGTTCTGCTGCGCGATGTCGGCGGTCGCCGCCTGAATCTTGCGCTCGAGCTCGTCGGACGCCTGCTTCAGCTGCTCGTACAGCTGCGCCTTCTCGATCGCCTCGCGGCGGTCGTGCAGGATCGTCACGACCGCGGTCAGCTCGCCGTGCTCGGACAGGATCTTGCCGGCGATCGCCTCGACCGGCATCGCCTCGCCGGTCTTCGCGGATCGCATCAGGCCGATCTCGCCGACGCGGCGCTGGTCGGCGCTGACCAGCATGCCGGCGATGAACGACGAGAAGTGCGCGTCGTTGGCCTGCACCCAGCGCTGCTCGATCGCGCTGGCGCGCGGCCGGAATCGTGAACAGCCGCTCGGCCGGCTCGTTCATCAGCGACGTCGCGCCGCGCCGCGTCGGTGACGACGATCGGGTCGGCGACCGAGTCGATGATCAGGTTCAGGCGGTCGCTCTCGGCGCGCGCCTGCACTTCGGCGATGCGCATCTTGCGGTAGTTCTCTTCGATCTCTCGCTGGCGCGGCGCAGGTCGGTGACGTTGCGCAGAATCGAGACGACGCCGCTGCCCTGCCGCGGATCCTCGGTGACCGTGCTGAGCAGCTCGAACACGAGGTCCGAGCCGTCGACCGGGTTGACCAGCAGCAGCTCGCGCCGCGTCGCGCCGGTTTCCTCGATCGCCTTGCTCGACAGCGCCGACGACAGCAGCATGTTGTTCATGCGCACGGCGCCGCGGCGCCCTTCGCTCTCCTCTTCCGACGCCGTGAACAGCGTCAGCGCGCGCGCGTTCGCGATCAGCAGCCGGCCTTCGGTGTCGGTCGAGCAGAATCGGGTCGGTGACGGCGTTGATGATGCTGTAGAGCAGCGACCGCTCGCGCCCCTGCTTGCGATCGCCGTCGGCCAGCGTCTGCTGCCGGAGGATCTGATCGAGCTTCTGGCTGAAGACGGTGGTGAACCAGTGCAGCTGCGGGCGGAACGCGGCGCTGCCGCCGAGCAGCAGCAGGCCGAAGGCTTCTTCGGAGAAGCCGGACGACGCCGAGCGGCAACACGTGAAACGCCGAATCCTCGAACGGCGTGGTCGGCCGGCGCTTGCGGTCGGCGGCCGGAGTGCGGCGCGGGAAAGAACAGCTCCTTGCGGTTGGCGAAGCGCGGTGACGAGCGGATTGCCCCAGTCCTCGAGCGACACGTGAAAGCTGCGTGAGCGCCGATCCGGCAGCCCGTAGGTGCCGATCGACGAACAGCGACTGCTCGTCGGCCGGGCCGGACGAGGCAGATCGACTGCGCGATGCCGAGCACCTCGCCCAGCCACTGCAGCGCGAGGTGCGCGCAGTCGGCGAGCTCCGACGCGGCCGACGAAGCCTTCGAGCAGGCGCAGCGCGCGCCGCGATCAGCAGCGCCCTCGTCGTCCGCGACCCGCCTCGACCGCGACGCGGACGCGCGGGACGCCCGTATACGGTCGCGATCCGTCGCGCTTAGCCGCGGGCCGGCGTGCGCCGACGGCCAGCAGTGCGGCGGGCTGGGATGGCATTGAGCTGGGCCCGGAGGGCGGAGTTTTCAGCAATGAGTTCCTCATACCCCTTGCCCTCGATCGCCGGCTTGGACACCGGGGCGATCTGGCCGACCGCTCTCGGATACTTCAGGTAGGTGTCGATCGACGCGACCACGATGCGGGCCTCGACGGTGATCAGATCGATCCCGACCAGGGAGACGCGGACCCACGCGTCGATGACGATCCCCTTGTCGAGGACTCGATCGAGAACGTCGATAAGACTTGTGCCGCCTGCGGCTCGTTCAACGGGCATCGGACACTCCTTGTGTCGAACTTCGTCTGATTGCCGCGCTATCCTCGACGCCGGCGCAGCGTCGCCGCGTCAACGACGCCAGCTGCCGCTCGAGCGCGCGCACCTGCTTTCGCAGGTCGTCGTTCTCGGCCGACAACGCCTGCTTGCCCGGGCGACAGATGGTGATCGTATTTCCACCAGTCGAGGCCGATCTGCTCGGCCTTGTCGATCGAACAGATGAGCAGTCGGATCCGGATCGTCAGCAGCTCGACTTCGGCCAGCGACACCTTGATGTCGCCGGCAACGACGAGCCCTTTGTCGAGGACGCGGTCGAGCACGTCGACGAGCCCGGTGGATCGTCCGTGCCCTTCACTCAGTGACGTCGGCATAGGTTCCGTATTCTACGAATTTTCCGCGCGATCGCTTGTGTGACTGGTGGACGAGGAACAGGCTTATCTCGAGCAATGGCAATGCCAGACTTGCTGGGCCAATTCGGGATGGAACGAAGGTCGACTGCATCGAAGCCCAACAGTAGGAGCCATAAGCGAGCGTACAAGATCCTTACAGGGACAAGCAGCTCCGCGGGCGCCGAAATCACATCGATCCTTCGGTGCCAATTCGTGAAGCGGCACGGTGCCGAAACCGAACCCGTATCGCGCGAGACACACGCGCGTCCCGGCGGCGCGCGCCGTCTGCCAGTCGATGACGGAATCGCCGACCATCAGCGTGGACGCAGGGCGTCGCGTGCAGCGCGCGCTGCGAGCTGCAGCAGCGCCGCCGGATCCGGCTTTCGCGGCAAACGGCCCGTCGCCGCCGAGCACGGCGTCCGGCGGAAAGTGACGCGCGAGATCGAGGCCGTCGAGAATCGCGCCGGCGTCGAGGCGATCGGCTTGTTGGTGAGGACCGCGAGCGCCGCGCGCCGGCCGAGCGCCGTCGAGCACCTCGGGAATGCCCTCGTACGGGCGCGTGTGATTCAGCAGCACGCGCGTCGTAGCACGCGAGATAACGCTCGAGCGCGTCGGGCAGGCCGCTCGATGCCGCTCGCCTTGAACGCGCGCGCGATGAGCTGTCGCCGCACCGTCGCCGACCATGGCGCCGATCTGATCCTGCGGAGATCGGCGCCGCGCCGCACGAGACGAGCAGCGCGTTGGCGGCGTCGGCGATATCGCGCAGCGAATCGACCAGCGTGCCGTCGAGGTCGAAGACGATGAGCCGAAAGCTCAGGGCATCGACGCTGGGGCTGGGAACTGAGAGCGCTAGGCGCGGTACTCGGCGAACGAGGTTGGCGTTTCCCAGACGGTGACGCGCATGACCGGCAAGCCCTGCTCGTGCGCCTTGTCGAAGATCAGCTTGCGCGATGCGCTCGACGGTCGGGTTGCTGTCGAGCAGATAGACCGGCTCGCCGAGCTGCTGGAGCGGCGCGACCAGCGGATCGTCGTGGCGCAGGAGCATCTTGTGATCGAGCTCGCGATCGATCCATCCCTTCACGATCCGCTTGATGTCGCTGAAATCGCACACCATGTTGCGGTTGTCGAGCGATGCCGGTGCGGACCTCGATCTCGGCGATCGCGTTGTGGCCGTGCGGATGCTTGCAGATGCCGTCGTAGTCGAGCAGGCGATGGCCGTAGCAGAAATCGATGCGCTTGGTGACGGATACATTGGGTAATCTCGGAATTGAGTAATCTGGTAATTGATTGCGGATTGGCGGTTCAATCCTGCAATCCATTACCAGATTACCAGATTACCCGATTACCCAATGCCGACAGCCGTTCTGCTCTCCGGCGGCCTGGATAGCGCGGTGCTGCGTCGCCGAAGAGGCCGCGTCGCGGCGAGGTCCAACCCATCTACGTCAGCGCCGGGCTCGCCTGGGAGGCGGCTGAGCGCGCGATCGTCTCGAGCTTCCTCGCGCGCGCGCCGCTCGAACGGCCGGGTGCGGCCGCTGGTCTCGCTCGGCGTCGACATGCGCGACGTCTACGCCGGCGACGCACTGGGCGATCGAAGGACGCCCGCCCGGCTATCACACGCCGGACGAGGAGGTACTCGCCGGGACGCAACGTGATCCTGCTCGGCAAGGCGGCCAGTCATCTGCGCGGCGCGCGAAGATCGACCGTCTCGGTGATCGGCACGCTCGCGCACAACCCGTTCCCCGACGCGACGCCGGAGTTCCGCGCGGCCATGGCTCGTGCGCTCGTCGCTCGGCCTCGATCGACCGCTGCAGATCGAGGCGCCCTACGCGGGCACCGAAAAGGCGGACGTCATCCGCCGCGGCGCGGCGCTCGGTGTCCGCCTTCGAGCTGACGCTGTCGTGCATGAACCCCCCAAATCTGCAATTAGCCCCACTGAATCTGCACTTAGCAATCTGCAATCAGCACTGCATTGCGGCGAAGTGCAGCAAGCGCCGCGAACGCCACGATGCCTTTCGTCGAGTACCGCCATCGTCGATCCCACGACCTACGCCCTCGACGGCCAACCTGCGCTGACCGAGCCGCCGCACAACAATGTCGGGCCGTCTCTGGCGGCTGAAATGGGTGTTGCCAGGCCGCCCCGGCAGGAGTGACACTCGGTCGCAGAAACGTGCGCTCGAACGACTGAGCGGCTCTCCTGGTGATGATCATGCTGAAACGGATTGGCTGGCTTCTCGTGGTGATCGCCGGCTGCTGCACTGCCGACGCCTCGGCACAGCCGAAGCCGGACGAAGGCATCCCGGTTCAAAGCGAGCTCGTGCGCTCCCGCTGCGGCAGCTGCCACAAAGCCGACGACAAGATGCGGATGACGCGCATCTCGTATCGGCGCGCGAGCCCCGAGAACTGGGAGAAGACCATCAAGCGGATGGTGAGCCTCAACCACGTCAACCTCGAGCCGGCCGATGCGCCGCAACATCCTCAGCATCTGTCGGATCACAACGGGCTGGCGCCCGAGGAGGTCGCGTCCGATCGCGTTCGAGGCCGAGCGCCGGACGATCGACTACACCTACCTGGCCGACAAGGACACGTCGGACACCTGCTCGCCGTGCCACACGATCGCGCGCGTGATGAGCGAGCGGCGGACCAAGGAAGAGTGGGGCTGCTGGTCGACATGCACCGCGGCTACTACCCGCTGGTCGACAACCAGCCGATGAACGGCGGCCAGGGATTCCGCCGCACCAGGCCGGCAGCAGACCGAGCCAGGCGCCGACGGCCGGCCGCCCGGACAACCGTCATCCGATGGAGAAGGCGCTCGAGCACCTGTCGAAGACGTATCCGCTGAGACTCGCCGACCTGGGCGGCGTGGTCCGCCGTCCGATGCAGCCGGCGAAGCTGGCCGGCCGCTGGGCCGTGTCACGGGTTACCAGGCCGGGCAAGGGCGCGATCGTCGGCCAGGTCGTCGTCTCCGCCGATCCGAACGCTCCCGACAGCTTCAACATCGATACGCACTACACGGTGGCGCGCACGCGGCGAAGCCGTCACGCGCGCCGGGAAAGCGATCGTCTACACCGGATTCCAGTGGCGCGGGCGCGGCGGCATGCCCGGCAGCGACAACGTCTGGCGCGAAGTCGATGATCGTCGAGCGCGACTGGCGGGAGATGTCGGGACGCTGGTTCACTGGCGCCTATGACGAGATCGGCATCGACGTCAAGCTCGTCGCGCCTCGGCTCGGACCCGATCGTGTTCGGCTCGAACCTCACCGCGCTGAAGACCGCGTCGACCGGCCGCGCGATCAAGATCTACGGCGCCAACCTGCCGGCGAACGTCAAGCCGGAAGACATCGGGTTCGGCCAGGGCGTCAAGGTCGACGCGCGTCGTCAGCGCGCGTCCTGACGAGATCGCGGTGGAGGTCGACGTCGCGGCGAACGCGCCGATCGGCCCGCGCGACGTCTCGGTGGCTGGCGCGGTGAAGCCGGCGGCGCTGGTCGTCTACGACCGGATCGACGGCATCAAGGTCGTCCCGCTGGCCGGAATGGCCCGCGTCGGCGGCGCGGTGTTTCCGAAGCAGCTCCAGCAGTTCGAAGCCATCGGCGCTGCATCAACGGCCCGGACGGCAAGCCCGGCACCGCCGACGATCTCGAGCTGGGAATGGTCGACGTCAAGTGGTCGGTCGAGGAATACACTGCCACGTTCGGCGACGACGACACGCAGTTTGTCGGCGCGATCGACGAGAAGGGTCTGTTCACGCCTAACGGTCGACGGTCCGAACACGAAGCGCAGCGGCAACCGGAACAACGTCGGCGACGTCTGGGTCGTCGCCGAGCTCGCGCCAGACGGCGGGCTCCGCCGAAGCCGCTTCGCGCGCGCGCGCACCTGCTGGTCACGGTGCCGATCTACATGGCGTGGTTCACGTCCGGGGGCGGACAGATGATCAGCTGGGCCGCGCGGGAACATCATCGGTTCGAGGCGGCAGGCAAGCCGTTCGTCTACCTCGTGCCGAGCGCTGCCATCTTCGCGCTGGACGACACCGCCGACGACGATCATGCGGCGGCTGACCGAACGTCCGTATACCCGCGAGGAGCTCGAGGCCGAGCTGGCGGAGCGGCACGGCCACGAGGAGCTCGACGACACGATTCGCGGAGCTGGCGCGCGTCCGCGCGATCGGCGAACTGATCGTGCCCGGTGCCGGACAGCGCGCCGCCGCCGAAGATCTTCCCGCTCACGCCGTTCCCGTTGACGACGATGGTCCTCAACGTCACCAACCAGTGCAACCTGAGCTGCACCTACTGCTACGAGTACAGCGAGGACAAGATCGTCGACACCGAGAACGGCAAGAAGCCCAAGTTCATGAGCGAGGAGACCGCGCGCCAGAGCGTGGAGTTCATGCTCAAGGAATCGGGCGACAACAAGGTGGCGCACATCACGTTCTTCGGCGGCGAGACGCTGCTCAACTTCCCGGTCCTGAAGAAGACGATCGCCTACGCGCGCCAGCGCGGCGCCGAGGTCGGCAAGGAAGTCGACTTCAGCCTCACGACCAACGGGACGCTGCTCAAGCCCGACGATCATCGAGTTCCTCGCCGACGAACCAGGTCGGCGTCACGATCTCGATCGACGGCCCGCGCGAGGTGCAGGACAAGTTCCGCGTCTTCCACAACGGCACCGGCAGCTACGACGTCGTCGCGCCGAAGATCCAGGAGCTGCTCAAGCGGCACCGCAGCCGGCCGATCGGCGCGCGCGTCACGCTGACCTCCGGACCGCTCGACATCAAGCGGATCTATCGCCATCTCACCGAGGAGATCGGGTTCTGGGAGGTCGGCTTCGCGCCGGTGACGACGTCGCCCGGCCGCGGCCACGCCATCTCCGAGCACGGCTACGACGACATGCTCGGCCAGTTCCGGGATCTCGCCTACGAGTTCCTCGAATACTCGGTCGACAACCGGCACCACGGCTTCTCGAACGTCAAGGAGACGCTCGAAGAGATCCACAAGGGCATGAGCAAGGCGTTCCCGTGCGGCGCCGGGCTCGGGCTGATGGGCGTCGCCACCGACGGAGACGTCGCGCTCTGCCACCGCTTCGCCGGATCCGACGCGCACAAGCTCGGGGACGGTCGCCGACGGCATCGACCGGCACGCGCAGCACGCGTTCCTCGAGAAGCACCACATCGCGAACAAGACCGACTGCAGCGCGTGCTGGGCCAGGCCGCTCTGCTCGGGCGGCTGCTATCACGAAGCGCACACGCGCTACGGCGAGACCACGCGACCCGAACCTGCACTACTGCGACTGGATCCGCGGCTGGACCGACGTCTGCCTGCAGATTTACGGCGAGCTGTCAGAACGCAATCCGGCGTTTCTCGCGCAGTTCGACGACCAGATGCCGGCCGAACCGGTGAGCTGAGGAGACGGGGACATGAAGCATCTCAAGGCAGTGAACAGCAAGGCGGAGCGCGTGGATCGCGCCACCGAGCAGGGCGACGTCGTCGCGCTGCAGCGCCCGCCGCAGCAGCCCGACGGCGGCCCGCACTTCCCGATCGGCTGCTCGCTGGTGTTTTCGCCGGGCTGGGAAGCGGACCGCGCCGGCGGCACCGCCGGACTGTGCCAGCCGGTGGAGCGCGATCTGTTCGACTGCCACATCGGCTGCTACTGGCCGGCCCAGGTGCCCGACCAGCTCAATCACGCGCCCGACTGGACGAGCAAGTGCGCCGCGGCCCAGAAGGACTGGCGCAAGATCGACCTCGTGTTTCCCGTGAGGCGCAATCTGACTGCGACCAGCGAACAATTCGATATGACGGCCATGCTGAACTCGTTCGCGCAGTCGGTGCTCGTCGGCTGTGATCGGCGCTTGTGCGCTGCGCGGCCGTCGCGACGTGCACGGCGCAGAATGCCGACAAGCCGAGGGTCGCGGCGGGCAACGGCACGCTGATCGTCGGCACCTATCCCGACAAGTTCTGGATCATCGACGAGGCGACCGGAAAAGGTCGTCGGCATCGATCCCGTTCAAGTCGGGCATCCCGCGCCGGACGACGATCTCGCGCGATCGGAAGCGCTTCTACACCATCGAAGCCGGGATGGAGAAGGTCGAGATCCTCGACATCGCGTCGCGATCCACGGTCGACACCTTCACGCTGAGCGAGGGCGCGAAGAAGGTCCGGATCAGGAGCATCGAGCCGGATCCGCTGCACCGCTTCGTCATGATGCTCACGGCGTCGGCGACCAAGCTGATCGACCGCTTCGAGATCGGCGCGCCGACGCTCGTGCAGCACGACCTGAAGGAGCACAAGGTGGTCCGCACCATCCCTGGCCGAACGGCGAGGAGCGCCAGAACGCGCAGATCCAGTTCTCGCCCGACGGCAAGCTGATACCTGTTCAGCGACCAGGACGTGCTGATCTACGAGACCGAGCAAGTTCACCCAGGTCGACAAGTGGGAGCTCTCGAAGCCGATCGAGGAAGGCTTCGGCCGGCTCGAGTTCGGCTCGAGCGACATCCTCAACGACGAGCCCGGCTTCTACACGGCGATCTTCAACGTCTCCGATCCGGTGCAGCACCGCCGGATCATGGGCATCGGCCGCGTCAACCTGGCCGCCGAAGACGCGTGGACTTCTACACGATGGGACCGTCGTCGCCGATGCAGCTTCGCGATGGCGCCCGGCCGCAAGGTCGGCTACGGCCTGTTCCAGGACATCGGCCGCTCCGAGTTCTGGAAGTTCGATCTCAGGGCCGCAAGCTCGCCGGGCGCACCGAGTTCAAGGGCCGGCCGCGGATGTCGCCTCAAGACCAGCTCGAACGGCAAGGTGCTCTACATCTACAACGCCGGCAACACCATCGACCTCTGGGACGCCGAGACGCTATCGCGCTACCTGCGGACGATCACGCTCGACGGCGACATGACCGCGGAGCTGTTCGTCTTCCCGACGCCGCCGGCGCGCGACGACGGCCACTCTCGTCGGCCCGAGCGGAAAGTAGGACGAAACTGCTGGTTCGATCGCGATCCATGGTCGACGCAGATCCGGCCGATCGGCTTCGATCGTTCCCTACTGGCGCCGCCTGGCGCTGGTGATGGCGCTGAGCCTCGCCAGCACCGCGGTGTCGCTCGTACCTGCCGCTGCTCTCGCGCGACGTCTTCGACGGCGCCCTGCTCGGCCACGACGCCGGCCGCCTCGTCCGCATCGTCGGCCTGTTCGCCGCTGATGCTCGTCGCCAGCTTCGCGCTCAACGTGTGAGCGGCCTCCGCTACACGCGGCGTGTCGGCCGACATCCTGTTCGACATGCGGCTGGTGATGTACCGGCATCTGCAGCGCCTGTCGCCGCGCTTCTACGCGCGGACGCGGCTCGGCGACATCATGTCGCGCGATCAACAACGACATCGGCGAGATCCAGCGCATCGCGGCGGAGACGGCGCTCGCCTGGTTCGGCAACGTGCTGTTCCTCGTGCGGCACGGTCGGCGATGCTGGTCTGGCTCGACGCGCGGCTGTTCCTCATCAGCGCCGCGACCGCGCCGTTCGGCATCTGGGCGCTCGTCACGCTATCGCGGGCGGCTCGAGGACCGACGTGACCGTCGCTCCGCCAGCGCAGCGCCGACATCGGCAGCTTCCTGATCGAGACGATCCAGGGCGTGCGGCTGGTGGTGACCGTCCGAACGCGCAGGAGCGCGAGGTCGCAGCGATTCCGCGACCGCAACGAGCGCGTTCGTGAAGGCGCTGATGTCGATGCAGCTGCTGACGTATCTCTCGGGCGGCCTGCCCGGGCTGATTCTGATCGCCGGGCACCGGCGCGGTGTTTCTCTACGGCGGCCTGCAGGTGATTCACGGCACGCTGACCGCTCGGCACCTTCGTCGCCTACATGGCGCTGCCAGATGCGGTTCCTGCCGCCGATGCAGGCGCTGATGGGCCTCTACGCCAACCTCGCCACGGCCCGCGTGTCGCTGCGCCGGGTGTCCGAGATCCTCGACGTGCCGGTCGAAGTCGAGACGCCAGCGGCGCCGGTCCGACTGCCGTCGGTCCGCGGCGACATCGCGTTCGAGAACGTCACGCCTGTCGTTCGATCGCGGCGCGCCGGTGCTCGAACAGCTGTCGTTCGCCGTGCGCGCCGGCGAAGTGCTGGCGATCGTCGGCGCGAGCGGCAGCGGCAAGTCGACGATCGCCGATCTGCTGCTGCGGCTCATCGATCCCGACGCGCGGCGTCGTCCGCGTCGACGGGCACGATCTGCGCGACTGGTCGATCTGACCGATCTGCCGGCGGCACGTGGCGCTCGTCGATCAGCAGCCGGTCATCCTGCACGCGACGGTCGCCGAGAACATCCGCTACGCGCGGCCCGGCGCGTCGGACGCCGAGGTGGCGGCGGCGCGCGCGCGAGGCGGCGCTCGACAGCTTCATCGACGGGCTGCCGCAGCGCTTACGAGACGATCGTCGGCGAGCGCGGCGCGGCGCTGTCGGTCGGCGAGCGGCAGCGGATCGCGATTGCCGCGCGGGCGTTCCTCGCGGATCCGGCGGTTCTCGATCCTCGACGAGCCGTCGCGCGGCGCTCGACCCGCGCATCCGAGCGCCGGATCGTCGAGGGCTACGAGGACGTGATGCGCGGCCGGACGACGATCGTCGATCACGCATCGTCCCGAGCTGGCCCGCCGCGCGAATCGCGTGCTGACGCTCTCGGGCGCGCGCATCGTCGAGCCTGTTTCTAGTGTGATGTTGACCGGCCGCGGCGTGCGCGTGGCCGTGATCGACAGCGGCGTCAATACCACGCATCCACACGTCGGCGAGGTCGCGGGCGGCATCGCGATCGACGAGCAAGGCATCGAACGTGCGGACTACCTGGACAGGCTCGGCCACGGGACGGCGGTCACCGCGGCGATCCGTGCAGAAGGCGCCCGACGCGGAGCTGTTCGCCGTCAAGGTGTTCGACCGGTCGCTGTCGACTGAACGTGGCGTCCCTCGTCGCGCGGCATCGACTGGGCCGCAAACGCCGGCGCGCACCTGCGTCAACCTCAGTACTCGGCGCGCCGCGGCAGGTGCACGAACCGGCGCTGAGAGATGCAGTCGAGCGTGCGGCGGCGCGCGGCACCCTGATTGTGTCGGCGTACGACGATGGGGAATCGCGGTGGCTGCCGGGAAGTCTGCCGGGCGTGATCCCGGTGCTGGTGGACTATACGCTTGCACGCGATCGGTATCGAATAACCGACGACGGGGCGTGACGCTGTTCCACGCCTCGGATTCGCGCGCGAGATTCCGGGCGTTCCGCGCGAGAGAAACCTGCACTGGTATCAGTCTGGCGGTGGCCAACATGACCGGGTTTTCGGCGCGCGCCGCCGAAGTCGTGCGGCGATCCGGTCGCTCGCGATCGCTCATCCGGGTGCTTGTCGCCGAAAGCACTTCCTGAGTCGGCATCTGATGTGCAACGCTCACGCGGAGCGAGGAACCTGTCATGTCGTTCGAACTTCACCAGCGGAAGCACATCGAGGACGAGCTCCTTGGAATCGCGCGCCGCCAGCTCCGCCGTGGGACCGAGGCGCTGAAGCAAGCGTGACGCGCGAACCGTCGGCACGGGCGTCCACGAGGCCCGCCGGTGCGTGAAGAAGGCGCGGGCGATCGTCGAGACGCTGCGTGGACGCTGGCGGCGATGTGGCCCGCAAAGATCGACGGCGACTGAGGAAGGCGTCCGCGCCAGTCTCGGGACTACGCCGACAGCGCCGCCATCGTGGAGACTTTCGATCGGTTGCGGAAGCGCTATCCCAAGCGCCTGGCGGAGCACCTTTACGGCATTCTCCGCCGCGCACTGCTCGAGGCGCGCGAACGGCAGGAGGAGTGCGCCCGCCGCGATGGCGTCCTTGATCGCGTCGCGAATCAACTCGACAAGACGCGGGCGCATGCGAAGCACTGGGAGGCGCCTCGACCTCGACGTGCGGGCGCTGATTGACGTCGTCGCCGTTTCGCATCGGGCGCAGCCGGCGGGCCATGAAGCGTGCACGTCGGACCCACCTGTCGGCGACGCTGCATGGGTGGCGCAAGGGAGCTGAAGACCGCGTGGTATCAGCTGCGCCTCGTCAAGCCGCTGGCGCGCGGCGTCACGCCGGTCGTTGCCGGCCTGAAGCGTCTCGAGACCGAGCTCGGCGAGGATCACAATCTGGTCGGTGCTCGCCGCGACGCTCCGCGCCTGTTCGGAACTGAAGGCGATGAGCGCCGAGGTGCGCGCAGATCGACGCGCTGGCGGCGCGGATGCTGCCAGGGCCTGCGCGCGCGCGTTTGCGATGGGCGCCCGCCTCCACCGCAGGGCACCGGACGACTTTGCGTCCTGGCTGCGACGTTCTGGCGGAACAGGCCGCGGTGAAGACCGCGGCGGCGTGAAGTGACGGCAGAAGTCGGTCAGTCGGCCAGTCGTCGGTCATCAGTCTTTAGTCGTCGTCAGTCGTCTTGGTCTCGCAGTCATCAGTCTATCATCGATCCCGATCTCGAGTCTGACGACTGCGATCGACGACTGACGACTGACGACTGCGACTTCGACTGACTGCGACTGACGACCGGTGACTTACGACTGACGCCTGACGACTGGTGACTGACGACTACTGCGGCCTCTTCCGTTTCGCTTCTTCGAGAAACGCCTTCGCCTCGGTCGATTTCGGATCGACCTCGACGGCAGTCCGCAGCAAGCGGAATCGCGGCGTCCGCCCTGGTTCTGCAGCGTCAGGATGCGGCCGAGGGAGCAGGTTCGCGCGAAAGTGACGCGGCTCGAGGGCGAGCGCCGCGCGTCAGCTCGGTCGTCGCCGCCGGGGACGCCGATCGATGCGGGCGTAGACCGATCCCCAGCGAGTAGCGCGCATCGGCCCATTCCGGCATCTTTGCGGCGACGATGGCGAAACGCCGTGCCGCGCCCTGGACGTCACCGGTTTCATAGAGCGCGATGCCGAGCTCGTAGTGTCCGAACACGGCTGATCGGATCGAGCGTCACCGCCCTGGTGAGCGGTGCGATTGCGCGCGCGTGCTGCTTCAGGCGCACACGCGCGATGCCGAGCTGAGTTGCGCGCGAGCGGAGATGTCGGGCTCTGAGGCTGTCACCTCTCGAGCACGCCGGGATCTCGCCTTCTGAAAGGCGCCGTCTTCGACGGCGACGACCGCCTGGTGCAGCGCGTTGGCAGATGGCAATCCGATCCTGCCGGATCGACGCCGGTGCGGATCGGAGACGCTGCCGCCGCTGGCGTAGCCAAGCGAAGCGAGCCGTCTGGCGAGTTTGCGATCTCCACCTTCGCTCGGACGACCTCCGCCGAGCTTCGGCGCAGGCAGGCCCAGTGCGAGCTGCACGATGAAGTCGCGGGAGCTCCGCCGACATCCCGTCGAGCACGCGCGGCCGCGCCGCGGCGAGGTTCTTCGTGCGCGCCCGGATCCGCGACCAGGTCGTACAGCTCGGGCTTCGGCGGCGCGAACGAGCAGAAAGCGGTCGTTTGCGCCACGCGGCCAGCGGACTCCAGCCGAACGCGCGGCGTGGATACTCCGGTTTCGCGCGTAGACAGGACGATCGGCGGTAGGTCCGGCTTCCGCCGGCCGCTACCTCTCGGCCGCCCCGGCTGCCGTGGCCGTCGGGTTGGCCGGGCTCTGCCGACGCCGTGACCGGCGTGAGCAGACCAACGGCATCAACGTTTCGCCCTGCATCGCCCGCGGAACCGGCAATCCGCCGCCTCGAGCAGTGTCGGCGCGACGTCGGCCAGGCGGACGCGGGTGTCGATCCGCGTGCCCGCGGCAACTCCCGGGACACGAATCACCAGCGGCACGTGGAGCACGGCGTCGTGCAGAACACGCCGTGCGTCTTCCTCGCCGTGATCGCCGAGCGCCTCGCCGTGATCGGCGGCGATGGCGACGATGGTGTCGGGCGAGGCCGGATTGAATGAGGCGGCTGCTACCTGAGCCGATCGACCGCCGCAATCTCTCGCCGTCGCATGGGCGACGGCGGCGAAGCGCGCGTCAGATCGGCCGGCGGATCGCATGCGGGTCATGCGGATCGAATAGATGCACCCACAGAAACGATGCGCGCCCAGACGCCGAACGCTGTTGAGTCCGAGGCGAGACGCGCGGGTGACGACCTCCTCACCGCGCCGTTCGACCGAACGTACCGATCGTCGCCCGGACGGCGAAGCCGAAGCCCGCGTCAAACGTCGAAGCCGCGATCGAATCCTGGCGCCGTTCCGTTGCGCGGATCGAGGATCAGCGAGCCGACGAACGCCGCGGTTCGATAACCGGCGTCGCGCGAGCTGGGGCAGATAGACGGCACGGCCTGCGGTAGCGGCGCGAAAGTCGTTGACGCGATGACCCGCCGGATAGCTGCCGGTGAGCAGCGTCGCGTGCGACACGGTCGTCACCAGCGCTTGCGCGTAGGCGCGGGTGAAGACCATCGCATTCGCGCCAGGCGTCGAGCGCCGGTGTAAGACCCGCGCGTCGACCCCAGAAACCCCATCCGATCCGCGCGCGTCGTGTCGAGCGTGATGAGCAGGATGTTCTCGCGACGTCGAGCAGGCTGCGGCCGCGGTCTGTGCTGAGAGCACCGGAAGGAGTGAGGCCGCCGCCGCAAACTGGACGTACCTGAAAGAAGCCGGGCCCGCCTCATGCAGCCTGCCCCATCGTACCTGTCGTTTTGCTTTTGACTTTAACTTCTGCCTCTTTAACTTCTCAGAAAAGCACCTTCAACGCCCACTGCATGGCGCGCGGTCCGCCGGATCCGATCACCGGATTGCCCGCGATCCACCATCCGGCGTCGAGCCGACTTGCCCGAACACGCCGCTGCGGGTGCTGGTGCTCGTGAAGGCTGCCGAGGTTGACGCGGTTGGTGACGTTGAAGATCTCCCACCGCGCCTGCAGCCGCGTGTTGCCGTGCAGCTTGAACTCCTTGAGGATGTTGGAGGTCGACGCGGCGAATCCGGCGCGGAGGCCGGTGTTGCGTCCGCATGTTGCCGAGCATGCCGGCGGCCGGATTGCCGAAGGCCTGCGCCGCATTGGTAATCACCGATCGGGTCGTGTTCGCATCCGGAAGAGATAGTTAGCAATACGTAACTGAACGAAGTACAAT
>ERZ1370068.3055-contig-2179_pt1 | contig 20264 bp, 30 predicted proteins | sample MGYA00561227_ERZ1370068 | MGnify/ENA primary metagenome ERZ1370068 (study PRJEB38410, sample SAMEA6850437) | metagenome | study: Metagenomic assessment of the ecological functions of the soil: analysis of the soil microbiota associated with the... | reverse complement strand
GGGATTCATGCCGAACGGGACGGTATGAAAGCACTCGAAGGCCGGCTCTCTGGCGGCCCAATAGGCCGAGACGGCCATGAACGCTTCGACGGTGCCCTTCGAGGCGGCGTCGAAGCACTCGAACGGTGGAATGATCTGGCCGCCGGGAAAGACCTCGATCCGGAATCGCCCGCCGCTCATCTCCTCCACGACGGTCGCCAGCCGCTGGGCTGCTCCTTGCAGGATGTCCATTGCCGGAGTCCACGCCGTCGACATCCGCCACTGGACCTTCGGCTGCGCGGATGACGTTGGCGGAGTCGACGACGGTGGCAGCCGCAACGGCCGCCATCGCACCGCTCGCCGTCGCGATGAACCTGCGCCGCTCGGTCGTCACGCCGGCCTCCTCACACCGCGACGAACTGATGGTAGGCGCCTTCCGCGACGTGGTCCCAGGGGCCCACCAGCGCCTGGAACTTCGTGAAGGACGCGTGGACCTTCCGGGCCATGGGAGTCTTCTCGGATTCCTCCCTGGCGACCTCGGCCGACAGCTTCTTGAGATCGCGCAGCACCGGAACCGGAAGCTGGAGCACCTCGACCTTGCCCTGGAACTCCGCCTTGAGTCGTCCGAGTGCGATCGCGTTCTTCGCGTGGTAGTCCGTGAGGCCATAGACCTGCATCGGCGGCGGCGGCGTGATCGAGGGTCCGTTGCAGATCGACCGGAAGCGCGTCGTACGCCTTCTTGTTGAAGCCGAATTCAGTCGTGTTGCCGGGCTCGTGCCAGCCCGGGTAGTAATAGTACCGGGCGGTCTTGTGGAGGCCGAGCTTGCATGTCGTCATGCGGGCCGATCCATTCGGCGGCGTCGATCACGCCCCGCTCCAGTTCGGCGTAGATCTCGGCGGCCGGGGTGAGGACCGCCGTGCCGCCCGCCTTGACATAGACCTTGCCGCCCAGGCCCGTGCCAATGCGCATCTTGAGCCCCTTGTAGTCGCCGATCGTGTTCGATCTTCTTCCGGAACCATCCGGCCATCTGCGGCGACACCGCCGTGGCAGGACGCGGCACGAGGTTGAAGGCCGCGTACGTCTCCTCCCAGAGCTTGAGGCCTTCGTCCCTGGTAGTACCAGGCGGCCATGCCTTCTGCGTCCATGCCGAACGGGACGGCCGTGAACCACTCGACCGCCGGCTCCCTCGCGGTCCAGTAGTATGCGGACAGCCATGAATGCCTCGATGGTGCCCTTCGAGGCGGCGGCGAAGCATTCGAACGGCGGCATGATCTGGCCGCCCGGGTAGACCTCGATCCGGAACCGCCCGCCGCTCGTTTCCTCGACGACCTTCGCCAGCCGCTGGGCCGCGCCCTGAGATGGTCGAGCGCCGGGGTCCAGGCCGTGGACATCCGCCACTGGACCTTCGGCTGCGCGATGACGTTGGTGGGCGTCGACGAAGGCGGCAGCGGCGACGGCCGCCATCGCACCGCTTGCCGTTGCGAGGAACCTGCGGCGTTCAGTCGTCACGCTGCCCTCCTCACTGAATTGCGAACGACGACGGCGCGATGGTCGTCAGCTCGCCTCGATCCGGGAGCGGGTCATGCCGGTGCCGGCCACCGCGCCCGCCGCATGTGAAGGAGCCTCAGGACGGAGCCGCCTTGGAGCCGGGATCGGAACTCTGCATTGGCGTGGCCCGATCCGACCACGGAGCAGACTCGCGATGGGCGTAGTCAGCGAACCGCGGACGTCCGAGAGCGAAGAGGCATCGACGGCGGGCCAAGGCAGCACCGGTCCTCGTTGACCGCGATGGATCAAGGCGACCAGCGCAGGTATAAAAGCATGGCGCGTCACCGGCGTCGACTACATCATCCGCTCCTCCTCACACCGCGACGAACTGATGGTAGGCGCCCTCGGCGACGTGGTCCCAGGGGCCCAGCAGCGCCTGGAACTTCGTGAAGGACGCGTGCACCTTCCGGGCCATGGGGGTCTTCTCGGATTCGTCCCTGACGACCTCCGTCGCCAGCTTCTTGAGATCGCGCAGCACAGGCACCGGGAGCTGGATAACCTCGACCTTGCTCCTGAACTCTGTCCTGAGTCGCTCCAGCGCGATCGCGTTCTTCACGTGGTAATCCGTGAGGCCATAGATCTGAACGACTTCGGCGGCGTGGTCGAGCGTCCGGCGCAGATCGACCGGAAGCGCGTCGTATGCCTTCTTGTTGAAGCCGAACCTGCGTTACGGTGCCTGGCTCGTGCCAGCCCGGGTAGTAGTAGTAGCGAGCGGTGTTGTGCAGCCCCAGCTTCATGTCGTCATGCGGGCCGATCCATTCGCAGGCGTCGATCACGCCCCGCTCGAGCGCGGCGTAGATATCAGCAGCCGGGGTGAGGACCACCGTGCCGCCCGCCTTGGCGACGACCTTGCCGCCGAGGCCGGGAATGCGCATCTTGAGTCCTTTGTAGTCGCCGATCGTGTTGATCTTCTCTCCGGAACCATCCGGCCATCTGCGGGCAATCGCCGGGCCGGGGCGCGGCACGAGGTTGAAGGCGGCGTATGTTTCTTCCCAGAGCCGGAGCCCGTCGCCCTGGTAGTACCAGGCGGTCATGCCCGCGGGGTCCATGCCGAACGGGACTGTCGAGAACCACTGGACCGCGGGCTCCTTCCGGCCAGTAGTACGACGGCCCCATGAAACGCCTCGATGGTGCCTCGCGAGGTGGCGTCGAAGCAGTCGAGCGGCGGCATGATCTGGCCGCCCGGGAAGACCTCGATCCGGAACCGCCCGCCGCTCATCTCCTCGACGACCTTCGCCAGCCGCTGGGCCGCGCCCCTGCAGCATGTCGAGCGCCGGCGTCCAGGTCGTGGACATTCGCCACTGGACCTTCGGCTGCGCGATGACGTTGGGAGCGATCGACGATGGCGGTCGCCGCGATGGCCGCCATCATGCCGCTCGCCTTGGCGATAAACCTGCGGCGTTCGATCATCACGCTGCCCTCCTTCCGAATTGCGAGCTACGATGGTTCGGTGGACGTCTCGCCATCATCCGGCGGGGGGCCGGGTTGGTCCGCGGCAGAGCTCTTTCACGCTGCAACATCCGCGCGATCACGCCGCCGATCACCTCCTTGCTCGTGAACGCCTCCTTCGCGCCCGTCGCTACCCGCTCGATGACCCCGCTGATCTGTCCCTGCCTGTCCTGGACCACACGGATGACGAAGCTGGCGTGCCTCTCCTCGCTCATACGGGGTCACCTTTCATCATGTTTTTTGCGGCATCCGCTGCAGCGTCACGTCGTTAGCAACCGCTGCCGTCCATCGCAGCGCTGGGTTTCATGCCCTTGGCGAGATGGGCCGCACGAACCAGGGCCTCAACCACCGCAAGGGACGATTGCCGTGAACGCGTCGTAGTGGTCGCGGTACGTCTCGGTGAACGTCAGCGGGGGACACAGCGCCGCGCGCTCGCGCATCGCGGTCGCGTCCTCGTTGATCATGTAGCCGGCCTTGACGTAGTCGGCGACCTTGTCGGCGAATGCCTTCACGTACTCATGGTGGCTCGCGAAGCCGAGGTCCTGGATCGTCTTCACGCCGTCATAGCTTCCCACGAAGCCCGAGATGAACCGCGCCTCGCCGAGCTCGATGATCGGCAGGCGCGGAACCGGCCCGCTCGCGTCCACGGAGATCGCATTGCCGTTCGCGTCGCGGTCGAGCTTGTTGCCCTTGGATGTCCGGAGCTGCGTACTCGGTGGCGGCGGCGGGCCATGCTGCACCCAGCGGTGGCCCTGCAGGAAGTGCGCGCGCAGCGCGGGCTCATAGGTCGCCGGAGTCGTCCTGTTTGAAAGGAACGTCACGTCCAATGGATCGGGGACGTGCGGTGTCCCGGCAACGACGAAGAACCGGTACTGATCCGGGACCGTGCCAAGGTCGGTGAGACCGGCGGGCGAATCGTCCTCGGAATCGACGATGATGAGCTTGCCTCCGTAAAGGCCGGCGGCGAGAGCGGGCTGCGGCTCATGTCGCTACCGCTGTGAAGGGCAGCGCGAAGTCGAACACGTCCGCCGCACGCCCTGACGTGACCAAGCGGAGAACAGGATCGGAGGAATCCGGAGAAGCCGGTCATATACCGCCGTTGCACTGGACCGACCATCGAGGCGGCGTTGGGATCGACCGCCAGCGCGCGGGCGAAGTCGACGATGATCTCGTCGTCGGTATTCCCGCCAAACTGGCGGAACCCTCCTTCGATAAATGTGTCCGGGCACCGAGGGATCGAGGATGCGGGTTCCGACCGTGCTCCATCCGATGCCGGCGTGCACGAATCCGCGCGAGAACAGGAAGTCCCGGCGCAGGTAGACGCTCGAGCGCACCGAGCCCGGCGGCGCCGTGAGGTGGTTCTACGACGACGGTGCGGTTTGCGAGGCTCAAATTCTCCGGAGCGCTGATCCGATACGGCACACGATAGGCCCCGGTGGAGGTCTGGCCCTCGAAAATGCCGTCGTACTGGACGTAGACAATGCCCCCGAAGGTCCCGACAGATGTCGAGTCGTCGGTTGCCCGAGTGCACCATCGGCCGCAGCGAGCGACGGAGCGAGGAGCGCCGCGGCCGCGAGAGCAAGGGAAGAGAGCACAGCACCAATGCGAAGTTTCATGACACCCTCCGTGCGCCGGTCACACCGGCGCGGTGCAGTGAATGACGGCTCAGTTATGCCCCGGCGTGACCGTGAACTGCACGCCTCGAGTACAATGTTTCACCGGCCGGCAGGCAGTTTTCTCTCGACGACGATGTCGAGACCGTCGCAGTGCATCGCGCTGAATAACAGGTACGAGTCGACCACGTGATCACCCACGCTCAGAGGCTTCAATGTGCCGAGGCTGACCGAGTTCGCGGCAACCGTTATCGCCGTCATTGAAGATGCCCAGATCGTCGTCGTTCCCGAACACGTAGGTCTTCTCCTTGCTCGTCCCCGGATCAACCACGTACTTCACCCCGATGAACTTCGCGATGAAATCCTCGAGCGGTGTCGCCCCGGCCGGCTCGAAGCCATTGAGGCACTGGCGACGAAGGTGGGACTCATGAACCAGGCTGTTAGACACGGTCCAGTGCCGGCCCGAGTTGAGCGTGGTGCAGAAGGGCGCAACGATTGCTTCGGACACGCCGTATCGCTCGTTGATGTCGACCGCCGTCGGAGTAATGCAGTGCGGCACCGGCTTTGGTCCGGCCGAGGACCTGCTTCGCGCCTGGACCCAGGCAAGCGCCCAGAACGCCGACCGTGACAACGATGCTGCGACAGAGCCGCCAGCAATGCTCAGACATGTTGTGTCTCCTTGCCGCGGGCCGTGGCGCCCGGCCGGGTCCGCGAGCTCCAAAAGGCCATTGACCATCACCTGTAAGCGACGATCCTCCTCCTTCTGACCTGGCTCATGGAAGCAACCTCTTCCCGCGTTCTTACACGGACGGGCGTGCACCTCTCGTGGCGCCGAGCGTGAAAAAGCGTGAAGCGTCGAGCTGCCGGCCCTTACCGGAGGGGGAAACACGTTATAGTGGACGGCCCCCGGACACGGGGGCCACGATGCCCAGCCTGAGAGTGGCGTTGCTCGGCGGTTTCGAAGCCCGGCTTGCCTCGGGCGCGACCGTGAGCCTGCCGACGAGGAAGGCGCAGGCCCTGCTGGCCTATCTCGGCGTTCGACCCGACCAGAGCCACCCCCGCGACAAGCTCGCGGCCCTGTTGTGGGGCGAGAAGAGCGACGAGCAGGCCCGGGGTGGTCTTCGCCACGCCCTCGTCGCGCTCCGGCAGGGCGCTCGCCGGCGTCCACCCCCGCCGTTGCGGATCGAAGGGCAGACCCTGGCCCTGAATCCCGTCGGGGTGGAGGTCGACGTGGTGACCTTCGAACGGCGGGTGGCCGAGGGGACGCCCCAGGCGCTGGAGCAGGCGGCCGAGCTGTACCGCGGGGACCTGCTGCTGGGCTTCACGCGTGAACGAGCCGCTGTTCGAGGAGTGGCTCGTCGCCGAGCGGGAGCGGCTGCGGGAGATGGCGCTGGCGGCCCTGGCGCGGCTGCTGGCCCATCAGACGCAAGGCCGCGGGCACGGAGCGCGCGATTCAGACGGCGCGTGCGGCTGCTCGGGCTGGATCCGCTGCAGGAGGGCGTGCACCGCACGCTCATGCGGCTCTATGTCCGCCAGGGGCGGCGGGGAGCCGCGCTCAAGCAATACCAGGTGTGCGTCGGCGCGCTGCAGCGGGAACTGGGCACAGAGCCCGAGGCGGAAACGAGGCAGCTCTATCAGGAGCTGCTCAGGCGCCCGGCCGAGGTGGCGAAGGCTCCGGATGCTCGAGCGGACCATCGGGCTCGCTCCGCGCTGAAGACCGGCCGGCTGCCACCCGATCTCCCCGCGGCGGAGACGCCGCTGTTCGGGCGGCAGGTGGAACTGGGGCGGTTGCGAGCGCTGCTCGGCGAGGCGATCGGGGGCACGGACACGTCGCCACGGTGGTGGGCGAGGCGGGCATCGGCAAGACGCGGCTGATCAGCGCCCTGGTGGCCGACGCGCTGGCCCAGGGCTGCCGGGTCTTGATCGGGCACTGTCACGAGAGCGACTCGATCCTCCCGTTCGGGCCGTGGGTTGATGCCTGCCGCAGTGGCGAGGTCAGCGCCGATGAGGAGATCCTCGGCGCCCTGCATCCCGCGCGGCGCGCGGAGTTGACCCGCCTGCTGCCCGAGGCGGGCGTCGGCCGGCCTGCCGGCGGCGAGCGACGGCGCCCTGCCCCTGTTCGAGAGCGTGGCCGAGCTCATCGAGCAGGTCGCCAACCGCCAGCCGCTGGTGCTCGTGCTGGAGGATCTGCACTGGGCCGACGAGATGAGTCTCCGGCTCCTGGCCTTCGTGAGTCGCCGCATTCCGGCGTGGACGGCACTCCTGGTCGCGACCGCGCGCGAAGAAGCGAGCCTGCCGACGCCGCGATGGCCCGGCGCACCGTGGAGGACCTATCTCGCGCGTCCCAGGGCATGCCGGTGGTGCTCTCACCACTGTCACGACCCGACACCGCGCTGCTCGTGCGGGCGCTCGCGCGCGTCGGGAGCGACGCCCTGACGGTGGCGCAGGTCGAAGGCGCAGATCTGGGCGATGAGCGAGGGCAATCCCTTCGTCGCCGTGGAGGCGATTCGCGCGCTCGATCAGGACGGCCAGTGGAGTGGCGCTCGCGAGGCACCTGGCGCGCTGGCCCTGCCCGCGCGCGTCCGCGATCTCGTTGTCCGGCGCCTCGACCGGCTCAGTGCGCGCAGTCAGCAGGTGGCCGCCGTGGCCGCGGTCATCGGGCGCCGGTTCGACTTCACGCTCCTCCAGTCCGCCAGCGGGATGGACGAGCGCGACGCGGCGGAGGCGGTCGAGGAGATGGTCCGCCACCACGTGCTCCAGGCCGTGGGAAACCAGCTGGACTTCACCCACGATCGGGTCCGCGAGGTCGCGTATGGCCGGCTGCTCCCGCCCGCGCCGACGGCTCCTCCATCGCGCCGTGGCCGAGGCGCTCGAGGCGGCGGGCGCGGGGACCGGCCGACGCGACGGGACGTGCCTCCCGGGATCGCCTCGGCGAGCAGATCGAGCAGCTCGCCCATCACGCGCTCCGCGGCGAATTGCGGGAGAAGGCCGTGCACTATCTCCGGCAGGCCGGCGACAAGGCGGCTGGCGCGGTCGGCGCTCCAGGACGCGCGGGCGTGGTTTGCACAGGCGCTCGGCGCCCTCGACACGCTGCCGGAGAGTCGGTCCACGCTGGAGGAGGCCTTCGAGATCCGCCTCGCGCTGCGGCCGGTGCTGACCCAGCTCGGTGAAGTGCCGGCAGGTGCTGGAGCGCCTGCGCGAGGCCGAGGCGCTCGCCGAGCGGTTGAACGACGACGGCCGGCGAGGTCGGGTCTGCGCCTTCATGACGAACATCCACGCACGGCTCGGCGAGTCCGGACGAGGCGCTCGTGAGCGGCGGCGCGCGCGCTGGAGATCGCCGGGCGCCTCGGGGACCTGAGACTCCGCATCCTCGCCACGACCTATCTCGAGCAGGCGCATTACTACCGGCGGCGAGTACGAGCGGGTGGTCGAGCTGGCGACCGACAACCTCGCGGCGCTGCCCCCCGACTGGGTCTACGAGTTCTTTGGAAGCAGCCACACCGCCATCGGTCAACGATCGCTTCCAGGCTGCTCGTCGAGCCTCGCCCACCTCGGCCGATTCGCCGAGGCAGCCGAGCACGCAGCCGAGGCGATCCGGCTCGCCGAGCCGACGCATCATGCGTACACCGTCGGCCTGGCCTACCACGCCGCGGGCACGCTCCACCTCCTCAAGGGCGACTGGGCGAAGGCGCGCTCACTGATCGAGCGCCAGGATCGCGGTGCTCCGGACGGGGAACATCGTCGGCGAGCTTCCGCTGCGCGGTCGCCTACTCCGCCTGGGCCCTGGCGCAGCTCGGCGACGACGAGCCGAGGCGCTGAGCCGGCTCCGGGAAGGCGAGCAGCTCCTCGAGCGTCAGTCGGCGAGGGGAAGTGTCGGGCAATCGCGCTGGGCCTACTATTCGCTGGGTCGCGCCTGTCTGCTGCTCGGCCGGCTCGACGAGGCGCGGCGCCTGGGCGACCGCGCGGTCGAATCCTCTCCGGGTCAGCATCGGTTTCGTGGCCCTATGCGCTGCACCTGCTCGGCGACATCGCGACCCATCCCGACCGGTTCGATGCCGAGCGCGGCGAGGCCCACTACCGCGAGGCGCTGGCGCTCGCCGAGCCGCGCGGCATGCGCCCGCTCGTCGCCCACTGCCACCTCGGCCTCGGCAAGCTCTACCGGCGCACGGGCAAGCGCGAGCAGGCGCAGCGAGCACCTCACCACCGCGACGACGATGTACCGCGAGATGGACATGCGTGGTTCTGGCTCGCGGATAGCGCCGGAGGCTGAACCGGGCGGATCACGCAATGCAGTGAGCAGTTTCTCCCTGCCTGCGTCGCTCTTCACGACGGCGGCTGCCAGCACTCTGGGCCGGCACTCGCCGCCGCCCTCATCGTGCGTCGCGAGATTCGGCATCCGCGTGCCGTCCGGGCCGATCTCTCGCAATCAAGCGTGGGGATTTACTGGCGGGAAAACACGCCTATGGCAGGCAGCCGCCACGATGGCCAGCCTGAAAGTGATGCTCCTCGGTGGCTTCGACGCCCGGCTTGGCGTCGGGCGCGCCCGTGCACCTGCCGACGAAGAAGGCCCAAGCCCTGCTGGCCTATCTCGGCGTTCGACCCGGCCAGAGCCATCCCCGCGACAAGCTCGCGGCCCTGCTGTGGGGCGAGAAGAGCGACGAGCAGGCGCGCGGTGGTCTGCGCCACGCGCTCGTCGTGCTACGCACGGGCGCTCGCTGACGCCCACCCTCCGCCGTTGCGGATCGAAGGGCAGACCCTGGCCCTGAATTCTGTCGGGGCGGAGGTCGACGTGGTGACCTTCGAACGGCGGGTGGCCGAGGGGACGCCCCAGGCGCTGGAGCAGGCGGCCGAGCTGTACCGCGGGGACCTGCTGCTGGGCTTCAGCGTGAACGAGCCGCTGTTCGAGGAGTGGCTCGTCGCCGAGCGGGAGCGGCTGCGGGAGATGGCGCTGGCGGCCCTGGCGCGGCTGCTGGCGCAGCAGAGCAAGGCTGCGGGCACGGAGCGCGCGATTCAGACGGCGGTGCGGCTGCTCGGGCTCGATCCGCTGCAGGAGGGCGTGCACCGCACGCTCGATGCGGCTCTATCTCCGCCAGGGGCGGCGGGAGCCGCGCTCAAGCAATACCAGGTGTGCGTCGGCGTGCTGCAGCGGGAACTGGGCACGGAGCCCGAGGCGGAAACGAGGCAGCTCTATCAGGAGCTGCTCAGGCGCCCGGCCGGAGGTGGCGAAGGCTCCGGATGCGCGAGCGGACCATCGGGCTCGCTCCGCGCTGAAGACCGGGCTGGCTGCACCTGATCTCCCCGCCGCGGAGACGCCGCTGTTCGGGCGGCAGGTGGAACTGGGGCGGCTGCGAGCGCTGCTCGGCGAGGCGATCGGGGGCACGGACACGTCGCCACGGTGGTGGGCGAGGCGGGCATCGGCAAGACGCGGCTGATCAGCACCCTGGTGGCCGACGCGCTGGCCCAGGGCTGCCGGGTCTTGATCGGGCACTGTCACGAGAGCGACTCGATCCTTCCGTTCGGGCCGTGGGTTGATGCCTGCCGCAGTGGCGAGGTCAGCGCCGATGAGGAGATCCTCGGCGCCCTGCATCCCGCGCGGCGGGCGGAGTTGACCCGCCTGCTGCCCGAGGCGGGCCGGGCCGGCCTGCCGGCGGCGAGCGACGGCGCCCTGCCCCTGTTCGAGAGCGTGGCCGAGCTCATCGAGCAGGTCGCCAACCGCCAGCCGCTGGTGCTCGTGCTGGAGGATCTGCACTGGGCCGACGAGATGAGTCTCCGGCTCCTGGCTTTCGTGAGTCGCCGCATTCCGGCGTGGACGGCACTCCTGGTCGCCACCGCGCGTGAAGACGAGCTCGCCGATGCCTCGATGGCTCGGCGAACCGTGGAAGAACTGTCGCACGCGTCCGGGGCCGTGCCGGCGATGCTCTCACCACTTTCGCGATCCGACACCGCGCTGCTCGTGCGGGCGCTCGCCCGCGTCGGGAGCGATGCCCTGACGGTGGCGCGGGTGGAGGAGCGGATCTGGGCGATGAGCGAGGGCAATCCCTTCGTCGCCGTGGAGGCCATGCGCGCGCTCGATCAGGCGAGCCTGTCGGATGGAGCTCCGCGACGAAGGCGCCGCAGTGTCTCTGCCCGCGAGCGTGCGCGATCTCGTTGTCCGGCGGCTCGACCGGCTCGGTGCGCGCAGTCAGCAGGTGGCCGCCGTGGCCGCGGTCATCGGGCGCCGGTTCGATTTCGCGCTCCTCCATTCCGCCAGCGGAATGGAGGAACGCGACGCGGCGGAAGCGGTCGACGAGATGGTTCGCCACCATGTGCTCCAGGCCGTCGGGAATCACCTGGACTTCACTCACGATCGAGTCCGCGACGTCGCGTATGGCCGCCTGCTCCCCCGCGCCGACGTCTTCTGCATCGCGCCGTCGCCGAGGCGCTCGAGACGGCGGGCTCGGGACCCGGCCACGTGACGGGTGTCCCTCCGCAGGGATCGGGTCGGCGAGCAGATCGAGCAGCTCGCCCATCACGCGCTCCGCGGCGAATTGTGGGAGAAGGGCGTGGACTATCTCCGGCAGGCCGGCACCAAGGCGGCCGCGCGGTCGGCGCTTCACGACGCTCGGGTGTGCTTTGTCCAGGCCCTCGACGCCCTCGAGCTGCTGCCGGAAAGTCGGACCAATTCGGAGCAGGCCTTCGAGATTCGTCTCGAGCTACGGCCGGTACTGATCCAGCTCGGCGAATACCGGCAGGCGCTCGAGCGCCTACGCGAGGCCGAGGCGCTGGCCGAGCGGTTGAACGACGACCATCGGCGCGGGCGCGTCGGCGCCTTCATGACGAACATCCACTCGCGGCTCGACGAGCCCGACGAGGCGCTGGTGAGCGGCAGGCGGGCGCTGGAGATCGCCGGGCGTCTCGGGGACCTGAGCCTCCGCATTCTCGCCACGACCTATCTCGCGCAGGCGTACTACTACCGCGGCGAATACACACGGGTGGTCGAGCTGGCCACGGACAACCTCGCGGCGTTGCCCCTCGACTGGGTCTATGAGTTCTTTGGAAGCAGCCAACCGCCATCGGTCAACGATCGCTTCAGGCTGCTCGTCAGCCTCGCCCACCTGGGCAGGTTCGCCGAGGCGGCCGTACACGAAGCGGATGCGATCCGGCTCGCCGGACCCACGCGCCATGCATACACCGTGGGCCTGGCCTACCACGCGGCGGGCACGCTCCACCTCGTCAAGGGCGACTGGGCCACGGCGCACGCACTGATCGAGCGCCAGATTGCCGTGCCCGGACTGGGAACATCGTCGGGGAGCTTCCGACTGCTCTCGCGTACTCCGCCCGGGCCTTGGCGTACCTCGGCGACGCGACCGAGGCGCTCAACCGGCTGCGGGAATGCGAGCAGCTCCTCGAGGGGCAGTCCGCGAGGGGAAGAGTCGGGAACGGTTGGGCCTCCTATTCGCTGGGACGCGCCTGTCTCCTGCTCGGCCGGCTGGACGAGGCTTGGCGCCTGGGCCACAGCGCGGTTGATTCCGCATCGGGTCGCATCGATTTCTTGCCCGACGCGCTGCAGCTCCTCGGCGACATTGCGACCCATCCCGACTGCTTCGATGCGGAGAGCGGTGAGACCTATTACCGCGAGGCGCTGGCCCTCGGCGAGTCGCGTGGCATGCGCCCCTCATCGCCCACTGCCACCTCGGGCTTGGCAGGCTCTACGCGCGCCTGGGGAAGCGCGAGCAGGCCACCGAGATGCTCGGTGTGGCGGTGCCGATGTACCGCGACATGGTCGATGCCTTTCTGGCTCGAGCAGGCGCAAGCTGAGCTGCTGGCGGTCGGAGGACGGCAATGACAGTGTTCCGCTGGAGCCAGGTGGGCCGGTCGTGGCGGCCGGTCGAGGGTGAGGCACCCGAGGGGCTTGATAGCGCCCAGGTCGGTCTCTACGAGGTGCTGATGACGTCGGCGTCCGCGTACGCACTCTCGCTCCACGCCGACCGGATCGCCCGATCGTGGGAGCGGCTGACCGGCCGGCCATTCTCGTCCGAGGCTGTCCCGCCACTACCCGACGTGCGCGCCGAGGGATCCGTCAACAGTGGCCAGCCTTGCGGTTCGAAGTGCGGAAGTTTGCGGACGGGAGCGCCGTGGCGCAGATCCGGCGGCGGGACAAGCCGTCGCTGAAGCCACCGCTGCGGCTGTTGCCAATCGAGGCCGGCGCGGCGGACGCCGCGTACCCGCACAAGAGCGTAGAGCGTGACCATCTGAGGCGAGCATATGAGGGGGCGGTCGCGGCCGGTGCCGACGACGCGCTGTTCGTCGTCGGCGGCGAAGTCCGTGAATCGGCCCAAGCGTTCGTCGGGTTCGTCACCGCCGACGCGCTCGTGCTCCCGCCGCTGCGGCAGGACGTTCTGCCGAGCACGACCCGCACCGCGGCCGCCGACTGGTGCCGCGAGAACGGCCGCGCGGTGATCGAGCGCCCGATCAGGATGAGCGAGCTTGGCGACGGCACGCTCATCTATGGCAATGCGCTGATCGGGCTGGTGGCGGCGTTCGCGGTCGGGCGACTGGCGGTTCCGCTGCCGGGCTGGTTCGACGCGCCCGCGATTGGGCGGAGGCTGTCCGAGTAGCCCCGACCCGCTTCGCCGCGCCTCACCAGCCGATCGCGTAGCCCATGCGGCGCGGATCGGCGCCGGCGGCCAGGACGCCGCTCGCGTGGTCGATGGTGATGGTGCAGACGCCGCCCGCCTTCCACGTCCAGTCCGGCCACGTCACGACCTTGTGGCCCTTGCCGGCCATGGCGTCGCCGACCTCGGCCGCGAGGCCCCGCTCGATGCGCAGCTCGTCCGCGTGGTACTCGTGCGGCTCGAAGGAGCCGGGATAGCTGTAGGTGGCGAAGCGCGGCGCTTCGATGGCCGCCTGGGGCGCCATGCCGAACACGGCGACGTTCAGGAACACCTGCAGCATGGCCTGGCACTGCACGTCGCCGCCGGGCGTGCCGAGCGGCATGAACGGCTTGCCGTCCTTGAACACGATGGCCGGGCACGGCGTGAGCCGCGGGCGCTTGCCGGGCGCCACCGAGCTCGGATGGCCCTCGACGACCCAGGACTGCGAGCCGCGCGAGGAGACGCCGAGCCCCGTGCCCGGCGTCACCGGCGCGCTCAGGCAGCCATCGCTCGGCGTGGCGGAGAAGATATTGCCGCGCCGATCGACGGCGCACACGTACGACGTGTCGAGCGTCTCCACCCCCGCGGGCTGCGCCGGGGTGAGGTGGCTCCAGGGCGCCGCCGAGCCATTGCCGCGCCGCGGGTCGCCGGCCGGCGGCATCCCGACATGCGCGCGCGCAGGATCGATGAGCTGCCTCCGCGCGTCGGCATAGGATTCGGAGAGCAGGCCGCGCATGGGCACGTCGACGAATTCCGGGTCGCCGTAGTAGCGCTCGCGGTCGGCGAAGACGAGCTTGAGCGCCTCGGTGAGCAGGTGGACATAGGCCGGCGAGTTGTGGCCGAGCGCGGCGAGGTCGCAGGGCTCGAGCAGCGTCAGCACCTGCGCCAGCACCGGCCCCTGACACCAGGGACCGCACGTGAACACCTCGTACTCGCGAAAGCGCGCGCGCACCGGCTCCTCGACCTGCACCTGGAACGCGGCGAGATCGTCGTAGGTCAAGAGCCCGCCCTGCGACGCGTAGAACGCGGCGATCTCCCGCGCGATGTCGCCGCGATAGAACAGATCGCGCGCGGCGCGAAGGCCCGCCTGCCGTCCCGACTGCCGGGCCCCGCTCTCGGCGTCCAGCAGGCGGCGGATCGTGCGCGCCAGGTCGGGCTGCGCGAAGATCTCACCCGCTTCGGGCAGGCGTCCACTGGGCATGAGCACGGCGGCGCTCGACGGCCACTTTGTGAACTGGCCGACCGCGTCCCGCAGGTTCGATGCCATCAACGGATGCATCGGAAAGCCCTCGGCCGCCAGGCGCAGTGGCTCCTCCATGACCTCGGCCAGGCTCAGCGTGCCGTAGCGCTCGAGCGCGGTGATCCAGGCATCGGGCGAGCCCGGCGTGATGCACCGCAAGACGCCGGGCGGGATCTTGCCGCCGCAATGCTCCTTGAAGTAGGCGACGGTCGCCGCCTTGGGCCAGCGCCCGAGCCCGCTGATGGTCAGCACCCGATCTTCCTCGGCGAGGTAGACGATGATGGGTGCGACCCCGGCCAGGTTCACCATGTCGATGTGGAGCACGGTGAGACAGAGGCCGGCCGCCACGCCCGCGTCGATGGCATTGCCCCCGCGCGCGAGAATGCGCGCGCCCGCCTGCGTCGCCAGGTAATGGCCCGAGGCCACCATGCCGTGGGTGCCCATGATGCTCGGGCGGTACGAGCCGGAGATCGGTCGCTCACTCATCGGGTTCCTGCCTTCCGGCGAGGACGTCGCCGTCGGGGATATGCGCCCCGGCCAGAGTATGACGAATCGATGGTGGCTGCTACCGCAAGGTCGCCGGGATCGATGTATCACTGCTATGTTCAGAGTCCTCCCGCGACGGACAGCGTGTGGCCGGTGATGAGCTCGCCTCCGGCGACGCGAGGAACAACACGGCATTGGCGATCTCGATGGGCTGGCCGAGGCGGCGCAGGCGGCGTCATGCGGTTCGGGCTCCGCTCCACGGTGTCTATTGAGCTCGTGCAGATGCGGCGCGGCCCGCTCGGTCTCGATGGGCCCGGGCGAGACCTCGTTCACGGCGATCCCGTGCTCGGCGAGCTCGAGCGCCAGATCGCGGATGAAGCCGTGGATGCCGGCCTTCGCCGTCGCGTAGCCCGAGCACCCGCGGTAGTAGGCGTTCCACGGCGAGCCGTCCTTGGCCGCCGAGGAGATGCAGACGATCCGGCCGCTGTGCTGCCGCATCATGTGATGGGACGGCGGCGCGCGTGCAGAGGAAGGCCGCGCGCAGGTTCACGTGGATGGCGAAGTCCCAGTCCTCGACCGACATCTCCCAGATCTTGCGCGTAGCGGCTTCGGCCCACGTTGTTCACGAGGATGTCGACGCGGCCGAAGCGCTCGACGGCGGCGGTCACCAGTGCCGCGGCCGGGCCCTCCTCGCTCACATCGCCGAGGACGGTCGCGCACCTGGCCGCCCGCCTCGGTCAGGGTGCGGGCCGCGGATTCGAGCGCGCCGGCGTCGATGTCGCCGATCACCACCCGCGCGCCCTCCTCGAGGAACCGCTGGGCGCAGGCCCGAGCCGATGCCATTGGCGCCCCCGTCACGATCGCGACCTGATCCTGCACGCGGCCCATGGCGCGGCCGCCCGCTATCGCCCGCCGGTGACGGGCAGGGTGTGCCCGGTGATGTAGCTCGCCTCCGGCGAGGCCAGGAAGAGCACGGCATTGGCGATCTCGACCGGCAGGCCGAGGCGGCCGAGCGGCGTCATGCGATTGGGGCTGTACTCCACCGTGTCGTTCAGCTTCTTCAGATTGGGGCCCGTCCGCTCGGTGTCGATGGGGGCCCGGCGCGACGGCGTTCACGTTGATGCCGTGCTCGGCCAGCTCGAGCGCCACGTCGCGGACGAAGCCGTGGATGCCCGCCTTGGCCGCGGAGTACGCGGAGCCGCCCTGGTAGTACGCGGTCCACGGCGTGCCCTCGCGGGCGCCCGAGGAGATGCAGACGATGCGCCCGCTCTTCTGCCGCATCATGTGCGGCACGGCGGCGCGGGTGCAGAGGAAGGTGCTGCGCAGGTTGAGGCGCAGGACGAAGTCCCAGTCTCTCGACCTTCAGGTCCCAGATCTTCGCGGTCCGGTTGCCGCCGACATTGTTGACGAGGATGTCGAGGCGGCCGAAGCGCTCGACGGCGCGGCCTCGATGAGGGCGGCGGCCGGGCCCTCGTCGGTGACGTCGCCGATTGCGGTGATGACCTCGCCACCTGCCCCCGCGATGGCGTCGGCCGTGCGCTCGAGCTCGGCGGCGTCGATGTCGCCCAGCGCGACCACAGCGCCCTCCTCGGCCAGGCGCTGCGCAATCGCTCGGCCGATTCCCTTGGCCGCTCCCGTGCACCACCGCGATCTGTCCCTGAACACGACCCATGAGTTTCTCCTCGGAGCGAGATGAATTGCCGATGATCGGCCTCGAAGTTGCCAGTACCTCATAGCATGATATGGTGTCCGCGGCGATCGCGATTCGATGCGAGCGCCCGCCTGCTCACGCCTCGACCAGCGCGGCCTCGAGGTGGCGATGGCGCTCGCGCAGTTCACTCGAGCGGGAGGTGAGGGCCAAGATGCTTGGCTACGTCGTGCGGCGGAGCGCCCAGTCTCTGCTGCTCGTCTGGCTGGTGACGGTGGTGGTGTTCGCGCTGCTCCACCTGACGCCCGGCGATCCGGCGAGTGTGATGCTCGGCGAGAACGCCACGCCCGAGCAGGTGCAGGCGCTTCAGCGCTCGCTGGGCCTCGACCCGCCGCTGGTGCTTCAGTACGCGCGCTTCCTCGGCCACGCCCTGCACGGCGATCTCGGCACGTCGATCCGGGCGCAGCGGCCGGCCCTCGAGGTGGTGCTCGAGCGGCTGCCCGCCACGCTCCTGCTGACGGCGGGCGCGTTCAGCTTCGCCGTCCTCATCGGCATGCCCATCGGCGTGATCTCGGCGGTGAAGCGGCTCAGCCTCTGGGATCACGGGTCGATGGCGCTGGCGCTGCTCGGCCAGTCCATGCCGGGCTTCTGGCTCGGCCTCGTGCTGATCACCGTGTTCGCGGTGCGCCTGCGGTGGCTGCCCGCCTCGGGCATGGGCGGGATCTCCACGTGGTGCTGCCCGCCATCACGCGCTCGGCATGTTCCTGATCGGCCTCATCATCCGTCTCACGCGCTCGAGCATGCTCGACGTGCTCGGGCAGGACTACGTGCGCACGGCGCGCGCCAAGGGCCTCGCCGAGCGGATGGTGGTGATGCAGCACGCGCTCATGAACGCGCTGATTCCCGTCGTGACCCTCGTCGGCCTGCAGCTCGGCCTGCTCCTCGGCGGTGCCGTGATCACCGAGACGGTCTTCGCGTGGCCGGGCGTGGGGCTCACGACGGTGACCGCCATCCACCAGCGCGACTACCCGGTCGTGCAGTGCGCCGTCCTGGTCTCCGCGGTGCTCGTGCTCTCGATCAACTGGGCGGTGGACCTGCTCTACCACTATCTGGATCCGCGCGTCCACGCGGTGGAGTGAGCGTGAGCGATCCGGCCGTGATCGAGCGGGCACAGCCGGCGGCAGCGCCGCTCGCGCCGGCCCGTCCCCGAGGCTGGTGGCGGCGGCTCTCCGCCATCGGCTCGCCGTGATCGGCCTCATTATCATGACCACGGTGAGCATGTTGGCGCTCTCGCCGACCGCATCGCGCCCCGCTCGCCGACGTCCCAGCAGATCCTGGTCCGGCTCAAGCCGCCGGGCTTCGTGGACCCGCGCAGCGGCGCGCCACGCTCTGGCTCGGCACCGATCACCTGGGCCGCGACATCCTGAGCCGGATCATCTACGGCACGCGGGTCTCGCTCGCGGTGAGCCTGCCCGCGGTCCTCGCCTCGGCCCTGGTCGGCGTCACCCTCGGGCTGCTCGCCGGCTACTACCGCGGCTGGCTCGACGCCGTGGTCATGCGCTGCGTCGACCTGCAGCTCGCCTTCCCGTTCATCCTGCTCGCGCTCTCGATCGTCGCATTGCTGGGGCCGACGCTCAGAAACATCATCATCGTGTTCGCGGTGACCACCTGGCCGGTGTACGCGCGCACCACCCGCAGCGTGGTGCTCGTGCTGCGCAATCACGAGTTCGTGCAGGCCGCGCGCGGGCTCGGGGCGGGGGACCAGCGCATCCTGTGGCGGCATCTCCTGCCCGGAATCGTGAGCCCCGCGCTGGTGCTCGGCTCCTTCGAGGTGGCGCGCATGATCATCCTCGAGGCCGCGCTCGGCTTTCTCGGCCTCGGCGTCCAGCCGCCCACGCCTACCTGGGGCAATATGCTCGCCGACGGCCGCGACTACCTTCGGGACGCGTGGTGGATCGCCACCTTTCCCGGCTCGCCATCATGGTGACCGCGGCCGGCGCCAACTTCCTCGGCGACGGCCTGCGCGACATGCTCGATCCCACGCTACAAAACATCCAGAGCTGAGCAGAGGGTCAACTTGCCCCTCTGCCAAATCAGCGACTCACTCAACTGAGGCTCGTGCCTTGACAGATCTGCGGGGCGATGTGTAGCGTGTCTCCCGCCGGTCCGCGATGGCCCGAGCCCACGACGAGGTTGCCATGATCACGATCTATGGGGCGGGTGCCATCGGAGGATTGACCGGCGCGTGCCTCGCTCGCGCGGGCGAGGACGTGCTGCTGGTGGACAAGGTGGCCGATCACGTCGAGGCGATGAATCGCCACGGCCTTGCCATCTCGGGCGGCGCCGACTTCACCGCGAAGGTTCGGGCGTGCGTGCCGCGCCGACTTGCCCGCCGTTCTGAAGGGACCGCTCGGGCTCACCTTCCTCGCCGTCAAGTCGCAGGACACCGAGGCCGCCATCGACGTGCTGGCGCCGCTCGCCGGCCCCTGACACGGTGGTGGTGTCCTTACAGAACGGCATGAATCCGCCGCGCCTGGCCGAGCGGCTCGGCGCCGACCGCGTGCTCGGCGTGTTCGTGAGCTTCCCCGCCGACTGGCAGGGCCCCGGGCACATCGAGCACGGCGGCCCCGGCAACGTCTGGGTGGGCGAGCTCGACGGCCGGCGCACGGAGCGCGTGGAGCGGGTGAGGGCGCTGCTCGCCCATGTGGCCACTGCGCACGCCACCGACAATATCGCCGGCTATCTGTGGGCCAAGCAGATCGACAGCGCCTTGCTCTACGCGCAGGCCACCACCGACGAGACCATGGCCGACGTGTTCGGCAATCGCCGCTACCAGCCCGCGCTGATCGCGCTGGTCGGAGAGGGCGTGTCGGCGGCTGCCGCCGCGGGCGTGCGCCTCGAGCGCTTCGGTCCGTTCGAGCCGCTCAAGCTCAAGCCCACCACTGCCGCCGAGGTCGCCGAGGCCCATGCCGTGCTCGACCGCTTTTCCGCGCACCAGCGCACGCTCGTCAAGGTGCGCTCCGGCCCGTGGCGCGACATCGCGGTGCGCAAGCGGCCCACCGAGATCGAGCACATGGTCGGCTGGGTCATCGAGGAAGGGCGGCGGCGCGGCGTGCCGCTGCCATTGAACGAGCTGCTGCTCCGCCAGGTCAAGGAGATCGAGACCGGCGCGCGCCCCGCGGACGCTCGCGAATCTGGACGAGCTCGAGGCGCGCCGGCAGGAGCTGTACGGCGCCGGGATCGGCCCGCGATGAGCGAGGGCGAACCGGCAGGAGAGGCGAGGCATGGAGATGACGCGGCGGAAGCTCTTGCAGATGGCGATGGGCGCCGGGGTGGCGTCCGGCGCGCTCGCCGCCCGGCCCTCGCGCGCCCGCGCCAGCTCGGGCGAGCTGGTGGTGGCGATGTCGAGCGATCTGGGCCATCTCGACCCGCGGGTCGAGGCGGGCGTGCCGGGCTGGGCGATGTTCCAGCACATCTTCGACGGGTTCGTCTGGCGCAATGAGCGCACCGACCCGATTCCATGCCTCGTCACCAAGTGGGAGCAGGTGTCGCCCACGACATTGCGCTGGACGCTCAGGCGCGGCGTCAAGTTCCACAATGGTGAGGACTTCACCGCGGTCAGCTTTCCGCCCGAGAGCAATACGTAACCGAACGGCAAAGCAGCGTC
>ERZ1370068.1111-contig-11014_pt1 | contig 20265 bp, 39 predicted proteins | sample MGYA00561227_ERZ1370068 | MGnify/ENA primary metagenome ERZ1370068 (study PRJEB38410, sample SAMEA6850437) | metagenome | study: Metagenomic assessment of the ecological functions of the soil: analysis of the soil microbiota associated with the... | reverse complement strand
GCTTCGTTCAGTTACGTATTGCTATGCTTTCGGCGCCGAGGTCGCGGCCCGTGACCCCGAGATCGCTGCCGAGCATCTCGGTCAGCCCGCTCTCGGAGACGCCGTCGCCCATCGGATAGGAACGCTCGGAGCCTTCCTCGAAATTGATCACGAAATTGACGGCGATGCGGGCATCGCCGGGCCATCCGGCATGGGGCGGCTCGGCGCCGTAGCCGACGAAGTCGCGCGTCATGGCTTTTCTCCCGGCGGCTCGGGATACCAGCCGCTCTCGGAAGATATCGTCGAGCGAATATGGACACTGCTGCGGCAGACGTCTGCCGCCTGGTCTCGCCATAGCCGCGCAGGGCCAGCTCGGCTCGGTCGCCGGCCGTCACGATAGCAGTTTTGCGAGCATGGCTCTCGGCGTCCCGTCGCAATGTCGGCGAGATCTTGTCGCCGAGCGTAGAGCGCGCCTCGGCGATCGACGCCATCCAGTCGAAGCGCGGCTGCTGAGCCGGCGAATAGGCGAGCTTCAGGAGATGCTCGATGATCCGCCGGATCTGGCTGCGCACCGCATCGCGTTCGCTCCTGCCCAAACTCTCGATCTCCTCGGCGACGTTCTCGCGGTCGAAACGATTGTCGGCGACCGCCATCGAGCGCAGCACCATCGCCTGATGCTGGGTCCAGGCAAAGAAGTCGTCCTCGTAGCGGGGTCCGTCGGGCATGGTCTTCACCGTCTCTGAGACTGCCGACAACATAGCCCGGCAGCGGTCGGCTGGGAGAGGTGTGGCCGATCGTCGGCCAGTCTGGGCGCGGCGTCCTGCGTCGCGGCGGCGCGGCGGGTGATCACCGCGACCGGGACGGAAAGCAGCAGCATCAGGCCGCCGAGAATGACAAAGCTCTCGCCGGCGCCCCAGCCGGTCGGCGATCGCGCCCATGACCGGCGGGATCACGATCGCCGCCAGCCGGTTCATCGTCTGGCGCAGCCCGACGACCGAGCCCTGGCGGTAGCGCCCGACGGCCTTGGCCTGCACCGAGAACATCACCGGCTGGACGATGCCCTGCAGCCAGCCGCGCGCGGCTTGCGCCGCGAGCAGCAGCAGCGAAGATGCCGCCGAGGAACGGCGTCGCGCAGATCAGCACGATCGACAGCACCGTGCCGCTCAGCATCGTGCGCTGCGGGTCGCCGAGCCGCATCGCCCGCCCGGCGAGCAGCGAGCCGAGACCGCTCGTCGACCTCGATCGCCGCGAACAGGATGCCGATCGACGTGCCGGTGAGCCCGATCCCGTTGAGATAGACGATGTAGAGCGAGCTCTGCACGCCGTTGGTCGCGGTGCGCAGAAACATGATCGCCATCGTCGTCGCCACCGCCGGGATCGCCATCAGCGCGAAGCAGCGCGACATAATCGGGGAGGCGCGGGATCGCGTCGCGCGCGCGGAAACCCGCCGGCCGGCGCTGGCCCCGCGCCGTCGGCGTCGGCGATCTCCGCCTCCGGGCGCGCGCAACAGCGCCATCGTCAGCACCATGCCCCAGGCGACGCCCGATCATGTAGGACGGCCACGCGCCGCCGCAGATCCCAGGCGACGCCGGCGATCGATCGGCGCTCAGGGTCGTGCCGATGCGCGCGAAGAAGCTGAACCGGCCGATATACTCGGCCTCGCCCTCGGCCAGCTGGGCGATCAGGGTCTGCGAGCCCGACCAGGCGAAGGACAACGCGCCGCCATTGACGCACCTGCAACAGCAGCAATGGCCAGAACCACGGGACCAGCGGGAAAGACCGGCGCCAGCGCCATCGCCGTCCAGACGAAGAACAGGGTCACCCGGCGGGTGCCGAGACCGGTCCATCAGCACGCCGACATGGATCGACAGGAACACCGCGAGCAGCGAGCGCCCGCCGACCAGCATGCCGATCTCGCCGGCGCTCATGCCGAGCGACAGGCCGTAGAGCGGGATCAGGAAAGTATAGAATTCGGTGTAGCCCATCGCGAACAGCCCGGCGACGTAGATCGAGGCCGGCGGACGGGACGGGCGCGGCGTCATCTCCGAGATGGTTGATCGGTGATCCGCTCCTCGATGTCGTCAAGCGTATGTCGTGGCGTGGGCGTCCTCCAGCCGCGCAGGCAGCTCGCAGCCACGCGCTTCGGTATCCGCTGCTTCGAGCATCGGGCGCCTCGCTTTCCACGAGCTCGTCGTCGCCGTCCGCGGCGACGCGCATGACGGCCTCTGACGTAGGCGCTCGGCATCGGGGTAGCGCTCGAGGATCGATCGTCTGCGGGTCGCCTGTCGCGCGCTGCTCCTCGGGGTCTCGGGGAGCGGGATGTAGCTGCCCGAGAACTCGTGCATGGCACCCTGACCAAAGCCGCGCGCCCGCAGGTTCCAGCCGCAATAGGTGCCGAGCGGTGCGGCCACCATCGGCGCGCGGGCGCCGGCGATGTCGTTGCCGTCCGCATCGACCGCCGGCACCAGGATCGTGTAACCGCCGCCGGGCACGATATCCGGCGGCTCCTTCAAGATCCCGCGTTCCGCCTCCGGTCCGAAGTCGAGCAGCGGCAGCGCAGTCGGGGCGCGCGGCGTCGCCACACCCGGGATCGCCGGGAACTGGCGCCGCCATTCTTCCACCGCGACCAACGTGCCGTCGGCGCGGCGCGGAACCCGGCTGTCGGGCGGCGCGATCGCCGCTCGTCGCCCAGCGATCCATGGCGTCGATCATGGCGCGGAACAGCATCGAGGTGGCGACCGTGTTGCGATAGTTCTGGCACACCCCGCGCTCCGGCTTCTCGAGCAGAGGATCGGCAAAATGTTGCGAGCTCGCCCACATGTAGATGCGCACGCCGGCGGGCTGCGGCAGATCGTTGCCGCGCGTGTCGGTGTGGGCGAGCGACCCGCGCCGCTGCCAGTACTCGGTCGCGGTCTGCGTGTGGATGACCAGCGGATCGGTGTCCGGGCGCTTCAAGATCGCGTCGCGCCGTCCGGTCAGGTGATCGGTCGATTTCGGCGTAGGAGAACGGAAAGCTGTCGGCGGGATTGGAAGTGGTCTTCGTATTGCTGACCGCCCGAGACATCGGCATTGGCGAAGCGATGATTGAGCCACATCCGCCCGGCTCCGGCGACATGCGGCAGGATGCCGTCGAACACCTTGCGCCCGTCGGCGTCGGCGTTGAACCCGCGATAGACGAAGTCGCGCAGACAGCGCCCGGTTTGCGAACGGCCCCAAGCATAGGCCTTTTCGATCGCGCCGCCCGCTCGCGCAGCGGGTTGACGCGGCCCGCGCGATCTTCTGCCCCATAGCGCAGAAAGCTGACGAAATCGCGCACCGCGACGTGGCTCCAATCCAGCACCAGCGGATCCCGGCCGGTATAGACGAGCTCGTAGATCCAGCCCGGCTCGAACCCGCCGGGGATGTGGATATGGCTGTCGGAGGGGATCACCGCCTGCACCGCGCCCTGATTGTCGAGGCCGGTGCCGCCTTCGACCCGGGCGAAGCACCAGTGCTCCGGCGGCACCGGCATCCGCTCGTCATAGGGGTAGCGCCGCCGCGTCAGCTGCGCCTCGCGCGGGTCGAGCGACACGGTCGGATGGCTGCGCACCGAAACGCGGCCGCTCAGCGGAAACGTCGTGATGCCGGGCCGGTCGGCGATGTACTCGACCCGAACGAGACCGGTCAGCGGCCGTCGCGTTCGCGGGCGACCGGCAGGTCGAGCAACATCCGGCCGTTCCCCGGCAGGAGATCGCCCTGCCAGGCGAGCCAGACCAACCGTATAGCCGCGGCGCATCAGAAAGCCGTTTCCGGCGTGCGCCAGGCGTGCGCGGATCGTTCGAGGCCGGGGCGTCGTTGAAGAACTGCAGCATCCGCTTGTTGCCGCGGTTGCCGTAGTCGAAGAACAGCCGGCGGTTGCCGCGTGCCGGATCCACCGGCTTCAGGATCGAGAAATCTCCGGCGAAGCGAACAAGGCCCTGCGGATCCGTCTGGCGCCTTGTCCAGATCGGTAATCCCTCGCTGAGCCGGAGCGTCCGGGTCGACGGCGAAATTCACGCGCCCGACGAGCCGCTCATAGGCGCCGACCGCGCCGAATTCGTGCGCCCCGGCGAAAGGCGAGCGGTGGGTGATCGACAATTCTATGTGGTTGGTCGTTTGCCGCCTCTCTCCTCTGCCGGACGCGATGATCGGCAAAGACAGCGTCCGACTCAACCCCGATGCGCGGTCATGCACTGGCGCTGCGGAAGAACGCGAGCCCGTTCGGTCGTTCTCGCTCTCGTCGAGGAACTAGCGAACGGCGACGAACATCGGCCTCTTCCGAGAGGAACTTTCGCGGGACGCGCCTTGTTCGGTGCGGCAACGTCATTAAATCGGGATCGGGTAATCGGGGTGGGTTCGCATAAAGCAAGGCTTTCGCGATGAGCGACGGGCTGCGTATTTACAATCTCTTTCCGACCTTGGCGGGAACCATTCGAGATTGGATGGCGCATCTTCCGCGGATCGCGGCGATGGGGTTCAATGCTGTCTATATTAATCCCTTTCACTACCCGGGGTTCTCCGGCAGCCTATACGCCGTCAAGGACTATTACCGCCTGAACCCGCGTTTCCGCGGCACAGAGCCGGGCGACGACGACGCATTGCTGCGCCGCTTTACCGATGCCGCGCGCGGGCATGGGCTGCGCGTGATCATGGATTTGGTCGTCAATCACACTTCCAAGGACAGCGAGCTGGTCGCCAGCCATCCGGGCTGGTTCGCTCGCGATCGGCGCGGCGAATTCGTCTCTCCTTCCGTCACCGACCCCGCGGATCCCACCCGCAAGACCGTGTGGGGCTGATCTCGCCGAGCTCGATTACCGGCCGCCTCAGCAACACCAGATCCTCGCCTATTTCCAGCAATTGGTGCGGCACTATGTCGGTCTCGGATTCGGCGGTTTCCGCTGCGACGCGGCCTACAAAGTGCCGGCCGAGGTCTGGCGCGGGCTGATCGGAACGGCTAAGGCGACGTCCTCCGAGGTGATCTTCTGCGCCGAGACCGTGGGCGCGCCGCTCGAGGCCGTTCTGGCACTAGCCGAGGCCGGTTTCGACTACCTCTTACAACAGCGTCAAATGGTGGGATTTCGAGAGCCCATGGCTGCTCGAGCAGTACGAAGCTTTTCGCCACATCGCGCCGTCGATCGGCTTCCCCGAAAGCCACGATACCAAACGGCTGGCGGCCGAGCTCCTGGCGGCCGGGATCCCGGAAGCCCTAATCGAGCCACACTACCGCCAAGCTTATGCCTTCGCCGCGTCGTATTCGACGGGTGTGATGATGCCGATGGGGTTCGAATTCGGCTGGTCACGGGCGCTCGATGTGGTCGCCACCGGCACAGACGAGCCCGAGCCGCAAGCGCTTTGATCTCAGCGGCTTCATCACCGAGGTCAACGCGATGAAGAGGGCGATACCCGCGTTGAACGAGGAGGGCCCGCAGCGGTTGCTGAGCAACCGGGACGACCCGCTGGTGGTGCTGGAGCGGCAAACCGAGAGCGGCGAGGAGCGGGCCTTCATCCTCGTCAACCGGCATGAGCACGAGCCGCGCGAAGCGGCACTCGACCTGCATATGGACGAAAGGCTTTGCGCTCGTCGACCTGTCGCCAGGCCGTCATTCGACTGGCGTTGATCTGACAAGCGGGACCCGGCTCGTAGTCGAGCCGCTCGAAGTGCGTGTGTTGCGCAGCGCGCGCATCCACTCGACGCTAAACGCTGAGCGCCCTCCCTCCCGAAGTGCGGGAGAGCAGGTGCCGACGCGTCGCGAGGCGGGTCGAGCCGTCTGCATCCGCGGTGGCGGCCGGAGGCGCGGATTGCGATCGAGGACGTCTATCCCCAGCTCGACGACGGCCGCTATCCGGTCAAACGGGTTCTCGGCGACGAGTTCGAAGTCCAAGCCGACATCTTTCGCGATGGGCACGACAAGCTCGCGCGCTGTCGTGAAATACGCGCCACGAGGGCGAGGAATGGCGCGAAGCGCCGCTCGCTCTTATTCGACAACGACCGCTGGGTCGGCGCACTTCCGGCCTCGATGAGCTCGGGCTCTGGCGCTACACGATCGAGGCGTGGACCGATCCGTTCGAAAGCTGGCGCGACGAACTCGACGAAGAAACGTGAAGCCGGCCAGAGCATCGAGCTCGAACTCGTCGAAGGCAGGGCGATCGTCGCGACACGCATTGCGCCAGCCGGGCCCGACGACGCCACGCAGATCCGGCAGATGCTGCGGAGCTTCGACGCGCGGCGATACCGCCCGACGGACCGAGCTGATGCTCTCGTCAGGGCTGCGCGAACTGATGGCGCGCTGCCAACCGCGCGGCGACATTGTGCGTTATCCCCACGAGCTCGAGATCGTCGTCGACCGCAAAGCGGCACGCTTTGCCGCGTGGTACGAGATGTTTCCGCGCAGCCAGGGCAAGGTGCCCGGCAAGAGTGCCAGCTTCGACGATTGCATCGCGCGCCTTCCCGAGATCGCGGCGCTCGGCTTCGACGTCGTCTATCTCGTGCCGATCCATCCGATCGGCCGGATCAACCGCAAGGGCAAGAACAACAGCACCGTGGCGGCAGCCGGACGATCCCGGCAGCCCCTACGCGATCGGTTGCCGCGGAGGGCGGCCATCGTGCCATCAACCCGGAGCTCGGCACGCTCGCGGATTTCCGCCGCTTCGTCGCCGCCGCCGCCGCGCTCGGCATCGAGGTGGCGCTCGATTTCGCGATCCAGTGCGCCCCCGACCATCCCTGGGTGCGCGAGCATCCAGCAATGGTTCCGCTTCCGGCCCGACGGCTACGATCAAATACGCCGAGAACCCGCCCAAGAAATACCAGGACATCGTCAATGTCGACTTCTACAACCCCGATCGCGAGGGCTTGTGGAACGAGCTGCGCGACACCGTGCTGTTCTGGGTCGGCGAGGGGGTGCGCACCTTTCGCGTCGACAACCCGCACACCAAGCCGCTGCCGTTCTGGGAGTGGCTGATCCGCGAGGTCAAGGCGCGGCTGCCCGGAGGCGATCTTTCTGTCCGAGGCTTTCACCCGGCCGAAGATGATGCGAGCACTTGCCAAGGCCGGGGTTCACCCAGTCCTATACCTATTTCACCTGGCGGAACACCAAGGCCGAGCTGATGGAATATCTGACCGAGCTCACGCAAGGCCCGGCGAAGGAGTATTTTCGGCCGAACTTTTTCACCAATACGCCAGACATTCTGCCGATCTTTCTGCAGGACGGCGGGCGGCCGGCGTTCCGCATCCGCCTCGTGCTCGCCGCGACATTGTCCGGCGTCTACGGCGATCTACAACGGGTACGAGCTTTGCGAAAACGCCGGTTCCCGGTGGGATCAAGCGGTCGCTTCGGCAGATTCGAATTCGTCGAGCTTTACGGGAAACTCCGGTAGTCAGACGCGAGGAATATCTCGATTCCGAAAAATACGAATACAAGGTCTGGGACTGGGACCGGCCGGGCAACATCAAGCGAAGATATCGCGATCCTTAACCGGTTCCGGCGCGACAACCCGGCATTGCACGAATTTACTCAACCTGCGCTTTCTCACGCTGCGAGGACCCGAACATTCTCGCCTATGCCAAGACTTCGGCTGACCGAAGCCAATACCGTTATTGTCGCCGTCAATCTCGATCCGCACGCCGCGCACGAGGCGATGTCGAGCTGCCGCTCGCCGAGTTCGGCTTGCCGGCCGATGCCGAATTCTCGCTCGAGGAGGCGTTCACGCGACGCGCTCGTCACCTGCCGCGGCGCCCGCCAGCGCCTTCACCTCGATCCGCAGACCAACCCGTCGATGATTTTCCGCGTGCTTCGACGCCGATGCCGCATGACCCCACCCGACGACGCTCCAGCGCCGCTGCTCGCGAGAGCGGCGTACGTCGCGCGCCCGCGACTCGTCGACCCGCTGTGGTACAAGGACGCGATCATCTATCAGCTGCACGTCAAGGCGTTCTTCGACGCCGACGACGATGGGATCGGCGATTTCCAGGGGCTGTGCCGCAAGCTCGATTACCTGCAGGATCTCGGTGTCACGGCGCTGTGGCTGCTGCCGTTCTATCCCTCGCCGCTGCGCGACGACGGCTATGACATCGCCGACTACACGCAACATCCATCCGTCCTATGGCCGGATGGCGGATTTCAAGACACTTCGTGCGCGAAGCGCATCGCCGCAATCTGCGGGTCATCACCGAGCTGGTCATCAACCACACCTCGGACCAGCATCCCTGGTTCCAGCGCGCGCGTCGCGCCAAGCCCGGCTCGTCGCTGCGCGATTTCTACGTGTGGAGCGACACCGACCAGAAATTTCTCGAAACCCGCATCATCTTTGTCGACTACCGAGAAATCGAACTGGACGCTGGGACCCGGTGGCGCAGGCCTATTACTGGCACCGCTTCTACGCCCACCAGCCCGACCTCAATTTCGACAATCCGCAGGTGTTGCGGGCCGATCATCGATGTCATGCGATTCTGGCTCGATCTCGGGGTCGACGGCATGCGGCTCGATGCCGTGCCCTATCTGATCGAGCGCGAGGGCACGATCAACGAGAACCTGCCCGAAACGCACGAGATCCTGAAGCGGCTGCGCGCGCGAGATCGACGTGCGCTACGGCGACCGCATGCTGCTCGCCGAGGCCAATCAGTGGCCGGAGGACGTGCTGCAATATTTCGGCGCGGGCGACGAATGCCACATGGCGTTCCACTTCCCGCTGATGCCGCGCATCTACATGGCGGTCGCCACCGAGGACCGCCATCCGATCACCGACATCATGCGCCAGACGCCGGATATCCCGGAGAACTGCCAGTGGGCGGTGTTTCTGCGCAATCACGACGAGCTGACGCTCGAGATGGTGACCGATCGCGAGCGCGACTATCTGTGGAACCACTACGCCGCCGATCGGCGCGCGCGGATCAATCTCGGGATCCGCCGCCGGCTCGCGCCGCTGATGGATAACGATCGGCGCAAGATCGAGTTGCTGAAGGCGCTGCTGCTGTCGATGCCGGGGACGCCGGTCCTCTATTACGGCGACGAGATCGGCATGGGCGACAATATCTATCCTGCGGCGATCGCGACGGGGTGCGCACGCCGATGCAATGGTCGTTCGATCGCAACGGCGGGTTTTCCCGAGCCGATCCGGCGCGCCTCTACCTGCCGCCGATCATGGATCCCGGTCTACGGGTTCGAGGCGGTCAATGTCGAGGCGCAGAGCCGTTCACCGTCATCGCTGCTGAACTGGATCAAGCGGCTGATCGCCGCCCGGCGCTCGCGACGCGCGTTCGGCCGCGGCACGCCTGCGGTTTCTCTATCCCGTCGAACCGCAAGGTCATCGCCTATCTGCGCGCGCTCGATGACGAGATCGATCCTCTGCGTCGCCAATCTGTCGCGCTCGCCGCAGGCGGTCGAGCTCGATCTGTCGGAGTTCCGCGGCCGTCAGCCGGTCGAGCTGCTCGGGCGCAGCGTGTTTCCGACCGTGGGCGAGTTGCCCTATCTGCTGACCTTGCAGCCGTACAGCTTCTTTTGGTTCGACTTGCTCCCCGCGCAGGAAAGCGCCGGTCTGCAAGCGGCCCCGCCCGAATTCTTGACCCTGGTGATGCCGCGTAATTGGGCGGATCTGTTCCGCCAGCACACCCAGCCGCAGCTCGAGAACGAGGCGATCCCAGCCTTTCTGCCGCGGCAGCGCTGGTTCGGCGAGAAGGACCAGCGGATCAAGGCGGCCTCGGTGCGGGCGCATGGCGAGATCGTCCGCCAATTCGAGGATGGATCGGGCTCGGAAGCGTTTTTGGCAGCGGTGGTCGAGGCGCAACTCGCCGCCGGCGCTCGTCCGCGCTATTTCCTGCCGCTCACCGCAGTTTGGTCGCCGGCCGAGACCGAGCTGCGACAGGGGTTGATTCCAGTCACGCTGGCCGAGTTGCGACAATCCCGCACGGAAGGTGCGCTGGTCGACGCTCTTTCGCAGGATGGCTTTGCGCTGGCGATCATCGACGCGATCCAACGCGAAGCGACGGTGCCGCTCGACGGTGGCGAAATCCGCTGCCGCAAGACGCCGGGTTTCGATCAGTCGGCGCTGCCTGAGCGCTTTGTGGTTCGGCGCGCTGGCGCAGAGCAGTCGAACAGCTCGGTGTTCTTCGAAGAATACGGGATGCTCAAGCTCTACCGGCGGCTCCAGCCCGGTCCGCACCCTGAGGTCGAAATGTCGCGGTTCCTGGTCGAGCGCGCCGGGTTCGCCAACACGCCGCCCCTGCTCGCCACATTGGAGATCGCGCTCGATGGCGAGAGCGGAGCAGAAGACGCACGCGCTCGGCGTGCTGTTCGGGTTTGTCCGCAATCAGGGAGACGGCTGGACGCAGGCGCTCAACTACCTGACCCGCTATCTCGACGACGCGCTTTCCACTGGAGAGGACCCATCCAATCTGGCCGATCCCGATGTCTTCTTCCTAATGCTGGCGCGCCAGCTCGGGATCCACACTGCGGAGATGCACCGAGCGCTGGCCGAACACGCCGGCGACGACTCCGATTTCGCGCCCGAGCCGATCAGCCGCGAAGACATCGCCGAGTGGCGCGACGCGCTCGCGGCGGCCGCGGCAGCATATGCTGTCCGGGTTGGAGCGCGGACGGTCAAGCCTGCCCGCCGCGACCCGGGATCTCGCCGACCGCGTCCTCGAGCGCCGCGATGCGCTGTTCGAGCGCATCCCCAGGCTGATCCCGGACACGCTGGAGGCGCCAGAAGACGCGATATCACGGGGATTTCCACCTCGGCCAGGTGATCGTCGTTCAGAATGATTTCTTTATCATCGATTTCGAGGGCGAGCCGGCACGACCGCTCGCCGCGCGCCGACGCAAGGGCCCGCCGTTGCGCGATGTCGCCGGGATGATCCGCTCGTTCGATTACGCGGCCGTCGCCGCGGTGCGCCAGCTCGCCGAAGCACGGCCGGCGGCGGAGCCGAGAATGACGGAGCTCGCCGAAGCCTGGCGGCAGCGGGCGGTCGATGGCTTTCGGGCCGCCTACCGCAAGACGATGCGTGGTTGCGCGGCCTATCCGGCGAGCAAGAAGCAAGCGCGCGAGATGACGGCGTTCTTCATGCTCGAAAAGGCCGTCTACGAGGTGTCTTACGAGCTGGCGAACCGGCCCGCCTGGGTCGACATCCCGCTCAAAGGGATTCTCGGGATTCTGGCCAGGACGAGAAGACAGGTCGAGCGTGCCGCAGCCGCCTGACCCGCAGGTCGAGGCCATCGTCGAGGCCCGGCACGACAATCCGTTCGCGTTTCTCGGCATGCACCGCATCGATGGCGGGATCTGCGTGCGGGCGATGCTGCCCGCGGCGCAGCAGATGGCGGTTGTCGAGTCGGCTACGGGTAAGATTGTCGCCGAGGGTGTCCGGGTTCATCGGGATGGCTTTTCGTCGCGACGATCGCCGATCGGAAGGAGCCGTTCCGCTATCGGCTGCGCGTCTCGAGCGGCGGCGTCAGCAGCGCGAATTCGACGATATCTACCGTTTCTCCTCCGGTTCTCGGCGAGCTCGACATTCATCTGCTTGCCGAAGGAAATCATCTCGCGAGCTACCAAAAGCTCGGCGCCCATCTGCTCGTCCACGAAGGGTCGAAGGCGTGGCCTTCGCCTTGTGGGCGCCCAATGCGCGCCGGGTCAGCGTGGTCGGCGACTTCAACGCCTGGGATGGCCGGCGGATGCCGATGCGACGCCGAGAGGCGAGCGGTTTTGGGAACTCTTCGTGCCCGGGCTGCGGCCCGGTCATCTCTACAAATACGAGATCCTCGGCGCCGACGGCCAGCTTCTGCCGCTCGAAGGCCGATCCGCAAGCCGAGCGGTCCGAGAAGCCGCCCGGCACCGCGTCGGTCGTCGCCGGCCCGTCGCGCCATGTCTGGCATGACGGCGCCTGGATGGCGGAGCGCTGGCGGCGCAACGACCGCGAGGCGCCGATCGCGATCTACGAGGTCCATCTCGGCTCGTGGCGCCGCAATCTCGCCGAGCAGGGGCGGTACCTGACCTATCGCGAGCTCGCCGACCAGCTCGTCCCCTACGTGCGCGACATGGGCTTTACTCATATCGAGGCCATGCCGCTTGCCGAATATCCGTTCGACGGTTCCTGGGGATATCAGCCGGTCTCGTTGTTTGCGCCGACCAGCCGATACGGGACGCCCGACGATTTCCGTGCCTTTGTCGAGGCCTGCCACAACGCCGGGCTCGGGTTGCTGCTCGACTGGGTGCCGGGACATTTCCCCAACGACGCGCACGGGCTCGGACGCTTCGACGGGACGGCGCTCTACGAGCATGCCGATCCGCGGCAGGGCTTTCACCCCGACTGGGGCACGTTCATTTACAATTACGGCCGCCGCGAGGTCGCGAATTTTCTGCTGTCGAGCGTGCTCTATTGGCTGCGCGAATTCCACATCGACGGCATCCGGGTCGATGCGGTCGCCTCGATGCTGTATCTCGACTACAGCCGCCGTGCCGGGGAATGGATCGCCAACCGCTTTGGCGGGCGCGAGAATCTCGAAGCGATCGCGTTCTTGCGGCGGATGAACGAGCTGATCTTCGGGGAAGCGAGCGGCGCCACTTCCGCGGCCGAGGATCGACGGCCTGGCCAATGGTGTCGCGCCCGGTCTATGTCGGCGGGCTCGGTTTCGGCTTCAAATGGAACATGGGGTGGATGCACGACACCCTGCACTACATGTCGCTCGACCCGATCCATCGTAAATACCATCACAACGATCTCACCTTTGGGTTGCTCTACGCGTTTCACGAGAATTTCATCCTGCCGCTCAGCCATGACGAGACGGTGTACGGCAAGGGATCGCTGATCGGCAAGATGGCGGGCGACCGCTGGCAGCGCTTCGCCAATCTGCGGGCCTATTTCGCCTATCATGTGGAGCCATCCCGGCAAGAAGCTTCTGTTCATGGGCGGCGAATTCGCGCAGGAACGCGAGTGGAACCACGATATCGGCCTCGATTGGCAGCTGCTCGGCGATCCGTTTAACGAGGGGTGAGGCGGCTGGTGCGCGACCTCAATTTTCTCTATCGCGAGACACCGGCGCTGCACCAGCTCGATTGCGATCCCGAGGGTTTCCAGTGGATCGACGCGGCCAACGCAGCCGAGAGCATCGTTTCGTATCTCCGCCGCAGCCGCGATCCGCACCGAGCTCAGCGTCGTCGTCTGCAACTTCACCCCGATGCCGCGCGAGAATTACCGCATTGGGGTGCCGCGGCCTGGGCGCTATCGCGAGCGCATCAATACCGACGCAACCGAATATGGCGGCAGCGGGGTCGGCAATGCCGGAGAGGTGCATGCCGAGCCCCTGCCGATGCATGGCCACGCATCACTCTCTCTGCTTGACGCTGCCGCCTCTCGGCGCTCTGATCTTCACCGCGGATTAGGCCAGTGGCGGCGCCGACCAAGGTGTGGCCGGGTCGTCCCTATCCGCTCGGCGCGACGTGGGACGGCGAAGGCGTCAACTTCGCCCTCTTTTCGGCGCACGCCGAAAAGGTCGAGCTGTGCCTGTTCGATCGCTCGGGCAACCGCGAGGCAGGCGCGCATTGTGCTTCCGGAATACACCGATGAGGTGTGGCACGCTTACCTGCCGGATGCGCGTCCGAACCTGCTCTACGGCTACCGCGTCGCACGGGCCATACGATCCGGCGAATGGGCACCGCTTCAACCCCAACAAGCTGCTGATCGATCCCTATGCCAAGTCGCTGCACGGCAGGCTGCGGTGGAGCGATTCGCTGTTTGGCTACCGCGTCGGCAGCTCAGCGGGCGGATCTCGTCTTTCGACCGCCGCGACAGTGCGCGCCAGGTCCCGAAATGCCGGGTCGATCGAGCCCGCCTTCACTTGGGGCGAGGACCGCCGTCCGCAGATCCCCTGGGAGGAAACGATCATCCTCGAGCTGCATGTTCGCGGGTTCACGATCAAGCATCCCGATGTCGATCCGTGCAACGCGGCACGTTCGCCGGGCTCGCCTCGCCGGCGATGATCGACTACCTGGTCGAGCTCGGCGTGACCGCGGTCGAGCTGCTGCCGATACATGCTTCGGTCCACGACCATCATCTCGACCGAGCCGAGGCCTGGCCAATTACTGGGGCTACAACACGATCGCCTATTTTCGCGCCGGATCCGCGCCTATCTGGCGACAGATTCGATCGCCGAGCTTCAAGACCATGGTCAAGCGGCTGCACGATGCCGGGATCGAAGTCATTCTCGACGTCGTCTACAACCACACCGGCGAAGGCAATCACCTCGGCCCGACGCTGTCGTTCCGCGGCATCGACAATGCGTCCTACTACCGGCTGGATGCCGACCGGCGCTTTTATCAGGACGTCACCGGCACCGGCAACACGCTGAATCTCGATCATCCGCGTGTGCTGCAGCTCGTCATGGAATCGCTGCGTTACTGGGCGCTGGAGATGCATGTCGACGGCTTCCGCTTCGACCTCTGCACCAGCGCTGGCGCGCGAGAACGGCGAGTATGGACAGGGCAGCGCGTTTTTCGACGCAATGCGGTCAGGACCCGGTTATGGCCGGGCTAAAGCTGATTGCCGAGCCTTGGGATCTCGGCCCTGACGGCTACCAGCTCGGCAATTTTCCGCCGGGCTGGGCCGAGTGGAACGGGCAATACCGCGACACAGTGCGGCGCTTCTGGAAGGGCGACAAGGGCTCGTCGCCGATCTGGCTTCGCGCGTCGCGGGCTCGTCCGACATCTTCGGCTATCGCGGCCGGCGGCCCTGGGCGAGCATCAATTTCATTACCGCGCATGACGGTTTCACGTTGCACGACCTGGTCAGCTACAACGACAAGCACAACGAGGCCAATGGCGAGGACAACCGCGACGGGCAGCGATGCCGAACTTCAGCTGGAACTGCGGGGTCGAGGGACCGACCGACGGATCCGGCCATAATCAGCCTGCGCGATCGCCAGAAGCGCAATTTGTTCGCCACGCTGCTTCTGTCGCTGGGCGTTCCGATGCTGCTCGCCGGCGACGAGGTCGGGCGCACACAGCGCGGCAACAACAACGCCTATTGCCAGGACAATGAGATCTCGTGGTTCGATTGGGAGCACATCAGACCGGAAGACGAGGACCTTCGCCGTTTCGTCGCGCTATCTGATCCATCTCGCGCCGCAGCCATCGCGTATTCTCGCGGCCGCGCTTTTCTACGCGGCGAGGTGCTCTCGAGGCTGGGGTCAAAGACATTACCTGGGTGACCCCGTCGGGTCAAGGAGGCAACCGACGAAGATTGGAAAAACCCGGTTGCGCTTTCGCTCGGCTATGTATTGAGCGGCGCGGCAGGCGAGTTCTTCACACCGGGGGGCAGCGCGACATCGACGAGAGCTTTCTTGTAATCATCAACGCTTATCACGAGGATCTCGACTTCCATTTCCCGTCGCTCGCCGCGCCAATGTCTTGGGAACAGCTTGTCGATACCTCACAACCGACAGGGCTCGTCGCCGACGGCAGGCTTTATGCACCCGGAGAGATTTACCGGCTGCAGGCTCGTTCATTCGCGCTCTTCATCGATCGTTCCCCGCGTCTGGAACTGCCGGGGAGAAATTTATTCTCGGCGAGCCTCGTACGGGCGGTGGATGCGGATTCGTCGGAGGAAGATGCTTGAGCGACTGGGCCGTTTCTCGCCGACGCGGGGGACCGTGCCCGAGCCGATGACATGAACGAGCGCGCCGCGATTGAGCACGTCGCTCGGCTTGTCGGGATCAAGGCGCGTCATACGGACGGGCTTGGCCGAACCCGGCAGGTGTCCGACGCTACGCTGCTCGCGCTGATCGAAGCCTTCGGACTTCCAACCGATCCGGCGCGAGCGATACGCGTGCTGGCCGAAGAAGAGCGCGAGGCTCCGCTGGGGCTAAGCCCCGTCCATCTCGTTCAGGCCGAGGCGGCTCCTCAGGCTATAGCGCTGCGCCTGCCCGTCGGCTGCCGGGATGTCCTCTGGTCCTGCCTCCTCGAAGACGGGGAGCAGCGCTCGGGCCGGGTCACGGAGGTAGAGGTCGAGCGATCGCTGATGCCACTGCCGGAGGGTTGCCGCTTGGTTATCACCGGCTCGATCTCGAGGCTGGCGGGGTCACCGCCCGGCTCAGCCTGATTGTCGCTCCAGATCGCTGCCACCTTCCAGCCGAGCTCGGACCCGGCAGCCGCAAATGGGGTCGAGCTGCCAGCTCTACGGTCTGCGCAGCGCCGGCAGGTGGGGGATCGGCGACTTCAGTGATCTCGGTCGGCTCGCGCGCGCCGCCGGTTCGCGCAAGGCGGCGGTGCTCGGCATCAACCCGTTGCATGCTTTGTTCGCGGCCGAGCCGTTGCATATCAGCCCGTATTCGCCCTCGAGCCGGAGCTGGCTCAATTATTTATACATTGACGTGACTGTAGTCCCCGGCTTCGCTGAAGACGAAACCGTGCGCGCGCTGATCGGGAGTGAGTGGTTTGCGGCGACCCGCCACGGCGCGCATTCCTCCGAGATCATCGATTACGCCGCCGTCGCCGCCTGCAAACGGCCGGTTCTGGAGGCTCTGTTCCGCCGCTTCCAGATCCACGAGTTGGGCGGCGACGGCGCGACGCGAGGCGATTCTCGGTCGGGCATTCCGCGAGTTTCAACGAGGTGGGGGACGAGCGCTCGCCGACTTTGCCGTGTTTGAGGCTCTCAATGAGCGCCACGGGGCCGACAATCGGGCCGCCGGGTGGCGCGGATGGCCGAGGGCAATGCAGGATCCGCGCTCACCCGAGGTTGCCGAGTTCGCCGAGACACATCGCGATAGGATCGAATTCTTTCAATTCCTGCAGTGGGAAGCCGACCGCCAGCTCACGGCCGCCTCGGCGGCCGGCGACGACAGCGGATTATCGATCGGATTGTATCGCGACCTCGCTGTCGGGGCCGATCCAAATGGGGCAGAGGCCTGGGCCGATCAGGAGCTGGTGGCAACAGGGGCATCAATCGGCGCGCCTCCCGACGCGTTCAACCAGACGGGACAAAATTGGGGGCTTGGCCCCGGTCAATCCTCTGGCGCTGCGCCGCCGGTGTTTCGCGCCGTTTGTTGCGGCGATCCGCGCCAATATGCGCCACGCCGGAATCCTGCGCATGGATCACGTCATGTCGCTCGACAGGCTCTATTGGATCCCGGTCGGGATGGCGGCAACCGAGGAGCGTATGTGACCTACCCCTTCGGCGATCTTCTTCGGCTCGTTGCCCTCGAGGCTGCCGCCAGGGATGTGCCGTGGTCGGCGAGGATCTCGGCACGGTGCCCGAAGGTTTCGCGAGACCATGAGATCGGCCAACCTGCTGTCCTGCCGAGTGTTGACGTTTGAGCGCCGCTCGGACGGCGGTTTGTGCCGCCCGCGCAATACCCGGCGCTTGCCGCAGCCTCGGCGGCGACACGTGACCTGCCCACTCTCCAGGGTTTCTGGCTCGGCACCGACATCGCTTGGCGGCGCGGCCTCGATCTCTATCCCGATGCCGTCGCCGCCGAGGTCGATGCGGCGAAGCGGCGCCACGACCGCGATCTACTGCTCAGGCGCTCGTCGAGGAGGGGTTGCTTGCACCCGAGCGGCTTAGTGAATTTCTCTCCGATAGCGGAACGCCGACCTACACACCGGAGCTCGGCGACGCGATCTTGGGCTATCTCGCACGCTCGCGCGCCCGCCTGATGCTGGTTCAGCTGGAAGATGTTGTCGGTGAAAGCGAGCAGGCGAACCTTCCCGGTACGACGGACGAACATCCGAATTGGCGCCGTCGGCTCTGCCTCAATCTCAGCGAGATCACCGATGGCACGAGGTGGCCGCGGGTTGCGGCATTGGCAACGGAGGGTCGCCTGCGGGCAGCGCGCAGATGAACCGACGAGCTGATCGGAGGCGTGATTGACGCGCCCGCCCATAGCCGCGGAGTCCGCGGTCCGGCCTAACGGGCGAGGCGCACATGCTAGAGGCAATAAAAGATTCCTGGTAAAGAGGCAGAGCCTCGCGTCAGGGGCAGCACCAGGTGGTTGAGAAGGTCGGCTCGATCCAACCGCCCGACAACTTCGAGGTGCCGTCGCCCTCCGCGGAACCACAGATCGAGGGCCCACCGACCCGCCAGTCCCCGGCAAGGTTAAATGGTTCAATCCCGATAAGAGGTATGGGTTCGTCGAACTTGCCGATGGATCGGGCGACGCCTTCCTGCATGCGAGCGCACTCGAACGCCTCGGCATCGAGGCGGTACAACCCGGCGAGACTCTCGAGCTGCGCGTAGCCCAAGGGCAGCGCGGACTTCAGGTTACCGAGGTTCTTCGGCGTGGACCCCAGCACCCGGGTCTCGTTCAGATCACCGTTGCCCGGTGTTGTTTCGTCGGCTGCCGAGGCGAGCGTTCAGGAAACCGGCACCGTCAGAGTGGTACAGCGCCGCCAAGCGGTTCGGGTTCGTCGTTCGGGACGATGGCGGGAAGGACATCTTCGTGCACGCCTCCGTGCTGCAGCGCGCGGGCATCGGAGTCTCAGCCCGGGGCAGCGCGTCACCGTTGACATCGTCGAAGGCCGCAAAGGGGCCGGAAGCCAGTTCGATCCGGCTCGCCTGACGCGCGCCCGGCGGCGGAAAACTCGGCTCCGTTGCGATAGTGCCATCAATGCGCCATTTTGTCGTGCTAATTACGTGTTTCAGCATGCGAGGAGGTTTTGATGGCGGAAGTTCAGCCGGGGTGGCCCGCCCGATCGGCGGATGCGGATGCGGATGCGGCTGTCGCGCTGTCGCCCGCGCGCGCGCGAGCGGCTGCGCGTGGCAATCGCCGCGCTCGCCTCGGCGCAGCGTGATCTGGAAGACGCCACTGTGCCGGTGCGCCGGCTCGATGCGGTACTCGGCGAAGCGGAGCGTCTCAAGCGTGAGCTTGCGGGCGCCCGCGATGAAGACCAGGCCGCGCTCGGGCGATGGATTGCCCAAGGCGGCGTCGGCGATCGCCCTCAGCCATCTGCAACAACGGTCGCGGCCGATGGGAGCCTCGGCGGGATGGCGCCGGAGTTGCGTGCGGTCGCCTCGGCGTTGCCGGCCGCCAGAGCTGCCCAAGAAGCGGCGACGGGGCGGGTCCGCCTGGCAGTGGCGGAGCGTGACTCGGCCTTGCACGCCGTCGTGGTCGAGGCGGCTGCAACGGCCGCTGGTGAGCTCACCGAAGCTCTGAACCGGGCTTTGAGGGTCGAGGCAAAGATCCACTCGGTGCGCGAGGCGCTCAGCGCGCACACCGATGGTCTGCCAGCATGCGAGAAAATCAACGCCGCTCTCAGACAGGCGAAGGCGGTGGTCGGCGTGCCGCGGAACGCGCGATGCCGGCCGGAGATTGCTCGACCTCCTTGCCTATGACCCCGCCGCGACACTGTAGTCGACATTGGCGTCCCCAAAGGGGCTCGCAGTTCGATGAAAGATCAACGCAGTAGAGACGCGGTGGGACATTTTTCCTTTCGCCGTTTCTTGCACGTTTTCGGAATGAGCGTCCCACTTGGGAGGATGGACGATCATCGCCTACCACCTGATCGACGCGTGATGGGATCGCGGCGCCGTCGCGAAGGGAGGCCGAACCCGGCGGTCGCGATCCTCAATGTCCCGCCGCATGATGAGCGCGGAACGCTGTGGCGGCGATGCCGCACGTCGGGGAATGAAGGCAAGTGCCCGCTCTCGGTCAACTGCTCGATCGACGCGGTGGTCTGTCCGACCGGGGTGCCGTGCCGATCCCTGACAGATCCGCTGCGCTTGCCGCCTGCTTTAAGCATCGCGATGTTGGCAGAAAGCGAGTTGTAGCCAGGGCGGTTAGTGAAGGGCTCGGCCACAATCGGCGACGTGCGAACGTAATCGGCGGCGAGGTTGGCGCGGCGCAAACCCTCCTCGCGCGTCACCCCACTCCCGCCCCCGCGGCACAGGAAAAGCGGTCGGGGCCGCCCCTCCAGCCAGAGTTCCTGCGCGCTTGCGAATAGGCCTCGAACATCGGGCCGGCGGCCGGCAGCGAGAGCAAGGTTCCAACCACGTGGCCACGCTCAGCCGCCATCCGGCCGGTCTCGACGCTCAAGCCCGTCATCCACCCCGGCGTCGTCGGCTGCTGGTACGGTCGCGGCTGGATGTTGATCTTGCGGTAGTGGAAGGGCACCGTCAACTTGGTGGGCCTTGCCGCGCTTGCGCCAACAGATCGGGGTGAGTAGTCGGGTGGGATGAGGACATCCGCTCGCACCCGCTACGCCGGGTATCGGTTCCCAGCCGAGATCATCGGCCACGCCGTGTGGCTATATTTCCGCTTTCCGCTCGGGCTGCGCATGGTGGAGGAGTTGCTG
>ERZ1370068.778-contig-10713_pt1 | contig 20278 bp, 22 predicted proteins | sample MGYA00561227_ERZ1370068 | MGnify/ENA primary metagenome ERZ1370068 (study PRJEB38410, sample SAMEA6850437) | metagenome | study: Metagenomic assessment of the ecological functions of the soil: analysis of the soil microbiota associated with the... | reverse complement strand
CCATTACGTATTGCTGTCCAGACGGCTCGGATCAATCCCGATCCAGCCGACCCTGATAGAAGGGCGCTTTTTTGCTCGTTCGAAGGCGATACGCTTGCGCTCGCTCTGAATGACAGCCGATCTCGGCTCGGGACGCCGGCCAGCGGAGATCCATACATTCTTCCCTTCGCTGTCAGTATGTTTGACTATTTCCACGTCCTGCACAACATCCAGCACCAACTCAAGCTTTCGCCGTTCATCATCAAGTCCTACGGTTTGACCGCTGCCACCCCCGCTTGAGAATCCGCATTGCGGGCTCAGGCAAAGCCTATCAAGATCCACATACCGTGCGGCGTCGTTGATCCGCCGCTTTATGTCATCTCCATTCTCGAGAGCTGGCGTCTTGGAGCTTATCAGCCCCAGCACCACGGTCTTGTTCTTCGGAACGTGACGCAAAGGGGCGAAATCACCGGCGCGCGGTGTGTCAAATTCCAGGAAAAATGCGTCGACCGCTGTCTGGTTGAAAAGCCGCTCGGCAATCGGCTCGTAGCCGCCTTCGGCCATCCATGTGCCCTTCAGATTGCCACGGCACATGTGGATTCTGATCGTCATGTTCGACGGTCGATCCCTGATCGCATCATTGAGCAGCCGAACGTACCTGGCAGTGAGCGTGTCCGGGGTCTTCGCCCCGCTTCTTGACGCTTTGTCGAATGTATTCATCGCAATTGCACGGCAATGCCGTGTCATCGATTTGCAAATAGGTGCAGCCAGCCTTCGCGAGAGCGGCGATTTCTTCGCGATAGATTTGAGCCAAATCATCGAAATAGACTTCAATATCCGGATAGACAGAATCGTCCACGGCTCGCGGTCCGAGAAAATAATGCATGACATCCGGAGCGGGGATCGTTGCCTTCGGTGTGCCTTTGCGAACGACCGATTTGAGGAAAGCGAAGTCGTCGGACACGATCCCGCGGGTCCGCTTCAAACGCGCCTTTGCATAGGGCGAGAGCTCTGCACCCTTCCCAGCGGTCCGAGTGCGAAATTCAATCGTCCCCTCGCGCAGGCCAGAATCCTTCAACGGCGTCGATAAAGCCGGCCGACCAGCTCCGACGACGAAATTCGCCATCGGTAACGGACGGCATGCCTATGCCCTCCTGGAAGCGCACGATCTCGACGATCGCTTCGTCGGCTATCTGCTTGAGCTCGTAATTGCCGATTTTGCCGGCCTTCAGCTGGCGCGCGCCGTTCAGCAATCTGTCTGGCCGGACAAAACTCCCGATATGCTCTGCACGAAACGGCGGATTTAGCTTGCGTATCAAATCCATGCATCCTCCGTTGAAAAAATCCGGTATTCGCGCGTCCCACCCCGGCCGCAACCGACGCAACAGGGACTCTTGCGGGAGCCTGACCAGCCATTCGAACGGTGGCGCGGTCGGCCGCCCATGGCCGAGGCGAGTTCTGGCCCCGGCGGCTTGCGCGCCTGAACGCGCCTGCGGCCAGCGCTACCGCTGCACCGGACGGATACGAGATCGCACCTAGCTCTTCGCCGCCACCGCCGCGATCAGCCGCTTGAGAAAGCCGTCGACGGCGTTGTTGTCGATCCAGCGTACCACCGCGACCAGGTCGTTCTCGGGATCGACATAGATCATGTTGAGGCCGTTGCCGTTGTGCATGAAAGCGGTGCCCGGCGCACTCGGCCACTGCTTGCGGTCGGTGTTGAGGAAATAGTTGATGAAGCCGTAGGGCGATTGCAGCCCGGTCGGCGTCAGCGCCATGTTCACCCACCTCTCCGACAGCAATTGCCGGTCGCCCCACTTGCCCCGGCGCAGCGTGAGATAGCCGAAGCGCGCCATGTCATAGGCGTTGATGAACATGCCGCCGCCCCAATGGCCCCCGCCGGTCACCGACTGCACCGGCTCGCCGTCGATCACGACCCAGGCGTTGTCGTAGCCGAACCAGCGCCAGGTGTTGGAGGCGCCGATCGGGTCCATGATCTTCTCCTTGAGCACCTGCGGCAGCGGCCGCCGCCAGACGTTCAGCGCGGCGAGCGCGAGCACGTTCACGCGCGTATCGTTGTATTTGTAGACCGTGCCGGCCTTGTTGCGCGGCCGCGTGAGCCATTCGTCCGGCTTGTCGCTCGGCCGGTCCGCCCAGTCGGGCTTGCCCCAGAGCGTTCCCTCCCAGTCGCTGGTCTGCCGCAGCAGATGGTTCCAGGTGATGGTGCGGTTGTGCGGCGTGGCGGCCGAACAGGTCGATCAGGTCTCGCGCGCCCATGCGCTCGGCGCGGTTGCCCGTCGGCAGGGGTTGTAAAGCTGGATCGGCGCCATGGAGTCGCGCGCGATATCGTCGACGCTGCGGATCATGCCGCCGTCGTAGGCGACGCCGACCACGCTCGACAGCAGGCTCTTGGTGACGCTGTGGGTCATGTCCACGCGCTGCGGCTCGCCCCATTCGGCGACCAGGACGCCCTTGTGGATGATGACGCCGGTCAGCTCGCCGCGATCCTTGATCGGACCGATGGCGTCGCCGAACGGTTCGCGGCCGAAGGTCCGGTAGTGGTTGAGCTTGAGATCGCGCGGGTTCTTGATCTCGCTGGCGATGGAAAAGTCGATCGCGTCTTTCAGCAATTGCGGGTTGATGCCCGCCTCCGCCGGCGTCCTGCGCTGCCAGTCGGCGCCCGGAAACGTCTGCGCCTGCGCCGCCAGTGGCAGCGTCACCAGCGCGCCGATCAGAATGGCCCTGAACCGGATCTGCATCGCGCCCTCCTGCCGTGACATGGCGCAACGATAGCACGGCAACGCCTCTCTCCTGAAGATGGGCATGGTAGAACACGCTTGGCGACTTGCGCGCTCGCTCGGCATGTATTGGCCGGCAGGCGTGCCAGGAGCTGCCTGATTCAAGTCCATTCGGCGATGGCGCACCCAGGAGAAATTGCATGATCCGTTTGACCTATGCCGCTCTGGCGGGGTTGCTGTGGTGGCTTCCGTCCGCGGCGGCGCAGACGGCGCCGACCACCGCAGGCCCGGTGCCGGCCGCCGTGATCGAAGAGCTGGTGCTGGCGAACCGCATCCTCAACGACCGCGGCGTGCTCGACGCCTATGGCCACGTCAGCATCCGCCATCCGGCCGATCCCAACCGCTATCTGATGGCGCGCGCGATTGCGCCCGGCCTGGTGACCGCCGACGGACATCATGGAGTTCGATCTCGATTCCAATCCGGTCGACCGCCGCGGCCGTTCGCTGTTCGTCGAGCGCTTCATCCACGGCGAGGCCTACAAGGCGCGGCCGGACGTCAACGCCGTGATCCACACCCATTCCGCGGGCGTGATCCCGTTCAGCGTCACGCAGACGCCGCTGCGGCCGGTGATTCACAACGCCTCGTTCCTGCACGTCGGCGTTCCGGTCTGGGAAATCCGCGAGGCCGGCGGCACCACCAACATGCTGGTGCGCGACGGCAAGCTCGGCAGTCGCTGGCCGCGGCGCTCGGCGACAAGCCGGTCGCGCTGATGCGCGGCCACGGCAATGTCGTGGTCGGGCCGAATGTCCGGGTCGCGACCGCGCGCGCCATATTCACCGACGAGAATGCCCGCATGCAGGCGGTCGCGCTCTCGTTCGGGGGACCGGTCAATTACCTCTCGCCCGGTGAGGGCGCGCTGCGCGACCGGGATCCCGGCGACCCGGCTCGCGCCTGGGACTTGTGGAAGGCGAACGTGATGAAAAAGCCGCAATAAGACGGGGGCACGTATTCGATCGCCGACATGTGGAGGGAACTGGGATACTGCTTCAGCAGCGAATTGGCGTTAAGATGGCACCCTGGATCGGCTGGGCGACGCTCAAACCGCGCACGCAACGAGGTCCATCATGACAGGCCGATATATCGTGACGGGATCACGTGGAGGTCACAGCAGCATTCCAGCTGAACCGTTCGACACCGAGCGCAAAGCTCTCATTCGCGCAGGCGAGCTTTTTGACCAATATGGATCAGCGATCGCACACTCGGAAATGATATCTGTAAGCGACAGGCGAGCACCCATTGAGAGCCATCGATTGGATGATGAAGTGGAACCTTGATGGCGGCCGCTGCTCCCCGAAGGATGAAATCAGGACGCTGCGAGATCTGACAGGACAGGGGATGCTTTGAAAACGCGCAAAGAATTTGCGAGGAGTCTGCTGTGGCTCCCTCAACCGGCCTCTGGGCACTCTCACCAGCGGTCGAACCTGAAGGCGTGGAAGCCAGCTCGATGCGCCACACCGTCAGGTGCACTGCGCTGGCGCCCGATCGGTTCAAGGACTTTTGAGATGACAATGACGAAGCCCACGAAATCCCAAGCCGACCTTCGGCTCTTCGGTCGATGACACAAGACGATTCGGGCATGACCTGTCTGGACGATTGCGTCGAGTCGCCCACGCGATCAGGCGCCGCTTGTGGGGTGACGATCCGGGAGTTTTGGAGGAAGTGACGAAGGCGAAGACCAAGCCCGACCCTCCTGGCTGTTCTGGAGGATGACGTCCGACAATGTGCAGGTGCGGTAGGTGCGCGTTGTTCGGAGAGCTAAACCGATTGCGATTGCGTGAGGCACGAACAGATCGGCGCTGACAACTGAGCGCGAATCTCGCCGGGTCAGCCCAGGACCCGGCGCGCGCCAGCCATAACTGCTGATGAGCAACGCCAGGACACCAGCCATCGCCAGTCGCAGCTACCAAAATCCACCCTCTGCTTTGAGTTGCGCAGGCAGGAGGATCTCTCGCCGCGGCTTGGCGAAGGTATGCCTGGTTAAACTGGTCACTGCCTCTCCGTTCAATCCGCGCGCTGTTGAATTTGCCACGTTGAGGCCGGCTCGAACGCTTAGGACGCAATCAGCTCTTTGATCCGTGGCCAACTCTTGAGCCCATCGCGCCCGGTGTCGTCGTAGTCGGTCGGTGGATAGTCCGAGATCGCCTTGAAGCTCGGGCGAGCCTTGATACGCGTAAACCAATCCGCGACGCGCGGCCGGCTTTCCCAAAGACCGGCAAGCCCGAGCCGGTCGGCACGCTCGATGTAGGGCGTGATTTCGGCATCCGCCAAGGTGTACCGATCGCATGCCAACCATTCGGTCTTGCCGAGCTGCGCCTCCATCTCGCGCGACGGTCTTCTCAAACACCTTGATGTGGTCCCGGAAGAATGGCGTCTCGATGCCCTTCTCGATCAGCGCGCGCTGACGCTCGCGTCGCGCCGGGTCAGGCATCTTCATCAGCCGCTCCTCGAGCCCGGTGCCGGCCAGCTTCTTGAGCTGCTGCCCGAACGAAATCGCGAAGCTCACCGTCGCGCAGGCCGTGTGCAGGATATCGTCGGGCAATTTGCACCACAGACGCATCGTTGCGCGCTCCAGCGGAGTCTTGGGGCTGAGCGGCGGGTCGGAAACACCTCGTCCAGGTAGGCGCAGATCACGCTCGATCTCGACGATCGTGTTGCCGTCATGCACGAGCACCGGTACCACCCCGCGCGGATTCATCGCCTTGAACTGCGGCGTCAGATGTTCGCCCATTGCAAGGCTCAGATGGTGGTTCGTCCACGGCACGTCCTTTTCCGCCAGAACGATGCGGACCTTCTGTGCGCACACCGAGACGTTGTTGTGATAGAGTTCCAGCATCATCGCCTCCGTCGATCCGATTATTGCCGCCACCGACTGCAAACGGGTTCATGCCGCCGCGTCCCGAGCAGCGTGACGAACGTGCGCCGCTTTCATTCGATCACCTCGTCGGCGCTCGCGAGCATCCGATCTCGTCCTCGCTAAGCGGACATGACCTTGCAGCCTCAGGCAGCATAGGCGGTAGGAACAACGAGGCTCCTTGTCCCATTCGCCGATGGGGTCGTAACCCCAGACCCAGTCGGCGTTGCCGTGGACGCTGCTCTTTGCCGGACGCGATCGATTCCTTCTGCGCCGCGCTGTCGCGCATGTGCTTGAAGCGAGCATTGGAGAAGGAGAGCCGCTGCACCCCATGCACGCGCGGGATGCGGATGCGGCGGAAATTGGCAAAGGCCTCGACCGGATCGCGGCAACGCCTCGAGCCAGCGCGCGAGGATGTAGGCGTCCTCGAACGCCTGGCAGGCGCCTTGCCCGGCGTTGGGCAGCATGGCATGCGCGGCGTCGCCGATGAGCTGGATGCGACCGCGGCCCCAATTCTGCGTGAGGGGCCGCGTGAACAGGCCCCATTTCGAGCACTCGGTCACGAGGCTGAGCAGCGTCTCGAGGCGCGGCTCGGGGTTGGGGAAGCTCAACCGCATCTCGTCGGGATCGCCGCGGGTCGACCAGCCTTCCTCGACCCATTTGTCGGTGTCCTCCTGGGTGACGATGTTCACGAGCTTCTGGCCGCGGATGTAATAGGCGAGGAGATGGCAGCCCGGCCCGACCCATTGGATATGGCCGGTCGGCTCGAGCACCTCCGCCGGCACATCGCTGCCGTTCAGCAGCGCACGCCATACCATCTGACCGGTATAGGTCGGGTTGTCGTCGCCATAGAGCGCCTGACGGATGACCGAGCGCACGCCGTCGGCGCCGATCACGATCTCGGCCTCGACCTCGAGCGCCGTTGGCGAACGCGAGCAGCGATACGGTCGCTTCGCTCCTCTAGTCCTGTCAGGCGGTGGCCCAGATGAATGGCGCTGTGATCGAGCCCGCTTGCGAGCGCGTCCAGCAGATCGGCGCGGTGAAAGGTGTAATAGGGAGCGCCGTACCGCGCCGCAGCCTTGTGCCGATCGTTGAATTCGAGGAACTCGCCGGTCTGCATGTTGCGCGTGTAGATTCCGGGCGATGTGTTGCCGACAGCGGCGACCTTGTCGCCAACGCCGATCGCTTGCAGCGCCTTGACGCGCTTGCGGGCTGACATTGACCGCGGCGCCGATCTCGCCCAAGGCCGGAGCGGTCTCGAAAACCTCCGCCTTGCATCCCGAAGGTCTTCAGCGCATGCGCGGCCGCGAGCCCGGCGAGCCCGCCGCCGACAATCGCGATCTTACAGCTTGATGACATCTCGTCCTCCAGGCCCACGCCGGACCAATCCCAGGCACCGCCGTCCGAGCATAGCAGAACCGTGCGCGCCGCCTGGACGCCGCGCGATCAATCATGAGGGAAGTCCTCAGATCTGCAAAGTCGAGCGAGACGTTTGCCTTTTGACCGTGACGGGCTTGCGCCTTCCACCGCGTGCGGCCCATCATCGGCGCGGACCGCTCGACGCCGAAGGAGAATAGTCGTCATGGGCATCCGTCACGTGAAGGTGGTGGCTGATCGCTTTGATCACGCGCCATCGCCGCACCGGCGCACGCGCAGACGTTCCCGAGCAAGACAATCCGGATCATCGTGCCCTATCCGGCCGGCGGCAGCATCGATCTGACCGCGCGCGTCATCGCAAAGAACCTGCAGGACAGCGTCGGACAGCCCGTCATCGTGGAAAACAAACCGGGCGCAAATGCCGCCATCGGCATCGACGCCCTGATGCGAAGCGATCCGGACGGCCATACCCTCGCCATCCTCTCGGACAGCCCGGTCACGATCAACGTCCATCTGTTCCGGCTCAACTACGATCCGCTCACCGACCTGGTGCCGATCAGCAAGGTGGTGAGCAGCCCGATCATCCTGAGCGCCAATGCCAAGGCGGGAATCGCCTCGATTGCGGATCTTGTCGCGGCCGCGAAGGCCAGGCCCTTGAGCTACGCTGTTGCAGCTCGCGGCTCGTCGGCCCATCTCGCGGCTGAACTGCTCCAGCGTGAACTGGGGCTGACGATGCAAGCCGTGCCCTATCGCGGAGGTGCACCGGCGGCGGTTGCAATCGCGTCCGGCGAGGTCCCCTTGGCATTGACGGACACGGCGGCGATCCTGCCGATGATCAGCGGCGGCCAGGTCGTCGCCCTGGGCGTGGCCGAGCCGGTGCGCTCGCGGTCGATGCCGAATATTCCGACGCTGCGCGAGGCCGGCGTTCCCAACTTCAGCGCCATGTCGTGGCTTGCGCTGTTCGCGCCACGCGGCACGCCGGACGACCGCATCGCCAGGCTCAATGCCGAGATCGCCAGGATCGCCGCCATGCCGGAAGCGCAAAAGGTCCTGTCCGCCGCGGGTCTCGATCCCGCCCCCAACAGTCCGGCCGAGATGCGCCGCATCATCGAGGCGGACCTCAAGACATGGGGCCAATTGATACAGGCGGCGGGCCTCAAGGCCGAAGTGATAACCCGAAGTTGAAGCTTCTCATGATGCGAAGAGTCAACGCGCACTGTGCGCGGCTACCGCGCTATCGTTTCGCCTGTGTGTCATCGAGCCCGAACTGAGCGCGATCGACTTTGGCCTTGGCTGCATCATCCAGTATCTTCTGCTTGAGGTGCTCCCACGGACGATTGATGTCGAACTCCTCGGGCTTGAACAGCTCGGGCTCGTTCATCGTGACGATGTCGCGTGACAGCAGCAGCGCCTGCGTCTGCATCCGGGCATTGATATCCACGTAGGCCGCATAGACGACCGCCTGTTTGATTGACGATCCGACAACGACGTTGCCGTGGCCGCGCATCAGCGCCGCCGGGTATGACGACAAGGTGCGGGCAAGCGCGGCACCCCGTGCGCTGTCGGTCACCTGCATGCCGCGATCCCCGTCCTTGCGGGCATCACGGATCTCGAACGTCGGGGTTTCCGGCGGCAGGAAGCCCGCCTGCGCCACGACCGGCCGCAGCTTGATCGACGTCAGGCTGAGCGGGATGACCGATTGCGAATGCGAATGGATGACGGACATGACGTCCGGCCGCGCCTTGTAGATCTCCCCGTGGATGTAGCGTTCACCATTGACACGACGCCCCTTCGGCTCCAGCGGCTGACTGTCAGCTACTCGCAACTCGAGGATGTCGTCCTGCGAGACCAGGGATGGTGGCATGGCGCGTGGCATCAAAAAATGTTCGGATCTCTCGCCGAACGTACCGAGACGTGCCCGAAGCTGTCGAGAATGTTCTCGTTGACCAGAATCTTGTAGGCCGTGACGAGGTCGGCCTTCCGCTCCGCCTCCGGGTCGGTGGTCATTCCTTGGGCTGCGGCAAGCTGGGTGCTGCCGACAACCATGACGCAGATCGCAAGTCCTGTCAGCGCTCGGGGCATTGGCGACTATTTCTCTGTGAACGTTTCCCTTGAACGAGCGTTCGAGCCTATCATAACCCTGTTCATCGCGTCCGCACTGGCATGACGTGGCGCGATTCTTCCTTGCTCGATTGGACCAATGCCGACATCGCCAAAATCGGAGCGAATGGAGCGAACGAAGGAACGGCCCCATCCCAGCGGCCGGCAAGCCCGCAATCCCTCGAGCGTCGGCGACCAATCAGCCACGGGGATTTTGCAGGCGACACTGTCGTAGAGTGCCACTGCGGCTCATCGGCGTCGGTTCCTGATCGCTGGGATCCGCATGTCCTTCCGGAGAGACAGTATGAAGCAGAAAATGGTCGCCGTTTTCGTCGTGCTTGTCGCGCATCTGCTGGTATTTCAAAGCGCGCAAGCGTTCCCGGATCGGCCGATCAAGCTGGTCGTAGCGTCGCCCGCGGGCGGACCTCCGGATGTCATGGCGCGGCTCCTGTCGGACAAGATGGCGGCTAGTCTCGGACAGCCTGTGATCGTGGAGAACCGTGCCGGAGCAGGCGGCACGATCGGAGCCAGATCGGTCGCAGCCGCGGAGCCGGACGGCTACACGCTGGTGATGGGAAGCACGAGCACGCTGCTCATCGCGCCGGCGATCTACAAGAACGCCGGTTACCACGCGGGAACATTCGCGCCGGTCGCTCGTGTTGCGGACAGCAGTGAAGTCCTCGCCGTGCATCCGTCGGTTCCCGCCAGATCGGTAGCCGAATTGATCGGCGTGGCGAAGTCGCGGCCGGGTGCGCTGAACTACGCCTCGGCCGGGATCGGAACGCTTCCCCATCTCGAGGGCGAACTCCTGAAGGCGCGCGCGCAGATCGAGATGAACCACGTTCCTTATCGCGGCGGCGGTCAGGCCCTGACCGGCCTGCTGGGCGGCGAGATCCAGGTTCTCTTCTCCACCCTGACCCAGATGCTCCCGTATATCCGGGACGGCCGCCTGCGCGGATTGGCTGTGACCAGCGCGGCCCGCAGCAAGCTGGCGCCGGACCTTCCGACCATGGTCGAGAGCGGGTTCGATCAGTTCATCATCACGTCCATATCAGCGATCGTCGCGCCTCCCGGCACGCCGATCGGCATCAGGCGGCAGTTGAACGAGGCTGTGACCGGCGCACTCGCCTCGGAGGACGTCCAGCTGTCATTGTCGAGAATGGGTGGCGAGGCGCGACCGGCCTCGCCGGAGGAGCTCGGTTCTTACCTGGCAGCGGAACAACAACGCTGGGCCCGCATCATCGAGGCCACACGGATCTCGGTTGATTGAGGGCCCGGTGGGCTGCAAGAATCTCCCAGCTGCAAGTCCAGCAAGCGATGGTCAGAGAAACCCGGCAGGCACGTAGAGCGGCATCAGATCTTCCCAACGACTGTCCGTCAGCATGCGCTTGCCGGTGCCGTCTGCGTTCATGATGAAGATCTGGCCATACTGCTGGAAGGTGTTGTCGTAGAGCGCCGCCTCGTCGCGGAAGCCGTAGATGCCGCTGTTCCACATGATCCTGCCGTCTGCGGTCCAGACCGCATGACCGTCGGTCGCTCGGCTTGTGGTGAGCCGCAGCAGGTCGGAGCCATCCGGTCGAAGCGTGTAAACGTCGAAGTTGACCGCATCCACGCGACGGGTGAACAGGATGCGGCTGCCGTCGGGAGACCAGCCGGGCAGGTTGTCGTATGCAGTGGTCAGCACACGCGTCGAACGGTCCTCGAGGTTGAGGATGCGCAGGCCCACATTGTTCTCGCCCCAGACGCGATAGACGATCTGCTTGCCGTCCGCCGAATAACTTGGGAACCCCGAATGCACCGTGCCATCGGTGAGGGCTTCCGCCCCCGTGCCGTCCCGGCGCACACGCATGATCCGTGCCTTGCCGGTGTGGCGTTCTTGAAACCATCTCGCCGAGACCAGAACGCGATCCATTGACCGTCCGGTGACCAGCTCGGAGCGAAAGCTCCGGCCATCCCGCGCGCCACCTTCGTGCGGTCCAGGCCGGCGCTGTCGACCTCGAAGATCCGCTTTCGGTTGGACCCATCCGGATCCATGATCGCGATGGAGGAGTTCTGGGCTTTCTCGGTGATGACCAGCTTGCCGTCCCGCGACAGCATGGGGAACACGTCCGTGTGGCGGTAGTCCCGCTCAGGATCCCAGCTGTAGAGTTTCTGATTCTGGGGCCGGGGCTTGAAGTCGACCTTTCGTAGATCACCGTCTTGCCGTCCGGCGACCAGGTCGGCGAGCGAAGCACAGCTTTGAAACCGGGACGCCCGGACGTGTAATAAAGCCCTTCGTCCGGACCGCCCTTGCGGTGATAGGCGATTTCCGTCGCGCTCAGGAACTGGGGGAACACCTTCAGGCCAGGACCCGAGGTGTGTTCGACCCGCTCGCCGGTTGCGACGTCGACCGAGACAATCTGCGACGCAACCGACGCGACCAGATTTGGCCGGCGTGCGCCCCAGGTCTCCTCCGTGGTCATCTCATAGAAAACCATCCGCTTGCCGTCAGGCGACCACTTGGGTGAGCCGAGGCAATAGCCCGGCTTGGAGGCGATGCGGCGGAAACCCTGACCGTCGGCTCGGATCACATAGATGCTGAGTTCTTGCGTGTGCTCCCAACCGCGACCGTCATCGTGGCCGCGCCAGTCGGTGTTGCGGTCGGAAGAGAAGGCGAGCCATTGGCTGTCCGGTGACCACGAGGGCCGGAAGAAACCGTCGGGGCCGCTCGGATCGCCCTGCACGTCATCTGCGCCGGTCAGGTTGCGCATCCCGCCGCGCTGCAGATCGAGGACCCAGATATTCGCTCGGTAGCCATTGCGGGTCGAGACGAAGGCGAGACGCGTCCCGTCGGGCGAGAGGGCGGCCGCGTCGTCGACTGCGGGGCCGGTGACCAGGGGCTCAATGCCAGTGCCGTCAAGACGGGCGCGGAAGAGGTCCGACTGACCCGGCCCATTGCGCTCGGACGTGAACAGCACGCTGTTTCCGTCCGAGGTGAAGCACGCGTTGTGCTCGAAGACCGAGTCCTGCAGGAGCTTTCGCTCCCGGCTCCCGTCGGCATTGGCAATGTACAGCTCCGCCGACGACGGCCCGATCCGGTTCATGAGCATGATGCCCTTCGATCCGGAAGCGAGCACCGAGCCGGAAACTGCCTCTTGCGCCATAGCCTGACAGACTTGATGCGTCGTCAGGACGGCGGCTGAAATACCTTGCAGAAAACTTCGCCGGCTTGTCATCGTGGTCTCGCGCTCACCTGCTGCGATTACCTCTCGTCATTGCAATGCAATATCGAGCTTTCGCCGGAAGAACACGTTACCAATCAATAACGGGTCACTCTCAAACATAAACAAGACCAAGCGGATGGAAATCAGACTAGCCCCACTGCTCGCTTGCGCAAGTGCGTCGTTTGGTCATGCAAGTCCGCCCTCGGCCAACTCGGACCACCCGCAATGTCGGCGCTACGGTCGTATCGGAGGCAAAGCGGACGTCGCGGTCGGAGATCCAGCGTGACTCACAAGGACGCAGACGGATGGCATTGTGGTCCACTACTTAGCCGCGGTGAACTGCTTCGCCTCGCGGATCTCCGCGCGATCGCTGTCGGCATTGCGCGTCAGCCGCACCAGGCTACTGAAATAGACCGCCGACTTTTCCCGGTCGCCTGACGCTGCGGCGGCTTTGGCGGCGCCATAGAAGCCACGCAGGCGTTCAGGCGCGTTTTTCATCGACGCTTCGTACTCGGTGAGCGCCGCAGCAGCCTGGTCTTGCTCCATCAGAAGATCGGCCAGCAACTCGCGCATGGGATACAAGCGGTTCTCCATCGCGACGTGCTTCTCGCTGCGGTCTTCGAGATCAGCCGCGGCGCGCATGAGCTTCAATGCTTCCGCCCTGTTTCCTCGGCCCTGCGCAAGCCACGCTTGTGCGGCAAGGATCTGCACGTCCACCTGCCCGGCCCAGTACGGTTGGTTTGTCTTGCCGAGCGCGGCACTGAACTCGCTCAGCTTGTCGATGTCCGCTTGCGCGGCGGTCAAATCCCCGCTGCGCGCCGCACCCAGGGCGCGGGCGAAATGCGTGATGGCTCTGGCCGGTAGCGCATTGACCGCGACCGGGCTCGGCAGAGCCGCGGCGCCGCGCCAATCCTGTCGCTCCAGCATGTAGCGCGCGGACACCGCGGCCAGGCCGGTCTCGCTGCCCAGGATGGGCCTGAATATCTTTTGGATCGCGCCGGCCTCCGCCATCGAGCGCGTCGTGCCTTGCCGTCCTGGCCCAGCTGCAGATACGCATACTGCATGAAGTCGTAGCGAGTGCGGAACGGCAGGCATAGATCCCGTCGAGATTGTTTTTCGCCGCATAGTCCTGGCTCGCCGCGATGGTCTTTACGTTCGCCGCGATGGAGATCGTCCCACATTCCCAGCATCGAGAACGTGTGCGAGGGCATGTGAAGCGCATGCGGGGCCGTGGGCGCGAGCTGCGCGTAGCGCTGCGCGGCCGGCAGACCCTGTTGGCAAATCGGCGGCGAAGTCGTAGCTGTGGATGATGTAGTGCGCTATTCCCGGATGGTTGGGCTGCCGCGGTTCGATCGCTTGCAGAATCGCGGCCGCCTTGAACTGCCTGGCGTAGGTCTTGTCGCTGAGGTCGACCGCCTCGTTGAGCGCGAGCGCGTAGAAAATGGCCGCCTCGGTGTCGTCCGGATAGCGCTCGGTCAGCCGCGCCATCGCTGCCTCATAGGCCAGCGTGCGAGTCCGCAGATCGACTTTGTCGTAGTCCTTGAAGAAGACGGCAAGCGCCTCGATCCAATCCTTCTCGCGCTGTGTCCTTGCGCCGGCCGCGCGGGCCGCTTCGATCGCTTCCCAGCCGCTCTTCATCATTTCCGCGGGGAAGGGAGCGACCAGTGGATTGGGACGTTGGCTGATGGCAATGCCCCAATGCGCCATGGCGCATGACGGCTCCTGCCGGGCGAGTGCAGTAAATGCCTTCACCGTCTCCGGGAAGAAGAACGAATGCAGCATCGCGAGCGCGCGATTGAATTGCGCCTGAGCGGCGGCGCTGCATGAGATCGGGAAATTGACGTCGCCGAGCTTCTCCTCCTGCGCTCTTGCGGCGAGTTGAAGGAGCGATCCCACAACCGCGGAGGTGACGAGGACATGCGAAATTCGAATGCGGGCCATTGCGCTCCCCTTGGGTCGGACCTCACCGAGAACGATAAATCCCGCGTGCTTGATGTGTCCAATTCATTTATGGTCTGATATTCGATGAAAAATAGGAATGAGACCAAATGAACTTCGCGCACCTGCGCACGTTTGTCGCAATTGCCGATCATGGTGGGTTCGGACGCGCCGCCGCCAGGCTGAATCTGACCCAGTCTGCGGCCTCCCGGCAAATCCAGGGACTCGAAGCCGAGCTGGGCGTGAAGCTCTTCGACCGTATCGGCCGCGGTGTCCAACTGACATCGGAGGGCGAAGACCTCCTGCGGCGTTTCCGTCGTGTGCTGGCAGAGGTTGAAACCGTCGGCGAGCGGGCGCGCCTGCTCAAGGGTGGCGAGACCGGAATACTTCGGGTTGGCGCCACGCCGCAGGTGATCGAGAACCTGCTGGCGAATTTTCTGAGCCGGTACCGCCGCCGCCATCCGAACGTGGAGGTCCATCTCGTGGAGGATGGCGGCGTCCGGCTGTATGGCCGCCTCGAACGTGGCGACGTTCATCTCACGTTGACGGCGGTCAGCGGGCGCTTTGAAAGCAGACTGCTCTATCCGATGCACGCGCTCGCGGCGCTGTCGCCGACCCACCGGCTGGCGCGCCGTGCCAAGCTGGAGATCGCCGAACTGGCCGACGAGCCATTGCTTCTGCTGGGTCGCGATTTTGGATCGCGCGATTGGTTCGATGCCGCCTGCAGCGTCGCCCATATCCGGCCCCGGGTGCTGCTGGAAAGCGCCGCCCCGCACACGCTCATCGCGCTGGCCGCGACCGGCTACGGCATCGCAATCATTCCCTCGAATGCGCAAGTGCCTCGTGGCGCTGTTCGTACCGTGCCGCTGGTTCATCGCGGGGCATCGGTCGGAAGGTGGGCGATGATCGCCTGGGATCAGCAACGGTTCCTGGCGCCATACGCCGAGCAGTTCGTCGCGGAGATCGTCGCCCACTGCCGCCGCGACTATCCTGGCCGCGATCTCATCCGGCGCGCGCCGCTGTTGCCCAGGCCCAAGGAAACGAACGCTGATCCTCGTTGATCCCGATCTGACCAAGTCGTCAAATCTCGCACAAATCCGGTCGCGTTCGCGTGGCGGAAGAAGTGCTTCGGATGCCCAGCTGAGGCGCTCAGATCAGCTCTTGGTCGCCATCCGCGTCAGCAGAAAAGCTTGCAGACCGTATTCTTCAACGCGGTGATCGGATCCTCCGAACTCCCGGAACTCCCGCCGCCCGGAACTGCGGCGTCCGCCGTGACCTTGCGGCCCTTCTTTTTCGGCGACTTGTCCGCGATCACCATGGCCCAGTAGGTCTTGTAGCGGGTCTGCTCGTTGCGGACGACGGCGACCCCGACGCTGTCGGCCTCGGATTTGCAAAAGGTTGGCATTGTGACCCGGCGACTTCTGCCACATGCGGAACGTCTCGGCCCAGGTCTTGGCGCCGACCGCGATGTTCTCGGCCGCCGGCCCCGTGCGCGCGCCCGCGATCCGGGAGGCGAACGAGGCCGGCCACGCTGTGATCCATGATGCCGGTGGCGGCCATCGCCTGCGCCTGCCGTTCGGCGATCGCCGTGAGCTGCGGGTCGGTCTTGACCGCCGAAAGCCCGTGCTGGCGGCGATACTGCGAGATCATCTCCGCCATGTCGTCTTCTGCGTGCGCCAGCGTGGCCGTGACGGCCATGCATGACGGCAAGCCAGACCACCACGCGCATCGCCCCCTCCCCCTTTGGCCCGCGGCCGCAGGATTCATCGCGTCCGGATAAGGCGGATATGAGGCGTATCAGCCGCCCTGATCGCGCGAATCTGGGACGGTTCGCGGACGCGGGCCCGTATTCGCGGTGCGGCACCGGATTTCGGTTGATTTGTAACACGAATCTTATATACTAACGCGATCATCAAAATTGCGTTCCGATCGCCCTGCAGCCATGCACCGGCTGGAGTTCGGTGTCGTCGTCGCGCGCGGGCTGCGTCCGCGCGGACAGGCGTTGCATAATGGCCCAGCACGTTTTTGCCGCCCCTTGCGCGGCGTTCCGCCCGCGAGCAAGGGGCTTTTGCGGTGCCTGCGGCGCGGCGCGCCGGAGCGGTCAAGATTGCGCGCGCTGGCGGAACGGATATGGCTTTCAGCAACGAAATTGCGCAACAGGAAACGACATGCCGAGGAATCTGAAGCACGCCTCCAACCGCGCCTACCGCGTTTGAGCACGGGAAGAGCGGCTCAATGCGCTCGGCGCGACACCATGATCGAGCGCGGCCTTTGCAGCGTCACGCTGGCACATGGCGCAAGACGATCTATGGCCTGGAAGTGCCGAGCATCACCGGCGGCTGGTCGAGCAGCAAAACGGCGTTCGCGCCATTCAAAGCAGCCATCCGGCGCGCGCGCCCTGCGTCGATCACTGCCACGCCACGCGCGTGGTGCGCGGGCTCCTGTGCGACAAGTGCAACACTGGGCGCTCGGTTAAAATGATCGATGCCGCGGCTGGCGCGCTGGCGGCCGTGGGCTTATTCGACCGCATCCGCGTCATTCCCGCAGCATTTTACCGCGGGCCTGCTAGGGCTGCTCGTGAGCCTGCTCGGCCACCCATCGCAGCCTCCGCCCCAGCGGGCCTCCCGCTGCGGCCCGGCCGCGTCATCCGCGCAAGGCGTGGACGCGTCAGTCGTTCGATCGCGCCAGGACTCAGGCGGCGTGGCGCGCCGCCGTGCTGGCGTTCTCCAGAACGATGGTCGCCGCCGCGGTGTTGGAGATCGGGATGTGATAGTTGCGGTGCACCTCGCGTCACCTGCCCGGTCAGCGCGCCGCGCATCGCCATCCAGTTGAGGAACTCGACGCCCTGCGCGCCCGCGCAGCTCGACCCAGTCGTGGATCGAGTAGCGCGTCAGCGCTTCCGGATCGTTCGACGATCTTGTCCAGGCAGAGCTGGTCGAAGTCCTTGTTGATGAAGCCGGCGCGCTTGCCGTCGAGCTGGTGCGACAGCCCGCCGGTGCCGATGACCACGACGCGCAGATCCTGCGGATAGGATCTCGAGCGCGCGGCCGACGCAGCGTCCGAGCCTGAGACAGCGCGCCGAGCGAAGGCAGCGGATGCTGCACGGTGTTGATCGATATCGGCACGATCTTCACCGGCCAGCGCTCGCCCGGCCACATCAGGGTCATGCGGGATGGTCACGGCGTGGTCGATCAGCATGTCCTGGCACATGGTGATGTCGAACTCGTCGGCGACGAGCGCATTGATCAGGTGCCAGGACAGGTCCGGGTCGCCCGGCGACCGAGCGCGACGACCGGGATGCCCCAGCCTTCGTCCTCGTTGCGGTACTCGCTCGCCGCGCCGACCGGCGAAGGTCGGCAGCTTGTCGAGAAAGAAGTTGAGGCCGTGGTCGTTGTAGAAGATCACCGCGACGTCCGGCTTCTCGCGCGCCAGCCAGTAATGCACGTAGTCGAAGCCCTCGAAGAACGGCTTCCAGTACGGATCGTTGTGCTTCTTCTCCGCGATCGCCTTGCCGATCGCGGGAACGTGGGTCGACGCGATGCCGCCGATGATCCTGGCCATGGTCGTTATCCTCCGGTGTGCGGATGCCGAGATCTCGCAAGCTGTCGCCGTTGCCCGGTCGCGAACGCCGGAAGCAACATCCGCCGCACCGGCCGCGGCGAGCTTCGCCTTGAACGCCTCCACGCTGGTGCCGGTCTGCTGCGCGCCGATGTCCTGGACGTTGAGGCCGAAAATCCCGGCGAGCTTGGCGAGGTAGTAGAACGTTGCCGCCGGCCTCGATCATCGCGAGCACGCTGCGGCTCCTCACCGCCGCGCGCTGCTCGTCGGTGAGGCCGAACTTCCGGCAATAGGCGTCCTCGTCGCGCACGAACGCCGCGCGGTTCTCGGCGCTGTTGAAGGAGAAGCACATGCGGTTGAGGGCAAACCCCTTCTGCGCCTGCGTCCCGTCGAACATGATCGTGCCGGGGATGTCCTGCGTCATGGCAGCGTCTCCGTTTCTCTCGTACCGGCGATTCCGTCCGATCCGCGACGGCGGCTAGGAGCTCGCGGTTGAGCGTGAAGTCGGCGGGCGGCTCGGGACCCCACAGATAGAAGGAGTCCTCCGGCGCGTGGCTGCCGGCCTGCCAGCGCTGCGCGGCCGGGATGTAGTCGATGTCGCACGAGTACTCCGCGTAGCTGCCCCAGGGATCGCGGACGTAGTGGAAGTAGTTTGAGCCCAGCACGTGCCGGCCGAGACCCCAGCCTTGGGTGTGGCCCTTGCCCGGCCATTTGCATGGCGCCGAGCCCGACGTCGTCGATGCCGCTCATGTCCCAGCTGCAGTGATGCAGCCCGGGCCCCGGCGATTGCGCGAACGCCAGGATGTGATGATCGCTGCCGTGGATGGCGTGCATGAAGGCGACGCGGTCGGAACGGTCGGAGAGGCGCAGGCCCACGATGTTCGAATAGAACGCGAGCGAGCGGTCCACGTCGGGCGTGAACACCAGCACGTGCGACAGCCGGCGCGGACGCACGATCGGCGCCTCGGCCCGCACCGGCGCGCCCGCCACGCCTTCCGGCGACGACGACCAGGTGCCGGGCGTCTTGTGCGCCGGCGAGACCTTGGCCGCGACCTTGATCTCGACCAGCAGGCCGGCCGGATCGCGAAACCAGAAGCCGTTGCTCTCGAAACCCTTGGGCGGATCGAGCGAGCTCGACGCCGTTCCCTTCGGCGCGCTCCTGCAGATAGGGCAGGTCGTCCGAGTAACAGCCGAACGAGAGATGATGCAGCTGCTTGCGCTTGCCCTCCACCACCACGCCCCAACGCTGGTCATGGCCGGCGGTCCGCAGCGCGAGCGCGTCGCCGGCGGCGTCAACGTCGAGGCCGAAGTCCGAATAGAACCGCTGCGCCGGCGCCAGGTCGGGCACCGCGAGCACGAAATGGTCGAGCGAATGAACACCGAGCCCGGACGGAACGGTCGCTGGCACGTATCCACGGATGGCGGTCATGGCGGGGCTCCTTCCCTTGCGTGCGGCTATTCGGCCTTGGCTCTGATTCGCGCGGTCGATCTCAAGCATTGCCCGGCGGCGGTCAGACCGTCGCCGGCGCGATCCCGGGACGAACCGTGAGCGCCTCCTTGGCGGCATCCTTGAACGGGCGATCCGGCGGCAGGATCACGGCGGCCGAGCGCACCCGCTGATGCGCGACGTCGACGCCGGGCGGCATGGTGCCCTTCTCGGCCAGCGCCTTGGCGGCGCGCATCAGGCGATGGCGCGCCATGATGATGCCGTTGTCGGTGGAGACCAGGTTTTCCTTGGTGCGATCGACGATCGGACCCATGCTTTCCTGCAGCGAGCGCGTCCTGCATCGCGATGCCGTCGATCGCCGCTGAAGCTGTCGCCGCGCCTTCTGGGCGGCGCGGTCCATCAGGTAGTCGTTGTCCTTGTTGGCGAGCGGCCGGTAACGTGCCCGGGCACATATTGGCAGTGCACGCCCTTGCCGTCGCGCATCGCCGCGCGCTCCGCCGCGGTGAGCGCGCGCGTCGGATGGTAGTCGTAGCTCCAGGCCCAGCAGTTCTCGTCGTCGATCGGGATCCAGAAATGGCCGTGCACCGGATGGTCGCCGCGCGGCGCGGATCATGGTGAAGGACGGCATCACCCATTGGCGTGATGCGCCAGTAGTAGTTGCCGTTCTCGGCGTTGCGGCGGGCGCCGATGTAGAGGCCGCCGGCGCTCTCGACCACCTCGAACACCGGCCGCGCGTCGCTGAGATTGTAGCTGGTTGCCCTTGGCGCCCTTGAACAGCGGATCGGAGTTGAGGTCGCCGCGATGCAGGAAGGAGACGTGGCTGGAATCGATGCCGCCCTCCATCGCCTGCAGCCAGTTGCATTCCTGCAGCCGCTTGGAGATGAAGCGCTGCTCGGCCGGCACGATGCGCGAACTCCCATTCCGGCAGCGGCGGCTGCTTGTCGGGCGGGCCCATGTAGGTCCACAGCACCCCGCCGCGCTCGACCAGCGGATAGGACTTGCAGCTTGATCTTCTGGCAGAAGCCGCTT
>ERZ1370068.5288-contig-4315_pt1 | contig 20281 bp, 27 predicted proteins | sample MGYA00561227_ERZ1370068 | MGnify/ENA primary metagenome ERZ1370068 (study PRJEB38410, sample SAMEA6850437) | metagenome | study: Metagenomic assessment of the ecological functions of the soil: analysis of the soil microbiota associated with the... | reverse complement strand
ATGTACTTCGTTCAGTTACGTATTTGCTCATCACTGTGCGGCTCGCGTCACAGGTGTGGGGTGCACCCCTAAAGTGAGACACGGAAACTAAGGAAAGCCCTCGTTAAGCCCGGTTCACCGCATGCTCGTTCCGTCGTGGGACCAGCACCGGCGCCATCGTGGCTTCAAAGTCGGCCGGCGCCAGGTAGCTCAGGGCTGAGTGTAGCCGCTGCCGATTGTAGACCGCCTCGATGAAGCCGCCGATCGAGCGGCGCGCCTCCTGGGCGGTCCGGTACGCGCGCCCATCGACCTCTTCGCGCTTCAGCGTGCTCATGAAGCTCTCCGCCTTGGCATTGTCGTACGGTGAGCCGATCCGGCTCATGCTCGGCTGGATTCCGTGGGCGGCCAGCAGCGCACCGTACTCGGCACAGGCGTACTGCACCCCGCGGTCAGAGTGATGGATCAGCTGGCCCGGTTGAGGGTGACGCGCGCCCAGCGCCATCTGCAGGGCCGCCACCGCCAAGGCCGCCCGCAGGTGGACCTCCACTGCCCAGCCGACGACGCGGCGGCTGAAGGCGTCGAGGACCACGGCGAGGAAGGCAAACTCTTCGAGTAACCGCACGTACGTGATGTCGGCCACCCACAGCTGATCGAGGCCGGTCACCTGCAGGCCGCGCGCGAGGTTCGGCACCACCTGCCAGTCATGGCGGGAGTCTGTCGTCGCCGGCACGAACGCGCGCCGGCGCAGACAGAGCAGATTATCCGTGCGCATGAGCCGCAGCACGCGCTTGTGATTGACCACCCAGCCCGCGCGCCGCAGCAGGGCATTCAGGCGGCGGTAGCCGTAGTGTCGGTGCGCGACGGCCAATCGCTGGAGCACATCCGCGCAAGCTCGATTTGCTCGCGGCGCGGGGCGACCCGCCGCCAGTGCCGATAGTAGCTGGCGCGACTAACGCCCGTCAGCGCGCACATCCGCTCGATGGGCAGAGCGCCCTGGGGCGGCGTCATCGCGTGGATGAGCGCGAAGACGCTGTGGCACCACGCCCGCCGCTCGGACGGGGTGGCGCCTTGACGTGCCGCAAGGCTTCTTTGAAAAATCAAGCTCCACCGCCTGCTGGCCGACCTTGCGCTCGAGTTCGACCAGGCGCGAATCGCGCGCCGACTCACCCGGCATGGCCGTAGGCACGCGCTTGGCGACTCGGCTGCTGCACCAGGGCCCGCCGCCGGGCCCACGCCACCGCCTTCCGCGGCCGCCCGCGCGGCACCAACGCGTCGGCGCCGCCCTGTTCGTAGTGGTCGAGCCACGTGTACAGCAACTGCGACCGCAGCCGCAGCTCGTCGGCGAGGCGGCGAATCTTCTCACCCGCCAGGATCCGGCGAACCGCCGCCTCCTTGAACTCTCGGCTAAAGATCCGGAATCGTCGTCCTGGCATCGGTCCTCCCAGGAGGACTTTCACCTGTTTCTCTGTCTCACTCCAGGGGTGCACCCCACGGTGACGTCGTCGCGACGTTTCCGCGGAAACGTGCGCGCCGGATGCCCGACGACGTCCTGGATAGGCGAGCGAGAGATGCTCGACCTGGAAGATCGGGTCGTTCACCCGTGAAAGCTCGACGCCCCTCGTCGCGGTTCCAGAGCCGGATGAGATGGCGCCGGGTCTCCGGGGTGGTCCCGTCCTTGAACGGCGTGCGGCGTGGGCGAAGCGGCGGTTATCGAGGCACTGGAGCTGGCCGCGCGCGATGGTTAGCTCGACCCAGCGCGCTTCGACTCGACCAGCGCGTGCATCGCGTCCAGCGCCTCGAGACCTCGCCGCATCACACCGGCTTCCTCCGGCCGAGCGCGCCGCTCTCGATGAGCACCCGGTTGTAGCGGCAGACCACGCCGCCCGGGCCATGGGCGAAGATGGGCTGCCAGTCCACCTTGTCGTCGTCGGGCGCATGCTCGGCCTGACGGTCCCAGGGAAAGGCTGGCACAGGCGCTTCAGTAGACCGGGCGCGGTGCCCTGCAGCGACGAATGCGCGTCCGTCAGCTCACGCGAAGCGGCTCACGCCGCCCTCGGTCCGCCGGTGAGTTGGACACAGCAGCCCGACGTTCGGGGGCAGATCTATCCAGGGCGCGATCGGTGATGGGAACTGCAGCTCGAGGCTGGTCACCGGGCCGCCGCACGCCGTAGTCGAGGCTGCTTGCCGGTATCGCGGACGTCGTGTACAGTCATGGTCCCGCGTCCCACTTCTGGGCGACAGAGTCGGCTGACCCAGCAGCGAGCCCAGCACCCGGCCGATGGCGCGGTTACTCATACCTCCGTGGAGAATCGCTCTCCTGGACCGGTACATCGGTCGACCGCGGCCAGGCCGACCGGGGCCGCGCACGTCGTCGCGCCCACTTCCGCCATGACCTCGCGACAGCAGGCAAAGCCCGGACGGCGGCGGGGGACAGAAGAATGGTGGTGCAGCGGATCGCGCCGGAGTGTCCGCAGACGAGGGCCTCCAGGCTCGGTCACGGCCGGCCCCGGCAGCGGGACCAGCCAGTCCGCCGCGGTGGGCCGGCTCACGCGCAGGCGACCGCGTAGGCGTCCGGCGGTGCCCTCGGGCAGCGGGTGGCGCTCCTGCCACTTCGCCTCCCCGCCGTGCCCTGGGTGCCGAAGACCTGCCCCCGCAGCGTGAGACGCAGTAGATCTGCTCGGGGTCGCTTGGCGTGGAGCGCCACGCTCATCACAGGCTGCCGCGCGCTACACCCCGCGGTCCACGCGCTTCCAGGAGCCTGCCGAGGTCGTCGCTCCGGTAGAGCGAGGCCGTCCTCTGCTGCGCGCGGCGGGGCTGAGGCAAGCGAAGAGAGCGGTTGGGGATTGTGCGGCGATCGACGCGCGACGTCGCGGGAGTAGGTGCAGCGGCGAGAAGCGCCCGATCTCCATCGATCCTCTTCCCAGGGTGGCGCCGTGGTCCAGGCTGCGGAAGACGCCCATGCGCACAGCTTGGCGAGAGAACACCGTGCCCGGTGCCGCGCTGGACATGCAGGGGGCATGGCTGTCCATCATGACCCTCGATCTCCGGTGTCGCTCACGATGCGGTCTCTGAGGTAGGGGCCGGTCGGCGAGCTGGATCAGGGGCTGGCTCACGTCCTCCCAGGTCTTCGCCGCCATCGCGCGAGCGCACGCTGACACCGAAATCCACCTCGGAGCCCGGCAGACAGCTCGCGCGGCTTGACTCAGGCCGGCGGTCATGCCGGCTACGCGCAGGCAGTCGAGCTCATCTCCCCACGCGGCCGGCCGACTTGAGCCCGAGCTTCCGCCGAGGGTGTCGCCGCCGTTCTCGCTCTTGTAGACGGCCGCGGGCGAGGTCCCGGCGTGCACGACCCTGCGCGTCGCCGGGGATCGAATGAGGAAGGACCAGACCTCCTTGGCGCCGTCGGGAACGGGACGGCGGTCCACGTGTCCCCACCATCCGTGCTGCGATACGGCCCCTCGTGGGTGCCCGCGTATACGACTGCGCATCGCCGGGTGCACCGCGATGGCATGGATCTCGGCGTCGGCGGGCAGCCCGCCTGCCAGCTTCTGCCAGCGGTCGTCGCCGAGCGCGCGGCGGAAGAGCCCGCCCCGCGCTGTCGCCGAGCCGCCGAATCCCCGCGCCGCCCCGCATAGATCTCGTGACCATGTCGGCCTCCTGGCCTGGATGTTGCCCTCGACTCTACCCCTTGTCCATGACTCTCGCGCACCTTCTCGATCGGCACCGCGATCTTCACCCCAGCCCGCTCCTCCTGCAACAGCATGGCCACCCGCGAGTCGCGTCCGGCCCAGCCGCGATTCATGGCCTCCGTCAATTCTTCCAGCGCCAGGTTGGCGCACGCGCATGGGCACGCCGAGACTCGCGCCCCACCGCGGCGCGCCAGCGAGACGTCCTTGCAGCGCGAGCTGTGAGCGCGAAGGAGGGCGGCTCGAAGGTGCCGGGCAGGGAACTGATCGGCGAGAGCCGTCGAAGGTGCGGCGGCGGCCCTGCGCCCTGGCGCACCGCCTGCCCAGAGCGTGAGGGCGTCCACCCCGCCTTGACCCCATGGTGAACACTTCCGCCAGCGCGGTCTGCACCGCGTAGCCTGCGCAGTTGTGCACGAGCTTGGCCACCGAGCCCGCGCCGATCGGCCCGCACGTAGTAGGGCTGATCGCCGATGGCGTCCAGCACCGGCTTGAAGCTGTCGATAGACCTCGCGATCGCCGCCGATCCAGAGCGCGAGCTTGCGCGACTTGGCGCCCTTGGCCCGCCGCTCACCGGGCGTCAAGCAGCGTGGATGCCCTTCTCGGCGAAGGCGGGCGTAGCAGCCGCCGCACCAGCCCCGGCGAGTTCGTGCTGAGGTCGAGAAGGCGGCGCGCTCTATTCATGCGCTGATGGAGCCCGTCCGGGCCCAGCGCCACCTGCTTCCCACCTCGCGTCGGGCCGGGGAGCGAGAGTGAAGATCGACCTCCGCGCCCTTCGGCCACCTCGCGCGGCGTGGCCGCCCAGATGGCGCCCGCCGCCAGATGCGGCGCCGCCGCGTCTTTCCTCACGTCGCTGACGATGAGCGCGTGGCCGCCCGCCTGCAGATTGGACGCCATGCGAAGGCGCCCATGGTGCCGAGCTCCGATGAACCGACCTTCATGCCTGTTTCTCCTCGAAGACCTGCTTGGCGACCTTGGCCGCCGACATCGGCGCTGGGCCAGCCCGCGTAGAACGCCAGATGGGTGATGAGCTCGCCGATCTCCTCCTGGTCACGCCGTTGGCGAGTGGCCCGCGCGGTATGGCCACCTTGAGCTGATCGGGCCGGTACATCGCCACCAGGGCCGCCACCGGTGATCAGGCTCCGGTCGCGCTTGGACAGGTCCGGGACGCTCCCAGATGTCGGGATAGACGCGAGGGTCTCGGTCAGCTCGATGAGCCGCGGGACCGACCGCGCGGGCCTCGTTGCGAGACGTCGATACAGCGGCGTGGCGAGCGTCGTGCGGGCTCCTCCCTCGTGAGACGGTCGTGCGTGTTCAAGTGGCCCTCCGTGAACCCAACGTGGAAACGCGTAGAATCCCGCCACGGGAAAGGAGACTTGACCATGCCCAATCGCGCCCTACCGCATCCACGCCGTCCGCTACGCCCACCGCACGTGCACCACCTCGGAGGCGTTCTACGGCGACCACCACAACGGCCCCACTGACGATGGACTACTTCGTGTGGGCGCTCACCAACGGCACCGAGACGGTGGTGGTGGACCTCGGCTTCACCGGAAGCCGTCGGCACCGCGCGCGGGCGCCAGTTCCTCCGCCCCGGGCGACCGGGGCCTGGCACGAGATCGGCGTGGAGGCGGCCTCGGCAGGTCCAGCACGTGGTCCTGAGCCACTTCCACTACGATCACGTGGGCAGCTTCCACGCGCTCTTCCCCAACGCCACCTTCCACGTGCAGGACGCCGAGATGGCGTTCTACACCGGCGCGCAACGTCTCGCTGGCCCGCCTTCCGCCACTCGGTCGAGGTGGACGACGTCTGCGCGCTCGTCCGCGCTCAGCTACCGACGGAAGCGCTGGTCTTCGTGGACGGGCGTCGCGCGAGGTAGTGCCCGGCATCAGGCGTGCACCAAGGTTGGGCGGCCACACCGCGGGCATGCAGATCGTCACCGGTGGCGCACGCGAAGGAGGCGGCGCGGTGGTGGCCTCCGACGCCTCGCACTACTACCGCAACTTCGAGGAGCGCATCCCCTTCAACACGCCGCACGATCTCCCGGGGCATGTACCGCGCCTTCGACACCATCCGCGACCTCGCCTCCAGCCCCGAGCCTGGTCATCTCCGGCCACGACCCGCTTCGTGCTCGAGCGGCTGCGCAAGCGTGGGGAATACGCGGGATCGTGGAGGCTCTGATGGTGCGGGTCTATCGGCCGCCGCTATCGTCGATCAGCCGGTCGAACGCCTGCGCGATGGCGAGCACCTGATCCGGCCGCACGCCCGAACCGGGAGCGCCGCCATGCGGCGGATCGGTGGCCATGCGCTCGGGCTGGGTCTTGAGCACCATCAGGTTGAGCGTCTCCTCGCCGTGGCAGCGCGCGCAACGCACCACCAGGAGGGACGCGGCGATGCGCTCGAACTCACCCGGCGGGATATTGGCGCCCGGGTGGTTCTGCATGCGCTCGACGGTGCGCTGGATCTCCGTCGGCTCCATCGACACGGTCACGCCGAGGCGGCGAGCGCTGTGGCAGCCCACGCAGTTCTGTCCATCAGGATCTGCGCGGATCCGCAGCGGGCGCAGCATGGCGACGTCGCTCTTGCTGGCGAGATCCGCGGGCAAGCTCGCGACCCGCTGCTGAAGCTCGCGCACCTGGGTGATGAGGGCGATGGTCGAGGATCAGATTGACGAGCACCACCAGCATGCACGACGATGCGGAACGCCGGAGACCGGCGGCGGCTGTTCCGTCGTCATGTCAGGCGATTCCGTCCGCGCCGCGTAGCGCGCCGGGCTGGCGCTGCGAGCGGTGCGCGCGCTGGCCCGCGGCGGCAGCTCTTCGTGGATGGGCAGGATGCGCACCAGCACGCCGAACACGAACACCGCGCCCGCCGTGATGCCCAGCGTGATGCCGATCTCTCCCAGCGACGGGACGTAGCGTTTCCCAGTGCCGCACGCGCAGGCCGATCACGGCCACGTTCAACCGGTGGAGCAACACGCCGGCCACCACCAGGCTGCAGGCCGTGGCCGAGTCCCGCCGGCTCTCGCGCACCTCCGGCATGCAGCAGCAGCACGAGGGGAAGCGAGCAGGCCGAAGCCCGATCTCGACCCAGAAGGAGAGGGCGAACCACGTCGCGCTGAGCATGGCGCCGGCGGCGCCGCGGTAGAAGAGATCGCCTATCTGGAACGCGAGGCAGAGCGCCACGAGCCAGGCCTCGATGCGGGCGAGCCGGGCGAGCAGATCCATGCGCGGCGCGAAGCCGAGCCAGCGCGCGGCGGCGAGATGCTCGAGGATCGCCAGCGCCGGCCCGGCCATCATGGCAGAGAAGAGGAAGAGCAACGGCAACATGATCCGACCACCAGAGGACGTTGATCTTGTGCGGGATGAGCGTCATCAGCGTGCCCAGCGACGACTGGTGCAGGTGCGACAGCGTCACGCCGAGGAGCATGATCGGAATGTAGATCACCCGCATGATGCGCAGCAGCGCGCCCCCAGCCGAGCTGCTCGACCGGCACCTGGGCGAACTCGAAGGCGAGCACGCTGAGATACAGGAACGCGCACCAGCCGACCTCGTACAGCGCGGAGGTGGGCGCCCAGGACACCAGGACCATCCACACCATCCACGGCCGGCCGAGCTCCACCATGAGCATGGTGATCGCGCTCGCGTAGCAGAGGAACGCCATCAGCACGGCGGGGCGAAGGAACGGATGGTAGCGATGCACGCCCAGGACCTCCACCAGGCCGGTGATCGTGAAGCCGACCCCGCCCATGGCGATCATCGTCATGATCCCGTAGCCGACCCACCAGCCCCAGGGGTAGGCGTTGTTGATGTTGGCGATGCTGCCGATGCCGTGCGCGAACCGCACCACGGCGATGACGACGCGCCACCGCCATGATCGGCCAGCAGCGCCTTGTCCCACCAGGTCAGCCGGATGCGCCAGTTCATGTCTTCTCGGATCGATGCTGCTTGCCGCGGTTGCGCCAGTGCACCGATCCAGGTCAGCGCCGCGAACAGCGCCGTACAACACGCGCGAACACGCGCGGCGTGACGCGCAGCCATCGGTGCGTGAGGTCCGGCATCGGCGTCTTCGGCAGGCCGGTGATGTAGCCGATCTGCTCGAACGGCACGGACGACAGATGCAGCACGCTCGTCCCGCCGACCTCGTCGAGACCGTAGATCTCGGGGATGTACGTGCCCGGCGCCGTCGCGATCCGCCGCTTCGCCTCGGCCACCATGTCGTCGCGGTCCCCGAAGCTGATGGCGCCGGTGGGGCACACCGTCGCGCACGCCGGCTTCAGCCCGACCTCGAGGCGGTCGGCGCAGAACGTGCACTTGTGGATCAGCGGCGCCCGGTTCTCGTAGTCGTATTTCGGAATGACGAAGGGCACGCCTGCATGCACGCCCGGCAGCCGATGCAGCGCCAGCTGTTGAACACCACGGGACCGAGCGCGGTCTTCGGTCAGCGCCGTGGTCGGGCACGGCCGACGCGCAGGCCGGGTGGTCGCAGTGCATGCAGAGCTGGCGCCCGAACACCCAATCCGGCTTGGCGCCGGTGGTGATCTCGTTGAAGGTGATGAGCGTGTAGTTGTTGGCGTCGAGATCGCGCGGGTTCTGATAGCCCTCGCCCGCGAAGAACTCCGTGTGGTCCGCGGGCCGGTCGTTCCACGACTTGCACGCCACCATGCAGGCCCGGCAGCCGATGCACCGGGTATTGTCCTGGATCATCGCCTTCGGCTTCACGGCCCGGCGTCGTCATGCCGCGGCCCTTTCTCCTGATGTTGCAGAGAAACGCCTTGGTCTCGGGAATCTGCGAGTTCGCGTCGCCGACGCTCGCGGTGAGGTCGTTGGCGATGTCGCCCGGCACGATGCCCGCATAGCCCCAGTGCCAGGGCAGGCCGATCTCGTCGACCATCCGGCCGTCGACGAAGAACGGCTGGAAGCGCTCGGTGACCAGCGCGTAGACCTCGATGGAGCCCCGCGCGCTGCTCACGATCACCCGGTCGCCGTTCTTGATCCCTTCGCGCTGGGCCAGAGCGGTGCCGATCTCGACGAACGCGTGCGGCGCGAGGCCCGACGAGCCAGGGCATGTTGCGGCTCATGGCGCCGGTCTGCCAGTGCTCGGACACCCGGTAGGTCGTGCCGACGATGGGGAAGACGTCGGGTGTGCCGTACTCGGTCGAACTCGGAGGACTGCCAGACCTGCGCGCACGGGACTCGACTGGGTCTTCGAGAGCGGATTCCGCACCGGGCTCTCCACCGGCTCGTAGTGCTCGGGGAACGGCCCGTCCACGAGGTCCGGCGAGATAGAGCTGTCCGACCCCGAGGCCAGCATGATGAAGGGATTCGTCTCGCCCGGCGGCATGGCGCCGTCGGGAACGTCGCCTTCCCACGCCTTCTTCTCCGCGTTCCAGCGGACGACCCACTTGCGCGGGTTGAACGGCTCGCCCTTGCCGATTGACGGAGGCGCGGTTGTACAGGATGCGGCGGTTCATCGGCCACACCCATCCCCAGCTTGGATGGAGCCCGATGCCGTTCGGCGCATCGCTCGTATCGCGTCGAGCGGCCAGGTTGCCCTCTTCCGTGTAGCCGCCGCAGTAGATCCAGTTGCCCGACAGCGTGCTGCCGTCGTCCTCTCAGCTGGGCGAAGCCGGGCACCTGCTTGCCGTCGCGCCGAGCCGAACGCGTCCGTTCAGTCTCCGCGCGCGACGCGATGAGGATCGGCCTCGTGTCCGTAGTCCCAGGCGAGGTGCCGGATCGGCTCCGGAAACACGCCGTCCTTCTCGTACGCGCGCTTCACGCGCTCGCGCGAGCCCATCGACGATATCGAGATCGGGGCGGCAGTCGGCGATGGGCTTCACCGCGCGGTAGCGCCACTGCGCCCAGCGCCCGCTGTTGACGATGCTGCCCTCTTTCTCGACGCCGGACGCGGCGGGGAGCACGAACACCTCGGTCGGGATCCGCGTCGGATCGACGCCCGGCCGCTTCCAGAAGGTCGCCGTCTCGTGCTCGAACAGATCGGCGACCACCATCCACTCGAGCTTGTCCAGTCCGGCCCGGATCAGCCGCGCGTTGGCGCCGCCCACCGCGGGGTTCTGGCCGAAGCAGAAGAGTCCCTTCACCTCGCCGGCGAGCATGGCCTGGGTGAGCGCGAGAAACGCGTAGCCCTGTCCCTGAAATCCGCGGCCCAGCTTCGGCAGGTACGAGAAGGCGAAGTCATTCTCGCGCGTCGGCGTGCTCGCCCCACCACGCCTTCAGCAGGCTGACGACGTACTTCGGCGTGTTCTGCAGCCAGTTGGCGCTGGCCGGATTGGCCGCCACCGGCGTCACGCGCTTGCAGATAGCTCTTCAGATCGACGTCCGCTTCCACCGGCATCTTGAGATAGCCCGGCAGAGCCGTCGTTGCTCAGTCCCTGATCCGTGGACCCCTGCACGTTGGACTCGCCGCGCATCGCGTTGACCGCCGCCGCCGGCGACGCCGATGTTGCCGAGCAGCAGCTGCAGGATGGCGTAGGAGCGGATGTTCTGCGTGCCGTGGCTGTGCTGCGCCGTGCCCATGGCGTACAGCCACGTGCCCGCCCGGTCGGGGGCGAAGGTCGAGGTGTAGAGATCGCACACGCGCAGGTAGGCGTCCTTCGGCGTGCCCGTGATGCGGCACACGGTGTCGGGGTCGTAGCGAGAGAAGTGCTGCGCCAGCAGCCGGAACACGCAACGGGGATGCTTGAGCGTGGGGTCGCGCCGCGGCTGTCCCTGCTCGTCCAGCGCGTAGGCCCAGCGCGCGCGGTCGTAGCTGCGCGTCGTCGGATCGTAGCCGTCGAAGAGGCCGTCGGCAAAGCCGTAGCCGTCGCCGACGATCCAGGAGGCGTTGGTGTACTCGCGCACGTACTCCTGCTGGATGCGGTTGTGCTCGATGGCGTAGTTGATCATGCCGCCGACGAAGGCGATGTCGGTGCCCGAGCGCAGCTTGGCGAACACGTCGGCGATCGAGCTGGTGCGATTGAAGCGCGGGTCGACGTGCAGGATGTAGGCGCCGCGCTCCTTGGTGCGCGTCAGCCAGTTCATGGCGATCGGGTGATCCTCCGCCGGATTGCCGCCCATGATCAGGACGACATCGGCGTTCGACCATGTCGATCCAGTGGTTGGTCATCGCCCCCCTGCCGAACGAGGCCGCCAGTCCGGCGACCGTGGAGCTGTGTCAGAGACGGGCCTGGTGCTCGACGTACACCAGGCCGAGGGCTCTCATGAGCTTCACGAGGAGATAGGCCTCCTCGTTGTCCAGCGCGGAGCCGCCGAGGCAGGCGATGGCCTCCGGTGCGGTTCACGACCCGCCCGTCCGCCGACGTCTGGAACGTCTTGTCGCGCGTCTCTTTGACTCGCGCGGCGATGCGCTCCAGGGCCCAGTCCCACGATCTTCTCCTCCCAGGCCGTGCCGCTCGGCGCGCGGTAGAGCACCTTCTGCAGGCGCCGCGGGTTGTTCACCACCTGAATGGCCGCCGCGCCCTTGCTGCACAAGGTGCCTTCGCTGATGGGATGGCCCGGGTCACCCTCGATGTTGATGACGTGGCCGCTCGCGTGTGGAGACGACCTGGCCGCAGCCGACTCCGCAGAAGGGGCACACGGTGGTCGTATCCGGTGGCGCCGCGGGTTTTCGGCGGCGGGACGGCCGGGCCGCCCTCCGACGGCGACACGGCGCCGATCGCCACCGTGCCCGTGGTCACTCCGGCGAGGAACTGGCGGCGCGTCGGTCTGGTATTCATCGTCGCCACCTCTCGGGAGGAGGTCAGGATGCATGGCATGGCCGCTCACCGCGCGCCACCGCCGCGAGGCGGCATGTGCACGTCGAGCTTGCCGAGGATGCTCTGCACGTGGTTCCGGATCGTCGCCCGGCTCACCCGCAGGTGGTCGGCCATGCTTCGGGTGCTCGCCCCCGCGGCCAGGAGCCGGATCACCATGGCGCTCGCGTGGCGGTCAGCAGGGAGGCCGGCGGCTCCCGGCTGCCGGGGCGCGGCTGCATGACTTCGCGGGAACAGATGGGCGATGAGGGTTCGGCTCGGCGCGCCGAGCAGGTGAGCGTGCTCACGTTGAGCCACACGAGACGAAGCGAGCCCTGGTGAGCGGCGACACGTCGCAGAAGCTCTCGGCGGTCTCACCTGCTCTCGCGCCAGGGTCATCACACGGCAGCCCGGCATGGCAGATCCGGGTACCCGCGCGACGTCCCTGCCCCGCGAGGAATCTCGCAGCACGGCCGCCCGAGCGTCTCCGCCGCCCGGATGGCCCAGGATCTCGCCCGGCGGCGCGGTTCCAGGCGAGGATGCGCCCGTCGGGCACGACGAGAGCCCCGTCGGCAGCGCCTGCGAGGATTTCCGCGATCCGCCTCCGGTCGCCCCATGGCAAGCCCTCCGTCAGCCCGCATGATATCGGAAGGGGCGCCCTTCTCGGCCATGCGCAATGGTCCTACGCTCCCGGGTCTCCTGCCGCGCGCGGTTTCGGAACCGGTAGCCAAGGGTGAGCGCCGACGATGTGGGCGGTGTAATCCTTCTGACGTCGTTCCCCCTGCCAGATCGAGCTCACGCCGGGCAGGAAGGGGTTCAGCTGATCGGTCTGCCAGTTCGTTCTTGTGGAAGACCTCGAACGCATAGCCGAGGCTGGCCGTCCAGTGCTTTCTGGAAGTGATAGCGAAGCGGCCGTGTCGAGGCGGAACATGCTGTCCTCGGTGGCCGGAAAGTGCAGGGCCGTCGCGCCGCGGTCTGCTGGGACGGACACGCACGCTGCGCCATCGTCGGCGCACTGGGGTTGCGATTCGCGACGGTGCCCAGCGCGTACTCGTACCGGGCGCCGAACGCCGTGTCGAGCACTCCGAGGGATGAGCGTGCCGCGCGCAGCCCGGACGTAAAACGTCAGTCGATCCGTGTCGGTGGTGGTCGAGATCCAGTCGAAGTCGGGAAGTCGAGGGCAAACCTCCGCTGACTGGCCGGCTAGCGCGAGCGCTGCCGCTGAGGATTGTATTCGTAGATTGTAGCCGCGCGTTCACCGAGATCTGCTCGGATGGCGTTCCACGTCAGATCGATCGCCGGCCGTCCACGCGGGTCGCGACCTGCAGCGCCGAGGCGTGGAGTTGTAGTAGTTGTCGTTCCGGAACCCGGCGCTGAATGACGCGGTGAATCGTCTCGATCGGCGTGAGCTCCACCTAGGCAGGTCCACCCGCTGCCGGTCGCGGTCCGCCTCGTCCAGCTTGCGGAGGAGAGGCGACTGCGAGGTCGAGCATGGTGCCGGTGGCCACGCCATCCGACGGTAGTGCGCTTGAACTGCGCGCGCGGTGTTGTAGTCCCCGATGCGACGGAACGAGGGCCCGGTACGTCAGGCGCGCGAGCAGCCACTCCCACGGCGTGACGTCCAGGACCGCCTCTGGCGAAGGCCTCGTCGCTGTCCTCGGACCTCGCGGTTCGCTGGAGCGATGGATCGCATTCCTCACCCGCCGCCGAGGCCCACGGCGGCCATCGGGCCGAAGCGCCAGCGGGCCTCGCGCGTCGACGCATTCTGCCGCGGCTCAGGTCGAAGCGAGTGGCCCGCTGCGCTCCGCGGTGACGGTCTTGATCGCTGACACCACGTTGGCCGGGAAGATGAGCTCGTCGGTCATGTCGTTGAAGTCGAAGAGCCGGTATCGGAGCGTCAGGGTCAACGGCGGCAGCGGCCGGGCCGTCGCGTTGAGGTTCGCGGTCGTGATCCCGACCGTTCCGTCGAGACTCTTGGCCGGCAGCGCGAGAAGGCCGGGTTGGTTGCCGCGATGAGAACCGGGTTGATCGTCTGGGGCTGGAAGGACTGGTCCTGCAGGCGCAGGCTGTAGGTGGCGGAGCCGCTGAGGCGCGTCCGCCAGCAGGGCAGGTTGAGGCCGCCGCCGATCCCGATAGTGTTCGCGGTGTTGTCTGGGCGTCAGCGCTGATCTGGCCGCGCTCGGGCCTCAGCGGCGTCGCCGTGCGCATTCCCGGCGAGCCGCGGTCACCGCCGCCGCCAGCCTGAAGCAGGGTTGTCCGCCGCCACGCGCGTCCAAGTCAGTTGCGGGAAAGACCGAAAGGCCGTAGTAAATCTGCAGCTGCCACGTCTCCCGCGAGATCACCGCCTTGAGCACGGAAATCGTGGGTGGCCTGCTCGATCGGCTCGAGGATCTCGTAGAAGTTGTTGCCGGGGCTCCCGAACGTCATGCTCGAACGGCCGCTCGCCAGCCTTCCGGATTCTCGTGTACTCGGCGGTGAGGTCGAGCCACGGGGTCGGCGTCAGCTTGAAGAAGAACCGCGCGTCTTTTCTTAGGAGCGCGATCTCGTCCGGCTCCCCGCCAGAGTTGTGCGACGTTCAGCGGCGTGCGTGGCGTGGGCAGGACGAAGAACCCGGGCGGTTCCGCCGGCCAGGAAGCGCGCGTTGGTCGAGAAGGTGTGCGGGATCTGGTTCCACTCGAACCCGCCTTCCCACGAGGCCCAGGCGTCCGACGTTGAGCGAGGTACTCCTGGTCCTTCAGGCCCCACGCGCGCCCTCCGAGCTCGATGAAGAAGTTCTCGTCGGCGGAATGCGGAGCCGGAGCCCCAGCGACCGTGCGAAGAAGCCCCGCTGGATGTCCCGATACTCCTGAACTTCGCGCTGCTCAGCTCTTCGACGGCTCACTCGGGAGGAAGCGGAGGCCCGCGACCACGCTCCCGTCGAGCAGCTCCATCCGCCGAGCGGGGTCTGGGCACGGGCGGGGTCTGCCACCAGCGGTCGCCACCAGCACCACGTCAGGATCAGGCCGACCCGTCTCGATCGCTCTCATCATGGCCCCTCCTACCGCGGTGAAGGCGTGGCCCGACGGGATGGTTGGAGCCGTGGATCTGCACGTGGCAGCTCGAGCAGGACCGCCCCATCACGAACTTGTGCGAGCCGGTGTCGCGGCCGTACGGGGAGCGTCGGGTGTCGGGTCTCGATGTGGCATTGCTGACAGAGCCGCGGCCGGGACATCTTGAGCATCTTGTCGTGGTTGGAGCCGTGCGGGTCGTGGCAGTTCCGAGCAGCTTCGACGACGGGCGCGTGCCCCCACAGGAACGGCCCGCGCTTCTCGGCGTGGCAGTTGAAGCACGTGTCGTTCAGGGAGGGCTCCTTGAGGAGCGCGGGGGTGATCGACCCGTGGGGGCTGTGGCAGGAGGCGCACGACATCTTGCCCTCGAGCAACGGATGGCGCGAGAGCTTCGTGGGCGGCCGCCCGCTTGTCGATGTGGCAGGTGCCTGCAGGTCTCGAGGTGGTCGGCCGCGCGAGCTGGTTCTGCGGCGGCGAGATGTCCTCCATCACCTTGTGGCAGCCCGTGCACGCCACGTCGCGGGCCTCGTGGCCGCTCCCCTCCAGAACATGATGGCTGCCCTTGGTGTGGCAGGTCAGGCACATCTGGTTGCGCTTGTCGACGGGCGTCTTGTCGTTTCTGGCGAAGCTGATCAGGCCCGCCCACGCCCTTGCCGCCCCCCTTGCGCCACGTGTTGCGCCCCCGGGGCCGTGGCAGTTCTCGCAGGCCCAGCGCCTCCTGGGCGTTGCGGGGCTGCTTGAGGAAGAGGCGGCCCATCTTGGTGTGGGAGAACTTCCTCGAACTGGTCCTGCGTGGCAGGCCTTGCAGGTCTCAGCGCCCACGTAGCCCTCGGGCAGCGCGGCGGCCGTGACGGGTGGCGTGTCCCGCCCGGCGGCGGCGGCATCCGGTTGCGGCTGCGCGGAGGGCGCCTCCGCCGGCGCGTCTTCTGGGCCGGCGCGGAGGCGGGCAGCAGCAGCGCGCCCGTGACCGCGCCGACGCGCGATCAGGATCGCGCCGGAGGCGACCGAGGATGCCGCCACGCGTCGGACCGTTGTCCTATCCATCGGCCTGCCTCACGTGCCCTTGCTCCGCGCGAATGTCCTGGACCATCGCGATCGCGAACAACGATGAAGGCGGCCAGGAAGCAGCGGCTGGGCGAGAGCCATGAAGGAAGAAGAAGTTGACCCAGGTGACTCCGGCGAGGAGCCAGAGGCACAGCACGGTGCCGGCGGCGGCGAGCACGATCGCGACCTCTAGCAGCCTCTTCACCTGGCGTCCTTCGGCGTGTGCGCGGCGGGCGTGGCAGTCGAGACACGACACCGTCCCGGCGACGAGCTGGGGCTGAACCTCGCCAGGATGCCCCTCGGACTTCAGTGAACTTCCGCGATTCACCGTGGCAGCCGAGGCACCGGACAGCTCGGATAGGGGCTCGCGATCTTGATCGCGCGTGTACGTGCCGGTCGCGTAGTAATAGATGTGCCGGACGCCGGCCAGCTTCGCGGTGGCGGTCCCGAGCATCCCGTAGTCGCTGTGACAGGTGTAGCAGTGGTGCTCCTGGATATAGCGATTCTTGTAGTGGACGGCGGCCAGCGACTCGCTCTTGGAGGTCCGTCAGGTCGTTGCACGTGCGACGTCATCACGTGGCAGCCTCCGCAGACGACTCGAACCGATCTCCATCTGCGGGAACCCGTGCACATAGCCGATGAACGTGAGGATGAGCGGCAGCAGGGTGAGGCCGACGAAGAGCATGCCTCCCACCGCCAGGACGCTCCCCGCCTCGCCGCAGGCCCCGCCAGGCCAGGACCAGGATGACCAGGCCGACCAGGGCCAGCGCCATGCCGAGGCCCTGGGTCCACTGACCCGCGTCGTCCCGATCCATCCCTCGGGCCGCGCGGCTGCCGGCCCGACGCTCGCCGCGAAGGGACTCCGCCACCCCGAGGAGGGCGACGCCGGCCCCGATCACTTCTGCTCCTTTCCTCCGGGGTAGTCCTTCAGTTTCCGACGTCGTGGCTCTTTCAGCTTGCGGGCCTGCATGTCCGCGAAGAGCCACTCTGCCCCGGTCATTCGTGCAGCCCTCGGGCTTGAAGGTCTCCTTCTTCGGGACGGCCTCCGTGTGGCAGTACTGGCAGCTTCTTCGCGGGCATGCCCGCGCTCTTGGCCTTCGACACGAGCGGGGCCGCCCGAGGGCGATGCCGGTTCCGATGCCGAGGCTGACGATGAGTACCCCTGCGACCGCAGTAGTCACGACGTGCATGATGGCCTCTCTTCCCGCCGCGGTTGACGGAGCGCAAGCCCGGCGAGCCGGACGCGTAGCACCCTGATGACGCTCGCCGCATGATGCATTTGCACTACTGGCGAAAGGTCGCCCGCTCTAGTGGAAGGCCAGGCCGCCGTCGACGACCGGGACCTGGCCGGTGACGCTGTCCGCGCGGCAGAACGTCTCGACCTGCGCGGCGATGTCGCCGACGCACCGCGCCGCGGCCGAGCACCACCGTTCGGCGTACGCTCTCCGCCACCGCAGGCGGAGCGTGCGCTGGGCCATGCGGGTGCCCTCGATCAGCCCCGGGGCCACGAGCTCACGGTGATGGCGGGGGCCAGGGCCACCGCAGGCAGCGCGTCGAGGTGGATGAGGGCAGCGCCTTGCTCGACGCGTAGGGCGATGGAGCTACCCATGGGCCGCAGTCCCGCGGATGGACGCGATGTTCACGAATACGCCCGGCGCCCGCTTGCGCATGTGCCCGCGGCCGCCTTCGCGAGGAGAAAGGGCCCGCGCACATTGGTATCGTGGAGGCGGTCCCAGATCTCCACCGTGAGGGCGTCTAGCTCCGGAAACGGAATGCCGATATTCCACCCCGCGTTGTTGACGAGGATGTCGAGGCGGCCGAGCGCGGCGGCGGCGCGCACTGCACCGTGAGCTCGATGGCCGCGGCCTCCGCCTGATCCACCTGCACCCATGGCAGCGCGGCGTCCCAGCCCTTCGACCACCCGCACCACCTTCTCTGCACCCTCCCGGTTCCCGACGTACCCGACGGCGATGTCGCAGCCGGCACGGGCCAGCTCGCTGGGCAGATTGCGGCGCCGAGATCGCCGGAGCCGCCTCGTCACGAACGCCGCGCGCCCCTGAAGCCTCATCAGCCCTCCACGACGAAGCGCCACGTCTCACCTGTGGCGCCGGATCCGTCCCGCGGTCGGATGGTGGAAGTGGGTGCCGAGCAATACGTCGCTCGGCCCGTCGGCGTAGCGCTCGCAGAAGGCGCGCCGCGTCTTCCGCGCCTGCTCCACGTCGGATGTCGAAGTGGCTGCCCCAGCGTGGCTCGGCGATCTGCACCGGGTGGTGCATGAGGTCGCCGGTGATCACCGCGTCGTCATCTCCCGAGCGCAGCCGCACGCTGCTCACATGTCCCGGCGTGTGGCCCGGCGTGGGCTCGAGCCACAGCTCGTCGGAGACGCGATGGTCCATCTCCACCAAAGTGGCGAGGCCCGGCGTCCAGCACCGGCTGCACGCTGTCCCGCCATGATGCGCCGGGTGCTGTCGTCGCGCTCGCTGGACCAGTGCTCCCACTCCTGGCGCGCGAAAGAGGTGGCGGGCGCGAGGGAAGGTCGGCACCTAGCGGCCATTGTCGAGCCGCGTGTTCCAGCCCGTGGTCCACGTGCAGATGCGTGCAGATCACGAGGTCCACCGATTCGGCGGCACGCCGGCGGCGCGGAGGTCTTCGAGGAAGTCCGTGCGCATCATGCGGAAGGGCGCCTGCCCGCCGCGGTCCTTGTCATTGCCCACGCAGGTGTCCACCAAAGCGGTGAATCCTGGCGTGCGGATCACGAAGGCGTGGATGCTCTGGAGGAAGCGTCCCTTGTCGTCGAGGGAAGTGCGGGGCGAGCCAGTCGCGGTGGCGCTCGAGCGCCTCCGGCGTGGCGTCGGGGAGCAGCCAGGTGGGACGGGTGGGGCCCGCGCGCTCGATCACGGCGGAGACGCCGAGCCGGCCGAGGGTGAGGCCGTTCATGCCGCTCCGCCCACCTCGGCGCGCAGGCGGCCGTGAAGCAAACCCGAGTCCCTCGATCCGTGGCGTCCACCGAGCGCGCGCCGGCCTGGAACATCGCGGTAGCATTCAGCGACACTCCACTGAAAGCCCATGGCCTGGAGCGCGGCGGCGCGCCACCACCGGTCGGGCTCGGCGTAGAAGCGCTTGCTCTCGGCGTCCGCTGGCGGCGGCTACGCCATGCTCTGCAGCCTGATGCTCGCGGGATCGCGGCCGGCGGTCGCGGCGTGGCGCGGATCGACTCCAGCGCGCGCTTGGCCTCCTCCGCGTCGGCGGCACGGCTGGCGAGCCAGCCGTCCCCGAGGCGGCCCACGCCGACGGAAGGCGGCCTCCGAGTAGCCGCCGATCCAGATCGAGGAGGCGCGCCCCCTGCGGAGGCTTCGGGCTCCATGGCCATGGCATGGGCGCGGTAGTGCTTGCCGGCGTGCTCGACCTGCGCCGTCGCCCCAGTACGCGCGAAGCAGCGCGATAGCCTCGTCCATGCGGGCGCCGCGCGTGTGGAAGTCCGCCCCCCATGGCCTCGTACCCTGATTCCCGCCAGCCCACGCCGATGCCCAGCCGCACGCGGCCGCCCGACAAGCGTGTCGAGCGTGCTCACCTGCTTGGCCACCAGGGTGGGCCCGCGCTGCGGGAGCACCAATATCTCAGTGCCCAGCGTGACCCGTGATGTCACTCGCGGAGATATGGGCCATCGGATCAGTGCTTCGAGAATGGGCATGGCCGGGTTATAGGGCCCGGGGGCCGGCCGTCCACGGGAAAGCCCATGACCACGTGATCGAAGAGGTCGATATGGTCGTAGCCGATCTCTTCGATGGCCCGAGCGAGGCGGAGGACGCCCGTGGGGCCTTCCCGGTACGCGACGCTGGGAAACTCGACGGAGAGCTTCATGGCTCGGGTCAGGCCGGAGTCTAGGGGCGCGCCCCGATTCTGCCGCAAGGCGATCTGCTTGAGTGCCCGCGCCGCGCGCGTTAAGGTGTGACCCTCATGCTCGTGGGAGCCTTTGCCTGCAGCCCATACCCTGCAGCCTCCTGGTCCGGCCTGAGACCGAGGACCGCGACCTCGTCCTCCGCGTCCATGCCGCGTTCGCGCGGGTGAAGCGGCGGCTGGAGATGCTCCGGCCCGACGTGCTCGCGATGGTGGCGGGGGACCATATCGAGGCCTTCTTCCTCGATGCGGTGCCGGCGCTGGCGGTCTATGCGGGCACCGAGTGCGCGGGCACCTTCGGCCCCTACCAGTACCGGATGAAGATCCACGAGCGCTCGCGCGCGCCGTGGGTCGAGCAGGGGTGGAGCGCGGGTTCGACCTCACCTATACGCAGCAGGCTCCGCTGGACTACGCCTTCTACGTGCCGCTCCACTTCACCATGCCGGAGCCCGCGCTGCCCATCGATGCCGCTCCACGTGAACGTCTACCTGCCGCCCCAGCCCACCCCCCGCCGCTGCCACGAGTGGGGGGCCGCCCATGACATCTTCCGTGCGCGGCCGGAGCGGGTGGTGCCGATGGCCTCGGGCGGCATGTCCCACTTCCCCGGCACCGACCGTTACGCCTCCCGATTTCGACTACGACCGCGAGCTCCTGGACACGCTGCGGGCCGGGCGCGGGCGGAGCTGGCGCATCTCGGCGGAGGAGCTGGACAAGCGGGGCAATATCGAGCTGCGGACGTGGATCACGCTCCTGGGCGCGGTGGGCGACGTGCGCGCGGAGGGTCACTGCTACGAGCCCTCCTGGCACCACGGCAACGCGGTGGTGGAATGGCCGCTCTGATGCGGGCGCTCTGATGGAAGAAGGCGCGCACTATCGGTTC
>ERZ1370068.6147-contig-515_pt1 | contig 20291 bp, 23 predicted proteins | sample MGYA00561227_ERZ1370068 | MGnify/ENA primary metagenome ERZ1370068 (study PRJEB38410, sample SAMEA6850437) | metagenome | study: Metagenomic assessment of the ecological functions of the soil: analysis of the soil microbiota associated with the... | reverse complement strand
CACATGTATTGCTCATTCATTTTATACGTCCTCTAATTTAATACTAATCGTACTGTTTCTGATATCTTGATATTAACATATTTAATATCAAGACATATATAGATATCATAATATTTTATTATTAGATATCTCATCTTTATTCATAACCCAGGCAGGCAAAGAGGTGATTTGAAACTTCTCGTCATATCCTGGCCATTTGCCCTTGCTCTAGGCATTCCGCATATGTAGCTGCCCCATCCAGATATTCTTTTCTTCCTGTTTTATGGATGCCTCATCTAAAGTAAAGCAGATAGTCAAATCAGGGTGCTTTCTCTCATTACAAAGAAGGCGTTTAGCGATCCTTGTTATCGAAGCCTTAAGACCATCAATTTGCATGGCCACGCTGTGATAACCGTACTGATAACAGACCTCTGAAAGCCTTGATGGATTCCGGTAGTTTTTACGTCAATGACCATAGAATCATTAAAAAAGTCAGACGAGATCTAAGCCTTGCATTGAAGACCGGCTCATCCCAATAAACTGAATGCTCAACTTCTTGGGTTTGGCATTTCTTTAATTTGCTTCCATACGTTGGTGAGACTTAGCAGATTCTGCCATATAAACTATGGTGTTCCAGCCGATCTAATAACGTCTCTCGCTTGCTTTTCCTCGGCTTCCGCCATCATTTCCTTTTCCGGCTTTTGCCCTCAAGTCCACTTCTTCATGACATAAAACTTGTCATTAATCTTCTCTGGCTCAAGAACAAGAACATGCAGGGCGCTCCCCTTATTTTTAATTCAACACGACTATCTCTCTTTGGCTTCTTGGTGATATCGTAATAATATCTTTTAGGGCAATCTAAAATTAGGCTTTTATGCCTGTAGAGCTTATACCTTCTTCTGCGTGGTATTCATTGATATCAATGTCTGTGCAAATGCCTGACTTCTCATTAGTGCTGCCTCCTTAATTTTTTGCTTCAATTTTTCAACCATATTTGTCAATATTTCAAAATCCTCAAACTTTATAGAGAATCCGTTCCCTGACGCGGTCAGTCTTCACTAACTTCAGGTAAATGAATTTTTCTTTCACTTGTATATTCAACCAATACTCGCACCTTCCTTTTTATATAACCGTCAGCTTTATAATCACTCGTAGGCTCGTGGTCGATCCTCCTGAAGGAAACACGGAATGAGCCGGGGCGCCGGAAGCGCAAAGCTGCAGCGTGACGGCGGTCTGGTGACGGTCGAGGAGCCGGCTGATGAAATCGTGAGCGTCGTCCGAGCTGGAGAGGCGCGAAAGACCAGGGTGACCGGGAGGGAACGCACTCGACCTCGGCGCGGCCTCCGAAGAAACCAGGACGAGGGCGCGAGTTCGCCTCTTGATGAGCGCTCAAAAGCCCGGGCGGCGAGCCGGTCCAGGTTCTGGAAAGCGAGGGACGGGACAGGCGGTCTTGGCGGGGATCGCCCTGTGACGTCCACGATGTCCCGCGCCCGGCGGATGCGCTCTCGGTGATCTCCGGAGAGGCGAGTGCCCAGCCGCACCGCAGCGACGCGAGGCCGTAGGCCTTGGTCAGGCTGTTGGTCGAGAGGAACACGGGGGACCGCGTCGCCGCGGAACGGGATGCCGTGCCGTCCGAGCACGGTGTCCTGTCGGACTGCCTCGTCCACGAGCACCGGCAGCCCGGCGTTGGCCGGCGAGAGCGCGCCAGCGCCGCGAGGGAGGCCTCGCGGACGCCAGGGCGCCGGACGGGTTGTGCGGGTTGTCGGAGATGACAGATGAGCCGCGTCATCCGGGCCGGATCGCCGCGAGCGATCCGGTCCGGGGTCGAGCGCGTAGCCCGTCCTCGAAACGCCGTTCGAAGAACCGCGCGGGCGCCCCGAGCATCTTCGCCGACGGCGATCGGCGGATCGTAGGCGAGGCCGCTCCATCAGGACTCATCGCCGGTAGTCGACCAGGGCGCGCGCCAGCGCGAGAGGAAGTTCGCGCCCGAGGCACCCGCCAGAGCCGTCGCGACGCGCTCGCGCGTCGACGCCCGGTACCGCTGCGCGAGATCGCCTCGACGAGCGGAGGGCAGCCGTCGGGCCGCCCGCGATGTCCAGGGCCGCGCGCGCGCCCGGCAGGTCCTCCAGCGTGCAACACGCCAGGAGATTGCTCCCCGCGAGATCGACCCGGGCTTGCCCGGCTCTTGGCCCACTCCATGTACGGCGCCGCGGGCGTGCGCCATCTCGAGCCTCGGCTCCGCGGACGTCTTCTCTCTCTCGCGTAGAAGAAGTACACCGGAACGCCGGTCGCGAAGGCCGGTCCCGATCGCTGAGCGCTCTCGGGTTCGAGAGGATGGCGCTCGCGACCGCGACGGCGGCGGCCGACGAAGAGCGCCGGGACGCAGAGGATAGCCAGGCGTGCGGAACGCTCCGGCGCTCCGCGGCTGCCCGATCGGGACCCGGCGCCGGAAGACGAAGATGCGCCGCCGCCGTGTCAGGCCGAAGAAGATCAATCGCCGAGACGACGAAGGTCCACGAGATCGGCGAACGGTGCCCGTCAGCACGAGGCACGATGCCCCAGGCACGCCTGACGAGGATCGCGAGGCCGGGGTCTGAAACCGGGGATGGAGGCGCGCGAGGCTCTCGAAGAAAAGAGACCGTCCTTCGCCATGGCGTAGCAGATCCGCGTCGGGGCGAGGAGGGTCAGGTCGAGGAAGCCGAAGGCGGACGCGCATATCGCGCGCGGCGATCAGGCGGTCGGCGCCGGTGCCGAAGATCACGCGGACGGCGTCCGCCGCTGGCGTCGCCGTCGCGGCCAGGCCCTCCGCGCTCAGGGCCGAGGGTAGACGACGCGACGTTGGCCAGAGCACGTAGATCACGATCACGATCGCCGGTCCCGGCCATGAGGCCTTCGGCAGGCGTGCGGCGGGAGTCCCGCATCTCCTCGGAGACGATGTTCGCGCTCTGCCAGCCTCCGTACGTGAAGAGGATCGGAATGAGGGCGCGCTCCGAAGGCGAAGAGCCCGGACGCCTCCCGGGAGGGCCGCGAAGGCGGCAGCGGCTGCGCCGGTGGCCGAGCCAGAGGCCGCCCCCGATCAGGACCGCGAGAGCGGCGAGTCTTGGCGAGCACGAGGCAGGTTCAGGAGAGCGCTTCCGGGCGACTCCGACGTAGTGGACCGCCGGCCACGACGACGATCGAGCCCACGGCGAGGGGAACGGCCGCGGAAGACCGCCGCCTGTCAGCCGGACGCGCATACTGCGCGAAGCGTGATGGCGACCGCCGCAGGCCGCCCTGATCATCAGCAGCGAGGCCCAGCCGAAAGAAAGCGCGACGCCTCGGATGGTAGGCCTCCTTGGTACGTATTCGCTCACCGGTGCGCGGAAACGAGGCGTCGCGAGCTCCGCGAACGCGAACGCACCAGCAACGGCGCGATCGCGCGCCAGGCCCGGCGAGGACGAGCCCGGCGAGGAGAGGCCGCTGCGCGCGACGACGTGGGGGTTGATGTGAAGATCCCGCCCCGATGATCCCGCCGACGACCAGCATCGTCGCGTCGAACGGTGGCCGGCGGGAGCTCGCCGAGGATACCGGAGCCGGAAAACGGGAACACGTGGCAAGGGCTGCGTTGCAATCGCGTTCCAGGTTTTACGTCTTGCGTTTCACGGTGCGACCTCACCTTCGACCTCGGCATTGCCTTCTCTTCGAGACAGATCGCCGCTCAGGCGAGAGAATGACTTAGAATCGGTCGGTGCCCGGCGACTTCGTCCACCTCCATCTCCACAGCCAGTACTCCCTCCTCGACGGCGCCAACCGGCTGCCGGAGCTCTGCCAGCGCGATCGCGGAGCTCGGCATGCCGGCCGTCGCCGTCACCGACCACGGCAACATGTTCGGGGCGTTTCACTTCTTCCACGAGGCGCTCCAGAACGGCGTGCGGCCGATCATCGGGGTCGAGGCCTACATCGCGCCCGGCGACCGCCGCGACCGGGAAGCGCAGGCGGCGAGCGAGTCGGGAGACGGCTACGCCTACCACCTGACGATCCTCGCGGCGACGCAGAAGGGCTACCGGAACCTCGTGCGGCTCGTCTCCGAGGCCTACCTGACCGGGCTTCTACCACCGCCCGCGGATGGACAAGGCGCTCCTGCGCGGAGCACTGCGGAGGGCCTGATCGGCCTCTCCGGGCTGCCTCAAGGGGAGGTCGCCGGGCGCGCTCGCGCGGGGCAACTACGCGGCGCGCGCAAGAAGGCGTTCCTCGAGTACGAGGAGATCTTCGGCAAGGGCAACTTCTTCGTCGAGATCATGGACCACGGCCTGCCGCAGCAGACGGCGATCGTCCCGGACCTGCTGCGGCTCTCGACGGAGACCGGGCGCCCCCGCCGTGGCGACCAACGACAGCCACTACCTGAGCCGCGACGACGCCTTCGCGCACGAGGTCCTGCTCTGCATCGGCATGGGCAAGACGCTCGAGGACGAGCGGCGGATGCGCTTCTACAACGACGAGTTCTACGTCAAGAACCCCGACGAGATGAAGGCGCGCTTCGCGCCGTGGAGCGCGAGAGCTCGTCTCCAACTCCGTCGCGATCGCCGAGCGCTGCGCCGGTCGCCTTCGACACGGACGGGCTGCACCTGCCGACCTTCTCGGCGCCCGCCGGGCCGACCGCCGGCGGAACATTTCCGAGGATCTCGCGCGGGAGGGACTGGAGCGCCGCGCTCGGAGCCATGGCGCCGGCCGATCCGCGCGATTCGCGTGCGAGAAGTACCGCGAGCGGCTCGACTACGAGATCGGCGTCATCGAGAAGATGGGCTTCCCGTCCTACTTCCTGATCGTCTCGGACTTCATCCGGTACGCGCGGGAGCAGGGCATCTCCGTCGGCCCGGGCCGCGGCAGCGCGGCCGGCTCGATCGTCGCCTGGGCGCTCGCGGATCACGGAGATCGATCCCGCTGAGTACGACCTGCTCTTCGAGCGGTTCCTGAACCCCGAGCGCATCTCGATGCCCGACATCGACATCGACTTCTGCCAGGCGCGGCCGCGGCGAGGTCATCGAGTACGTCACGAAGAAGTACGGCCGCGAGAACGTGGCGCAGATCGTGACGTTCTCGCAGTTGAAGCCCAAGCTCGCCGTGCGGGACGTCGCCGCGCGTCCTCGTCTCTGCCGATCGCCCTGGGCGACCGGATCGCCAAGCTCGTGCCGGACGGCCCCGGACGTCAACTTCGAGCGCGCGTTGCGCGAGTCGCCCGGCCTGAAGCGAGCTCGTCGACTCGGACGAGTCGGTCCGCGAGATCGTGCAGATCGCCGAGCGGCTCGAGGGCCTGTCGCGCCACGCCGGGCATGCACGCGGCGGGCGTCGTCATCGCGCCGCGGCCGATCATCGAGTACCTGCCGCTCTACCGGACGAACAAGGACGAAATCACGACCCAGTTCGACATGAACGCGGTCGAGAAGATGGGCCTGCTCGAAGATCGATTTCCTGGGCCTCATCACGCTCGACATCCTCGACGCGGCCGATCGCCGCGATCCGCGAGCGCACGGGCGTCGCGTCGGACCTGGACCACCTCGCCGCTCGACGACGAGAAGACGTTCGAGCTCTTCCGCTCGGGCAAGACGGCCTGCGTCTTCCAGTTCGACTCGTCGGGGATGCGGGACCTCCTGCGCCGGGCCAAGCCGCGCGTCTTCGCGGACCTCGCCGCGTTGAACGCCCTCTACCGGCCGGGCGCGCTCGACGCCGGGACCGTCGAGGACTACGTCCGCCGCCGCGAGCGGCACGAGCCAGGTGACGCTACCCGCTGCCGGAGATCGAGCGACGATCCTCGAGGAGACGCTCGGCATCCTCGTCTACCAGGAGCAGGTCATGCGGATCGCCTCAGCGCGTCGCCGGCTATTCGCTGGCGGAGGCGGACCAGCTGCGCAAGGCGATCGGCAAGAAGAAGCGCGAGATCATGGTCGGCGAGGCGGAGAAGTTCATCGCGCAGGGCCGTCGAGCACGGCACGCCGAAGAAGAAGGCGCAGGAGCTCTGGGCCCTGATCGAGCCCTTCGCCCGCTACGGCTTCAACAAGTCCCACGCCGTGGCCTACGCGCTCGTCGCCTACAAGACCGGCGTACCTGAAGGCGCACTACCCGGTCGATTTCCTCGCCGCGACTCTTTCGGCCGAGATCGGCTCGACCGACGGCATCGTGAAGGTCATCGGCGACTGCGTAGGAGATCGGGCATCCCGGTGCTGCCGCCCGACATCAACGAGTCCGGAGCAGAACTTCGCGGCCGTCGGCGACGGCGATCCGCTTCGGCCTGCGCCGCCATCAAGGGCGTCGGCGAGGCGGCCGCGGAGGCGATCCTCGCCGAGCGCGCGGAAGCGGCCGTTCGTCTCCTTCACCGACTTCGCCCTCCGCCTGGACTCGCACCTCGTCAACAAGCGCGCACGCTCGACGCGCTCGATCGGCGCGGGCGCCTTCGACTCGCTCGGGAAGAACCGCGCGACCCTCGCCGCCGCGTCCGAGCGGGTCGTGGCCCGGCGCGGCGCGCACGCGCGAGGAAGCGGCGAGCCGGGCAGTCGAACCTCTTCGGAGGCGGGAGGCGCCGGCCGGGGACGCGGAGCCGCCGCGGCGACGACTTCCCGGAGCTAGCCGGACTGGTCGCTCGATGAGAGGCTTGAAGGGCGAGAAGGAACGTCCTCGGGCTTCTACGTCACGGGCCACCCCCTGACGCGCATTCGCGGAGGCCGATCGAGCGTTTCGCGGACGCGCGGGTCGCGGAGCTCGCTGGTCGCGCCGGACCAGACGGTCCGCGTCGGCGGCGTGCTCGTGAACCTGAAGAAGCAGAAGATCAAGAAGGGCATGAACGAGGGCAAGACGATGCTCAAGGCCGATCCTCGAGGACACGACGGGCAGCGTGCCGGTCGCCATCTTCGCGAGCCTCTACGAGAGGTCGAGAGCCTGGGTCCGCGACGGACCTCCCGGTTCTCGTCACGGGAACGGTCCGGGAGTCCGGCGGCGCGCCTGCGAGCTGACCGTGCAGGAGATCACGCCGCTCGAGGGGATCTCGCGAGCGGCTGGCGCGCGATCGCTCGCAGATCCGCGTCAACCTCGCGTTCGCCGGACGAGACCGTGCTGCGCGCGTCTGAAGGACAGCCTCAAGTCCCACCCCGGCACGACGCCCGTCTCGATCCGGCTCGATCCGCCCGGGCGAGTTCGAGGCGACGCTCAAGGCGGCGGACTCCGATGCGGATCGCTCCTTCCCCGCGGCTGACGAGCGAGATTCGGGCGCTCGCGGGAGAGGACTCCGTCCAGTACGTGTTTGAGTGATCGGAGACGGCGAAAGCCAGAGGCGAATGTCGGTAGGGTCCCCGCGCGCCGGAAGCTTCCGGAGCGGCCGGATCTGCGTCGCCTCCCTCCAGCGCATGCGTCGGATGATAGCGCGTGGCGCGGCGAGTCGCGAGGGATATGAAGCTCCGCTGTACCTCGTCGGGGGCCCGGTGCGGGATCTGCTCCTCGGACCGCCCGCTGGTGGACCTGGATCATCGGTCGTGGAAGGGGACGGCGCCGGCGTTCGCGCGGCGCCTCGCGCGGCGCCTCAGCGTCGCCGGCGCGCGTTCACGAGCGGTTCGGCACGGCGACGCTTCGAGATTCCCGGCGCCGGTCCGCTCGACGTCGCGCTGCTCGCGCCGGGAAACCTACGCGGGTCCGGGCGCGCTTCCCCGCGTCGCAGCCCGCGCCGGTCGCTGAGGACCTCGGACGGCGGGATTTCACGATCAACGCGATGGCGCTCGAGCTCGCGCCCGGCCGGCGGCCTGCTCGACCCCTTCGGAGGAAGCGCGGGATCTCGCGCGCGGCGCGTCGTCCGGATGCTCCACCCCGGGTCGCCCGTCGACGATCCGACGCGGGCCTTCCGCGCCGCCCGCTATGCCAACCGCCTCGGCTTCCGCGATGGATTCGCAGACGCGCGCGATGGATCGCGCGGGCGTCCCGGGCGGGCGCGTTCGATGCCGTGTCGGGAGACCGGCTGCGGCGCGAGCTGCGGCTCATCTTTTCCGAGGAGAACCGCGCCGGGGCCGTTGCCCTCCTTCGAGACCTCGGTTTGGACCGCGTGATCGACCCGGCGCTGCCGCGAGAGGCCTCGGTACTTCCGCGTTTGCGCCGCGCGGAGGCGATCGCCGCCCGGCATCCGGGGAGACGGGCTGGCTCCTCTTCCTCCTCGTCTGGACCTCGGGACTCAACGAATCCGCGCCGCGAGCGGCTCTCCCGCCGCCTCTCGTTGACGGGCGAGGACGCGCGGGGGCTCCGCGCGTGGCCGGGATCTTCGAAGCGCTTCGAGCGGCCGGGTCCCGCCAGTCTCCTGCGAGCATTCTCGCTCGCGAGCTCTCGGGCGACGCGCTCGCCGCGGGCGCCGCGACCGTCGCCGGGGCGTCCGGACGGCGTCTCGAGGCGGCTCCTTGCCGCGCGGCAGACCCGGCTGACGATCGGCGGTAAAGACCTCGCTCGCCGCGGGCCTGCCCGCCCGGTCGAAGATCGGGGAGGCGCTGAGGACCACGCTGGCGGCGCGGCGCAGACGGGAAGATCCCGCCCGGGCAGGAGCTCGCTTTCGCGCTGTCCACGGCGCGCGGGGAGCTCCGTGACTCCCGGCCGGTGCTCGCGCTGCTGCCGCTCGCTGCTCGCCCCATCCGCCGGGCCGAAGACGGCAGCGCCCACTTTCTGCGCGGAATGGGTCCGGCAGTCCCGGCAGGGGTACGAGCGCTTCACGGTCTTCACCGACCGCACGCTCGTCTGGAAGACGATGCGCGACGGCGTCGACGAGATCCGCCGCCGAGTGCTCGATCCTCCGGAGCTCGCCTTCTACTGCGAATACTTCACGCCCGGAGGTCTGGGAGCTTCCGGAGGACCTGCGCTCGGGCCTGACGGGCGAGCTCGCGAAGCAATCGACGTTGACCCTCGTCCGGTCCGATGGCTCGCGCAAACAGCTCCGGTTCGACGAGCTCTCCGCGCTCCCGGCCGGGGCAGCCTCTCTGCAGTCTTCGCTCGAGGGCCTGCGGCTCACGTTCCTCTCTCCGCTCGCCCCCGCCTCGCGGTTCACGCCCGGCGACGCTTCCTCCGGGAACGCTGTTGCGCCGGTTCGACGGCGCCATCTTCCGGGTCCGCCAGGTCATCGCGGACAAGGGCTTCGTCGAGCTCGAAGGCGTGCGGGAGCCCTACAGCGAATACAAGAAGATCGACGAGCTCCGCTTCCAGTTCGCCGCGCCCGAGTGAGGACCGGGCTTCATGAGACGCCGAGACGCGCCGGCGGTCGCGATCTTCGCCGGGTTCATGGAAACGCCGGCTGCTCGAGGTCCCCGAGGGATCGCCCGTCCCACGTCGGGCGCGCGCCCGCGAGGCGCTCTTCTCGATCGTGCAGAAGAGGATTCCGGGCGCGCGCGTGCTCGACCTCTATGCCGGCAGCGGCGCCGTCGGGATCGAGGCCGTCTCCCGCGGCGCCGCGCCGCGCGGTGCTCGTCGAGAAGGACGCGCGCGTTCTCAGGAAGAACCTCGCGAAGCTTCCATCCCGCGGACGGGAGATCAGCCGTCCTCGAGGACGACACCGGACGCGCTCTGCTTCTCTCGCCGCCCGAGGCGTGCGGATTCGACCTCGTCGTCGCCGATCCCCCTACGGGACGAAGCGCACGCGGGACCGCTCGCCGGCGGCCGCGAGATGTCCTGACTCCGGAAGGAATTCTCGTGCTGCAACGCGACCGGTTCGAGGCGCTCCCGGATCTGCCGGGCTTCTTCTCCTCGAGCGGCGCGCGTACGGCCGCAACGTCTTCTTCTTCTACGCCCGCGACGCCGCCGCGCCGGTTTCTGGCCGGTCGGAGGCCCGACCCGCTTTGACCGGCCGCGCCCAAGATGCTAGGCTGCGCGCCTTGAATCGCCCGCCTAAGAGCCTGACCGCCCCCGCCCCAAAGAGGAGTGGCTTGATGCTTCAGAACGGTCGTCACTTTTTCACGTCCGAGTCCGTGACCGAAGGGCATCCGGACAAGATCGCGGACCAGATCTCCGACGCGATCCTGGATGCCGTCCTGCGGGACGACCCGACCGGGCCGCGTGGCCTGCGAGACCCTCGTCACGACGGGCCTCGCCTTCATCGCCGGGGAGATCTCGACGAAGACCTACGTGGACCTTCCCTCGATCGTCCGCCACACGATCAAGGAGATCGGTTACACCCGGGCCAAGTTCGGCTTCGACTACGAGACGTGCGCGGTCATCTCCTCGATCGACCCGCAGTCCTCCGACATCGCCCAGGGCGTGGACACCGGCGGAGCCGGCGACCAGGGCCTGATGTTCGGCTTCGCCGTGCGGGAGACCGAGGAGCTGATGCCCCTGCCGCTGACGCTCGCGCACCAGCTCGTCATGCGGCCTCTCGGAGGCGCGGCGGCAAGGGCGCAGATCGAGTTCCTCGCGGCCCGACGGGAAGTCCCAGGTCACCGTCGAGTACGAGGGCCGCGCGCCGATCGCGGTCGAGACCGTCGTCGTCTCCGACGCAGCACGCCGAGGCGATCAAGCACGCGGACCTCAAGGAAGCCGATCATCGAGGAGATCATCAAGCCGGTCATCCCCGCGGATCTCCTGACGAACGAGCACCAAGTTCCACGTCAACCCGACCGGGCCGATTCGTGATCGGCGGTCCGCAGGGGACAGCGGCCTCACGGGCCGCAAGATCATCGTGGACACCTACGGCGGCAGCGCGCCGCACGGCGGCGGGCGCCTTCTCCGGCAAGGATCCCACGAAGGTGGACCGCTCCGCGGCCTACATGGCCCGCTACGTCGCCAAGAACATCGTCGCCGCCGGCCTCGCCGAACGGGCGCTGATCCAGCTCGCCTACGCGATCGGCGTCGCGGACCCGGTCTCCGTGCACGTCGAGACCTTACGGCACCGGCAAGCTGCCCGAAGAGCGGCTCGTGGCCCTCATCCGCGAGCACTTCCCGCTGACGCCCAAGGGCATCATCGAGACGCTGAACCTGCGCCGGCCGATCTACAAGGCGACCGCCGCCTTCGGCCACTTCGGGCGACGCCTGCCGGAGTTCACCTGGGAGCAGACGGACGTGGCCGAGCCGACTCGCCGCGCGCGGCGGGCGTCGAGCGCGGCCCTCGCGGCGGGACGTTAGGAAGCATGACAGGCGATCGCCAGACGGCCCAGCGCTTCGACGTCAAGGACCTGTGCTCTGGCCGGCGCGGGCCGCCTCCGGATCGAGTGGGCCGAGACGAGCATGCCGGTGCTCCGCCAGATCCGGGAGCGCTTCGCCAAGCGAGAAGCCGCTCGCGCGGCGTGCGGCTCTCGGCCTGCCTGCACGTCACGAGCGAGACGGCGAATCTCGCCCGCACGCTCGCGGCGGGCGGCGCGGACCTGCGTCCTCTGCGCCTCGAACCCGCTCTCGACCCAGGACGACGTGGCCGCGTCCTCGTCGCCGACGACGGCGATCGCCGTCTACGCGATCAAGGGCGAGGACCACGCGCACCTACTACGACCACATCCGCGCGGCTCTCGCCCACCGCCCCAACATGACGATGGACGACGGGGCCGACCTCGTGTCGTCGCTCCTCTTCCTGGCCCTCGGCAAGGACGCGGACGTCGACCCGGTGATCCGGCGCTGGGCCGCGCGGGCTCTCGCCCGCCGAGCGCAAGGACCTCCTCCGGAGGCGTCGTCGGCGGCACCGAGGAGACGACGACCGGGCGTCATCCGCCTGCGCGCGCATGGAGAGCGCCGGCGTGCTCAAGTTCCCGGTCGTCGCGGTCAACGAGGCGAAGACGAAGCACCTCTTCGACAACCGCTACGGCACGGGGCAGTCCACGATGGACGGCATCGTCCGCGCGACGAACCTGCTCGTCGCGGGCTTGAACGTCGTCGTCGCCGGCTACGGCTGGTGCGGCCGCGGCGTCGCCATGCGCGCGCGGGGCCTCGGCGCCCACGTCATCGTCACCGAGATCGACCCGACGAAGGCGATCGAGGCCGCGCTGGACGGCTACCGGGTCATGCCGATGGAAGACGCGGCGCGGTCGGCGACATCTTCGTCACCGTGACCGGCAACAAGGGCGTGCTCCGCGGCGAGCACTTCCGGGCGATGAAGGACGGCGCCGTCGTCTGCAACTCCGGGCACTTCAACGTCGAGATCGACATCCCGGCGCTCGAGGCGCTGTCCCGCCGCCGGCGCCACGACGCGCGAGTTCGTCGAAGAGTTCACGCTCGCGCGACGGCCGGCGCATCCACCTCCTGGCCGACGGGCGCCTCGATCAACCTCGTCGGCCGCCGAGGGCCATCCCGGCGTCGGTCATGGACATGTCGCTTCGCCAACCAGGCGCTGGCGGCCGAGTTCATGGTCAAGAACCACGCGAGCCTCGCTCGGAGAAGCGTCTACCCGGTGCCCGATGAGATCGACCGTGAGATCGCCCGACTGAAGCTCGCCGTCGATGGACATGCGCGATCGACGTCCCGACCCCCGGAGCAGGCGCGCTACATGACGTCCTGGGAAGAAGGGACGTAGGCCCCGAGGCGCCCCTTCTTCCACACTTTTCCTCCGGCATGAAAGGCCTCGCGATGCGGGCGGCGCTGACGGGGCTCCTCCGGCGCTTCCCCTTTGCGGCCTCGCCGAGGAAGCGCCGCGGATCGGCCGCATCACGCATCCATTCCTCGAACGTCTTTTCGCCCGAGGGAGGCGTCCCGCGGCTGGGGTCTACCGCGCGGCCGACGCGCTCCACATCGAGACGCGAGAGTCCGTCATCCGCAAGTACCTTCTCTTCCAGGAGGGGGACCCCTACGACCCGAGGCGGCTCGAGGAGACGGAGCGAAACCTGCGCGGCCTTCCGTTTCTCAAAGCGGCGTCGGTCGTGCCGGGGCCGCCGCACGAGGGCCTCGTGGACGTCGACGTCACGACGCAGGACGCCTGGACGACCCAGTTCGGGATCTCGTTCGGGAACAATGGGGCGTCACGACTTACTCCTTCTCCTTCGAAGAGAAGGACTCTCCTCGGGACCGGGCGGTCCGCCAGGGTTTCCTACGGCAAGGACGCGGAGGAGAGGATCAACCGCCTGATCGAATTCAGGACCCTTACCTCCTGGGCCCGTACTGGAACAGCGATTTCCTGTACTCGGCGAACTCCGACGGCACGGAAGAAGCGGTCCGGATCGGGCGCCCTTCTACTCCTTCCTGAGCCCCTGGGCCACGGACTTCCTGCTGACGCATCTTTCCCAGCACGAGCGGATCTGGGAGAACGGCGAGGAAGCGTCGATCTTCCAGCAGACCCACCGCGAGTTCCACATCACCTACGGGCGCGCGTTGACCGCGAGCGACGTGCGCGCCTGGCGGTTGTCGGTCGGGTTCGAGCTGCTCGAGGACGAGTTCAACCACCTGCCGGACAGACCGGAGGACCTGCTTCCGGACGACCGCAGCTTCCGCTATCTGACGGTCCGCTACACGAGGACATTTCCAACAACTTCATCAAGCTGAACTACGTCAACCGCGACTCGCGTTTCGAAGACTTCAATCTCGGGTCGAGGCTTCTCCGCGATGTTCGCGGTTTCTCCGCGGCCTTCGGCCTCGACCGGACGACGGAATTCCTCCGGGTCGACGGATCGCGAGGCTGGAGGATCTCGCCCTTGAGCTTTCTCACGGCGCAATTGGGGTTCGAGACACGCCTGGACGCGGGCGTGCACAACGCGATTCTTTCCGCCAACCTGAACTTCGTCCGGAAGTTCCGACACGCCGCTCCTGCAGACGCTCGTCTCGAACCTCCGGTACGACCAGGGTTGGAACCTCGATCGCGACGTGCAGTTCTTTGCGCGGACGGCGGCAACGGCTTGCGCGGCTACCGCTTGCACTCCTTCGAAGGCAACAAGCGAATCATCTGGAACCTGGAGCATCGGCTCTTCACGGGGCGGGAGGTCCTTCAACTCCGCGTCGCTCGGCGGGGCCGTCTTCTTCGACACCGGAACCGCCACGCCGGAGGGTCAGCCGCTGAAGATCTCGGAATTCAAGACCGACATCGGCGCCGGCCTGCGGATCGCGATTTCCCGCGCCTCGACGAACAGCGTCATCCGCGTCGACGCCGCGTACGCGTTGAACCCCGACCTTCGGCCGGCGCGGCTGGCTCTTCTCCTTCTCGAGCGGACAGTCCTTCTAACGTCGCTCAGCGGCAGCCCGGGATCTGCCCCTTCGGGGCACCGGCCTGCGGCTCGGCCGGATGCGGCCTCGACCGCAGACCTGATCCCGGGCAACCGCTTCGCCTCGCGCGCGCCTCCTCCTTCGGTTACTTCAGGAGACTACGCGCGCCGCGAGCGTAATCACCGACGCCTCTGAAAAACTCTGGTGCCCGCTATCGAACGCTGAGGACAGAACTTGTTGGCCAACCATCGTCCAATAGCTCGCGGCGTGAGTAGTCTCCCGACCGGAGGGAGGGAGGAGGCTCACGCCGCGGGAGCGGAGCGCGAGGACGGGACCAGGCGAGCGGTCGAGGCCGCATCCGGCCGAGCCGATCGCCGGTGCGCCGAAGGCGCAGGTCCTGCCCGCAGCGCGCGAGCGACGGTTACATTCGGATGCGGGCGGCGAGGCCGTGGCGGATCGGGATGATCTCGAACTCGGCCTTGGACAGGACGCCAGCGCCTTTTCGTCTCCGTGGCGTTTGACGAGAAAGCGGCCGATGGCCGTGCCGAGGAGAGCGCCCGCGACGACATCGCCGGAAGTGGTCCGGGTGTTGATACGGTCCATGGCGACGAGCGCGGGCCGCCGCGTACGCGATGACCGGGATGGGCCATCCTGCGGATCGCGTCGCGATGACAGAAGCGACGGCGAAGGCTTCGGTGGTGTGCCCCCGAAGGGAAGGAGTCGTGGCTCGAGAACGGGACGAAGACGGTCCGCCCGTTGGAATCTCTCTATACGCCCCGCCCGAACGTGCGCTTGAGGACCTGGTCGACGGCAAGGGCCAGGAGACCCGGCTTCGATCGCTTCGCGCCTCGGTATCCCTCAGGTTCTCGTGATGGAACACGAGACTCGGCGCCGAGAACCCTCCGGAGATCGCGAAGCATACCCCGATCCCAGCGGCGCCGTCGAGCTCGAAACATGGTTGGTGAAAGAAGAGCGCTGCCTCTGCGCCGCCTTGTCGATGTCCTCGCTCGGCGAGCATCAGACCGCCGACGATGACGAGCGCGCCGCCCATCTTTTCCCCAGTCCTTCGCTCGTCCAGGTAAACGGTGCCTTGACGATGGCGAGAGAGTCTCCGCCGTACCGCCATGAACTCCTCCTTCAGGGCGGCGCCGACGCCTCCCCCGCACGCGGCTCGGGAGGCGGCGGGGAGGTTCCTGGGGGCCCCCGCGACGGCGAGATCGGGGTCGGGAGCGGTCTGGTCCACCGCGACGCACTCCGGCTCCTCCGCGTAAAGCCGCGCCGTGGGCGCTGTGAGGAGAAGGAGGCGCGAAGGAGCGCAAAGGGACGAGAAACAGGACACTTCCTCCGCGCCGCGACTCCTTCTGAATTTCAGCGTCCTCAGGCGTAGCAAAAGGTGAGGCCGATCCGGTGGCACGCCAGCACATTGGGCGACCAGGCGGCCAGGAAAGGCAGGGCCCCCACGTCGCCAAGCGTTCGTGAAGAAGGCGGTCGCGATCAGAATCCCCATCCCCAGGGCGAGGCCGACCCCGATCCCCGCGAGCGCGCCGCGCCGGCCGATGCGGAAGGCGAACGGAATGGCCAGCATCGCCATCAGGGGACGAGCGCCGGCGCGGCGAATTTTCGTGTGGAGGGCGGTTTCGAGGTCCGCGGTGGGGTAGCCGCTCGCCTTCAGACGGCGCGCATAGCGCTGGAGCTCGCGCCAGCGCATCTGCTCGGGCGCCCGCCGGTCCCGCGCGAAGGAGCGCGGAGGGTCCCCGGGACCGGCTCCTCGAGGTACGTGCGGTAGGCCGTCTGCGTCGCCGCGCCAAAGGTCCGCGCTCCACCCCTCGCCGGAAGATCCATTCCTTCCCGTCCCAGGAGGCTTCGCGCGCGGCCGTCCCGCCGCACGATGTTGAATCGGAATCGAGCGCGAAGACGGAAGGGAGATGAGCAGCCCTTTCTGCGGGTCGCTTTCCTCTTGGTGCCAGATCCGTCCGTCGGTGGAATGAGCGCCAGTTAGCCTGCGAGGTCCGCGCGGCCGCGTCGTAGTCCACCGCCCGCCCGTAGATGATGTTGCGGTAGCGCGCCTCCCGCAGCGCCGAGAAGGGCACGAGCGTACTCGCCGAGCGCGAAGAAAGGAGCGCGGCCAGGGCGGTGGCGCGAAGATCGGGGCGGCGAGGGCGGTGGAGGAGACGCCGCTCGCCTTGAACGCCGTGTCCTCGTTGTTCTTCGACAGCACCCCCGAGCGCGATGAGCGTCGCGATCAGCGCCACGAACGGCGCAATCTGCACGCCGATCGAGAGCGAGAAAGACAGCGGTAGTAGCCGAGCACGACGGAGGTCGGCGGATGGTTCTTCGCGATCTTGTCCACGTGTTCGGCGTAATCCACGATGGACCGCCGAGGATCAGGGACCGAGGCCGCGACGAGCAGGAGCATCCCGACGAATCTGGTTGAGCACGTAGCGGTCGAGAATTCCCGGAAACCGAAGGAGGCCCGTAAACCGCGGGCGCGAGCGGACGGAGGTGACGGCGCGCCGTTCCCCGCGGAGGCGCGGACCGGAAGGAACGCCAGCGGCCCCGCTCGCGCTCCCGAACGGGCAATCGCGATCGTCCCCGCGAGGACCAGGGAGGGCATGTGAAGTCCAGATCGCGATTCCGGGGGGCAGCCGGCCCTCGCTGCGCCCAGGTCTCGCCCCACGAGAGAGAGCACGTAGTAGAGGACGATGATCGCGAGCGAGATCGCGAAGGCGCTGCCGCGGCCGCCGCGCCGGGCCGACTCGGCCAGCGGAATGCCGATGATAGCGAAACGCCAGGCAGGCGAACGGGATCGAGAGCCTTTGTGGATCTCCACCCAGGCCAGCCGCGCTGTTCTCCGGCGGACTTCCGGCCGACCGCGGCCGCGCGGTCGCGCAGGAGCTCGCGCGATCGACTGCGACCGCAGCGACTTCCGCGTCATCCGAGCCTGCGGCGAATTCCAGATGTCGCCGGCGATCAGCACCCGCTGGGCCTGGCCGCGCTTGGTCCGGTAGCGATGGGCCGGATCGCGGCCTCGTACTCGTGCAGGGTGCCGAGCCGAAGAGGTCGAGCCAAAGGCGGTCGCCCTCGAGCGTCAGGGAGCCGGCGGCGCGACGATGAACGCTGATCCCCTTCTCGTATTCCTCGCCGAGCTTGACGAAGACCCGTCGAGCGTCCGTTCGTCCGGCGCGCGGCGCGGTCGAAAAGATCGCACTCCCGCTGCGGACTCCGGAAGGTCCGGCGAATGACAGTTGACGACCGAGGTCGCCGCGACCCGGGCGAGCGACCGTGGATGAGTCCTCGTTGGCGCCGGCAGGACGAGGTTGTGGAGAGGAGGAAGACCCGACCGACAGGACGCGCCGCCGCCAAGAGCGCCGGGCCGGTAGGACCGATCGGGCCCACGCCGCAGGACCGCAGGGCCATGATCTCGCTGTCGCAGGCCGTCGCCGTCCTGACCCCGATCAGGACCCCTAGGAGGAACGCCATCGGAGCGCCAGGACGACGATCCACGGCAGGAATGACGTCAGCCAGGCGACCTCTCCGAAGTTGGCGCCCGCCGACAAAGAAGTCCGCCAGGAAAGCAGATCGTCCGAATGACCAGGATGAACGTTCATACGCCGCGAACCCCGCAGGAGAAACGCGAGGCCAGCACCGCCCGCAGACACCGATCCGAGCTGAATGAGCCGCACCAGGAGAGCTATCAGCTGGTCAGCCGATCAGCCATTGAGGCTCAACTCTCCGCCGGCGGCCCCAAGAGTTATGTGAAGTCCGCTTGCAGCCGGGCCGCAACCGGTCGCGCTATGCTAAGCTTTTCGACCCCTGCATAACGCGGGCGGATATTAGCGAAAAGTCGCCTGACGCCCGGCTCCGGGTGAGGGCATGGTCGGAGGACCCTGTCGGCTCGTAGGCAGGCCCATCCCAGCTGACTTTACATAAGATATCTATCGGACGCTATGGCTGCCAGCGAACGACATCCGCTGGTGTCCCAAAACGGCCGCTCTCCGGCGGTAGCGGCCACCGGGCCACCCATATCGAAGAGCGTCTCACCTCCTCTTTGGGCAGCTTGATTCTGCCCGCTTCCAGCTGTTGATGACCTGGCGCAGGGTGTCGACTAGCCTCGTTCTTATCGACCCGGGATTTCGGCGAAAGGTTCAGCTTGAAAGGGGCTACCCTCGGCTTAGACGAAAGAACTGGCCTAAATTTCGCCTGCAGACTCACCCTTTTCTGGCGCAGCAGGTCGTCGGGCAGTCGAACTGGCGGCGGCCTGGTGATCGCCCTCTGCATCGCCGCCGGACTCTTCAGCCGGGCGATCCAGAGACTGACCGGAAGGTGATGTCGGCGCGTCGACAGTCACTCCTCAGCCGGGATGTCCAGATAAGAGTGGCCTCACCATGGAACGCGACTTCCACCGTCACGACCGCCAGTTGGGGTGAAGCCGTGCCGGGCGGCGAGGCCTGAGTACCCTCGGCCTCCTCGAAGGACGGGAGGTCCCGGCGGTAGCTGCCCCCCGATCATCCCGCGATCTTCACCTGCTCCGTGACGCTGAAACTGATAACAGGGCACTCACAGTGCCGGTTTCCACACGCTCCGAACGCGCTTCTTTTGCCAAGGGAAGATCCGGGCAGTGTCCGCCCCATCGGCTGACGGTTAGGGGCCCGCAGAATTCTTGCTCGACTGATCAGCACGATGCCCTGGTCGTTGACGGCGCGCTATCCGTTCGTCTCGATCTCTCGATTTGAATCCAGCCTGAGCGACGCTCTGAATTCTCGCGGGATGCGAAAGTGCGGTCCACGGCGCGAATGTATATTTTCACGCGCCAATGGAGATCTTCGGTTGACACGAGATGAACTTCCCGGAAAGATATAGTGATCATGGCGCGTTGAGTGGAATAACGTGGAAAATCAGATCGTGTGCGTGGGGCTCTTCCTCCAGGCGACGCTTCTTTAGATTTGTCGAACACTTGTCGCCAGAACGCCTGACCTGTTCGTAGATCGGGCCGTGCCCGATGACGGTCCGCTTGCCGTGGAGCCGGACGACTGATCGTCGAGAGCAGACCCAGCCCCTGGTCGTACGCGGCCTGATCGGTCCACACCAGCGAGGGCCGCCGGTGCCCCTCCAGCGAAGCGAGAGTGACCTGGATTCGCACCAGATGGGGCTGAGGCGACCAGCTCGCGTTGACCGTGACTATCCCGAGGGTCGGCGGCGTATCGATCAGGATCGCGTCGTAGCGCTTGCGGGCAGCCAACCTTCAGTCTTCCTCAGGCGGAAATGCCCGTCGATCTCCCTGAGGAGCTTTCGATTCGATCTTCGCCAGGGCGATCCGGGCCGGCGATGGATTGCAGAGCGCTCCCGGCAAGGCCCTGGAGGGCACGACGATCTGCCTGGACCAGACGGCGGCGGTCCGTGAGGACGTTTCGAATCGATGGATTTCTCAATCGACTTCGGCGATCTGACGCAGGACATCGTCGCTGCTGGCCTGCGGGTCCGCAGTCCGCACCAGCGAGCGTCTTCATCACCCTTCTGGCGCCAGGGCCGCGGCCAGGTTGATCGCGGCGGTCGTCTTGCCGACGCCGCCCTTCTGGCTGGCCGGAGATGATCACCGACGGAGAGTTTAGCCGAGTTGAGCCGGCGATCGGCTCTCAGCTTATCGGTCGCTACCTCCGTTCCGAACTGAAAACGGGGCACCGAAGACCGAGAATCGACACTCGGTACTTGTCACGCAGGTCCGTCGCGGCCGACACTCCTCCAGCCGCTTCTTCAGCCGCTCGGGACCGCGCTCGCTGCCACGGCGCGGGCGTCTTGCCTGCTTCTGAGGACGCCTCTCGACGAAGATCTCCGAGCGCGACCGCAGTGGCGAGCGCGAGATGGCGTCGCTTCAGGCGGCTGTCCACCGCCCAGGACGCGCCGGCGCGCGAGGTGGATGCGGAGCGAAAAACGTGTAAGTTGGTCCTTCGGTGTCGTTGATGGACGACGCGCGTCAGACCCGGGTCTCAGACTCGTTCAGAGGAGGTTGTTCAAGAGGTCGTGGTCATCGGCTCGGTGTTTCGATTTTTTCCATCGCGATCGTGATCGCGTTGGCCTCGAATGCTGACCCAGATCGGAGAAAATGTTGTCGCTGATGTCCCGGAGGATCACGACTGGTATGTTGGAGACTGGATCCATCAGAGGCCTCGGTGAGATTTTTGGCTTCAGTGGTCATTGGGAACTGGAAATGGCACAAT
>ERZ1370068.10921-contig-9578_pt1 | contig 20291 bp, 41 predicted proteins | sample MGYA00561227_ERZ1370068 | MGnify/ENA primary metagenome ERZ1370068 (study PRJEB38410, sample SAMEA6850437) | metagenome | study: Metagenomic assessment of the ecological functions of the soil: analysis of the soil microbiota associated with the... | reverse complement strand
ATTACTTCGTTTCAGTTACGTATTGTAACTCCACCAGCGTGCCCACGACGTACGCGGGGAGGAGCGGGTACACCATCTCGCTCGCGAAATCGTTGAAGAGGCGAGACGAGGGCGAGGCCCTTGACGGTCAGGGGGATTGAGGGATTGGAAGATTGAGGGATTGAGGATCGGGGGATTGAGGGATTAGGCGATTGAACGGGTGGGAGTCCTTGGATGATCATTCATGCCTCAGCCTCGAGCTCCAGACGCATCTCTCAATCTCAAATCCTTCAATCCTCAATCCCTCAATCCCCTCCTCACTCATCAATCCCAACCCCATCCCCCACCGGATCAGCGAGACTGGCAGCCCGCCGTAGCTCAGAAGCTCATTGTGGAATTGCTGGAGCTGGAAGGCGCCACCTTCCCGGTCGCGGTAGGCGTCCCGCAAATGGAGGAAATCTCGCGGCGGCCGACCGCATAGCACAGCTGGTAGGTGGGCCAGGCACAGTACCGGCTAACCTCGGCTGCGGCTCGGCTCCGATCCATGGCGAGGTGATCCACCATGTAGTCCGGTCGCTTCTGCTGGCGTCATGCCCCGGGTATGCAGTCCCACATCCAGCACGATCCGGGTAGCCCGCCAGAGCAGGTGAAGCCGCTGAAAGAGCCGCTGCTCGAGGGAGGCGAAGTATCCCTCCTCCGCCATCAACTCCTCGCAATAGAGCGCCCACCCTTCGACCGTGACGGGGGTCCACAGCACCCGGCGAATGGTGGACTGCTGCGCCTGCGCGGTGAGCATCTGCAGATGATGCCCGGGATACGCCTCGTGAATCGCGGTGGCCGCCACCTCGTGCATGCAATACAGGCCCTCGGAGGAGCGAGCTCCGTTGGGTGAGGTGACGTAGAACATTCCGCTGCGATCGGCAGCCATCGCTCCCGGCGCCTCGTAGGCGGCAAAGGGAACCAACGGCCGCAGGAAACGAGGCGTGTCCACCACCTCGAGATCCCCGTCCGGGAATCCGGACCAGGCTGCGCTCCGCCACGAACTGGCGAGCTCGACCGGTTTCCTCGCGGAAGACATGCACCAAGGTCGGATCCGGGCGGCGACTGGTTGCGGAGCCGCTCGACCAGCTTGCGCCACGGCGTTGCGGGATCGATTCGCTTCGCGAGTGCGGCGACTTCCGCCTCGACCTCCTCCACCAGATGTAATCCGTAGCGGTAGAGCTCCGGGCGCACCGGCCCGTAGTGCGTGTTCGTGGTGCGGCCGCCGGTTGAAGCTGGTCTTCGCCGATGGCAAAGAGAGGTCGTCGGGGTTCGCATTCAGTTCACCCCGCAACGCCAGAGCAAACGCTCGAGCGCAGCCTCGGCTTCGCCCAACGCCTCGTCCAGGTCCTCGCTCGCCTCGGGCGCCCAGGTCTTGGCCGCACTAACCGCCTCCCGAAACAGCGCCGGACCTCCCGCCACCACGGCGGTGGCCGTGTCAGAAAGATCCCGCGGCGGGTCTACCGGGGTCTCACGGGCGGAGCGGAGGAAGGCGGGCGTGGCCTGGAGACGACCCAGGACTCCCTGCCCCGCGGCCTGGATTCAGGATCGCGCCGACGCAGCGAGGAGTGGAAGCCTTGAAACAGGTGCGAGCCAGTAGCCGGGATCGTGGATGTGGGGCTTTTCCCGCTCGAACCGGAGGACGGTAATGCGGATTTCGTCGAGGAAGGCGGTGCGATCGATTTCTTCTTCGGTCTCGTCGATCTCCAGCTGCTCGACGGCGGCGGCCATCGCCTTGAAGGCCGCCAGGTGGGTGCGCATCGCATCGGCGTCGAATGCACCCAGCCGGTGATCCATCGAGGTGACTCCCGTCGCGCTGGCCGCGGCGGGATCGAAATGCCATCGAAGATCGAGATACGACCGGTACAGGTCTTCAGTGCCCGGCATCAACCGCACCCATCCGCGCCGCCTCCACCAGACGGTGGCAGTCTTCGTCCGCAAGTCGTATGAGCCGACCGCTTGGCGGCCTGGAACAGCGCGTCCACGGTGCGGGAATCCTCGGGATCGTATCCGTGCTCTTCCAGCCAGCACTTCACATTGGAGACGCCGGACTGGGGCGAGATGTCGATGCGCTGGATCAGCCCGAATTCGCCGGCCGGAACGCTGGAATAGACTCGGTCGGCCAGCCAGGCATCGCCCTTCTTGCGCGCCTTGATGATCGCAGCCGCGTGAACTCCCGTCCCCGTCCGAAAGGCGTCGGCACCCACGACCGGATAGTTCACCGGAATAGGCACCCCGGTCGCCTCGGCTGCCACCCGGCAATACTCGGGCAGGCGCGAGACATCATGGGTGTAGAGGCCGAGCAGGCGGAGGTTCACGATCAGCAGGTCCATCTCCGTGTTGCCTACCCGCTCCCCTACCCCGAGTGCCGTGGCATGCACCCGGTCGACACCCGCCTCGATCGCCGCCGAGGCAGTTGGCAATACCGAGACCGCGGTCGCGGTGCCCGTGCCAGTCCAGCTTCACGGCCTCGCCGGATGGCGTGATGATCTCGTCGCGCACGAAGCGCACGAGGTTGCGGACTCCCGATGGGCGTGGCATGGCCCGTCGTGTCAGCGAGACAGAGCCGGCGGGCTCCCCAACGAATCGGCATTGCCGTAGAGTGCCTTGAGCGTCTCCGGCCGGGCGCGAGTGGTATCCTCGGTGACGTACATGACCGGAAGCCCCTGGCGCACCGCGAAGGTGACCGCTTCCTCCGAAACCCGAGCATCCGATCCAGGGTCCAGTCCTCCGCGTACTGCCTGATCGGGGAGGAGCCGATGAAGGTCGCGGCTTCGATGGCGAGGCCGGTCTCCTGGCTGATCTGGGCGATGGGTTCGATGTCCTTGACCAGCGTCCGGGCGGCGCAGTTGGGACTCATCGGGGAGCCGGGTGTTCGCGATCTCCCACGCCAGGGTCCGTACCTGGTCCACCATGCGGGTCCCGGCCCCGGGCAGCCCGATGTCCGGCCGAGGCGATGCCCGAGATCGGCCATCAGGTGGAGCAGGCGGAGCTTCTCCGGCCATCGACGGATCCGAAACCGAGGGCGACTGCAACCCGTCGCGGAGGGTCTCGTCATTGAGCTCCACCCGCGCCGCGCAGTAGTCGAACCCGCCGTCCAGCGGATTCCAGTCGTAGATCAGGTCGGATTCGCGCATGGGGAAGTGTTGCGCGAGAGGTCCACGGGTTGATGGGATCAAGGGATTGAGAGATTGAGGGATTGAGGGATTGAGGAGGGATTGAAACGCGTGGGAGTGAAGATTGACGCGCAGCGACTCATGCTCGAAGTTGTTCCCTCAATCTCATCCAATCTCCTCAATCCTTCAATCCCTCAATCCCTCAATCCCTCAATCTCTTGCTCGACCTCGACTATCCCACCATGCAGCGCCTCGGGCGCGGGTTGCCGACCTGGTGGCCCGCCACCTGGCGACGCTCCGCGACCAGCCCACTCGGCGCACACTGACCCGGCCAGAGGCCGACCGCCTGATCGCCGGTCCCGCTCCATCGAGCGGCACCGACTTCGAGACGCTGCTGGCGAAGCTCGAGCGGGACGTGATCCCCTACCACACCCGCGAGCCGCACCCACGGCTTCGTCGCCTACGTCCAGAGCTGCTCGGCCTTCCCGGCGGTGCTGGGGGACTGGATAGCCACGGGATACAACTTCTTCGGCGGGGCCTGGGTCGTGGCTCCCGGGCCCACCACGCTCGAATTGACGGTGCTGGACTGGTTCCGCGGCTGGCTGGGAATGCCCAAGGGAGCGGGCGGTCTCCTCACCAGCGGCGGCTCCACGGCGACACTCACCGCCGTGGTCGCCGCCCGTCACGCCATGTGCGGCGACCCCTCCCGTCTGGCTCGAGCGGTGATCTACACCTCCGAGCAGGCCCATTCGTCGGTAACCCGCGCCGCCTGGATTGCGGGACTGCCCGCGGGACCACATCCGCGCGGTACCGGTGGACGCCCAGTGGAGAATGAGGCCGGAGCAGCTCCATGAGGCGGTCACCCGGGATCGGAATGCCGGACTACTCCCGGTGGCCGTCGTGGCCAGCGCCGGTACGACCAACACTGGAGCGGTGGATCCGCTCGTCTCGATCGCCGATCTCTGCGAGCGGGAAGGTCTCTGGTTCCATGTGGACGCGGCCTACGGCGGGTTCACCGTCCTCACCGATCAGGGGTCGCCGCCTGCTGGATGGGATTGGCTCGGGCCGGACAGCATCACCGCTTGATCCCCACAAATGGCTCTTCGTGCCGTTCGAGTGCGGTTGCCTCATGGTGAAGGACCCGCCCGCTTGCGCGACGCGTTCCACATCCTGCCGGAGTACCTCGAAGCGCTCGACACGGCCGCTGAAGAAGTGAACTTCGCGGATCTGGGGAACAGCTTTCGCGCTATTCGAGGGCCTTCAAGGTCTGGCTTTGTGTGCAGTATTACGGAACCGATGCGCTGGGTTCGGCGATCGCAACAGGGATTCGCAACGCGGAAATTGCGGAGGAGCTGATACGGCTGGCGCCGGAGCTCGAGGTACTCTCTCCTGCCCGACTCAGGCATTCTGTGCTTCAGGGCCCACCCGGCGGGTGTCTCGAATGGCGCCGAGCTCGACCGCCCTCAACCTGCGAATCCTGGAGACGGTGAACGATACCGCCCACTATTTCATTTCGACCACGCGGCTGAATGGCGCGCTGGCGCTTCGATCTGTACCCCGGGCTTTCGCACCCGGCCCGGCGGACATTGAAGGGTTGATCGGGGAGATTCGCGAGGCAGCCGCCAGCGTTTAGAGCGGAGGTTATCATCGAGTCGCCGTGCGGCGACGATGCCGCGAGTGAACCCCAGTGCGTGAGGTATCGTTGATCAGCCTCTCCGAGGCCTCCGCCCCCTGTATGGGGAATATCGCGTCAGGAGCGACGAGACTCCTGTACCATTTTCCGACCGCACGGCACTAAAACCCACAGTCCCGCTATTCGATCGTCACTTCCGAATCGTCGCCCAGGCTGGCGAACCCCTTCAGCCCGATCACCGAGACCCGGTCGCCCAGCATGGTGTGGTGCAGATCGCTCTTCACCGCGGTGCACTTGCTGTCCGATGATCGAATGCCGGATCCGGCTGTCACGGACGTCGGCGCCGCGTTCCAGGGTAACGTTGGGCCCGATCTCGCTTCGCTCGATCCTGACTCCGTCCTCGATACGAACCGGATCGTGCAGCGTGACGCCGGGGAACTCCTGACGCTGCGCCGCGCCCTTTGCGGAGCAGGATCTCGTTGGTTTCCAGCAGGGTGTCCAGCTTGCCGCAGTCGTACCAGCCCCCGACCTCGGCGGTGAGGATGCGCTTCGGCCGTTGCTCGATCATGTGCTGGAAGGCGTCCGTCAGGTAGAACTCGCCCTTGTTGGTCGGGCTCTTCGAGCACGTGGTCGATCCCCTGCCATAACGCCTCGGTATCGCGGATGTAGTACAGCCCGATGTTGGCCAGCTTGAGATTGGCGTGGAAGGCTTCTCCACGATCTGGGTCATGTAGCCCGACTCGTCGGTTACCACCACGCCGAATCGCTGGTAGTCCTCGACCTCCTTGGCCCAGATGATCCCGTCGGCGTTGGTCCGGTTGATGATCGTGAGGTCAGCTTCGAATACGGTGTCCACGAAGACGATCAGCACCGCCTCCCGGACGAGTGGCCGGGCAAGGTTGACGGCGCCCGCCGGTGCCGTCCTGGACCTTCTGCTCGATGAAGCGGCTGGGAATCGGGTAGCGGGCCCGCGCGTATTCCTCCACCTGCTCCTTGAGGTGCCCGGTGATGAAGATCAGCTCGGTGACGTCGAGGCCCTCGAGCCGGTCCATCACCCAGTCCATCACCGGCCGGCCCGCGACCTTGAGCAGCGGCTTGGGAATCAGGTGGGTATGCGGCCGCAGACGGGTGCCCTTCCCGGCCAGAGGTATGATCACCTGCATCGGTCACATTCTCCCGTAACGGTCCTCGAGCCGGACCAGGTCATCGAGCTCAGGGGTCGAAGCTTCGAGCACATCGGTATCCACCACCGCTTCGATCTGGTGAATCAGCTTGGCCGGAATGTGCACCGACTGGCCGGCCGTGAAGCGGCGGGCTTCGAGCGTCGCCCCCGGCTTGGTGCGGAGCACCAGCTCGCCCTTCAGGACATGCATCGTCTCGTCCTTCAGGTTGTGGTACTGCAGGCTCAGGACGTGTCCCGCCTTCACGTGGAGAATCTTGCCGACGTAACGGTCGGTGCGGGCCCAGACCAGTTCATAGCCCCATGGCTTCTCAACGCGGTACGGCAGATCGGCCATCAGGCCTCCAGTGGAGTGAGCTGATATGACGAGGGCGACGTGATGCACGCCCGGACGCAGACCCGCAACCCACGCAGCCCTCCACCTTGATGACCGGGTGGCCGTCCTCATCCATCGCGAGGGCCGATTCCCTACCGGGCACGCGTCGGCACACACCCGGCACGGTCTGGCCCTTGAAGGTGACGCAACGCTCCGCGATCAGCTCCAGAGTCGCAAGACGATAGCCGGTCCAGCCCTCCGATGGGAGGGTGAGGGCGCCGGTGGGGCAGGCCTTGACGCACGGCATGTCGGGGCAGACCGTGCACGGCTGGATGTTCGCGTCAATGTAGGAGTTCCCGCAGCCAGTCCGCCCTCGCTCGTCGCCAGCCGAATGGCTCGAGGGGGCAGGGTTCGGCACAGAGACCGCACCGGGTGCACGCGGCGAGAAAGCCGACTTCCGGCAGGGCGCCGGGTGGCCGCAGATAGCGCTTGGTGACCACGCGCTGCTCCGCCCGGTCCATGGCGTTCTCGATCCACTGCCCGAAGGTCGAACGGAACAGGGCTCTGCGGTCGGTGGGATCGTGGGAATTCGCATTCAGGTCAAACTACCATGCCGCTTCGAAACTGAAGAGCCACCGGAACCCGAACTCGTCTCCGCCGGGGTGCTGGTCCTGGGCAAGATCCGCCCGGCTCACATACACCGGGAAGTCTACCCGGGTCACAAAGCTGGTCTGACCGATGCGATGCCTGGCGCGAATCCCCGCACCGGCGTCAGCCAGGAATTCGATATTGCGACCCGTGGCGGGGTCCGCGTCGTCGGCAATGGCGTGTCCCTGCGTCCCCAAACGCCGGCCAGCGCTCACCTTGCTGAACAGTTTGGCCTCTCCTCGATCGAGTACCGTGCGTTCCAGTTCCAGATTGGCCGCCACCATAGCGGACATGGCAGACCGTGGGGTCGATGCCCGCAAATTACCGCCGCCCGCCATGTGATAGTACACATCGGGCCTGAGCAGCAGGAGCGCCGCGAGAACGGAGAAACGGATTGGTGATCCGCTCCAGCGGGTCGGCACCAGAGGCGTAGATCTGGCGCTGCTTGGCGGTTTCACCATCTCCCCGGCACTCACCCCGGCGAAGCCCGCGAAGGCCGAGGCGCCAGTGCGGTGTCGAGCGACCGGTCCGCGGTTCCTTCCAATGTGGCGCGATAGAAATAGGGATCGAGGTCATTCCGCCCGGTTGCAGTGGCCAGGCCGCGGCTGTTGTAGACCAGAGCCTCCTCCCGCGGTGCCTCGGAGACTCAACTGCCAGGGCCCGCGCCGGTCCCGAACCCCCGCCGCCAGCTCCAGCTCTGCCGTGCCGACGTCCTCGTACTCACCTGGCACGAGATACCGGGCGTCATCCGGAACCACCCAACGCAACCGGAGCCCGATCTTCCTTTCTGGACCAAAGCTGAGATGCGGGCGCCGGGTGCGTTCGAGAGTCAGCGTCGCGCCATAGCGGCCTTCCACATTGAAGACATCGAGCGCCTGAGTCATCCCGGGGCTCCGAAGCCACACCGGGTTCCTCAGCCGCACGAATTCATCCACGTCGAGCACGTCGTCGTCGGTGGCCCACCCGGTGCCGCCGCTCACCAGGAGCTGATTCTGCTCAAACCGGCCGAAGTAGTCGCTTCGCGCGCGGAGACCGAGGGTGATCCCTCCGGCGTCGTTGTACCAGACGGTCGGCGGAACCCGACCGTCGCCTGGTCCCGGTGAACCGGCGTCGAGAACCACTTATCGAGATAGAGATCGTAGTCCCGGGCGCCGAATGGATGAAAGCCGAACTTCTTCTGGTTGTTCAGCATGTCCCAGTCGTGGGTCTGGACTCGCGGATCGAGCAGGATCTCTTGGGGCTCGCTCCGAGTCTCGACCGTCACCCACTCCCGCTCCGGCGAGGCCGATTGAGCGGGCCGCCGCGGTATCACTCTGGCCGACGACCCATACCTCGGACCGGAACCCGGCCCGGTGCCTTGCGTACGACCTCCACCCGGGTAGACCAGCGGTCACTCGGCGGCTCGGCGGATGGTCGGCTCGGCACAACGACTCCTCCGAACGATTCGACGTCGAGCCGCCGAGCCGCCGAGCCGCCGAGCCGCCGTCTTGTCACCCGCCCGACCGAATAATCGACCAGATTGGTGCTGTGCAGACCCTGAGCGAAAAAGCCGGTCAGGTCCATGCCCGAGACCTCTTCCGCCACCTCGCGGAACGCTTCCTCGTCCACGTGCTTGAGCTTCCAGCGATCGTAGTAGGTGCGGAGGATGCGGTGCATCGTCTCGTCGCCCACGAGATACTGGAGCTGGTGGAAGAACTGCTCGCCCCGGGAATAGATGCTGATGTTATAGCTGGTGAAGTCCTGGTAGTACTCGCTCTGGAGGCTGGCCGGCTCCGAGGTGCCGTCAAGATCGAGCCCGGTGAGAAACGCCTCGTCTCCTCGCAGCACCGCCGAACTGACCGTTGGCCTCGTCGAACAGGGTGGTCTGGTAGCTGGTGAATCCTTCGTCCAGCCAGCCCTCGCGCCACTCGTTGTTGGCGAGAATCCCCATCACGTAGTTGTGACCGAGTTCGTGCACGATGAGGCCCCTGACTCGCCGAGCCGTCATGGATCATCATGGGAAACTCGGTCCCGCCGCCTTCGATCCGGTGGACGTTGCTGATCTGAGGCCAGGCGAATTTCCCGAATACACCATCGAGCCATTCGAGCGCCTTGGCGGTCCGCTGAACCGCAACCCCGCGACCCCAGGAGGTGCTGTCTCCCGGTTGGTAGAGCACATGGATCGCGACGTCGCCCCCAGTGGCCGCCTTCGTAGCGGTAGTCGGGATTCATGGACATGGCGAAGTGGTGGACGTTTTCGGCATACCAGACCACTCGCTTCCGCCCCGGGTCTTTGGGACGCCCGTCGCCGATCTCCACCTGTGGAGGCTCGAGATCGGTCCAGGAAGCCTGGGCCCGCAGATGCTCTGGGCCCGAAGAATTTTCCAGCTGCTGGGTAGTACTCCCGCTGATACTCGACCGGCCGGTCCGGCACCTGATTGGCTCTTTCCCACCCTGGATCGCCACAGAGCGGCACTCCGGTCGCACCCATCACCTCGTCTGCGGGAAGCTCGAGATCAACCAGGAAGGTCGCGAATTCGCCGTAGAACTCGCCACCCGGGTAGACAGGATGCTCGTTCCAGCCGTGTTTGTCGTAGACCACGACCTTGGGGTACCACTGCGCGAAGTCGTACGCCCGTCCCCGACGACCCTGACGGCGTGGAAGCGTGGAAGGTCGCGCATCCCATCCCATCGTGACGCGCATCGAAGCACCGGGAGCAAGCGGAGCCGGAAGCTCAAACCGGACAATCGTGCTGTCGGGAGCGAAGGGATAGATCGGCTCGACCGGCTTCCCATGATCTGAACGTCCCGGACGTGGTTGTATGCGTAGTCCGGGTCCTTCAGATCGTTGAACCGGCGCCGGCGCTCTATCGAATCGGCATCGCTCCAACGCGAGCCGGGACGGAACGCGTTGAGGTAGAGGTGCAGCGAGAAGGTGGTGAGAGTATCGGGAGAGTTGTTGACGTATACGATCAGCTTCCCCGCCGGCCAGTTCAGAAGCGCGACTCATCCAGCCGGGCATTGATCTCGTATCGCACATCCTGTTGCCAATAACCAGCGCGAGGCGACGGGGAGGTCTGAGCAGTGGCGATCGAAGGTAGGGACAGGGCGAACAGGGCGGACACGTGGCGCGCAGGGCGGTCATGGCGACGAGAGAGTCGAAGAGAGTAAAATGATACCACCGCACCGGCCGGCCGACAGGATTCACTCGACTGAAGAACGAAGGCCCACTCCTCGCGAGTGAGCCTTCAAACGCCGAGCCGCCAAGACCGTCCAGCCGTCGAGTCACCTACCGCGCGAGCAACTGTCTCCGCAGGCGAACCAGTCTCCTTCGCACCGACCCGTCGTGCACCCGATCTCCCACCCGGACGATAACGCCACCCAGGATCGGCCGGATCCACGGCGAAATCGGGCAGAACCTGTTTTCCAATAACCCGGGTCAGATCCTGAGCGATCTTCTTCCGCAGCTTGTCGTCGGCCGGACGGGCGATCGTCACCTGAGCCCGAACCCGATCGGAGTTTGATGTCCACCAGTGCCAGGTACTCCGGACGCCATCGGGCCGAACAACCGCTGCCGGCCTCGCTTCACCACGGCCACGGAGGAAGAGCACGAAGTCCCGCGGCGCATCAGGAAGGGCCGCCGCCAGATCCGGGACTTCTCCGCCCTTGGTGATCCTGGGCGACATCAGAACCGCTTCAATCCGCGGCGTCGACCCGATCGCGTAAGCCACCGCGTCGAGCAGTTCTGGCGTACTCCGTAGTGTGGCCGCTCTGCTCCCCAGCTGAAAGAGTGCCTCAGCGTAGTTCCGGGCGATGGTGACCGGCCTCAATTGCTCTTCCCCAGAGAGTTGATGTAGCCCTGAACGAGGGGCGCGATCGGCGTCGGCGTCGAACCGCTGCTCCACCAGGCGCGCGGCCGCCGCGAGTGAGATGTCAACCGCCTCCCGGCGCAGGTCGGCGATGGCCTTCTCCCGCTCCTCCCCGATGTCTCGCCGCGCCCGGTCCAGCAGCGCCTCCTGCTCATTGCGGTCTTCTCCAACGCTGCGACCCGCTCTTTATCGGCCGCAGCCTTGGCATCGGCGATGAGCGCCTGGGCCTCGGACCGGGCCTGAGCCAGCTGGCGCCGGTTCTCCTCCAGGAGGCTCTTGGCTTCAGTGTTGGCCTTCTCTGCGTCGCTTCAGCTGCCGCTGGATGGCCTGCTCCCGCTCCTCGGTCACTTTGAGGATGGCGAGGAAGGCGAACTTCTTGAGCAGCCACAAGAGCAGCAGGAAGACCGCCCAGGTCCAGATGAACAGACCGAAGTTCACCTCGAACGGCGAAGCGGGGCCGGCGTGCTCCGCCTCCTGACCATGCCAGCCAGCAGCATGAGTGTCATCGGTACGTCCTCAGATCAGCTTGAACAGCAGGGGCGAAGACCAGCGCGATGATCGTGGCACCTTCCAGGAGCACCGCGAACAGCAGGCCCGCCGCACGGATCTCACCGGCTGCCTCGGGCTGGCGGGCGATGCCCTCGGCCACCTGGCCGCCGATCCGGCCCAGACCGATGCCCGCACCAATCAGGGCCAGGCCCATGCCGATACCGGCGCCGAGCAGACCGTTGATGTTCTTGGCGGCATCGACGCTGAGTCCGCCCGCCGTATCCTGTACCAGCGCAAGCAAGTTCAACATGTTGGCTCCACTTTCAGCTCCGGGAGATCAAGGATCGACTTGCGCGCCCGCCGGCCGGCCCGTCGAGTCTCCCGCTCGACGCCGTCACCGCGGCTCACCAACGGCCCTGAGGCCAGTGAGCTTTGTCCGCCGCCCGGCGGACTGACTGATCCAGGCAGCGCGGACGCGCGGTGCCCGGAGTTCCTCTTCACGTCCCCACATCCTCACATCCGCACATCCCTACATCCTCACGCCTCACATCTCACATCCACATCCCCACATCCCATCTAGTGCTCGTGCTGCATCAACCTGATGAACACGGCGCTCAGCAACGCGAATACATACGCCTGCAGTACCGCCACGATCAGCTCCAGCAGCATCACGCCAAGGACCAGCGAGGCGGTCACGAACCCGATGCCATAGCTCCAGGCGCCGAGGTTGCCGAAGAGGAAAATGATCCCGAACAGGGAGAGGATCACGAAATGGCCGGCCGTCATGTTGCCGAAGAGACGGACCGCCAGGGCAAACGGCTTTACCAGTTTGCTCATGATCTCGATCGGTGCCATTGCCACCGCGAGGACCACGGCTCCCGCTCCGTGCATACCCGGGACATGCATGAAGATCGAGCCCATGTAGCCCTTGGGGCCCAACTTCAAGAGTCCGCCGATCTCGATAGTGAGGAAAACCAGGATCGCGAGCGCACCGGTAACCGCCAGGTTGCCGGTGATGGTCGCCCCGAAGGGCAACATGCCGAAGAGATTGCCGAACAGGATGAAGAAAAAGAGGGTCAGGATGAGGGGCACGAACCTTGGCCCCGGTCTCAGGCCCGATGTTGGCAATCGCGATATCGTCCCGGACCCAGAGGACCATGCCTTCCATCGCGCCGGCGAGACCCTTGGGACTCGCCTGGCCCGCCCGCTGCTTCGCCAGCGCCCGTCCGGTCCACCACATGATGAAGAAGGTGAACGCGGCGACGACGAACAGGAAAAAGACGTGCTTGGTAATCGAGAAATTGAGTGTCAGCGGGCCGAGATGAACATCGGGCCAGCGGGGAAATGGACCGTCACGCCGTAGAACGGCTCCCAGGTCCAGGAGTCGGCCGCGTGGTGCAGCACCATTTCGCCGATGTCGGGCTTCGTTCCCTGCAGGATCATCGAACCCAGCGAACCTCGAGAAAGAGAAGCGGCACCAGCACACCCAGGAAACCCAACGCCGAAGGAAGCGGTGGGAACACCGTCCGGTCTATCACAATCGCGGCGGCCAGGGCGGCAACCCCGGCGAGCCGCAGTCCCATCCCCTCGCCGAACCCCTTGAGCGGCCCAGTACCCGGCTCGTGCCAAGTCCGCCGAAGCCGGGTCAACGCTACGACCTCAATCGCGGTACCCAGCGCCCCGAAGGCCAGCCCGGGGACGAAAGCTCCCCGGCCCCAGTACAGCACCAACACCGCGGTTACCAGAGCTGTGAGGGCCACTCCCCAACCGACCACCTTCATTCGTGGCGGTCGAACTTGTGGGGGTGCTCCGCCTCATACTCCCGCTCATCCGCCCGGAGCCTCTGGAACACCCAGACGAAACTGAGGACAGCGCCCACAAGCGTCCCAGCCACCGTAAACAGCGGGGAGAGCTTGAGCCAGCGGTCCAGCAGGAATCCCAGCCCCATGAACAGCACAATGCCCAGGGCAAAGCTGATCCCCAACGAGACGTACCTTATAGCCGGATCCCAACTCCCGGGCCGAATGCTTTTCTGGGGTCATAAACCGGGCTCAAAATACCCGCTTGTGAAAAATTTCGCAAACCCCGAACGGGGGTCGATTCCGGCCTCGAGATCCCCCTCTCACCGCGCCCCCATCAAGTCCCCCGCGCCATCGTTCCGGAACGGCACCCACCTCAAGGTTTGCCGCATTTCCTGAAACGGGCTAAGCTCCACTGCGTACGTGGTTAGCCGTCCTGCCACCGTTCACCGTCTTCCGTTCACCTGATGACCCTGACCCAGTCTCCCAGTTCCGACATCCAACAACTCGAGCGCCTCGCTTCCGCCGTGGGCAGCCTCCGTACCCAGGTGGCACGGCGCATCGTGGGACAGCAGGAGGTCGTGGACGGGATCCTGACGGCGATCCTGGCGGGTGGCCATGCCCTGCTGGTCGGGGTTCCCGGCTCGCCAAGACCCTGATGGTCTCCACCGTTTCGGAGACGCTGTCGTCTTAGGTTCAACCGGGTCCAGTTTACCCCCGACCTGATGCCCAGCGACATTACCGGCACGGAGATTATCGAGGAAGATGTGTCGACTGGCAAGCGGGCCTTCCGGTTCGTCCATGGCCCCATCTTCGCCAACGTGGTCCTGGCCGACGAAATCAATCGTACTCCTCCCAAGACCCAGGCCGCCCTGCTCCAGGCCATGCAGGAGCACAACGTCACTGCTGCGGGCGGGACTTATCCGCTCCCCGAACCCTTCTTCGTGCTGGCAACGCAAAACCCGATCGAGCAGGAGGGCACCTACCCGCTGCCCGAGGCCCAGCTCGACCGGTTCATGCTGGAGCTGCGGGTCGGCTACCCCAGCAGGAGCGAGGAAGAGTCGATCGTGGAGCAGACCACCGGAAGCCGGAAAGCGCGGCTCGAGCCGGTGCTCGATGCGGAAGCGGTGCGCGGCATGCAGGACCTGGTGCGGCGGATTCCGGTCTCAAAGGAGCTGATTCGCGCATCGGTGACTCTGGCCCGGATGACCCGCCCGGCCGACGCCGAGGCGCCCGGCGCTTCATCAAGGAATTCGTGGAATGGGGAGCAGGACCACGCGCCTCCCAGTACCTGGTTCTCGGCGCCAAGGCGCGGGCGGCGCTCGAGGGTCGTCCCATGGCAGACCTCGACGATGTCGAACGGTCGCCCCCGCCGTACTCCGTCACCGGGTACTCACCAACTTCTCCGCCGAAGCGGCGCGGTCGCAAGCAGCGAGGACGTGGTGCAGGAACTGCTGTCGGGGAGGCGCCTGGCTTCCTGAGTTGGACTGGATCAGGCCACCAATAGCAGGACGAAGAGCATCAAATTGAAGGAGTGAAACACCGAGTCGAATACGCCGCTCAATAGGGTCCCGATGAGGAGCTTCTCGTCCTGAGTGAGCCGATCACCGCTGGCCTTCTCCCAGACTGGAAATCCCGCCTCGTCCCTCGTCGCCGTCGCGAAGACCCCTCCGCTACCCCTCAGAGTGAGATCGGTGGTGAAATCTGCTGGCGTCGGCATCGAAGTCCTGGAACCCAACCAGTTGTACCGACTCCCCGCCCTTGCTGAGCACGACGTCGATCGCGGTGGTAGGGAGTTCTCCGATATGGAGTTGAAAGTGTCGGTGAAGTCGAAATGCAGGTCCTCCTCTGCTCCCACCAACGCAAGGGTCACTCTCTGGTTCTGGGGGTCGGTCTGAGCAAAACGCAGATCGAAATCCATCGGTTCGGCGCCGTCGGAAAGGATTCCATCGGCCACCAGCTCGAACCCGTCGCTGATCGGGACACCATTATCCGGCAGGGTTACCGTATAGTCGGCGTAAGTCTGCTGAGCCATTCCCGTCACCAGCACCCTGACTCCCATAGTCCCCGTCTGACTGATGTCCTCCACATCCAGCATTCCCAGCTGAGTGGCGGGATCAAGCGTGCCGGCCACCACGCCGTAGAGGACGAACCGCACCCCGTGGGCCGGACCTGAGTCCGAGCCGTTGTCTTCGTACTGTTGGGTAGTTGGGTTGTACTCGTAGACGTTGCGGTAGAAGTTGTCGTCGATCGCATCTCCCATGCTGTGGAAGTAGTGCCCGCCAATGCGCGGGAATCTCTTGTCCCATTGCCGGAAGGGCGTGCGTGCCGGGTCCCGCTGACCCACCATGAGCAGATTTTGCGCTCCCAGCAACGCGGAGAGCTCCGGTCCCGGTGACCGCGGGAAAGCACGTCCAACGCGTTGAGTCCGAACTCCGCGACATTCTCCACCCCGACCAGGGGGCCGTTGGTGAGCGTGCCGACCAGGTCCCTCATGCTGGTCACCAGGCCCTGCGGATCACCGATCTCCAACCCTGGCGGGGCAGTACAGTGCAGGCGCCGAGCAGGAACGCCAAGGCCAGACCGGAGGCTGGCAGGACGGGCCGCAAGAGTGAGGCTCATGGTGAATCCAAGATTTCCACGGGGGTGGTTCTTGTCCAGACGAGGAACGGCCGCGAGCCTGCACATCGAAACGCCGAGGCACCCGAGCCAACCGGCCCGGACTGCGACCTCGGGCCGGTGTGGCGCGAACGAAGTGTCGGCGGACGAATCATTCAGGCTGACACCATTAGCAGGTGCGAAGTAAACCAGGGCGAAGACGTTCAACGTTGCACCAAAAAACGGCCAGGCCGACTGCCCCGATGAGATTCTGCTCCGCATTAGTGAGCGGCTGGCCGTTTTCCTTGACTCCATACCGGCTCGCCGGACCCGTCATCAGTCGTTGCCCGGGCTGAAGACGCTGCCGTTGGCGGATGGTGAAGTCGGTCGCGTAATTGCCCGAGGTCCCATCATAGTCCTGGTCTATGACCCGGATGGTTTCGTTGTGTCCTGCAGCGTAATGTCGAGGCCGAAGTGGGAGGAGTCATCGGTCTGCGGGTCCTCGCTGGTCTCGATATTACAGTCCATGCTGGCATTGGATCCGACCAGGCCGACAGTCACCAGCTGCGCATCAGGGCTGGTCTGGTGGTGGAGACTGAAGTCCACATTGTCCTGCCCATCGCTCAGCGCTGCCGCCGGAGAGCAGGTCGAAGGTCTGCGCCACCGGATCGAAGGTGTCGGGCAGGGTGACGGCATAGTCCGCGTAGGTGACGGTGCCAGATTGAGGTCGGTCACCACGATGGCAACTTCCGGACTTGGTGGGGTCGCTCTGGTCCAGCTTTCGAGGTAACCCAGCGGCGTGTTGGAGTCCCCTGTTCCGGACCAGTTTCTTATTCAGTAAACGTGACGGTGGGATTATTCCCGCAGCCGCTGCGGTGAAGACGACATGAAAAAATCCCGGTCGTGTTCGCGACGGTCCCCTTGTAAGTCCACCTCGCCAGCCGAAATCGGCTTCGGACAGAGCTGCAGCCGGGGTCGAACTGGAGTGCGACTGGCGTGGTTATCACCGTCAACTCGAAGTCCTCGGTCGACCGCCTCCAATCGAGCGCGCCGACGATGGTGAGGCTTCCTCCGCTCTGGGCAGGGGGCCAAGGATGTTGATGAAGTTGCCCTGATCGGGGGTGAACGTGGACGCTACCGGGCCAGCTGGATGCGCGCTACGGCCTTCCCCGGCCTGGCCCGATCGGTAAAGTCGTTGAACTGGATCAAGGCACTGTCCGCATCGCAGCCGCCGCGGTACGTTGCGAGTCCGTTGCGGACGGCGGTTTCCGTCATGGTCGAAGCGCCGTCCAGGAAGGTCCAGGTGAGCTGGGTGAAATTGAGATCGTAGTCAGTGGTTGCAATGACCCCGCCATCGTGCAGACCGAGGATGCCGGTTACACCCACACTCCCGCACCGCTGGCCACGTTGCTGTGACAGGGGGATCGGTGAAGGTGAGGCTGGCGTCATCCGAATGTCGTCATGGTCCACGTCGTCGGTGTTGGACGGGACCGGACAGCCGGCGGCTGAATTGAATCCGGAACGGAAGCCCCGGATGATCCAGGGTAATGAGACCCAGCGCGAGGCTCACCCCTTCAGCGAGAGAGGAACCTATTTCGGTACGCAGGCTGGCTGCCGGGCCACCGCCGCCACCACTGATGCCGGACAGGCCGGAGCCGCCGCCGCAGGCACCCAGGGAGAGTGAGGGGCAGCAGAACGGGCGGGGGCGGGGATCTAGGCATCTAAGCCCTCCGGTCGGAACGGCTGGACGCTGGCGCTTCCAGGGGTAGTCGTAATCTAAGCGGACAACTACTGGAATCTGGCACGACGTCCAGCCTTCGGCCACTAGGCAAACCTTGTGGCTGTATGGGATTTGGCCAGGTCCCGGCTAATAGCCCAGCGGGGCTCGCCACTGGCAGGAACCAGCCCGAGGGGTAGTCTAGACGGGTCGGGGAAAGTTTGCCGTTTGACACTTGGCTGACGGTGGTGACCAAGACTCCTGTGTCCTCCCTTCTTCAGGGTTCGAGAACATGCCTCCGCACTTCCATCTCAAGTAAGAAGCCTGAGCTCCGGTCTCCTCGGGAGATCCGGTCAAGCTTCGCACCCGCAAGCCGCTCGCCCTCCTGCTCTATCTCGCAGTAGAACTGCGTCATCCGCACCGCCGCGACCGGCTGGCCGATCTCAGGCCGAAAGGCCAGGGGCTGGAAGGCCGCCATTCGCGGCGACCGCCCTCTCCGTGCTCCGCGGCAAGTTGGGACCCCAGGGCGCTGGAGACCACTCGCGACCTGGTGCGCTTCACCTTCGGCGAGCTGAGTTGACCTGGGCCGGCTCGCTCGAGGAGACAGTCCTGGGTGACGAATTCACTCCCGCGCTGGATGTCGGAGGCTTTCTCGAGGATTTCGATATCGCCGATGCGCCGGAATTCTCCAGGATGTGGCGGGACCAGCAGCGCGCCCGGCTGCTCCCCACGCTGCGTGAGGCCTTCATCCGTCTGATCGACCGCTGTCGTCGCACCGGGGATTTCCCGTCGCATCGAGGTGCTGGCCGACCGCCTCCAGGCGCTCGACGATCTCAGTGAAGATGCGATCCGGGCCAAGATGGAGGCGCGGGCCCTGATGGTGACCGTCTGGGTGCGCTCCGGTTGTTCGAACAGTGGCGCCTGCGGTTACGACGAGCTGGGGGCACAGCCCTCGGCGCTGATCGACGGGATGGCCATCTGGCTGCGCCGGCGCGGCTGGGAGCAGACCGGCGGTTCCCTTGCCCCCGGTCTTCACTGACCGGTGGAAGGGGCGACGGTTCGTCGGCCGTGCTACCCAATACCAGGCCCTCTATGAGGTGTGGGAGCGCACCATGCGGAGCCGGGCCCGCCATGCTCATCCTGGGCGACTCGGGCATCGGGAAGAGCACCCTGGTCGAGCGACTGGTCACCGCCGCCGGGCTCGAGGGCGCCGCGTCGACCCGGTTCAGTGCTACGAGCTCGAACGGGACATCCCCTACACCGCTCTGGGAGGACTGGTTCGCGGGCTGCTGGATCGGCCGAGGATCGCCGGTACGCCTTGAGTGGGGTCGCGGAACTGGCCGCACTGGTCCCCGAGCTCAAGGCGATGGGTTCACCGGTCTCCCTCAGGTACCGGAAACTCAGGGCGAGACCGCCCGGATCCGATTGGCCGAGGCGATTCATCAGCCTGATGGCAGCTTGCGAGTGAGCATCCGGTCATCGTCGTGGTGGACGACGTGCACCTGGCAGATGACGTGAGTGTCGCGGTCCTTCACCTCCTCATGCGCCGGACCCAGAGCCAGCGGATCATGGTGGTGCTCACCGCGCGACCCGCCGAGCTGAGCCGCGCGCCCTCGGCGGCGCGATTGCGGGAGAATCAGCGCGGTCTCGGACTGGAGATTCTCGAGCTGCCGCCGCTCACCGGCGACGAGAGCGCCGAGCTGGTCGAAGGGTTGGCTCAGGCGGCGGAGGCCGAGCCCAGCCCGACGGTGCGACGGGCCCTGGTGGCGTGCCGCGGCCGGCATTCGATGGTCCTGGAACTCTTTGGGGTTCGCGACTGGCAGACCAATGGCGACCGATGCCTCGCCCCTCTCTTCGATTGGGCGCAAATGACCGCCGATGCCAACTGGCAGAAACCGAAGGAGCGTACCGCCAGATCCTCGATCGGGTCGTGGGTGACCTGACGACATTTCCCGGGCCGTGCCTACGACCTGCGTCGATTCTTCTGGTGCCCGGCTGAACGATCTTCCGATGTACCAGCTGGTGGATCTCCTCGGTTGCCCAGACGATGGCGGGAATGGCGCGCCTGACGGAACTGCGGTTGCTCCGGGACGGGGCACGCCCTGGATTTCCGCAACGAGGTGTGATTCGGGCGCACGCGTATTTCGGTGTGCCCTCTCCTTTCGCATCGCACGGCTTTGCATGGGCGGATCGCGACCTGTTATGGCGGGTGATGCACGAGGGGAGTCGGTCCCCGGATTGAGATTGCCTGGCATTGCGTGCGGGCGGGACGCCCTGACGAATGCACGCCCTTCTTGTTGCGAGGAGCACGGCAGGCGATGGAGCACGGAGCGCCGTTTGAAACGGAGCAGGCGCTCAACTCCGCCCCGGGCTGGCTAACATTCGACATCGCACTGAAGCACTTCTGTTATTGGCGGAATGCTTTCAGGAGCAAGGCCGTTGGCGAGAATCGCGTAAGGTTCTCGCTGGGCCCATAGATCCACGCTGCGATGATGAGTCACAAGAGATGGCATTTGTTCTGATTGCCAAGGCGCGGTGTTTCGAGGGCGCTTCAGACACAGACCTTACAGGCCTGGAGGCTCGCCTGCGGAGCGTAGTCGCGAGCGGCAAGACCTGAGATCACGCACGCGTGCCGCACACGTACAGCCATTCGATCTATCATAGGGGTGAAGGTCGGCATGGCCGTGACCTGCCTGACCAGTGTGAATCAATTCCCACTGATTGCTTGTCTCTTGACGAAAGGTATCCGACCTACCCTGGCCAAGACTAGCATCATTAACACGGCTCATCTGGATTCTGAATTGGAGAGCCTAACTTACGAAATAGAGCTCCACCGCCTGGAGCAGCAGCGCCTCGGCATAGCAAATCAGGCCGCGGCATTCATCGATAGGGAACATTCTAGCAATACGTAACTGAACGAAGTAATACT
>ERZ1370068.168-contig-10149_pt1 | contig 20295 bp, 33 predicted proteins | sample MGYA00561227_ERZ1370068 | MGnify/ENA primary metagenome ERZ1370068 (study PRJEB38410, sample SAMEA6850437) | metagenome | study: Metagenomic assessment of the ecological functions of the soil: analysis of the soil microbiota associated with the... | reverse complement strand
ATGCCTTCCACCCAGTTCAGTTACGTGTTCCCGCTCAAGCCCTACAATCGTCAGCTTGATGTTTGGTGATATCGCCCTGGACGCATCCGGGCTGATCGATAGCGAATTACATGAAGACAAATCACGTGATGGGCTGGGACTTTGCGAAGAGGTGACTATTTTGCACGCATCAGGCCTTCAAGTTGCCGGGCTTATGAAATTTGTTTGTCGGTGTGCCAAACTGGAACCAGATCTTTCCGAGCATCGATGTCGTCACCGCAAAAAATATCGTAACTTTGTTCGCGACGGCCGATCATCAGGCGCGCTGGGCGCAGTGAACACGAGTTGGAACGACGATGGCGATAAATTGTTTGAAATAAACTGGCATGGCCGGATCGTTTTCGGCGCTGCGGCGGCATCGACCGCCAAAAACAAGCGGTTGATGAAATGCCTTTGACGAAGGTGCGTTGAGCCTTCTTTGTTTTGTAACGAAGGCCACCAGTTTTAGCGAGGCGCTACAGGCTCTCGGTAGTGTGAATGGTTAGCGGCGTTAAATCCAGCGCCGAATTTGTTTTGGCGGGCCATTCAGTTCAGTTTCCAGCACAGGCAAGGACTCTGAAGAGCCAGGTCGAAAGGAAATGCGCCTGGTAGCTGTAGAGAATGCCGATGAAGTTGTTGTCGCGCAACGGTAGCAGCCGCAGCGGCAGGTAACCGCTCGGTGGTTGCAGTCATGCGTTTCGCCGCGCAAAGATTTGATCACCTGGGACGGCGACTGCAAGTAATGGAAAATTCAGTCAGGATTACCGGAGGTTTACCTGAATCTCGGCGACCGCCGCAGGTTGGTCGTCTGCGCATTCTACCGGGGAAACATTTACAACTCGTTGCGAGATGACCGGAAGAACTGACGATACAAGCAAACTATAGAGACTCGTGGCTTGCGGAGAACCGGCCATATTGGCTCGATAGCGTTCTAGCTCGCTACGATCAGGCCGCGCTGATGTGGCTGAACAAGAGCAAGGCACTCGCCGAAGCAGTGCGAGTCTACAACTCGGAATCGACTCTGCCAGACCCGCAAGGCGTTTGGCCTGGGACCGCGGCCGGGAACAAACTAAGTTCAAAGTCCAATGTCCTTCTCACGTAGTCGTGTATTCTGTGGATTGACTGTTCGTGAGCGCTAATAAAAGAATCCGCAGAGATTACACAGATTACGCAGATGTAGTTCGAAGTTGGACCTTGACTTTGACTTAAATAGAGCATGTCTAAATCACCTTCAAACAACTCGACGCCAAGCGATCGGCTGATTTCATTGGACGTGTTCCGCGGCGTCACCATCGCGGGCATGGTTCGACCGGCAACAAATCGGCACCTGGAGCAACATCTATTGGCCGTTGAGCGCCGAGTGGCATGGCTGGACGCCGACCGATCTCGTCTTCCCATTTTTGTCTTCATAGTTGGCGTGCGCGGATTCCGCTTGCGCTTTAGGCGTCGCATGAAAGCGGCGGCAGCAAGCGCGATCTTTGTTTGAAGATCGTCAGGCGTACGCTTGATCATCTTCGCGTTGGGGGTGTTTCTGGCCGGCTTCCCGTACTTTCACCTTTCCGACAATCTGCATTCCCGGCGTGCTGCAGCGCCCTCGCAGTCTGTTACCTTTTGCCTCACTCATTTTCCTGAACACCAAAGTCAGAATACAGATCATCGTGACCTCGCGTTGCTGGTTGTTTACTGTCTACTAATGACGCGCGTTTTCACGCGCCGGGATTTCCCACGGGCGATCTGACCAAAGAGGGAAGCCTGGCATCGTTTGTCGATCGTGTAATCTTCGGTCCGCACATCTGGAAGCAAAGCGGCAAGGTCTACGATCCGGAAGGATTACTCAGCACGATATCCCGCGATTGCCACAGCGCTCTTTCGAGTCTTAACTGACAGTGGTTTCGCACCAGCAAGTCGCAATACGAAAAAGTGACCGGGCTGTTTGTCGCCGGTGCTTGTTGCGCTGGTGATTGGCTGGTGCTGGAATCCGTATTTCCCGATCAACAAAGCGCTGTGGACGAGCTCGTATGTGTTTTTCACTGCCGGATTGGCGCTTCAGTTCCTGGCACTCTGCTACTGGCTGATTGACATCAAAAATATCAACTCTGGGCCAAGCCGTTTATTGTATTTGGCGTAAATGCCATAGCGCTGTTTGTCGGCACGGGCCTGATGGCGCGCTCGATGGGACTGATCAAGCTGCCATGGGGCAGCGAGACGATCTCTCGCTGCAAGGCTGGATCTTTCAGAAGGTTTTTCTGCCCTGGGCTTCCCCAATAAGATGCTTCGCTCGCCTACGCGATAGCTTTTGTTCCGCTGTGGCTGGGTCTGATGTGGATTCTTTACTCGAGGAAGATTTTCATTAAGATCTGAGACATTAACCAAATCCTGTGCCGCGGAATCTGCGGAAGTTTGAAAGGAGACTGTGATGGCAACTTACATAACGTTGATGCGATGGACCGGGCAGGGAATCGCAAGAGTTAAGGACAGCCCGAAGCGTTTGGATGCCGGCCGCAAGGGCCTTTGCAGTAAAGATGGGCGTCGAAATAAAGGATACCTGGTTGACTATGGTAAGTAATGATCTGGTTTGCAGCGCGAGTTGAGGCGGCCTGACGATCGCTACGGTTGCGAGAGCGCTGCTTACACTCGGCCCGCAGGGCAACGTGCAAACCGAAACGATGCGTGCCTGGAACGAGGACGAATTACCGCGAGATAACTAAATCAGGTTTAGGACGATGCGACAGCGTCCAGGTTTTTGTAGCTAATCTCCTGGTTTGAAATTCTCTGTGCTCTCCTTTGTGTTCTCGTGTCTCTGTGGTGAGTTTTTGCTTAACGTTTATTCACCACAGAGATACAGAGGACACTGAGACCAACTAACTTAATGCGCGTATCCCGACCACGCAGGGCTCTTCCCGACAGGGCTGCGGGTTCGCCGTCCATCGTCCACGCTGAGCTGCCCATTCACGATTACGAACTTGATGCCTTCAGGATGTTGGTTCGGCATCTCGAAAGTTGCGCGATCGATTACCGTCCTGGGATCGAAGATGGTTGACGTCGGCGTAGGAGCCGGCGAGCAAAAGACCACGATCACGAAGGCCAACGCGCTTGCGCCGGCATGCCGGTCATCTTGTGAATCGCCTGTTCCAGCGTTAACAAGTGTTCTTCGCGAACGTAGCGGCCCAGGATTCTCGGATAACTGCCCCAGCCACGCGGGTGTGATTTTGACGCCGGCCAACGGGCCATCGTTAGCGCGAGCGCCACTATCGGTGCAGAAACTCGACGAATGGCGCACTGCATCGCGGCGCGCATGTCGTCTTCGCTCATCATGAAATAGATCGCGCCGGTTTGTCCGTGGTCAGCAAGAATCAAATCGAAGAGGGCATCGAGTGGCTCCTTGCCTTGCTCCTCAGCGATCTGCGAAAGGCGCTTGCCCTGCATCGCTTCGAGATCACGATTGACGACAGAGCCAATCAGGACACCTGAAGCGCCGCCGCTGCCGAGGTAAATATTTTCCCATTCCTTGTGGTCTGTCGTTATTTCTTCCTTAAGCTGCCGGCGAATGCGCATGTCCTTCAACCGCGACAGCATCTTTTCGGTGCCGCCCTCGAGCGCCCAGGGTGGCAGGCAAGCGCTTAAAGACGCAGTGCTGCCTGCGATGTAAGGGTAGATGTCAGCGGTGATGTCGAGGCCTTCGGCGCGGGCGCTGCTCAATCTTTCGTCAACACTTCCGGCATGCGGCCCCAGTTTTCTTGTAGGCAGTCTTCAGATGCCAAATCTCTACTGGAATCTTAGCCTGACGAGCGATCTGAAAAACTTCTGCGAGCGATTCGTCTGAGAGCGTTGGCTTCACTGCGTTGATGCGTGGCATAGATTCCGCCGTACTGTCGCGCGACCTTTGCGAGTTCAACCAGTTCATCCGTCTTCGCGAACCGCGCGGGCACATACTGCAGTGAAGTCGAAACGCCGAGCGCACCATCCTTCATCGCGGCGGCGACCAACTGCTTCATCTGTTCCAACTCGGCCGGCGTTGGCGGACGATTGTCGAAACCGACAACGTACTCACGCAGCTGTGTAGCGCCGACGAAAGTTGCCAGATTCACACCCGTGCCTTGTTTCTCGAGTCGTTTGAAATACTCATCGAGCGTGCGCCAATCGATGGTCAGGTTGAAGCGACGGAGAAAGTCTTCCTGTTCTTTGATGAGTCTCTCGTTGATAGGCGCGATCGATTCACCCTCGCCTGTAACCTCGGTCGTTACGCCCATCATCACCTTGCTCATCGCGCGCGGGTCGATGAGTAAATAGGTTTCTGATTGACCAAGCATGTCGATAAAGCCCGGCGCCACTACCATCCCGGTGGCATCAATCTCGCGAGTGCCGCCGGCATCTTTCAGCTTACCAATCGCCGCGATACGGTCGCCGCTGATGGCGACGTCGGCGCGATAGCCGGGACGGCCTGAGCCGTCGATCACGAGTCCATTCTTGACGACGAGATCATATTTGGGCGCTGAGGCGGTCGTGGACGTTGGGATGAAAGAGAAGAGAAGCATGGCTGTCAGGATCAGGAAAAGTGAAACTCTGATTAGCATATTTCACCACTGGGTTGGAATGATGGAGCGCAGCATCGTAATGATTAGCATCCGGAAAGTCCAGATTTCCCCAGACTCAAGTGTTTCGCTGGGACCGCGGGCGCGACGCCCGCGTCCCAGCAGGATCATGCATGGTTTACCGCCGCATCGATACTGCGTAGAATTCAACGCGGTGACAACTGAACCCATAACCCTCAAACGAATCGCGGAAGTAACCGGCGGAAAGTTAACCGGCGACGGGAACATCGTGGCAACAGACGTTAGCCACGACTCTCGCCGGGCCGGGCCGGGCAGCGTGTTCGTTGCTGTTCGCGGTGGCCTGTTAGACGCGCACAAGTTTGTGCCGCAAGTGATTACACAGGGCGCGGTAGGTGTCATTTCTGAACTTGAGCCGGACAGCGATGTGCTACACGGGACTGAGCCGGGGCGCGTTGCCTGGATTCAAGTCGAAAACGTGAGACGCGCGATGGCGTTAGCCGCAGCCGAGGTGCACCACCATCCATCTCGGGAACTCAAACTCGTCGGCATCACCGGGACGAATGGAAAAACAACTACCGCCTACCTTATCGCGTCGATTCCGGAGGCGGCTGGTGAGCCTGTCGCGATGACGGGCACGGTTGAATACCGTCTCGGGCCCGAACGTTTCAAAGCTGATCGGACCACGCCTGAAGCCACTGACATGCAACGCCTGCTGCGCCAGGCGGTCGAGATCGGTTGCAAGACCGCGGTGATGGAAGCTTCATCACAGGCCATGGATTTTCATCGCTGCGACGCGCTCGAGTTCGCCGTGGCTGTTTTTCCAATCTCACGCGCGACCACCTCGACTATCACAAGACAATGGAGAACTACTGGGTTGCTAAGCAACGGCTTTTTGATGGCAGGCTCGGCACCAGGCCGCGTACTTCAGTCATTAATCTCGACGACCCCTACGGAGTTGAGCTCGCCGGGCGACTCAGGAACGAAGGTTTGCACGTCGTCAGTTACGCAGTTAAGGCAGACGCGGATGTCACAGCACGCGACCCGGAGTTTTCGCTGAACGGCATGACCTTCAACTTGCGCACCCCGGGCAGCGAACGGGAGTTTCATTCGCCCCTGGTTGGTCCGCCGCATATCTACAACACGCTCGCGGCCGTCGCCAGCGGACTAGCGCTTGGCTATGGACTCGATGTCATTACCCGCGCGCTGGAAGAATGCACCGGGGCGCCGGGCCGTTTCGAGCGCGTCCCACATGCTGGTGACTTTGCGGTTGTAGTCGATTACGCGCACAGTGACGACGCCTTGCTTAACGTGTTGCGCACGGCGCGGCAAGTGACTAAGGGAAAATTATTACGGTGTTTGGCTGCGGTGGCGATCGCGATGGTTCGAAGCGCGCGCCGATGGGCGAGGCGGCAGGAAGTTTGAGCGACGTAGTGATCTTAACTTCAGATAATCCACGCACCGAAGATCCGGAAAAAATACTTGCAGAGGCCGAGGTTGGAATTCAGACGACCGGCAAGCCTTATCGAAAGATCGCGGACCGGCGCGAGGCGATTCACCAGGCGATCACGGAAGCGCGAAGTAATGATCTGGTGTTGATTGCCGGCAAGGGACACGAGGATTACCAGATTCTTGGTCGCGAAGTTTTCCACTTCGACGACAAGGAAGTCGCGCGCGAAGCGTTGGCGGAGAAAAATGGTCAAGCCGAGTGAGGTCATGATCCTGGTATTAACTGTATGCACGCTGCTGGCGGTCTCCGCTTGCCAGGGCGGGTCGCACTCAAAAAGGCCAAAGCGGATTCCGGGGCGAAATCAGACAACCCCACCTTCTTACGACGTGTATTTGCCGCCAACTAAACTCGCCGACCTGGAAGATGAGGCAATCACCGAAAGCAGCGGGCTGGCAGCTTCGCGCACGTCGCCAGGAGTTATTGGACCCATAACGACGCCGGCAACGGACCACTCATTTACGCATTCGATAGCCAGGGGCGCAGTCGCGGGGTTTGGCGGGTTACCGGTGCGACTTCTGATGATTGGGAAGACCTTTCAACGGGGCCGGGACCAAAGCCCAACACGAGTTATCTCTACATTGGCGACATTGGCGATAACTCCGGCACTCGGTCCGAGATAGTCATTTATCGAATTCCCGAGCCTGTCATTCCAAGCGGCAATCCCGTTTCAACAGAAGAGCGGCCAAACGCAACCGAAAAGGCCGAAGCCATAGGATTGCGTTATCCCGACGGGAGTCATAACTCTGAAGCGCTGCTCGTGCATCCCAGGACAGGACGCATTTACCTCGTTGTTAAAGAGAAGTCTGCCAAACCCGGTATCTACGCCGCGGATGCGCCGACAGTATCTGGAGAAGTAGTTACCCTGGCGCGTATTGGCGAAGTCGACATGTCGGGGCAATCAGGGGCCTTAATCAACGGCGGCGCCATCTCGCCCGACGGACAGCGGGCGGCGCTCTCCGATTACGCCCAGGGCTATGAATTTGTTTTGCCTGCCGCGAATGCACCTTTCGACAGTATTTGGAAACAGCCGATGCGAACGGTCGATCTCGGAAAACGAAAACATGGAGAGTCGATTTGTTACCGGTTGGATGGAAAGGCGTTGCTGGCAACGAGTGAACGCTTGCCTACGCCTTTGATTGAGATCGTGCGGCGCTAGGCTCTGCATGAGAAGAGTTCTCTGCATAAGAGCGGGGGCAAGCCCGCCTTCCCGACCTCGGAGCTGATTAGAGTTGAGGTTGATCTCGTCGAGAACGGCTTTCAACGTGAAAGCAGTTAAGCAAGTCCCGGAGTCTCCAGGGTGAGGAAGGTGGGCTTGCCCCCGCTCTTACGCTACTCGGTCGGTTGTGCCGGATACATCCTTGACCAAATCCAATAGACAGGCAGGCCGAGCGCAATCAATGCGCTTCCGGCAAGCGGCGGATTACGCGCCAGAGTTCCCAAACCCGACAGCACCTGACCATGAAGGATCTGTCCTAAGCCGTTTGCTGCATCCTCGCGAACTCCCAGCAGCGTAGTCCCGAGGATCAAGGCGGTCGCCAACAGGAAGAGGACGGGCACAATGGGATAGCCCCAGGCGCGATAAGGTCGCTCCGCGTCCGGCATCTTGCGGCGCAGAATAAAGACCGCGGCCGTTACGAGTCCATAGAAGATCCAAAGACCGAAGATGGCGTAATCCGTGAGGATGTCGAACGACGAAGAGAACATGATGACAAGTATGCAAGCCCAAATAGCTTGAATCACCAAAGCCCCGGTTGGTACATGTGTGCGTGGCGACACCTTCGACAAACTGCGCAGGAACAATCCGTCGCGCGCCATCGCATAGGGCACGCGCGCGCCGGTAAGAATCGAAGTGTGCAGCGTACCGAAAGTCGACGACAACAGAGCGGCGGCAATGAAACTGATGGCGAGGGGTCCAGAGAAACTGCTTCGCGACCTCGGTGGCGACCGACGACTTAGTCGAAATGCTTGCAATGTCGGTGGGTGATAGCGTGTAAAAGTAGGCAACGTTCGCGAGCAGGTAGAGCGCCATGATCAAGATCGTTCCGCCGATGAGCGCGCGCGGCAGGTTGCGTCCCGGGTTCTGAACTTCACCAGCGACGAGCGTGACGTTGTTCCAACCATCGTAGGCCCACAGCGCGCCAAGCATCGCGGCGATGAAACCGCCGAAGCCAAATCGCGCCGCCGCGCTGACGCCTTCGCAGGTGCCGCCCACGTTGGCCATCAATAGATGCGACCAGTCAGCGTTTCCGCGCAAACAGAAAAGCGCCCACGCCGACGAGTAACACCAGGGCAATCTTGACGCCTGACAAAATAGTGGCGACGCTGCCGCTAACCTTGACTGCCAGACAGTTGATTCCAGTTACAATCAGGATCGAAGCGAGCGCAACTACCTGAAGTTTTCCGAAAGGAATCGGATGGCCCAACACCGTCGGTGAAAAGAAGTCGCCCGCCAGTGCCCCGCCAATCATGATGTTTAGGAAAAGAGCGAACTGCACGCCGAGCGCCGCCTGTGAGCCGGCCTTGCCGATAAAAAACGACATCCAGCCAAACAAAAATCCCCACGGTCGTCCATAGGCTTCGCGCATGAAAACATATTCGCCGCCCGCCTTCGGCATCATCGCCGCGAGTTCGGCGTAACTCAGCGCTCCCGCAAGCGAAAGTAATCCGGCAACGACGTAGACGAAAAGAACCATCTTCGGCGTGCCGACGTTGCAGGTCATCACGCGAGCTTTAAGGAAGACGCCGGTGCCGATGACGTTGCCAACGACGATCGAGATCGCGGCGACCAGGCTCAGGCCGCGGATGAGTTGAGTTTTGTGGGGTGGTTGCATGTGATAGCGAAACCGAATTCTTTAATTGTTGGACGCGTGACCCTTATTCCTGATCACAGCCAGCTCTGCCAGGAATTCCTCACGTTGTCGAGTCATCTCAGCTGCTCGCCTCGTCTTATCATTAACGTGGCGTTCCCCTTAAAATCAGAGTCCTGAAGGGACTTAATCCACGCCTTTAATTGTCTCGAACAGCTTTCCGCTTTGAGTTTTGTTGCCCTAATCTCACCGAGTAAATTGCCAGATAATGGCAGGCGCTCGAATAAACAAAGCATTGAGCGAACCTCACCAGCTGAGCCGCGCGAAATATAAAGAAACATCAGGAGTTCATTATTGGTGCCACGCTCGAACCCTTCAGCAATATTGTTTGAAACTGATACTGCCGCCCGTTCGATCTGATCTCTGAGTCCGTGGTGGGACGCGAATTCGGGTTTTGACGTTAGAGCATAGATCGCAACAGCTAGGTCAATTGCAGCCATTCCAAACTGGAAGATCTTCAAACCTTTTGTATTTCATGGGACGGCTCCGATCGGTCAATTGTTAGAATTCAAGATTCCAAATTCAAGATTCAGATTCAAGACTCAAATTCAAGACTCAAGATTCCAGATTTCAAATTCCAGATGGCACTAATTACAGATTACAGATTAAGATTTTCTGATTTCAGAATCTGGAATTTGGAATCTTGAATCTGAAACCAGTTATGCGGCCTGCGCTAGCAAATCCTGCGTTTCTATCACAACTTATTCGTGAGCTAACCTTCGGCACCAACCTCATGCGGCACGTCTCCGCGTAGTTCTACCTTTCAATGCCTGCGCAGCTGCTTCGCCGGTCACGACCGCGCCTTCCATAAAGCCCTGCCATTCAGCAAGGTGCTCGCCGGCAAACAGAACCTTTCCAGTGTGGTTGCTGCAAGATCGGGCGTAGCGTGAACCATTGTCCCGGCCGGTAAAACGCGTAAGCGCCCTGCGTGTAAGCATCGCGTTGCCAGGCCATCGACTGAATATTCACAGCCAGCTCGGGCGCTTTTCTATTAAGCGGCAGAAGATCGCGCGGTGATGATGTCGCTGCGCCGGCCGACTGCTTTGTGAGGCGAGCACGTCGGCTTTTTCGCCGATCGCATAGCTGCAGAGTATCCCTTGTTTGCCCGGCTGATTTTTGGTGCTGTGAAAATAGTAGTGCGGAGGTGACATCGCTGACGAGCGAGAAGTCTTCCGGGCCCCAGAAGCGCTCTTTGAAAAGGATCTGATTCTTGACGATGCGAGCGTACTGAAGCTTATTGGCTGCCGCCGCGTGTGCAGCCGGAAGCGGCGGATCAAAAGTAATCTTCGTGAGCACGCGCGCCGGCACAGTGCAAATGCAGGCATCGGCGGTGAAGTCTCTACCTCCGGCAGTCACGGTGACGCGCCCGCCCCGCTGCGTAATTTTCTCCACCACCATGCCGGTGTGAAGTGAGCGCGTTACCAAGCTGCGAAGCCAGCGCGTTTATCAGGCGTGAGTTGCCGCCTTCCATCTTGAAATCCATTTCGTTTGCCGGACTGGATTCAAAATACTCGGCGGCTGCGGCGTAGGCCGATATCATGCGAATCGTCTCGCCAAAGTCTGTGCTGTCCTGCAAGTCGCGGAGCAACAGATCTTCTTCGTTGAAGCCGATTTCCTTGAGCCACGTCCACCAGTCGTATCTGATCCAGCCGCACGCGATCTCGTTCCTTGTAATCTTTGTAAGTCTTCGCGAAACTTTTCGAAAGCGGCCTTCGCCGGTGACGAGAAATCCCACTGGCCGGGTCGCTTCACCACACCGTCCTGCATCAGCGACGCTTCGAAGCGATGATCCTGCAGTTGGTATGTTGAAGTCACGGCAGAGCGCTTTCATGCGCTCGTGACTGGCGCCGACCCACTCGCCACCGAGTTCGCACACCAGTTCAGGGTTTTCCTTAAAGTTGAAAGAAAGGACCCGGCCGCCGATGCGTGGCCGAGCTTCGAGGACGGTTACGTTCCAGTCCTTGTTAGCGCGCGAGCCGCTGCCAGTCCCGAGAGACCGGCGCCGATGATGATGCAGGAGTACGTGCGACGCTGGACGTAGGGACTAAAGATAAGCGGCGCGCCGACAGCGGCGACCGCCGCGTTTTTGAGAAAGTCTCGTCGCGACGTGGCGGGCAGTGGTTCAGCAGATTCTTTTACCATATGTCGTTGGTTACGAGGTCGTCATAGGTGTCGCGGCGCCGAGATGAGACTCGCTGCGCCGTTTTCATCAATCATCACGGCCGCCGGCAACGGGCGGCCGTTGTAGTGAAACATCTGCGCCAGCGAATACGCGCCGCAGTTCAGCAATGCCAGCACTTCGCCCGGCTGCACATCCGCGGGCAGTTTTCGGTAGTCGGGTAAACGACCGCAGCGTTCGATATCGAAATAGACATCGCCGGAATCGCAGAGCGGTCCGGCAACTTTGTAATCGCGTTTCATGCGGTTCGCCCGCGCGCGAGGCGGAGATCGTGTGGTAGTACCATTTGTAATTGTTCATCGAAAGCATGATGTTGTAGCCGGCATCTGTCAGCAGCCAAACGTCTCCCGTTTCCGGTCGTTGCTTCATGTTGCAGAACAGTTGTCAGCACCAGGCCGGCGTCGGCAATGACGCTGCGTCCAGGCTCAAGCAGGATCGTCGTCTTGTCGAGCAGATGTTCGGCGCCCGCAGCCCGAGCTGACTCACGCGCCACGCGCAAGGCTTCGCGCAAGAACGACCGCCGGTTCGAGATCGGCGCCCGAGCATGTCGCGTTCGTGTTCGGGTAGTTGATCGGCTTGCGAGCGATCGCGCAGGTAGTTAACCGGAATACCGCCGCCCAGATTGATGTGCTCCGAGCGTGTGGCCGGTCTCCCGATGAATCGCGACCAGGTGTTCCCACATGCTGCGAAACGCTTCGGCGAAAGGTTCGACATCAGGCGTTTGCGAGCCGACGTGGATATGAATGCCGCAGACGTGAATGAGGTCCGGGTTCTGCAAACTTCGCCGAAAAGCTTCGAGCACTTCCGATGACGAGATGCCAAACTTCGACGTCAGCAAGGCAGTTTGCAAACCCAGATGCGAGCGCGTGCCGATCTCAGGAACGAGCCGCAAAGCGATGCGAGCTGGTTTACGGTGATTCGCCACTGGCTGCCGCAACTCGTTTGACCGCTTCTTCGACCAAACCGATTTCATAGATTGAGTCGACGTTGATGGCGTAGATTCCGGCGCGCGACAGCGTCATCCAGTTCGCCGTCACTCTTGCTGGTGCCGTTGAAAATAATTTGGTCAGGCCGGAACGCCAATCCGCAACGCCTTGATATAGTTCGCCGCCGCTGTTGACCTCGAGATCAATGCCCGACTCGAGCACCAGTCTTGAGCACAGCCATATTCGAATTCGCCTTCGAGGCGTAGAAAAACCGAATGGGGTGTGCGACTGGACTGAGCCGCCGCCTTGAGCCGGTTGATATTCGACTTGATGCGTGGTCCGGAAAGACAAAAAGGGGCGAATCGTAATTGCGAACCAGTTCCAGCGCGTCTGCGCCGTTAATGGCAAGGTGGCCCTCGCGTACCTCGAGATAGTCAGGAATAGTCCAGGCTGGACTGGAAGCAGCCATCGTCGTCGACATGTTTTAGTCCTTTCTCCGCGTTAGGAATTATCACTAATGAATGCGAGCGAAGATAGACTGCCGCTCCGAAAGCGTCAAGCTGGTTAATCCGCAGATTACGCAGATTTCACAGATTAAGCAGCAGTGAAGATCAAGCAGTTCCTTATACCGAACCGCCTTTCCTATTCTGTGAAATCTGCGTAATCTGCGGATTTAACTCTTCAGCTTTCCAACACTTCACGTATCTGCTTGTAATGACGTAGCTCGTGATAGCCGATGAATGAGACCGTCGCCACGCCATCGATCTCGCCGAGGAAGGGGTGCGTGAAGACAAGATTGCGAAAACGCTCTTCTTCCGTGTGCAGCACAGAGCCTCTTTAGATCACTCTGGTGCGGTCAAAATTTTCAATGGCGCGCTCTCGGTCGGGAGCGTCCAGCGGATTCATCGCTTTCGGGGCCTTCACTCGGATAAGGCGCAGCGAAACGATTGAAGTTGGGAGCAGCCGGCGGAAAACCCGACTCGTCGCGGCTCACGAGCGATCGCTGCTTCGAGTTCCTTAGTAACCCGTCCTTCGACGAGACAGAGGTGCTGGACTATCTCCGCGACCACTCCTTCATTCGTCTTCAGCAGGGCGCTTGGCGTAAGTGTCAGGCTCGAGCGGGGAGATGGCGCTGATCAGGTTTTTGATGGACTGAATCCAGTCGCTTCAGGGCCTTCTTCATGAGTGGAAACCTATCAGAGCCTGGAGCTGTAGCCACCGGGTCATAAGCTCAATCTGAGGCTTTGCACAAAAGTGGTTTTTATCAGTCCGCAATAGCGGACGAATGATAATAGCCCAGCGATTCATCGCTGGGATTGGCAGGAGGCCGAGAGGAAGTCCGTGAAGCGGACGGCTGAAAAGAGCAGAAGATCCGAGCGTTATTATTCAGCCGTCCGCTTCACGGACTACAAAACCCTCAGCTATTTACTCCCAGCAGTGAACTGCTGGGCTACTATCATTCGTCCGCTTTGCGGACTGACAAACCAACTTTTTGTGCAAAGCACCCCGGTCCGCCCCCGGTTCTGGTCCGGTTAATTCGAGATCAACTTTGCGGACGACCAAAATTGTAAACGAGTACTCGGTAACTTTCACAGGTTCTCCAGAAAGGAGTGTCGGCGAAAACTTCGCCTGAAGTGCGGCGTTGATTGAGACCTCCTGAAGCTGCTTCGGTCCCGAGATTGCGCGAGCGTCAGTAACATTTCCCTGCTCGTCGATGGTCACCTGAATGACTACGACACCTTCAGCGCCGGCGGCCCTCGCATCAGGAGGGTAATCCGGCTTGGGCAGGCTGATGGCTTTGCCGTTCAGTACGCCTGCGGAGATCGGCCCACGCTTCCCGGGGTCAGTCCCAGGACGCTGCGCTTCATCTTGTTTAGGTTCTTCGTTAGCGGCCGGCTTTGCAGGTGCGGTGTCTGCTGGAGCTGCGGCGACAGGGCCCTCAGACGACACTGACTGAGCGGCTGCAACAGTCGCGCCCTTTTCCGGCAACACAAATGAACTCAAAAACTCCGCCTGGATCGCATCGTCCTTCCTGGTGTTTAAGTAGACTATCGAATAGAAGCGCTTGCGCGTAGCAAACACCTGGGCTGTACCCGCGAGGTCGCCAATCGTCATGCGGTATTCGCGACCAGCATTGCCCTGCAGAGTTTTCTCTCCGACCAACGTAAGTTTTCGCGACCATGTCTTTGCGAATCTTCGGCGCAAAAAAGAGTCTTGAAGGCATCGACATAAGGAGTTGATGCGTTGCATCTCGGTGTACAGCGCCGGGTTCGATTTGATTCCGCTCAATGAAACTACAGCGAACACCGGCCCGGGTTTGCTGTTGTGAAGATAGGTGCGCGTGCTCAACTCCATCTTGTGATACGGCTCTTTGCTGGTTTCAAAAGTTGAACCCTTGGGCATGAGAACGGAAAACTCCTCACCTTCGGGGCGCAGCGTTTCCCACTGTGGGGTCGCCGGCGCGGCTTGCCCTAACGCCGAGACGCAAGTTGCCAGGGTGAGCAAGAGGACGAGGGATTGTCGTTTGAAATGAAATGAACGCATGACGCAATACTCCTTTAAAACTTTTCGCGGTTCATGAGATTCATCGGGACCGGGTTGGTCGGGACAGCTTGCGTAGATTCTCGCCGCAGAGTCAGATAATTTCAAGGCTACAGCTGCGCCATCATCTCCGCCGGGTTCCAGTAGGCATGTAGCGTCTGTATTTTTCCTGCTTCGTTCACTTCAAAAACATCGATGCCTTCAAAGTGCGCCTTGCGCCCGCGCTGGCTGATCCCCCGTCCAGACCATTTCACCGCGGCACCATTGCCGGCGATGAATACCTCCTCCTCCGTCAGACCCACCTCTTTGAAGGCCGCGGTAATCGTTTGAAAAAACTCCCTTAGGCTCTTATGGCCGACTATCGCCGGCGCACCCACCGGATCGTGGGAAACGGCGTCTTCGGCGAAGGTATCGATCCAGGCTTGTTCATCCATCGCGCGTATCGCTGCAAAATAAGCTTTGCACTGCATGCGTAACAGTTTCAGGGACATTTAGTCGTTCTTCCTTTCGCGTTCCTGCTGGACTAAAACTCGGCGCAATATTTTCCCGGCCGGTGACTTCGGAATTTTATCGATGAACTCGAGTAATCGTGACTCTCTTGTGTGGGGCCACACGCTCAGCGACGAAACACATCAGCTCTTCGGCGGAAACCTCGCCCTTTATTACTACGAAAGCCTTCGGTACTTCTCCCGCCTCATCGTCCTGACAGGGAATAACAGCCGCATCGGCGACGCACGGATGGGTTAACAACAAGGCTTCGAGCTCCGCCGGCGGCACCTGGAAACCTTTGTACTTAATTAGTTCCTTGGCACGATCCACGATGAAGAAGTGTCCGGCGTCGTCGGCGTAGCCAATATCGCCCGTGTGCAGCCAGCCCTCGGAGTCTACCGTCGCGGCCGTCGCCTCGGGGCGATTCAGATAACCCTTCATCACTTGCGGACCACGAACGCATAGCCTCGCCTTCCTTCTTGTGTCCCAGAGTTTCTCCCGTTTCCAGATCCACGATCTTGCATTCAGTGTTGGGAGCAGGTACACCCACAGAACCATGTCTTACTTGCGACTGATCGGCCGGGGACGAATGCGTCACGGGACTGGTTTCTGTCATGCCGTAACCCTGACGCACATCACAGCCGAGACGCTGCATGCAGGCGCGCGTCAGGTGTTCATCGAGTGGCGCCGCGCCGCAGAATATTGTTTTGCAGCTTCGACAAATCGTAACTATCGACTACTGGACTCTTGCTAAGCAGGAGCACGATCGGTGGCACCAGATGCGCCATCGTCACGCCGTGGTCCTGAACTAACTTCAGGAAAGGCTCGAGTTCAAAGCGCGGCATGGTGACGATGGTAGAGCCCTGGGATAGACCCATATTCAAAACGACCACCAGTCCGTAGATATGAAAGAGCGGCAACACACAGATTAAAGTGTCGTTCTCAGTGAAGTAGTCAAGGCCGTTCATCTGGCACATGTTGGCTACCAGATTGTAATGAGTGAGCATCACGCCCTTCGCCAGTCCGGTAGTGCCGCTTGAATAAGGAAGCGCCACCAGATCTTCGCGCGGATTGATGGCAACTTCGGGATAGTGTCCGTCGCTCTCCAACAGTGAAGAGAAGGGCGTTGGCGCCGTCCCACTTCGTCTCCAGGTTCGTCAAAGATAAATAGCTCTTCAATGTTGGCTGCGCGCGCGGCGGCCTTAGCTTTCTCCAGAAACAGCGGCACGGTAACCAGGAAGCGCGCGCCGGCATCTTTCAGCTGATGGGCGATTTCCTCTGCGGTGTAGAGCGGGTTGATCCGGACTGTTGATGCCACCAAGAGAAGCGACCGCATGAAAGGCGATTGCGTACTCGGGAAGATTAGGACTGAGAATTCCAAAGACCTCGCCTTTCTTGAAACCGCGTTTCCAGAGACTGGCAGCACACGTGAAATACGATCGGCGAGTTCTGAGTATTTGATAGTGCGTCCGCTTGGGTCCGTCGATCAGCGCCGGCTTATCGCCGCGCTCCGTCGCGCGTTGGAGCACGAAAGTCGTTACCGCGATTTCGGGTATGGCGACTTGAGGGAAGGGTCCGCGGAAAATCATGAGGCGCTTACCTTATCAGGTGACACCGCATTCCGTAAAGGTCGTCATATTAGGCGGGAGTGTCCCAACTTGAAATTCTCTGCGCCCCTCCGTAGTGTCTCTGTGTCTCGTGGTTAATAAACCGTAAGCAAACACTCACCACAGAGACGCAAGGAACACGGAGGAAACACAGAGAAAACTGCCATTGATTTGCGAGATCAAGAACAATGCCCGAGTCCGGAGCTCGCCCACTTAACATCGTCTGCCTCGCCACCTACTTCAAAGGTGGCGACTTTATTCGCGAATGTAAACGCCTCGGTTGCAATGTCATTCCTGATCACCGAGGAAAAATGCTTGAGGAAGACTGGCCACGCGACAGTCTGGACGATCTGATTCGCAGTGCCCAATGATGCCGGTCCGGCGCTAATGATCGACCTCACCAGCTTTTATTGGCCGCAAGCTGAAAGTGGATCCGCGTGGTCGCGCTCGAGGAGTTTGACGTCATGACCGCGGCCTTGATTCGGGAACATTTCTGTCTGCCGGCATGAGCAGCTCGACGGCGAAGACGTTTCGCGACAAGTTTAGGATGGCCGAAGCCGCCAGAGCCGCGGGCATACTGCTTCCGGAATTTGTGCCGCTGATTAATGCGGACGAAGTGAGCGACTTCATGGAGCGCGTGCCGCCGCCGTGGATCATTAAGCCGCGTTCGGATGTTTCCGCTATCGGTGATTCGCAAGGTAGAGGAACCGGCGGAAGTTTGGCGTATCACCGGTGAAATGAACGAACGCGAGAACCTGCGCGAGCGCTCGTCTTATTATGTGTTGGCGCAGTTTATTCCTGGCGAAGTTTTTCACGTTGATTCCATCGTGAGCGGCGGTCGGGTTGTTTTTGCGGGCGCGAATCGCTACGGACGTCCGCCGCTGGAGGTAGCGCATGGTGGCGGTGCTTACGTTTCGCGTACGGTCGCGCATGGCTCCGACAGACGAAAGAAACTGTTTGCGCTCAATCGCAAACTCGTCAAAGCCGCTGCAAGCTCGAACGCGGCGCCGCGCACGCTGAGTTTATTAAGAGCGACGCTGACGGCGACTTTTACTTTCTCGAGATGGCCGCGCGCGTCGGCGGCGCTTACATCGCCCGACGTGTTGGAGGCGGCTTCCGGACTGAACCTGTGGCGCGAGTGGGCGCAGATGGAGGTGGGAGACGGGCGGAGAGCAGGAGCAGGAGGCAGTGAGCAGGAAAGAAGCCGGCGCGATGGACATAACAAACTAAAGCCGCTGCGAAACGAATACGCGGGCATCGTGCTGTCACTTTCGAAGCAAGGAGGATCCTGACACCTCTGCCTGCGACGATCCCGAGATTGTTTACCGCGTGAAAAGAAGCATCACGCCGGCTTGATTGTCCGATCTAAGAAATTGGAACGCGTCGAGGAATTGCTGACCCAGTATGCCGCGCGTCGCTGATGACTTTGTTGCCGTTGTCCCACCGCTTGAGAAAGCTGAGTGAATCCTAGCCAGCTTGGCGCCTTCCTCCGTGCCACCTTGTGTTCTCTCGTGTCTATGGTGGATTTTAGTCAGCAAACACTCACCACAGAGGCACAAAGATCACAGAGGACGCACAGAGATCTTCAAACCAAAGTTTGAATTTCCTTTAGCCACCAAATTTCAACGCTCAGCGCTTCACAGTAATGCAAGCAGCGGTTCGCCTTCGGGTGCGGGCAGGCCGTGGCATTCGATCATGGTTGAGTCGAGTGAATCGAGTTCGGCCGTTTGCAGCGGCCAGGGCTGATGATGAATGCGGGCGCGGTAGAGTTTGCCGTTACGTTCAGTGTCGAGGCAGTAACGCTCAGTAAGAAAAACTCGAGTGATCCTGGGAGCGCGGCTGGAAGAGTTTCACCGATCAGACCAGGTAGCCTGAAGGCCCGCCGGCGCTCCTCTTCGGTCCTTCCGCAACGACGAATAACTAATCGTATTGCCAGTTTGAGTCCAGAGACATCCGCGCGTTGAAGTAAGGCAGGTGATAAAACGTGCGCGCGCCCCACACGGCGAGCCGGTTGGCTGCATCCAGCGACAGAAACCAAACGCTGGAGAACCGCCACGGTGGTGTACGTAAGTGCGAACGTTCAATTCGTGAAAAGCGCTGGTGCCCGGGATTGCGGGAAGGAACGAGGCGCGAATTCCCCACATGGTGAAGGGAACGACGCCAATCCACGCCGAGCCGTCGAAAGTGTCGATTTCCAGAGGTGAGGGAATTAATGGACGCAGCAAGCTTCGCATCGATGCGCCAATGCATGAACAGGAGCCTGCCCCAGTTCTGGTGCATGATCGGCCGGCCGGCAGGTCGCTCTCGCATGGCTATGCGATCAGCATCTGAGTTGGCAACATATTTTGGAGTGCGATGACCCGTCATCGCTATGGTCGGTCGCGACTTGTCGCCACCACGATTAGTAACAGACTACCTCGGATCTCGGCGTCAAGCCGCCGAGGACCAAAGCGGTGACAGGTCACCGCACTCCAAAGCTAAGGCGGATCGCGCGGGCCAGAAATTTTCACCACAATAATCACGGAGTTCTTGACGCCGTAGTCATCGTCTTCTGTGTTTGGATTGGCAGGATCGAGCAACCAGTTTCCATCAACGATGAACTTATACGCATGCTTGCCCGGCTCAAGATCGATGCGACAGATCCACTCATCGCCTTCGCGGCCAAGAATGTACTCGGATTGATTCCAGTTGTTGAAAGAACCCGCGAGCGCAACGATGCTTGCGTCAGCATAACCCTTCAACTTGAAAGTAGTGTTGCCCTTGAGACTTGGCGGCGGCAACGCCACTCTGGTCGCAGTGTATTTCGCGCCTTCGTATTCAAAGTCGACGCTGATTATCTTCCCGTCCTCGTCTTTGTTGAAGCTGAGCGGCGTGCCCTCGATCTCGTCGAGAAACACGGTTCGCGATTTGTGGATCAGTTTCCGCTTCTTAACTACCGAAGGTTTGACCCAAAGCTCGTTGTTCTCAAGGGTGACGTCGAGTGTGGAGATGGGAATGATGCCCGCGTCGATGGCATATCTGCCGACGTACTCTCAGAGCCCTCGGGATTGATCTTTCGCGGCTGCTGAACGGTTTTATCAGAACCTGCCTGCGCGGGCGAGGCAGGTCCCAACGACGCAAGCCTGTGATTGAGATACGAAGCATGAAGCCCAATTGAGTCATACAACCTCAAACAGGTTCCGATCTACCAGGCCCTCTTCGACTGGGACCGCGGGCGCCTCGCCCGCCTCAGGCAGCGCGGTTCACTCAGCTGCTGTCGAACCTGACAAGCCAAGCGGGGTGGCATTCAGCGGAAGCGGGAGGCGCCCACGGTCCCAGTCAAGAGCCGGCTTTGATGGACCACTGTGTTGGCGGGCGCCTAGTACGGCGAACAGAAAGAGGGCCGCCTGCTTACGCAGGGCGGTTCCTGACAAGCTGCTCAGTACTGCCACTTGCGATCGCGAAGCCGGTGCCGCTGTGGTCGGCGGACAGTGAAGGTATGGTTTGAGCTCATTCTCCCACGTTACTCCGCCGCCTTGAGCGCAATCTTTGACGAACTTGAACTCGGATTGTTTGTCCCGGCGGTAGCGCTGGCTGTCGCGGGAACCGGATTAGGATAATTCGGCGTC
>ERZ1370068.5891-contig-4895_pt1 | contig 20296 bp, 35 predicted proteins | sample MGYA00561227_ERZ1370068 | MGnify/ENA primary metagenome ERZ1370068 (study PRJEB38410, sample SAMEA6850437) | metagenome | study: Metagenomic assessment of the ecological functions of the soil: analysis of the soil microbiota associated with the... | reverse complement strand
TATGCCGTTCAGTTACGTATTGCTGGCTCGGGGTACTGCAATTTCGGCGATATTCCACATGTTTGCGCCCGCCCTGCTGAGGTGCGCAACGGTATCTGAAGCTGCAGATCGCTGAAGAGGTTTCGGCGAGCAGGGACTCGACGGTCTGAATGAAGCTCGCCGTCAGTTCCTCGTAGTGCGCGCCCGTCACGGGCCGGAGAACCCCGTGTAGATGCGCACTACACGACCCTTGCGATCCACGAACAGCGTGGTCCCGGGAGCGCGTACCGCGCCGCTGAAAGGCGGCAGAGTCGGTTGATGCGCTCTGCTGTTGTCGGGAGTCGCCATCGATCGGCGGTGTGTGCATCGATGCAAGGCTTGACCCCGGCACGCATTGCCGCCACTAGCTTGCGCTGCGAGCTCCCGAAAATCACCCCGAGTGCTCGAACATCGGTTCCACGGCTTTCCGCGCCCCTGTCGCGATGCTGGCTGGGCGAGCGGCGCCAGAAACGCCTTTGGCTTCGTCGTGGCGGTTCGGGCACCAGCTGCCGCCCAGTGCGACGAGCAGCACTTTGTTCTTGAAGCGCGCATCCGCCACTTGGGATACCGGCTTGCCCGTCTCGTCGGGAACGACGTGAAACCGAAGCTCAGGTATCATGTCGCGAATCGTCGTCAACGTGTTTGGGATCGGCCCAGTTTCGCCTGCTCGTCGCGACTGTCCGGTCCGCTCCTCGACCGGGCTGAGGCCGGACCGATGCTGCCTTACAGCTCTCCTGACGGTGTGACGCGGGCGTGATTGCGCGAGGTATGCGTGCGCGCCGTCGAGACGTTGACAGGGTACAGCTGATCGTTTGCGCACGCCGCACGGCGAGGTAACGGTGATCGCCGGTCTGCGTGAGAAGAAGTCCCGGTGACTTTCCTGGAAGGATTAGCCCGAACTCTCGGCGATGGCGGGGAGTCTGACTTACCGTCTGTCGTCGCTTGAACGTTACCGCCCAGCGGCCGCTGACGTCGGCATTGTCGGTGGCCGGCTCCGTGCAAAGCGATAGGTCGCGTTGCGCTCGGCAACGGGCGGGAGTTTCGCGACCATTACAAGTTACCGCGGATCTTCAGCGCGCGAGGCAGTTCACCCCTCGGCTTTGTACCAAGCGTTTGCGGCCGTGGCTGGTGGGGGTGGGTTGCGAAGCCGGGCATGTCCGCTCTCGACGCGCGCGCCTCGATTCGGACGGCGCTGGATGACAGCGGCGCGTGCTCCGGTCCGTTGATCAGGTACGCGACAGGCCAGGTGCGCCTCGCTTCAGCTCGGGGATGGGCTCCACCCGGCGCTGGTAGGGCGCGCGATGATAGATGCCGGGCTCCACGTGCGCGCTCACCGCAGGAAGGGCGGCAGCAGCGTCGCGCCGAGCGCGCGGTGGTGGAAAATAGTCTGCATGAATTGCAATCGAGCCAGTGAGTACTGCCGAAGGCTAACGCTTACCAACAGCGAGGGCACTCAACTCGAGTGGGGGTCAGGGCGCAGTAATCGGCTGGTAGCCCAGCTCAGCGACCCGTTTCAGCTCCAGGCGCGAATCGCCGGAAAGCGGACCAGCGAAAATCACCTTCCTCTACTGCGTGTATACGCGTAGAGGCTGATATCGGCGAGCGAATAGTGGTCACGACCGGGAATTCGCGACCCGCTGGGGCCTCTTTCCCGGACATCGAGTTGCCTGATAGCCCTTGTCCACCGCGTCTGTGAGTTTCTCGCCAGGCTCGGCGGTGTCTTGCCAAGCGAATGCAGCCAGAATCCGAACATACCGACGTTGGGCTCGAGGTTGTATTTGCTCAAAGCTCAGCCATTGCGCAATCGTGCGCCGCTGCAGGCGATCCGTTGGGACAGGCGTGAGCCCGCCGCGGGAATGCCAGATGATTTGCGTGACTCTCGGAGAGATACCACTTGGCCTTCGACCTGCAGGAGCGGTATCCGTCCGTTCCGGATTCCTGGCGAGGAACTCGGGCGTGCGCGTCAGCCCCTGTTTGATGTCCATCTCAACCAGGCGGTAGGGAATGCCCAACTGCTTCAGCACCAGGCGAACCTTGTAGCCATTGCCGGAGGGCAGATAGTCATAGAGGTGAGCGCGCAGTCATTTGGTGTTGTCGGTTGTCCTAAAAAGCCGCGGCGGGAGCGATTCCTCAGCGCCCGCCGCGACTCCAGTTCGCGCTTCCTATTGCTGCGATGATGACCTCTGTCTCCGGCTGGTCGCGCGCCGTAGCGAGCCAGCGGACGTTCATCGAGCGCTGTTACGAATCGTGGGCGCCAGCACCAGCATTTGGCCGAGGTGCGCGGGCTGGCGGGCGGACACTACCGTGATTGAGCCGAGCGGCTTCACGGGGCTGACACCGACCTCGGTAGCAATGGCCGCTTGGGAGCTGCTCTTAACAGCATCACACAGGGCGCCCTTGGTTGCCGCACATGCCGTAATGCTCTGTAGCCGCGCGTGACCCCGGGGCTAGCGGGCTCATCACGGTCCAGCATCACCAGCCCCAATGAAAAGCAGCAGTGACAGAACAAATCCAGCTCGTGCTTTTCAAGTTCACTCATGTGTACTCTCTCCCGGCTCCGCCGGTCAGGCGGCGACGCCCGCGGGCACCTTTTGACGTGGACGCAATTTCCGATAAATTCGCTGCTCCAGCAAACGCTTTACTTGAATGCGCCTTAAGGGAACTTGAAGTGGCTTCTGCATACGATCGACTGCCTCTGAATGCGCTGCGGGTCTTCGAAGCGGTGGCCGCGCGCCTGAGCTTCGCGGAGGCTGCCGAGGCGCTTCATGTAACTCCTGCAGCCGTCAGCATGCAGGTGCGTACTCTGGAGGAGTATCTGCAAGTGCCGCTCTTTCGGCGCAGCGGCCGCAAAGTGGCGCTCACACCCGAGGGAGAGCAGCTGCTGCCGGGCATCCGACGGGGGCTCGATGAGCTGGAAGCGGCACTCAACGAGTTGCGCAAAGACCGCAAGGGCGGTCAGCTCAACATCAGCATGCTGGCTTCATTCCCGCAGAAGTGGCTGCTGCCGCGCCTGCCGGATCTGCGCGACCGACACCCCGACGTGGAACTGCGCGTGCACACCTCGCGTGAGAGCGTCGATTTCTCGCGCTCCGACTTCCATGCTGCCATCCGCCTCGGGAGCGGTGAGTACAAGGGCCTTTACAGCGAACGGATCATGGACGAATGGCTGGTCGCGGTGGCCTCGCCTGAGCTGCTCGCCAAGCACGGTCCGCTGATGGCCTCACAACCGCTGGAAAGATATCCGCTATTGCAGAGTACGGACGAACCCTGGATCAACTGGCGTGAAGTAGGCGCCGGCGAACCGAAAGCCGGTCCGCGGTTCGGTGCCTCGACGATTCGGTGAGCGTGATTATGGCGGCGGAGCAGGGTCTCGGGTTCGCGCTGGTGCGCTGGAGCCTGGCGGCGAGCGATCTGCAGGCGGGTCGCCTTCAGTTCGCAAGTCCGGTGGCGCTCCCGTATCGCTGGGCGTACCACTTGTGTGCCCGAAGTCGTACGTCTCAATGCCCAAGATCGCGAAGTTCCTCGAGTGGTTGCGCGAGGCCGTCAAGAGCTTTCCGGCTCCTACGGCACTGATCGAGCAGAAGGGTCTCGCAATGCCGGTCTCGATTCCTGCGAAACCGCCCGCCGCGAAACCTGCGGTCGCGAAACCGCCTCCGACGCCCCGCACTAAACCGGTCCCGGCGGCACGCAGCAAGGCCGCAACGCGCGCTCGCAGATAAGACTTCGCGTCGGAGCCGCCGCGACCTGACTCAGGCCCGGAGCGTCTTCTCGAGCTTGCTCACGGTCTCTGACCGACCTTGGGGCGCAAGTTGTCGAGAATGACCGGAACGAATTTTTTCGCCTGATCGCTCGTCATATTCAACTTCGAAAACCGGAGACGATCGTCGCCAGGAGCGCTGCATTGCCACCGGCGAGGGACGCAAGTCCGCCTAACAGTCCACCGCCACCCTTCGGTGCCTGCTGGACGAGTGCGTCGATTCCCGGCACCGATCCCAGCATCCGGTTGAATTCGGTTCCCCCGAGCTTGTCCTTCGCCGCCTTGAAGAGAATTGCGGCGCCACCCTTCGCCTGCGCTTCATCGATCCGGAGCTTCTGACTCAGCTCGGTCACTAGATCTTTCATGATCAGAGCTCACACTTTGAACGCAGGCCGTGGCATGCCATCAGCATCCTCACGCCAGGGCGCCCAAAGCAATGACACGCGACCGACGGTGATGTCGGACTTGCGGGCGCTTAACGCTACTTCGCGAACTGCAATCGTCTGCGGATCGACGGAGGCCTGCAGTGCAGTGATTTCCTGCTCGCATTCCGCATTCAGCGCCGTGAGCCGCTGCTGCAGGACCTCCTGACTCTCGTTGGCACGCTCGACATCTTCGTGCTCGCGTCCGATACGGCCGGCCGAGCGCGCGGCAGTCGTGCCGCACGTCCCACGGTACTGGCCGAGATGCGGCGCGAGCCGAACAGAGCTCCCAGCACCGTGGCCCCGATGGAGATGGCGCTGGTTAGTTTCTGTTGCTGAGTACTGCGCCTGCTCGCGGGCGCTCCGGTCCTGCGCTCGTCGCAACTGGTCCTGCAGCGCTTGAAGCCGGGGCGCGTACTTGCTGCGCAGCTTTTCAACCAGGGCGTCGCGCTGCTCGCGCAGCGCCTGGCCGAGTCGCGCGCGGAAGTCTCCTGCGCTTTCGCCGGCCTTCGAGCCGAGCTTGGGTTGATCGCTACGCGTAGATCGTCAGCTTGGCGTGCTGGTACAAATGATCTTCGAGCGATTTGGCCCATTGGGCGTAACTGGAGGAACGGACCGCCGTAGGAGGCGCGTCGGCGAACCGAGCACCGCTTGGCGGCTCGTCGTCGGTGCGACTCTTGAGATCCTCAACTACGGTCGCCTTCCTCCCACAGCGCGTCCTTACCGTCGTCTGAAAATGGCGCGATGTAGGCCGCTTCGTTCCAGATATCGACGCCCGCTTTGGAATCGACGTAATGCAGGCGCGCCAAGCCAGCGACCATTGGTTTGTAGAGCAGTGCACCGCCATTGCCAGCGAGTGGCTTGAGGAAGAGCTCGCTGACATCCGCTGGCAAGACTGCTCGGGCGCTTGCGCCGCCATCCGGACCGGAAGCTTTCGGCGCCGATACCGGCGCCTGCGCAGTACCCTTGCGTCGCGCGGCCATCAGCGTCTGAATCTCCGTCAGCGTCAAGGTCCGCGCAGGTATGACAGCGCCCAGCGGCTCTGAAACAGCACTGGAGCATCGTCGTGTACGTTGCGCATCAGGAACACACGACCTGTCAGGTTCGAGATCAGGTTTTCGAGCGTCGCTCGGTCAAGACCCTCGCCACCCAGCGCGCTCTCGAGTCCCTCGATCACCCGCTGCTTGTCTCGCTCGGTCTGCAGCCGCCCGATCAACCAGGTACCCGCATTCGACAATCCCTTGTAGTCGAGGTCGACCGGATTCTGCGTCGAGAGCACGACCCCAAGTCCAAATGCGCGCGCCTGCTTGAGCAGCGTGAGCATGGGCAGCTTCGAAGGCGGCATTCGCCGTCGGCGGGAAGTAGCCAAATATCTCATCCATATAGAGGAGTGCGCGCAGGCTCGAAGTGCCGGTCTGGTTGCGCATCCACGCAATCACTTCGTTGAGGAGCAGCGTCACGAAGAACATCCGCTCCGCATCGGAGAGATGGGCGATCGACAGGATGGAGATCCGCGGCTTGCCCTCTGCCGTGAACAACAGCCGCTGCACGTCGAGCGGTTCGCCCTCCATCCATGCGGAGAAACCAGGAGCGGCCAGCAGATTGTTGACGGACATCGCGAGGCCAGTCCGGTCCTTGGCCGGGAAGAACGTCTCCGAGGTCGAACACCCCCACCTTGTCAAAGGCGGCTTCTGGATCGCCCCTATGAGGGCTGCGACGTCGAGCGCCTGGCCGGCGCTCCAGACCTTGTCGAGAATGTTGGCGATCAGGATGTGCTCGCGGCTCTTCAGCGGGTCGGCATCGATGCCAAGCAGACCGAGCAGACCGGAAGTCACCGCTGAAATCCGATCGCGAAGCGCGGTCGGATCCTCGGCTTGCGACTACCGGCAGGTGGCGCAAAGGACTGCAGTACAGAAAGCTGGAGTCCCGCTTTGCTCCCCGGTGTGTAGATCGCGACATCTGCGCTCTCGCGCAGACGGGTGATACGTTCGGGCTCCTCGCCCCATTGCGCCAAGCCATTGCGCCAGGTGCTGGCAACTCTGGCCGCGTACTCATCGGGAGAAAGATTCTGGCGCGCGGCCTCGGCCGTATCGATCCAGGGGCGAAAGTCCGTGGGCGCGAGATTCGGGAAAGTCAGCAGCAGGTTGCCCAGGTCACCCTTGGGATCGATGGCAATCGCCGGGATGCCATCAATCGCCGCTTCCTCGAGCATCGCGATGCACAGGCCAGTCTTGCCGCTCCCGGTCATGCCAACGCAGACGGCATGTGTGGTGAGATCCTTGGAGTCGTACAGAATCAGCTCATCGCGCAGCTTCTTCGCGGCCGGGTCGTATTCACGGCCCAGGTAGAAAACGCCGAGCTTCTCGAGAGTCCGCCATCGCGATCGCCCCGCGCGGTACTACTTGTTGTTTGTGAGCTGCATCGTCCGCTGTTGCGACACTAGTCACTGCGCAGACCGGCGTCCAGTTGTTCCAATGGGCAAGGCCGGCAGGAGCGTTTGTCCCCTGCAGGCGACACTCCGGCGCGGAACCAAAGGCGTCCGCGGTGGTTGAAAACAGAGGGTGGTCCGTTGTGGCGGAGTGCAAATTTTGCCATGCCGGCCGCCGAGTTATGTGAGGAGGAGCGATGAACAAATCACTCATCATGGGTCTGATCGTCGGTGCCGTTGTAGTCACTGCAGGTGGCGCAATCGCAATGCGCTCATATGGCGATCGCTATGCGGAAGTACTGGACGTCAAACCGGTGACGAAGACCGTCAGTACACCGCGCCAGGCGTGTGCCGACGAAGTGGTGACGCGGCAGAAACCTGTCAAGGACGAGAAACGGGTGACCGGAACGGTAATCGGTGCCGTCGTCGGCGGCGTGCTCGGCCACCAGGTTGGGGGCGGTCGCGGCCAGGATGTCGCAACGGCTGCCGGCGCTGCGGCCGGCGGCTATGCCGGAAACCAGGTGCAGAAAAAGTGCAGGAAGAAACACCTACCAGGCCACCGAGCAACGCTGCCACACCGAGTATGACTCGAGGCAGGAAACCGTCGGCTACGATGTGCGCTATCGATTGAACGACAAGGAAGCCGTGGTGCGCATGGATCACGACCCCGGTAGTCGCATTCCGGTCAAGGACGGCGTCCTCGAGGTCACTTCATCCGGCTGATTCGAATCCAACTCGTCCGGCTGCACGCCGGACGAGTCTTGCCGGATATCGCTATCCGCAACCTCGACGAACCGCTCCAAGCACTACGACGTTGGACCGTGTTCGCCGCGCGAGAACTATTTCTTCTTGCGGGACGTGCGCCGTTGTCGCGGCACTTTGGCGCCCGAGCGGCGGGCTTCGGACAAGCCAATCGCGATCGCCTGTTTGCGGCTCCTCACGCGCTTGCCGGACCTACCGCTGCGCAATTTTCCCCGCTTCATCTCGTGCATCGCCCGCTTGACCTTGCGGGATGCAGTCTTGCCGTACCTGGCCATGATCGATGCTCCTAGCGTTGGCAACAGGAACTCACGGCCAAAGACAATCAAGTTTCGTGCCAATGCTACCGATAACCTCGTGCCTGCAACTCGAACAGCTTCGCGTAGCGACCGCCGAGCGTCAGGAGTTCTTCGTGTGTGCCCCGTTCCACGATGCGGCCTTCCTCCAACACCACGATCTGATCCGCCATGCGCACTGTCGAGAAGCGGTGCGAGATCAGGATGGCGATCTTGTCGCGGGTGAGCGAACGAAAATGCTCGAAAACGGTTGGCTTCGGCGGCTGCGTCGATCGAGGCCGTCGGCTCGTCCAGCACCAGGATGTCAGCGCCGCTGCGCATGAACGCACGGGACAGCGCGATCTTCTGCCATTGGCCGCCCGACAGCTCGCGCCCATCCTTGAACCACTTGCCGAGCTGCGTGTGAAAACCAGACGGCAATTCGCGCACGAAAGGCGTTGCCATACCCTTGTCAGCCGCTTGGTGCCATAGCGCCTCGTTGTCGAATTCGCGCACGTCGCCAGCGCCCACGTTCTCGCCGACCATGAGCTGATAGCGCGCGAAGTCCTGGAAGATCACACCGATGCGCTGGCGCAGTGTGTCCTGGTCCCAATCGTTGAGATCGCGTCCATCGAGCACGATGCGCCCAGCGCTCGGCTGGTAGAGGCGCGTGAGAAGCTTGATCAGCGTCGTCTTGCCGGAGCCGTTCTCGCCCACGAGCGCGAGGCTCTCACCGGGGCGAATGTGCAGAGAAATCCCGGCAATGGCGGGCTGATCACTACCTGGATAAGTGAAGCTCACGTTTTCGAAGCGAATGCCGTCGCCGGGCATTGGGCCGCTCGCCTCGATGCCGCTCGGCGCGACGACTGGTTCCTCCAGGTACTCGTACAGCGTCGAGAGATAGAGATTGTCCTCGTACATTCCACCGATTGCCGCCAGGCTTGCCGATACCGCGGACTGGCCCTGGCGAAACAGCATCAGGTACATCGTCATCCGCCCTAGCGTAATGAGGCCGCGAACCGTCTCGACGGCGATCCACGCGTAGCCGCCATAGAGCACGGCGGTGCCGATGAGACCCATCGCAAAGCCCCAGCTATCGCGACGTATCGTGAGATCACGATCCGGCGGTGTAGAGCCGCCGGAAAATATCCGCGATAGCGGCCGAGAAACAGGTCGCCGAGTTCGAACAGCTTCACTTCCTTGGCGTGATCCTCGCGCGCCAGCACTGTTTCGAGGTACATCTGCATGCGCGATTCCGGCGAGCGCCAGCGGAACAGGCGAAACGCATCGCCCGAGAACTTCGTTTCGGCGACGAACGCAGGCAGGCCGGAGATCAGCAGCACGATCACCGCCCAGGGCGAGAAATGCACCAGCAGAGACGGCATAACTCGCCAGCGAGATCGCGTTCTGCGACCAGGCCCGAACGTGCGCATCACCAGCGCTCAGCGGGCGGCTCGAAGCTTCGCGGCGTGCGCGGATGAGCTTGTCGTAGAACTCGCTGTCCTCGAAGCGTTGCAGCTCGAGCGTCAGCGCCTTCTCGAGGATCATGACGTTGACGCGCTGGCCGAGCTGCGCGCGCAGCAACGACTGGCACTACGCGAAATACCACGTTGCGTGGCCGCGATTGCTGTGACGATGAGCGCTTCGAGGGCCACGAATTGCAACACCGGGCGATACGCGACCGTTCCAGCTTCGCCATGGATGCGAATGGCTGAAACCACGCTGTCGACTATGAGCGAGCCGACGTACGCAACCCCGGCTGGTAATGCTCCGGCGAGCACGGTCAGGATCGCCAGGGCGAGCGGTGAGCCCGCGGTTGGTGGTCCACACGAGCTCTATGGCGCGCCGGCTATAACGGAACACCCCGAAAAGCCCTGCGCCAGCGCGGGCGCCTGGGTGTTCGCGTAAAGATCTGCAGACAAAGGTGCTGAACGTCTCACGGGGCTGAGGAGGGATCCTGTCTTTGGTCAAAGCACCGCAAAGCAAGTCCACCTGTGATGCGGCTCGCGTTCCGGAATGCTGGCTGTGTCGCAGAATTGCCTGTCAGATCAGCTAGGATTATCAATGCTCTACACCATGAATATGGCTGTGAGCCGAGAGGACGGCTGACAGACGGGAGATCTGGATGTCTGGTTCGAAGTCGCCTAAGCCGGATGCTACCGGCGATGAGGCACCTCGAAAACACGCCTGCGCCTGAGAAGACGTCAGGCCGGGTGAGTTTTGATTCACGGGGCAACGCTGTCTGGGAGTGGTCCATGGCGACTGGCAAGTTCAGGGGCAACGTGGATACCGAGCGGTTGAAAAACTCTACCCCGATCTGAAAGATCCAGGACGATCCGCCGAAGAAGGCGAAAAACTTCGGCACCAGTGCCGACCAACGTGGGCCGGGCTTCGATCCGTATGACACCCACGCTCAGCGTCCTGCCAAATCCGAGCCTCGGGATCCTGCTTCAGGCATCGATCCCTACAACAAGTACCTCCGCGCCGCCGGAGAAGACGCGCCCGACCAAGCCGAAGGACCTCAGGCGGTTGAGTGAGTGGATTCAGAAGCAGCGCGGCAACAAGAAAGACGAAGAAGTAGATCGCCCTCGCACGCTGCAAGAGTTTTCCGGCACACGACGTTCCGATTCCCGTCAGGGTGTCTGCCGGGCCGCAAGAATTCGCGTCCACGCTGCACTCGGGCACGCGTATGCGCTTGCGACTCCCCGCGAAGAGATGTAAGCGCGACATCACGTCGGCTGGCGGGTAGATGTCCGGATCGTCGCGCACGGCCGCATTGAGCAGCGGCGTGGCGTCGCGATTTGCATTGGCGTACTTCGATGCGTTGGAGACCTCAGCGATGACGCCTGGTTCCAGCTAGGTAATCCAGGAAACGGTGGGCGGCTTGCGGGTGCGGCGCCCCAACTGGGATCACCAGCATGTCCACCCACATCATCCCTCCTTCCTGCGGGACGACGTAACGACTTCTGCGCCGCTCCTGCTCTCGAGCGCGAGCGCTCGCGCCTGCAGCATCTCGCCACTGGGCCCGACTGTCATGCAGATCTCGCCGCTGGCGAGATCGGTGCGATTTCTGCTGCCGCTCTCGATGTACCGCACATACGGTCGCACGCGCATGAATGCTGCTTCGGCCGCGCGCAGGTCCGCGAGGTCTTCGCTCGCTGGATCGCGGCCGATGGCCAGCGCAAGCCCAGACGGAACATGATCGAGCCAGCGCTGTCCTGCCAGGTGATGCCGCAGCCTGCGAGCCGGCGCGCGGTCTCGAGGATCAAACATGAGGTTCCAGCTCGGCTCGGGTTGACGATGCAGTGCGCGGGCGAGCACCTTCGCGTCGTAGCGCAAGCCCCTGTGCCCCACAGGAATGGCACGCCGTATTGATTGCCTGGATCGATTCTTTCCAGTGCCGTCAGGATCGCTGGATCGAGGTGCCGCCAATTCGGCGGCTTCGATTTCTCGAGGTTTCTGCACAGCCCCAGGCGATCAGCGTGCGCAGGAAGTCGGAGCTCGGCACGACAAGATCACTGCCCGAGTGAGCCGGCTAAGCAGCTTGTGTCTGCAGTGAGACGTTGTCTGGAATGTCGTCCATGACGACGTTGATTCCGTACGGCGCTCAAACTCGGACAGCGTGTCGGGCCGATCTCGCCTTCCCAGTTCGAGGAAGTAGAGCGTCGCCGGCTCCGAGGCATGCGGGCCCGCGGATCGATCGGGGTTGCCGCAAGAGGCAAGAAGCGGGGGAAGGCCAGAATTGAGCGAGCGGTTTTCACCGGATTGCTGGGCTGCATGCGCCGGCTCTTACGTCGGGCCACAGCCCCAACTTGGCCGTCGCGATCAGGACTTGGCCGGCGGGGCGAGCTTCTTGCGGTGCTTGCGCGTGAGTTCGACGAACTTCGAAGTCGGGCCCGCGTCCTCGTAGACCGGGTCGCCGTGCTCATCCGTCGAGATCACCTTGCTCCCTTTCACGTAGGGCATCGAGGCCGCAGAGTTCCTCGAGGCGCCGCGCCCATCAGGTCGGTGATGATCTGTTCGCGGCTCGTCCCCGGATACATCTCCGTGAGGGGCCTGAATACGGGCTGCATCGTCCACCGGCAGGCGCACGGCATATTCGGTGGCGGTCAGGGTCGGCGGGGCGGTCTGCTGCCAGTGGTCAAGGAGAACTTTGAAGGACACAGGCCTCTCCGGGGTCAAATTCGCGCCGGACCGCGATTATACGCGGCCGGGATCTGGCCATAGCCGCAGGCTTGGGGCCAATAACCAGCCGGTATTTACCCGCCTTCGACGCCCCTCCCTATAGTCGGGCGCGATGTATCGCTACGACGTCATCGATCAGGGGCTGGTGGACCAGCGTGTTGCGCAGTTTCGCGACCAGACACGCCGTTTCCTCGCGGGCGAGCTGAGCGAGGACGAATTCAAGCCACTGCGCCTGCGCAATGGGCTCTACATCCAGCGCGTTTGCGCCAATGCTGCGCATCTCCATTCCCTACGGACTGCTGTCGGTGCGCCAGATGCGCACGCTCGCACATGGTGCGCGTCGTTATGATCGCGGCTACGGCCATTTCACCACGCGGCAGAACCTGCAGTTCAACTGGCCGAAGCTCGAGCGACGTGCCCGACATCCTGGCCGAGTTGGCACAAGTCCAGATGCACGCGATGCAGACCAGCGGCAACTGCGTGCGCAACATCACCGCCGACCACCTTGCAGGCGTGACGCCGGATGAGATCGACGATCCGCGACCCTACTGCGAGATCGTCCGCCAGTGGGCAACGCTGCACCCGGAGTTCTCGTATCTGCCGCGAAAGTTCAAGATTGCCGTGACCGGGACGGCGAGTCGATCGTGCGGCCTCACGAGGTGCACGACATCGGTCTGCACTTGAAGCGCAACGAGGCGGGCGAGCTCGGCTTCGAGGTGCTGGTGGGCGGTGGACTCGGCCGTACGCCGATCATCGGTCATGTGATCCGCGATTTCCTGCCTCAGCAGGATCTGCTCTCGTACCTCGACGTCATCCTGCGCATCTACAACGAGCTTCGGGCGACGCGACAATCTCAACAAGGCACGCATCAAGATCCTGGTGAAGAGCCTGGGGCCGGTCGGAGTTCGCACGCCGCGTGGAAGAGAGTGGGCGCAGCGATTCGCGACCAGGGACTGCAGGCTCGATAGCGGCGAAATCGAGCGCATGCGCGCGTTCTTCGCGCCGCCGCCTTACGAGCAGCTTCAGGATGTCGACGTGATCGCGCAGCGTGAGGCGAGTTCCAAGGCCTGGTATCGCTACAACACGCGGCCGCACAAGGTGGCGGGCTATCGCGTCGTATTCCTGTCGCTCAAGGCGCACGGTGAGGCGCCCGGCGACATGACCGCCGAGCAGATGGATGGCGTGGCGGATCTGGCCGAACGTTGCAGCTTCGGTCTGATTCGCGCCTCGCACGATCAGAACCTGTTGCTGGCGGACGTGCGACAAGGCGACCTGTACGAGCTCTGGCGCGCACTCGATGTGCTCAAGCTGGCTACACCGAACATCGGCACGCTCACCGACATGATCTGCTGCCCGGGGCTCGACTTCTGCTCTCTGGCCAATGCGACGTCGATCCCGGTGGCGAAACAGATCCAGGCGCACTTCAGCGATCTCGATTACCTCTACGACCTCGGTGAAATCCAGATCAAGATGTCCGGTTGCATGAACGCCTGCGGGCATCATCACGTCGGTCACATCGGCATTCTCGGCGTCGATAAGCACGGCGAGGGTGGTACCAGATCACGATCGGCGGTTCGGCGAGCGAGGACGCGGCGCTCGGTGAGGTCATCGGCCCTTTCTGTGCCGCAGGCCGCGGTGGCAGGAACGATTCAGAAACTCATCGATGTCTATGTCGAGCGACGGCACGAGGAAGAGCGTTTCGTCGATACGGTGCGCCGTATCGGCGTCGAGCCCTTCCAGGACCGCGTCTATGGAGAGAGCTGATGCGCGAAATTATTCGGCGGCGTGAAGTCGTCAGCGACGACTGGCGGAACGATCGACGAGGACCTGAAGGTGAGAAACGGTGCCCTGATCCTGCCATTGGCTCGCTGGCACCTCGAGCGCGAGCGGTGGTCCGCGTGGAGCGGGCGCGTCGGGTCTGCGCATCAGTCCTGCGGACCGGGTGGAACTGCTGCGGGCAGACCTGCCCCGGGTGTCGCTCATCGCCATCGAGTTCCCCTCGCCCAGCGAGGATCGCGGCTCCAGCCAGGCGCGCGTGCTGCGGGACCGCCTCAATTTCACCGGCGAAATTCGCGCCGTCGGGCATGTCAAGCGTGACCAGAGTCTTCTTCATGGCACGTTGTGGCATCGATTCATTCAGGTTGGCGCCGGGCGTTGACCCTCAATCCGTGCTGGCGGCATTCGACGATTTCGACGTGGCTTATCAGCCGTCGAGCGTGCAGGTTCAGCACCAGCGGGATTTCTACGCTACCTGAGCGGCAGCTCGATCTCGGCGAACAGCTGTTCCACTTCAAGCGGCCCCGGTGCGGCCTGCGCGCGATCTACCACGCGCCTGTTGAGATGGGGCGCCAGCAGCTGCAGAAAACTCGTACATGAATTTGCGCAGCAAAACGCCGCGGCGGAAACCGACCCATGTCACGTGCTCGGGGAAGATGTGGCTGGCGTCGAGTGACACGAGATCGCGATCCTCGTTCTCTTCGACCGCCATGCTGGCAACGATGCCGACACCGAGACCCAACCGTACGTAGGTCTTGATGACGTCTGCATCGCGTGCAGTCAGCGCGACGTCCGCCGTGAATCCGCCGCGAGCAAAAATGTCCTGTAACGAAGAAGGTCCGCTGAACCCGAACACGTAGGTGACGATCGGATGATCGGCCAGGTCCTGAGGGTGAGCCGACCCTCCCTGGTCAGGTCAGTGTCCGCGCGGCACGACCACGTGGCGGTGCCAGCGATAGCAGGGCAGCAGCACCATGTCAGAAAAAAGCTGCTGTGAGCCCGTCGCGATGGCGAAGTCGATGCGGTCGAGCTGCGCCATCTCCGCGATCTGCTCAGACGTGCCCTGGTGCAGGTGCAGGCGAGATGTGCGGGTAACGCTCGCGAAACGCCTTGATGACCGTGGGCAGCACGTAGCGCGCCTGCGTGTGGGTGGTACCGATGGACAGGCTCCCGCGTGTTTCGTCCCGCAGCTCCTCGGACAGGCTCTTGATGCTCTGAACCTCGCGCAGCACCGTGAGCGCGCGGTCGATGACTTGCTGTCCGGCGGGCGTGATCTGAGTGAGGTTACGGCCGTCACGCGCAAAGATCTGAAATCCGAGCTCATCCTCGAGCAGCTTGATCTGCTTGCTTACCCCTGGTTGCGGGTATGCAGCTTCTGGGCGGCGGCGGTGATGTTGAGTCCGTTCTGGGCGACGGCGGCTAGAGTAGCGCAGTTGGTGCAGCTTCATGGCTGCAGACTGTATGCAAGATCGGACGGTAACTGAAGCCATAACCGTCGCCTCGGTCGCCATTACCAGCGGTTATGAGAGCGGCTGCCCGGTTTCATTTCATAACCGGACCGCATCGGATCAGAACAAACGCTTCGTATTTGGGCGCTAACACGGTTGTTAGAAGTCCTCTCGCCCCCGCAGCCGGATTAGTCGCATGACACAGTCGCTGAGCCACCGAGCTGGAACGCAAAGTCTCTAACGTACGTGCGTTGCTCCAAAGAGCCGTCACGGAGTTCGGCGACGTCGTTTATGCCAACAGCCTCGGACTCGAGGCGATGGTGCTGACCGACATCAATCTGGACGCGAGGTGCCGGATATCGAAATCTTCAGCGTCGATACGGGCCGGCTGCACTGAGGAGACCTACTCGCTGCTCGATCGTGTGCAGCGCCGCTACGGCAAGCGCATCACTGTCTATTACCCGCAGGCCGAGCACGTCGAAAGTTTCGTCAAGAAGCACGGCATCAACGGTTTCTACGCGGGCATCGATGAGCGCCTGAGCTGCTGCTACATCCGCAAGGTCGAACCATTCCGGCGCGGCATTGCGGGCCGCAAGGCGTGGATCACCGGCGTGCGGCGCGAACAGATCGGCGCTTCGTGCCCAGGTGAGCACGATCGAGTGGGACGACAGCAACGGTCTCTACAAAGGTGAGTCCGCTGCTCGACTGGACCCTGGGTGAAGTACAGGAATACGTGCAGGCACACAAACTGCCCTACAACCCGCTGCACGATCGCAACTACCCGAAGCATCGGCTGTGCCCCATGCACTCGCGCCATTGAGGCTGGCCAAGACAGCCGTGCCGGTCGCTGGTGGTGGGAGAACTCTGAGGCCCGTGAATGCGGACTGCAGCCTCGGATTCGGGTGGTCGCGACCGCGGCGAGGATCAGAGCCATGGACTTCCTGCCGATCTTTCTCAACGTTCGCAATCGACTGGCGGTGATCGTCGGTGGCGGTGCCGTCGCGGCACGCAAAGCTGACCTGCTGCTGCAGGCTGGTGCGTCGGTCCGCGTCGTCGCGCCGGCTCTCGCAAGCGAGCTCGCGGTACTCCGCGACAGCGGACGCATCGAGTATCGGGCCGAGCTGTTTGCGCCTGCCGTGCTCGATGGCGCGGTCGTCGTGATCGCGGCGACCAATCAGCCTGCGGTGTGAATGCCGCGGTGGCAGCGGCGGCAAAGGCGCGCGGCATCCCCGTCAACGCAGTGGATGACCTTGAGCACTCGAGTTTCATTCTGCCGGCGATCGTCGATCGCTCACCGATTGTTGTTGCGGTGGGCACACGAGCGGGAACTCGCCGGTCTGGCCCGCATCGTGCGCGAGCGCATCGAGGCTCTGCTACCGCCGACGCTTGGGCGCCTGGCCGCTTTCGCGGGGCGTTGGCGCCGAAGAGTGCGCACGGGGCCTCGCAACGGTCCTGCAGCGTCGTCGTTTCTGGGAGCGCGTGCTGTCGAGGTCCCGTGGCCTCTCACGTGCTCGAAGGTCGTGAAGCGCTGGCGGAGTTTGAATTCCGGCGTGAGCTTAAGCGTTCGAGGCGGAGCCGAGTCGTCAGGCGTGGGCGAGGTGTATCTGATCGGCGCCGGCCCGGGTGATCCGGATCTGCTCACGCTGAAAGCGGCGCGCCTGCTGCAACAGGCGGACGTGATTCTCTACGATCGCCTTGTGCCCGAGGCAGTCCTCGCGCGCGCACGCCGTGACGCCGAACGCATCTACGTGGGTAAGGAGTCTGGAAATCACCACGTCACGCAGGAGCGCATCCACGAGCTGTTGGTCCAGTACGCACTCGCCGGCAAGCGGGTCTGCCGCCTGAAGGGTGGCGATCCCTTCATCTTCGGTCGCGGTGGTGAGGAACTCGAGGCGCTCATCGAGCACCACATTCCGTTTACCGTCGTGCCGGGAATTACGGCAGCACTCGGTGCCGCAGCTTACGCGGGCATTCCGCTGACGCACCGGGACCACGCGCAGGCAGTCACTTTCGTGACCGGGCACACCCGTGAGTCCGGCGCACCGATCGACTGGCATGAGCTCAGTCGACCTGGACAGACCGTCGTGTTCTACATGGGACTCGGTCAACTCTCGAGAACATCTTTGGCAACATGATCGCTGCCGGCGCTCCAGCCGATCGGCCAGCGGCTGTGGTCGCACAGGCAACACTTCCAGAGCAACACGTCATCGTCGGAACACTCGCCACCCTTGCGCAGCAGGTCGCAGCACAGGCAGTGAAGTCGCCTGGCACTCCTCATCGTTGGAGACGTCGTCAGGATGCATGCCACCCTAGCTGCGCGCGACGCACAGCAACCCCGGCGTCGACGGTTGTTGCCGATCCGGTGGCGCGTCGAGCGAAGTCGGCATGACCCACGCTTTGAGCTTCTCAAGAACGGTGGGCAATACACCGCTCATCCGGCTTGACACCTTCAGTGCCGAAACCGGCTGCGAGATTCTGGGCAAGGCAGAATTCCTCAACCCCGGCGGATCGGTGAAGGATCGCGCTGCACGCGCGATCGTTGACGATGCCGAGCGACGCGGTGCGTTGCGCATGGGCGGCACCGTGGTCGAAGGAACGGCCGGCAACACCGGAATCGGGCTCGCCCACGTGTGCAACGAGCGCGGCTATCGTTGCGTCATCGTGATGCCAGACAACCAGTCACCCGAAGAAGCGGGGGCTGCTGGAGGCCCTCGGCGCCCAGGTGCGCCTCGTCAAGACGGTGCCCTATTCCGACCCGAACCACTATCAGCGTGTCGCCGCGCGCACCGCGCAGGAGATCGAAGAGGCGGTCTGGGTCGAATCAGTTCGACAATACCGTCAACGCGCGTCGCGCACTTCGAGACCACCGGGCCGGAGATCTGGGCTCAAACCGGAGGCGACATTGATGCGTTCGTCGCCGCCACCGGCACGGGCGGCACGCTAGCGGGCGTGTCGCGCTACTCGTCAAGTCGAAGCGCGGCCGAAGTGATCATCGCACTTGCCGATCCGCCCGGCAGGCAGCCTGTACGAATTCGTGACCCACGGAGTGCTCAAGGCAACCGGCACGAGTTCGATCACAGAAGGCATCGGCATCGGTCGCGTGACGGCGAATCTCGCCAGTGCCAACATCGATGAGGCACTGCACATCGAGATGGCAGCGAGTCAGTGCGCTATGTCTATCGATTGCTGCGCGAGGAAGGCCTGTTTCTCGGCAGCACGAGCGGGACCAATGTGGCGGCGGCGGTCGAGCTCGCACGTCGTTTGGGTCCCGGGCACCGGATCGTGACCGTGCTCTGTGACGGTGGAGCGAAATACCTCTCACGGCTGTTCAATGACACCTGGCTCGAGCACGAGGGCCTACTGCAGCTTCGCTCGAAACACAACGCGTCGACCAAGGGTAGTGATGGTTGGGGAAGAACTCGTGTCGCGTGATTCGCAATTGGCGCTGATCGACGGTCCGGCGATCGCACACCGATGTCGTCATCGTCGGCGCCGGCCCTGTCGGGCTGTTCCAGGTCTTCGAGCTCGGCCTGCTTGGCCTCAAGGCGCACATCATCGACTCCCTGCCGGCGGCCGGCGGGCAGTGCATCGAGCTCTATCCCGACAAGCCGATCTACGACATTCCAGCGGTTCCGGTGTGCACTGGCCGTGAGTTGGTGGAGCGATTACTGGAACAGATTCGTCCTTTCGATGCCGGGCTTCACCTCGGGCAGGAAGTCACCGAAGTGCACCGTCGCGACGACGGTCGCTTCCACGTGGTCACGAGCCGTGGCGCACATTTCGCGCTGGCGCGGTCGTAATTGCCGGTGGCGTCGGTTCGTTTCAGCCCCGGCGCCTGGCGGTGGATGGAGCCGAGCGCCACGAAGGAAGAGCACTGCACTACCGGGTGCGTGACCCCGTGGCTTTCGCGGACCAGGATCTGCTGATTCTCGGCGGTGGCGACTCGGCGCTCGACTGGACGCGTGAGCCTGGTAGAGCGTGCACGCTCCGTTGTGCTGATTCACCGCCGCCCTGAATTTCGTGCTGCGCCGGCCTCAGTGGCGCGCATGCTGGAAGCTTCGTGATAGCGGTCGGCTCGATTATCTCGAGGGCCAGGTGCAGCAAATTCTGGAGGGTGGATGGGCAGCTCGCGGGCGCTTCAGTTCGAACGCCGGATGGCGTCACCCGCCGCGTGAGCGCGACCAGATGCTGGTGTTCTGGGGCTTACATCCGAAGCTCGGTCCGATCGCCAGAATGGGGCCTGGACTTGAACCGGCGCGCGCTGCGTGTAGATGCGGAGAAATTCCAGACCAGTATCCGGGAATCTTTGCAGTTGGTGATATCAACGACTATCCGGGCAAGAAGAAGCTCATCCTGAGCGGCTTTCACGAGACTGCGCTGGCCGCATTTGCGATTCACTCGCATCTGGAGCCTGGGAAAAATTACATCTCCAGTACACCACCACGAGCCCGATCATGCATCGTCGGCTGGGTGTCTGCAACGCCAGCCGCGGATTCTGCGGTCGAACCTCTGCGCCGCTCCGGCACTGCCTAGCCACAGCTGCAGCAAAGTCTGCAGCAGACCACCTTTGACATCGTTGTCGTCCGCGACACGCACGCGCGAACCGTGTAGACTTCGTTACGGGCCCTGTCTTCGGAGGTCACATGGTCCGAGACCCCCAGCCCCACCACCGCCGTGGCGACAATCAGCAAAGAAGAACGCAATTGGGCGATGCTCGCCCACCTCAGCGGCCTGCTGGCGTTCGCGACCTTGATCGGCGGCGTTCTCGGCCCGCTGGTGATGTGGATGATTCGCAAGGACGACATGAATTTCGCGGCGGATCAGGCCAAGGAAGCGCTCAATTTCCAGATCACGGTGTTCGTTGCGGGACTGATCGCGGGCGTGATGTGCCTGATCCTCATCGGTTTCGCGTTGCTCGGGATCCTGGTGATCGTCGATCTGATCCTGATGATCATGGCCGCAGTCAAAGCGAGTGAGGGCGTGAGCTATCGTTATCCCTTCAACCTGCGCCTGATCTCCTGACCTACCAATAGCGGATGTACGTTCCGGACCATTTCAGAGAGGCGGATCTCACGCGCCTCGACTGGCTCATCTCACACGATGCGTTCGCAACACTTGTTTCCAGCGTGGAGGGCGCGCCGTTCGCTTCTCATTTGCCGGTGCTGTATCGGCGCGATGGCGCGCAGGTCACATTGACCGGGCATTGGGCGCGGCCCGAATCCGCAATG
>ERZ1370068.5265-contig-4295_pt1 | contig 20299 bp, 32 predicted proteins | sample MGYA00561227_ERZ1370068 | MGnify/ENA primary metagenome ERZ1370068 (study PRJEB38410, sample SAMEA6850437) | metagenome | study: Metagenomic assessment of the ecological functions of the soil: analysis of the soil microbiota associated with the... | reverse complement strand
TTATACTTCGTTCAGTTACGTATTGCTCCCGGGAAATGCCGCGCCCGCCACTCGATGTTGAAGATGCGGTTGGGAGCAGTGCCACTTACCGATGTGAATATGCCAAACCCGCTATTGACCAAATACAGGTCGTCCCAGTATGGGAAGATGGTGTAGTTGTGGGTGGGCCACGGCAGGCAACGTTGGTTGGTAAAGTGCCGTATCGGTGGTCACGAACTGGGCATTGCCGTTGGACGACAGATTGATCGGAGGTGAAGGTCTGGTCGTATAAGGTGTAAGGGAAAGGCAGCGCGATGGTGGTGACCGTATCATCCCCGTGATTGCCGATGTCCGTCGTGCCTGGCACGATAGCTGCCTCCTATCTGAGCTATAGCATATTGGGCGGTGCAAGGGTCGCCGTAGCGGTAGGTGTTGGGCTTGGCGTCCCCGTTGGGTGGACGATGGTGTCCCCCACCGACATTGTAATAGATCGTCCCATTCCATACGCGAGGCGAGAAGACCGGCGCGGTGAACGGCACGTTGGTCGCGGATCCGAGGAAAGGGCCAGGTCCGCGTTGGAATAGTTTTGATTCGATCCATTGCCGTTGGTGTAGTGGAGCGTAATTGCGGGTCGGCCACCAGAGCGATTCCGTAAAGGTGTGCCCGCGGTTAGAGGGAACGGGTTTGACAAGGTCACGTGAGTCGGCAGGTCGACACCGGCCCCGGTTCCGCTGCCGGTCGCCACTTGCGTCCAGAGGGCCATATTGGTTTCGTGCCCTTGCGAGGTCATCCCGGGCAATACATAAACCTCGCAAATTACTAAACGCGACCGTCTCCGCGGTATTGATATCTAAGTGCCGTTACGGTAATTGCACTCGACGCAACGGTGACATCGAAATAATTAACAGCGCCGCCCGGGTTGCCAAAGTTATTCCGAGGCGAAGAGTGTTGTTATCGAGTTGGGTGGGAACATCGCCGTGGCCTCCAGTGAGCAAACGCGACTGGCGGCAGGGTCGGAACAGCCCACGAAACGGCTCCCTGAAATGTTGGTGCCAGCTCGGTTGCGGAAAATCTGCACTCGGTGGAAGGTGGCGCCTAGCTTGCGGGAAGTCGCATGTGGCATCTGGCCTGGCAGCCAGTAGTTGCCACCTTGCCGCTGTCGCCAGCATTCGCTGCCAGCAGCGAGATGGAATCGCGCGCACACGGCCAGAAGCATGAAGCCAAAAGTAAAATGCGCCTCCGGATAAGATGCGCTTTGGTAGTGGGATTACCATACGTTTCATTACCTTGCTGGTGCTGTTGTCCTTGGTTTGAATCCCGATTTTTGCACGGTTGCACAGAGTGCATTCTATGCCCAGCGGGACGCTTCTTTTTGCTCAGGAACGGCGAAATGGCGTCGAGACTCTTTTAAGCGAACAGTTTTTGAGGTTTTAATAGAAGGAACGCAAGCGAACCAGACCGTCTGTTCGGCTTGGGTCTGCACTCGCAAAACTCTGCGAGTGCGTGCGCTACTGAATACCTTTCGCGTCGATTCGCCGTAGGCGGCAATTCGCGAGATGAAAAGCTGTAGGGGAAGCTTGTCAGCTTCCCTACAAACTAATCACGAGTCACTTGTTTCTTCTCCGCTACCGACTACGGACCGAGGCGGCGGTGTCGGCCGAGGCCGTGGCGTCGGTGTATGCCGCGGCATTACGGTCGCGGTGCTGTTGCCGTAAACGTTGCCGTCGCCGTCGGAGTGAATGTGGCCGGAGCCGCCAGCAATCGTCCGAAAACCTGCGTCGTGCGCCTGAGGGAACCCAGTGCAGGAGTGCGGGAACTCGCGAGGTTTGTCTCGCGAGTTCCCTCAAATCACGGACACGTCGTATGGCATCCAGAGCCGTTTAGCCAGGACATCCCGCCTTGGGTTAGACATGCAACGCAAGTAAGCGTGTCGGTCTTGGGAAACCCGGTGCAGTCAGAACTATCATAGCAATTGTTGCCCGGATGCGGCGGCGGTGTCGGCCGAGGTCGCGGCGTCGGTGTGGACCGCGGCGATACGGTCGCAGTCGCCGCTGTGGCGTTGCCGTCGCTGTGGCTGTGGCTGTTGCCGTCGCCGTCGCAGTAGATGTCGCTGGTCAGCAGTCGCCGTACGGAGTGAACGTGGCGTTGCTCGTGGCTGTCGCCGTCGCGCGTCGAAGGTAGCCGTCGCCGTTGGCGTTGCCGTAGGCGTGCCGCATGGACCGCCGCCGTTGCTGCGACGTTGGACCTCAGCCAGGAACTGGAAGGTCTGTCCTACTATGCCTCCTACACTCCAGATCTGTCCCGAGCCGTAGAAGCCAGCCTGGTTAGCCTGACGGTTGGGCAATATCAGGTTAGGTGGTGAAGCCACCCAGCTCCCAGCAGGCCAGCTCGCCACCGATAGCTCGTCTACCAGGTTGGTCGAGTCGAAGAAACCACCATCCGTTGCTGTCGCCACCCAGCGCATACAGCTTGTTGGTTCCGCGTCGTAGGCCAGACCGAAGTCTGCCCTACCCTGTGCGAATGCCGGCCCATGTGGTCCATACCCCAGGGGCTGAACTCATGTCCAGACGCCACGTGGTTGTGTTGTTCGCCATTGGCACTGCTAGGCTGTGGCTGCAGGCCGCTCTTCAGCATCGAGCTCAGCGGCACTTTAGGCTGTTTAGACTGCTGGCCCCTGTTCAGCACCGAGCTCTGCGCTGCTGCGTTAGGCCCACTTGCCTCGAAGCCGCCCACTACATACAGGAACTGACCTACCTGCTGGTAGCCTGCCAGCAGGAAGTCGTTTGGCGCTGCCGTCCCGGCCGACCACATGTTGGTCGCTACATCGTATACCTGTGCGCGCTGACGAAGCCGGTGGTGCCGCCCGCTACAAACACCTTGCCATTGAACGCACCCGAAGCAGACCCGTAGTGATCCCCACCGGGTATGGAAGTCAGTGGCGTCCAGGTGTCGGTGGCGATGTTGTGCGATGCGAACCCGCTGCCGGTGTCTCCCTCCGTGCAGTACGATGCCCGTAGATGCCATCAGCGCACACGTAGGCGCTTCACCGGTAAAGAGCATCCGGCGCGCGGCTTTGCCACATTCCAGTGGGGTAGCGGTAAGCGCGTCCGGGAGCGTCCAGCAGGCCCAACCAAAAGCCGCCGGCATTATAATAGAATGTTGCCGTGGGGAAGCGCCTGCCGCGCCTTCAGAGATCCAGCGGCATGTCTGCCACCAGCGTCCCACGGCGTCGGACACGTTCCCTTCGGTTGCCAAAGCTCTCTTGCCCACCCCCCGTTGCGCGCCAGTGCAAATGGGATCACGCAAGAGTGCAACAAGCAAGAAGCACGTAAAATGCGATCCGAAGGAGATGCGCTTTTACATTTGAATTGGTTGTTTTTCGTGTGGGGTTGTACTTTCGCTTGAATCGTGATTTCCTGATTTCACAAAAAAATTTCCTCTTTTGACGAGTCAGCGCGCCCTTTTAGCCCAGCGCCCGAAAAGGTGTCAATAAGGTTAGTGAGCCGTTTTTGGAACGTTGATCTACCAGCGCATCATCGCTCAAGGATTCGACAAATCAGTCGTTCCGCGTCTCCTCATCAAGGACAGCGATCGCACGATCGTACAAGGCCTTTGCGTCCTCGTGCGAGTTGCCAACAGCAGTCAGGCCTGTCCTTCCCAGCTCGCCCAGGGCGCTCATCATGTGAAACACCACGCCTGTCTGGCGGGTTTGATCGAAATGCAGGTTGTGCCGCACGACAATGTCGAACAGGTCGTCCGGAGTAAGAGTCCGATAGCGCGGCGACTCGACGTGATCGCTGGCTACGAAAAATTTCTGCTGACCATTCGGAGCCGTGAAGATGCCGGTCTCCGTATCGTAAGTTCCATCGGTAAGAAATTGCAGAGTCAAAAACGGATGAGTGGTGCCGCCTTTTCTTAAGTTAATCTCAATCGCGTACGGCTCCCATGTTCCATTTTTCGCGCGCACCACCACAAAATCCAAAGCGAAGCGACCGATAACACCTTCTTTGGCCAGACGCCTGCCTACCTTTGCAGCTTCGCGTGTAATCAGAGGAGCGTAAGCTGTGTCGGCCGGGAAAACGCAGCCGAGATAGCTTTGCCCGGTCGGCCCGCCCAAGAGCTGGTCATGCGTTGATAACAGTTCAACCTTACCGAGCGGCGTGACGCGAAGCTGCACGCTCGGGCTTCTGAACTCTTCTCCCATGATCCGTTCCTCCACGACTCCCTTTCGCTCCTGCAACTTCTTCATGTAACTTTCATAAGTAGCTCCTTGTGACTCGAACTTCATAGCACGCAGGCGATCGTCTAACGCAGCTTTGTCTCTGCCGGGTCACAGCTCCCGGCTACAGGTCGTCACGTCACCGCCGAGCATCAGCGAAGCCGGCGACAGATGGAAGCCCTGTTAAATCAATTACCGCGTTGCCCTCACCGGAGACACCTTCATTCAGCTTTACCATCACCTGCTTGATCGAAGGCTTGGTCACCCGCATTTGCGCGATCGCCTCGACGAGGTCTTCCTTGCTGCCAATGTCCTCGCGACCCAAAGGATATGGCACATCTTCGTCCATAAAATTTTGCGGCAGCCGCTCTTTGTTCCCAGCGGGAAAAATTTCGGATCCGCTCCGCACATCGGAATGCCGAGCCGCAACGCCAGTTCTTTCTCTCGATTTGTGGTGTTAAACGGAACAAGATGCGCCCGATCGGGATCCATGATCAGCGAGCGAATGCGCTCGATCAGTCGTGGCCGCTCTAACAGTTTCTCACTGAGCGGGCGCGCTGAACCGTCCATCGGTGAAGGCAGGAAAAGTCGCTGCCGCGCATGGCTCGGGATGACGCCCGGAAGAAGATCGAGGTAATAATCGATGATGCTCGGCAGAATCGTTCGCGACGTCACGTAGATCAGGCGCGCCCGCGGCTGGCGCAGCAGCAGTAACAGAAATAAGAAACCGTTCCTCGTACGCCTGGATCACTGCGCCCGAGTCAAGTCGCGTCGATCGACATCGAGGTATGACCACGATGGTTTGCGGGTCTTGGTTGAATCGCTCGATCGATTTCCACAACGGCACCAGCTTCTTCTGCAACCGGTCAAATTCGGTCGAAGATGCCTTAGAGACTTCTCGTTCGGACATAAGCCGGTTATTAAAGCGCATCTGGGACACTAATCGAGGCGATTTGCGCGTAACTCAGGCTTCCGGCCTGAGACGGTCGCGCAGACTTCCAGCCTGCCATTTTCGAAAAGCGCGTAAGATGACGAAGGCCATGACCCAGATTTCAACCTGTTAGCGCCGAAGGCTGCATATCAACCTCAACCTGGGGCAATCGCCCCAGGCATTCGATCCAACGGCAACTAGCGCTGAAAGCGCGCATCAGCACTAAGGCTACGGGATTGAACTGGTGCCGGCAGCGAATCGCGCTTTCAGCGCTCTTGGGCTTTTCTTTATTTCACGAATCTGTGAATCCAGAACGGATGAATTCATTTTTCGAAGTCGAAAGTATTCACGAACAAATGCGCCAAGCGCAGGTGGAACGCGTTGTCCCCTGGCTCGCCGTAGCCGGCAGGCGGCTCAACGTTGGAAATCGAGCGGCTCTGTCGCCTGATATCCGCGCCTTCGGCGATTAGCGCAGGCATCGTCTTCGGAGAAGCCGATCCACCTCTGAGAATCTGTGTTACCTTCGTCGCCCGAATGAATAGCCGCGATGGGTTCTTCCGCCACCTATTGTGCGCCGGCCGCTTGTGCGCTGATTCCGACTCGAAGAGTGCCGTGTATAGGTAGGAGAAATTCTCCAGCTTCAGTCGCTGGAATTTTCTGGCCGATGAAATGTTCGATCGCTTGCAACGCGGGCAGCTCCTGGCCGCTCAGAGTGTGAAGGCGTCGCCAACATTTTGCGCCCGTCCCGTGCGCCCGATCCGATGGACGTAATCTTCGGGATGCTCAGGCACATCGTAATTGATCACGTGACTCACACCTGCGATGTCGAGTCCGCGCGATGCGATATCGGTCGCCACCATCACTTCGTATTTGCCGCTCTTGAAGCCTTCGAGCGCTTCGATCCGTTCCCGCTGTGTCCGATTGGAATGCAACACCGCCACCGCATGCTTACCCTGCTTTAATTGGTGCGCGATGCGATCGGCGCCGTACGCTGGTTCTGCAGAAAATCAGCGCGCTGTCGAAATTCGTTCGCTCGAGCAAAGCCATTAGCAGATCGAATTTTTGTTCAGCGGCAACAGGATAAACCGCGTGGGTGACTGTTTCCGCAGGCGAACGGCGTACGCCAATTTCCACTAACTCAGGATCGCGCAGCACCCATGCCGCCAGACGTTCGATCTCCGGGGCAACGTGGCCGAAAACAGCAAAGTTTGTCGCTTTGTTGAGATTTTCTCAACGATCCGGCGCACGTCGGGCAGAAAACCCATATCCAGCATCCGGTCCACTTCATCGAGCACGAGAATTTTTATCTCTTTGAGACTCATCGTGCGCTGCTCCAGCAGATCGAGCAGGCGTCCCGGTGTTGCGACCAGAATGTCGACGCCGCGCTTGAGTTCTTCGCGTTGTTTCCCGTAACCGACGCCGCCGTGCACGAGACTCGACTCGCAAATCTGTGAAGCGGCCATAATCACGAAACGCCGTTTCCACTTGCGCGGCCAGTTCGCGCGTGGGCTCGAGCACGAGACAACGCAAGCCGCCGTGCTTTGCCAGCAACGTCAGAATGGGTAAAGCAAACGCCGCGGTCTTGCCGGTGCCGGTTTGCGCGGTGCCGATCAAATCTTTTCCGGCAAGGACAATCGGAAACGCGCGAAGCTGGATCGCGGTCGGCTCCACGAATCCCATGGCCTGCGTTCCACGCACGACCTCGGGCAAGAATCCGAAATGATTAAATGACACGGCAGCGCCGATTACCTCGAAAACCAGGAATTAACACAAGTCGAATACCGTTGGCGAGGACGAAGTCGATTTTCAAACTTTCGCCATTCGCCTATCGTCCCTAAGCCAGATCGACGGCTTCAAAATCCTTCTGGACGGACCTGCCGGAATTCCACGCTGAAAGTTTTTCTGTTACTTTCCACGAAATAAGAAAGTCTTGACATTTTCCTGGCGTTTCTGGGTAAAAACGCTGTCCTGCCTTGGGGAATACCGCCAGGCAATATTATGCTTTGCAGATCAGAAAAATCAGGATTCGAACCACAAGGACAACCCCAAAATGAAAAAAGCAAGTCAATCCCACCATCAAGCGCATCTTATCCGGGCGCGCACGCTTTGGTACCTTTCTTCTGCTTGTGCCGGTTTGTGCGATCCCATTCGCTGGCGCAGCGAGCAGCCTGAAGCTACTCCAGGTGTCAACAGTCCGCAACAGCCAGCCTGGTCCGATGCACGCGGGAATCCGGCCGCCCTGAGCAACCTTGCTTATGTGGCCAGAGACCAGAGCCCCCAAAGCGCCCACTCGTTCCCTTCGCTTGCGTTGAGACAGCCCGCGTATCCTTTTTCTGGGGGCGTCGACCGCCATGCCACGGCCAGCTTCAATGACTTCCTCTACATCATGGGCGGGGAGTTCTTCAGCGGCCTGCTAACGCTTCATCACCGACAAGGTGTTCCGATTCGACCCGGTCGCCAGCACCTGGTTGGAAATGGCCGCGATGCCCAGCGTTTACGACAACGCCGAGGCGTGCGCCATGAACGGCAAAATTTATCGATCCCGGGCGGCTATGACGGTTCGACGGCCCCCCATGGAGCTGCCACCCACTACATTTACGATATTGCCGCCAATTCCTGGACTACCGGCGCCGCCGGGCTGCCGCCCCCCGCCACCCTCTGGGCGGTCGTCGCCTGCGACCCGGCGGCTAATAAGGTCTATGTCGTTGGCTGGTTTCGACGGCGTCGGGGCCGCCACCGGCACCAGATCTATGACGCCACCGCCAATACCTGCAGCAGCGGCGCTCAGCGCCTGCCCGACGGGCGCCTACGGCGCCGACGGCGCCTTATGATCGCCGGTGACATCTACGTAGCCGGCGGCGCCGGAATTCGGGGGGCATCCGCCGCCACGACCCTGTATCGCTACAATATTGCTACCAATGCGTGGTCCGCCCCCTTGGCCCCGATGACCGTTGGCTGTCTCTACGGCGGCGCGGTGGGCGTGGACACCAGCAACCGTTTGTTGGATCGCCGGCGGCGGCTGCCGTTCCGAACGGCAGCGTCGCCGGCGCAACCCGCACCGGAAACGCTATGACCCGGCCACTAACGCCTGGAGCCCGCAGTGGATACGCTGAACGAGGCAGTCCGCTTCACACCAGTGGCGGCTTTGCCGGAGATCAGGGCAACACGCTGTTCAACGTGGTCTCCGGCTTCACCGGCTCGGCGATCATCCGCCAATACCAGCAGAGTTAGCTCCGTGGCCGGCGGCGAGTGCGCCTACGCCTGCCCACGACCGTGCGCCAAGCCCGACGCCCACCGCCACTTGCACGGTGGGTTGCACTTGACGACGACTGGCACTGGCACGGTCACCGCCGGAGGGACCGATATCGGCAACCACTGCGACGACTGCAGCACACGGACATCAATCTACCCTTCCCGGTAAGCGTATACGGCAATCCGCCGGTTACAGTGGCGTACTGCCGGGTCGAACGGCGACATACAGTTCCCGGGCCGTCCACAACAAACTGTTCTGGTGGACGGGGTGCGTGCCGGTGGATCCGGGAGACGTGGACAGGATCCGTTCCTGAATACCTTCTTCCCTAACTATGCCGATCTAGTTACCGATGAAAGTGTGGGTCCCTGCCCAGAACTGCGGTATCTTCACCCAGACGCTGGGAACTGCGCCCAACCGGCAGTTCGTCATCAGGTGGAAGGCCAACTACTTCAACAGCCCCCGGGTCCCGCGCAAGCGGAGTTCGAGGTACTATTGACCGAAGGCTCGAATACGCTGTCGGTGATCTACGGGGCGACCGGCGACAACGGGTTGACGGCAGTCAGCGGCATCCAGCAAGATCTGAATGTGTTCACGTCGTTCTCTTGCGATGAAGCGGTCGCTGACACCAGGCCTGCGTGTGAACTACATACCCACAGGCTGTGGCAGTCCCACGCCGACCCCGACGGCGACAGCTACGGTCCACGCGCGACAGCTACGGCAACGGCTACCGCGACACCTACAGCCCACGGCCACGCCGACACCTGCACCGCACTCCAGGCGGCTTGTGTTCGCGGAGGACAAGGCTACTGGAAAAATCATCCTGATCAGTGGCCGGTAACCGAGTTGCAGCTTGGCAACGTCACCTACGACCAACAGCAATTGCTGGACATTCTGCATCAGCCAGTTCAGTGGCAATGGATTAGTTTCGCTGGCGCACCAGCTTGATTGCCGCGAAGCTAAACATCGCTGCCGGCGCTGACCCAAGTTGTATCGAGGAAACAATAGCAGAGGCCGACGCCTTGATCGGCGATCTGGTTGTCCCGCCAGTAGGCGATGGATATCTGGCACCTAGAGACGTGGAAGCTATCAAGGATATTCTGGAGGACTACAACGAAGGAAGGTTGTGCGCTCAAGCTGCGATCAGAGTCCGGAGCCAACCGCGACTCCTATGGCTACGACGTGGGCGACCCGAACCCGCACCGAGGCCGCGCTGACGGGCGAAGTGAGCAGTAATGAATTGGTGACTACTCACTAACTGACTTACTACTGATTTCAGGTCCGGGGAGCTTCGCGAAAATCATTCGTAAAGCTCCCCTTGTCCGTGAGGGCGCATTGCGTCTCACACTGCAATGCCAAAGGGGACGTTGATTCGCGATCTTTCTCCTCTGCGCGTTTTTCCATTCAACGCGGTCACACTGCTTATCGATTTCCTCGGTCCTGCGGTTGCGACCGTATCATAGCGATTCTGGCGAGGAAGCTACCCTTCTGTGAATGTGTTCGGCGAACAGAAGGTTCGAAAAGCGAGAATAAACATTGACGCCGGTCTGACAGAGTTGGCTAAGGGGGTGCGCCCCTCAACCCCACAACACCGCGTACCGAATAAAATCCGACTCCCTGTCCCCACTTGCTCACCGTAGAGCTTTTCCGAGCACTACGAGGTCCAGACAGGGGAAGGTGGCCTTATTGAGAGTGTGTCCGACTTCTGGATATTGTGTGCTGCGTAGTGCGAGTTGACTTTGGTTAGTGATCGGTAACTGGTGATTGGCTCGCTCATGCGACGACCAGAGAAGGGCGGTGATGGTGAATTCGACGAAGAAAGGTAACCGTGAAGAAAACAACGTAAACACTCTTGTTAATGCCTATGTTCTTCATTCGAGCTGCGTTTGCTCCCTGACACTGGCTGCTCGCCTTGTGCGTGGCCCCATTCGCGCCAGGACAACGAACGCACCGCGCAAGTCAGCAAGAGAACTTTCGCTTCTCCGAGCTCGTTGCTAGAACGGCCGCGAAAAGAACAACAGCTTCAGATGACTGCGGAAGGCGTTAAGAGACCGGCATCAGTCACCAAAACAAGCAGCGCCCCGTCCTGCTCCGCCGATCCAGGAGCGATCCCGGCGGCATCGACTGCGATAACGCACCGGGTATCGTGATCCATGATGACGGCACCGTCGAGACTGGATACCAAAGCGGTCCGGGAATATTGGGGATCTTCGCCGACAAGTTCACCCCGAGCAAGCTATCCAAGCACTTATACGTCGGTGTGCCTGGCGTTCAACGAGGCTGTGTGGAGGCAACGACGTCGGAGCGTGTGGAGGTGGTGGTCTTTGATGACGATGGGCCGGGCGGGAGTCCGGCACCGAGCTGGGCGCAATGCCGGTCACAATTGACCAATATCCCGATCTTCCCAGACCCGACACCCGTGTGGAACAGCTTCGACATCTCATCGCTGAACATCGTGGTCAATGATGGCGAGCGATGTACCATCGGCGCCGCGCTGGACGCCACCGAACTTGTTCGACCGGGCGTTCCTGGCGTCTGACGAAAATGGGCCCGGCGACGGTGACGGTTACTATTTTGACAACTATCGATAACGTCTGGACTCCGATCCGGAACTTCTTTCCGCAGTACCGAGCCATGTTTGTGCGCGTGCGGTTTGAACAACCGGGTGGCATGACTTCGCCGGCACCGCCAGCATTGAGCGAAGATTTGCATCACTGCTGGTGGAGCGATCACAAAGCAAGTTGGCAATCTAACCAAGACCGTTCACTGGAAGCCAACACCGTCCAGAGTTGCCAATACGTCATCACTCAGGGGACGGATAGCGATCGTGCCGGGGTGATACAGACATCGGCAATCACTGCGACGAGTGCGATACGCTTATTCCGCTGCCTTTTAACTTCCGGTTGTGCGGCACCACCTACACCGGGGTGAACGTTGGCGACAATGGTCGTCTGGATTTTGTCAATGCAAACGAACCTGGCGGTTACATCACGGCGTGCCTGCCATCGCCGCCCAGCTATTTTCACCGGAGCTGCCGTATGACGAACACCATGCTTCCCTCTGTGGCAGGACATGCGCACCGATGCAACTTTGGACGGTTGTGCGAAGCTTCCCAGGGTGCGACCTGCGGCGTCTTCACCTCGGTCACAGGGAAGCGCGCCCAACCGCATCTTCAACATCGAATGGCGCACGAGTACTGTATTGGGATGACACGGCGCCGCAGAATTTTGAGGTGCGTCTGTATGAGAACGATCCAAACGGGCGGTTCGACGTGGTCTATTGGCACGCTCACTCCACCGATTCTTCCGCTCGAACGCGCGTGGGTGCTCGAGGTGTCCAGGGAAACGGCAGCCTGAAGATTCTACACTGAGGACTTCTGCATTTGTTGGCCTGATTCACCTCCGCAGAACCAGTCCGTCCCCACCTGCGCGATTGAACCCCGTGCGCAACGCCAACGCCCAACCCCTACGGCGACGCCTACACCTGCGCCAAGAGTTACTCCTACACCGAGGGCGCGCCCGAGTCCCGCGACCGCGACCGTAATTGGAACTGTAGAGGCAGGCGTGTCGCCTGCATGATATCACCTTAGCAGCCGGCACGGCTGCCGCTAAGTAAGCAGCGACATCGCGGACACCGCGAAAAATTAGTGTCCATTAGTGTCCATTCGTGGTTTACAAAGGCCAGGCGCTATGAACAGAAACGCATCGCGAGGACCCGCACGCCCCGCTGAGTTATTATGGCGCGCGGCGCATCGTTTGGCTGATTTTTTCGTATTCATCATCTGGCTGATCCTGCGCGCGCTGCAACCTGTAATCCTGCTGTTCGCGCTGGTCTTTCTTCTCGCGATGGTTCTGAACCCGATCGTCGTTTGGCTACAGAAACACCGCGTACCGCGCTTCGTGGGTGTCATCCTGGTGATGCTAGCGCTGATTGCTGTCACGACGACCATCATCCTGTTTGCCATTCCGCCGCTGAGCCGACAACTGCAGGAGCTCATGCACAGCACGCCAAACATGTGGCAAGGCATTCGCGCCCGGATCGAGTCGCTAACGAAAAATTATCCGGAAGTTCGCGAGGCGTTGCCACGGACGGATGAAATGGCCGGTAAAGTCGGGGCAGCTGCGGCTACAGTTGGAAATTTCCTGCTGCAATCGACGCTCGGCTTGGTGGGAGGTGTGGCCAGCGCCCTGTTAGCGATTCTGTTGCTTGTGTTTCGTGCTGGCGAACCCGCGCCCGCTCGTAGCTGCATATCTGGCGCTTGCGCCCGATCGTTATCGCGAGCAGGCGCGTCGTACTCTCGGACGAATGATGCGACAAATGATTGCATGGGCGCGAGGCGTCGCGATCAACGGCGTTATTACCGGCGTGTCGATCGGTTCGCTGCTTTGGTTGGTTGGCGTGCAGCCGGCGCTCATATTCGGCGTGTTCGCGTTTCTCGGTGAGTTTTTGCCAAACATCGGCGCCTTTCTCGTTTCCATTCCCATTTTGCTGGTCGCACTAAGCATGGGCGCGACAAAATTCTGGCTCGCGCTTGGGGTGATCGTGCTGGTTTACCAGGTTGAATTGAACGTCCTTGTGCCCGGTGTGCTCGGCAAAGAAATGCGGCTGCACCCGGTCAACATTTTGTTTTTTACCCTCGCGACCGCCGAATTGTTTGGGCTATTGGGATTGTTTCTTGCGGTCCCTGCTGCGGCGCTGGTGCAAATCGTCATCGACGAATTTTATTTGCAACCCCGCAAGATAGATGCCGCCGCGCTTGATCGGGAAGCTGCCGCTCTGGTGGAAGGCAAGCGCTGACTCAAAGAACAAAATCCTCTTTGGCCCCCACCGCAGAAACATTCTGCACCTATGCGCCCTTGGGGCTGATTTACATATGAAAAAGGCAGGGGCGTGCTGGTCTGTGGCGGGAAAAAGAGGATTCTGTTTTGAGGGCGAAGCGACTTAGCGCCGGGTAAGGGGCGATGCGCCTCGCCCGCCTGCGGTGTGGAGGGTGTTCGGGCCATGCCGCCTACATTCAAATCGCTTCGCTCGTGCCTGTTCCGCACACACGTCAGGGTGAGATGTGCGTGTGTGCTCCACCGGGCGAGGGCGCCCGGCGCTCCACGCTCCCGCGTATGTTAGCTCTTTCAGAGGATATTAATGTAGGCGACTGACACGCGCGAGGGCGTCCGCGTCAGACGCCCGCTAGCTACCGGAGAAAACGTCTGTCCCGTCGGCGTGTAAGACGTCGCCGCGGCAAGTGGTTGAAGAGAAAAGTTTTGACATCTCCCCATCGAATTCAGTAAAACCGGGATACGGAGGAATTCATTTTATCATGTCAAAGATCAAAGTAACCCTGAGCGGTTTCATGTTTCTGTTGCTTCTGCTGTTTGGTTTGTCCCGCGTTGACTCGCGTAATCCCGACACAAAGAACAACTCACAATGGCTACGCCCCGAGTGGAACACTGCAAAAGATGATTGTTGAAAACGCGAGTGTAACCATGCAAGTCGACCTGAACGGATTGAATGGAAGCAATTCTCTCGTGGCAAGGCCAGTCACTCTGCAATTCTCCGTGGCAGCCAATTCCTTCTTTCCCATTCTCGTTTTTAATGATCTGCTGCGCGCAGTTAAGCCGGGCTCAATGGCCTTGATCCCGTCCCGCAGTGGCAGGATTCCGGCACTCCCTGTGCGATTAGGTGCGTCTGTCAAGCAACTCGTAGTCGAAAAACTTCCGTCGAATCAATCTTCCGGTCTCGCCGTGCGCGACAGCAAGACAGGTTTCACCTTTTTCGATGTTGCAGGAGGCGATTACGATTACAACGCCAACGCACGATCGCTTGGCATTGCAGGTGGCCGACTCCTTATTTCGAAAGAGTTTGCTAACGCTCTCGGTCGCCCATCGGACGCCGGCTCGGTCGTTGGAAAAATTTCAGTCGGCGCAGCGATGCAGCCGATCGAGATCACGCAACTGGTGAACGGCAAGCCTAAGTCGGTGGTCGTGCCTCCGTTGAGCCAACGTGCCGGTCCGGGAGCGCCTGCACCCTGGTGCCCGGGCCCGATATCATCGTTGGGGATCTGCCGGACATGGTGCAAGTCGACCCAGTGGTGCGTGGGATCACAGGTCGGCCTGGGGTGGCGACGACTTCCTGCAACAATGGCGATCAGCCGGTCAACTTTACGCATTCCCAAACACAGATCATCCGTTCTTTCCGCAAAATCTTTATCGGATGAGCGGTGGCGCAGATAACACCGTGCGGTTCGAACAAATTGGCCAGGCCTGGATTAAACACACGTTCGGCGCAAGCGAAGACGACGACTGCAACCTTGGCTGCAACACCAATAATTGCACTCAGTTCTCACAGCTATGTCCGGGCTGTTCCGATCCGTATCTCGCCGACGAGAACGGATGGTACGACCTGCTTGGTTCACGCGCGTGGGTCAATCCTTTACCGGCGCTTTTCGCACCCGGCGCCTTCGCCATACCCTGCGAGCAACCATACTGGCCACGCACATGACGGCGTATCGCACCGGATTCGCGTTAATGTCACTGATCTGAACACAACGCTCAATGCAGGTGCAACCTATTTCGCGGAAGCGCAATACCTGGACCCGCTTGAGTATACGTGGTGTCAGACCCATCCCGGGCAGTGCAACATGTATAACAACGCTTCCTACCGTACAGTTCCTTGTTAACGGCACAACGAGCTTCCACATTTTCCCCTGCTTGGCGCAGACCGTGAGAATGCAGCCTGCCATCACAGGCTTGGACAGGGGCGACGGTAAATCAGCTGCGAGCCTGATCCGGGAAACGATGGGATCTGGTTTATGGGCTACAAAGTGACCAATCCCACGCCGGGCGTCTATCACTATGAGTACGCCTTGTTCAATCAAAATCTCGATCGCAGCATTCAATCCTTTAGCGTGCCTTTGGGTGCTGGAGCCAATCTCCAGTAACATCGGATTTCACGCGCCGCCACAGGAGCCCGGCTGGGCAAACGACGGCACGTTTAACAACCAGGGTTACAGCAGCATGCCATGGACTGTCACTCAGAGACGCTACTTCTATCACCTGGAACACCGAAACGCTTTGGGCAGAATCAAAACGCTAACGCGATTCGCTTTGGCACATTGTATAACTTTCGGTTTGACGCCGATCCAGCCGCCGCAGACTACCAACGCGACAGTAGGCTTCTTCAAGACAGGGTCGCCAATGATGGTTGCAATCCAGGCGCCTGCGGGCGGCGGAACGCCTACGCCGACACGCCACCGCCACGCCGACTGCAACGCCAGGCCACTCCATCGCGCAAGGACCGAGTCCCCTCGCCGAGGCCTCGTCCAAGTCCGCCACCGCGCCCATAGCCCTGCTCCCGGCACACTGAGCAAAAGCAAAGAGTTTGTTAGAAATCTGTCTTCGCTTGTATCGCGAGCAAGCGAGAAAAATCACCACGTAATCTCCGCCAGGGCCCACCCTAACAGAAGGATCCAACACTATGTCAAAGATATGGCTTAACGGCTTCGCCTTGCTGTCAGTTCTTTTTTTCGCGAACGCTTCGGAAAATGACGCGAGTCAACCCAAACAAAACGCTTCCGAAGCGCTGACTGGAACACTGCAAAAGATGATTGTGGAAAATGCCAGCGTAACGATGCAACTCGACCTGAACGGATTGAATGGGAGCAATTCTCTGGTGGCAAGACCCGTCACTCTGCAATTCGCCGCAGCGGCCAATTCCTTTTTCCCATTGTCGTTTTTAATGATCTGCTGCGCGCAGACGAGCCGGGCTCAATGGCATTGATCCCGCAAGATGTTCCGGCACTCCCTGCGCGATTTAGCCGCGTCTCTCAAGCAGCTGGTAGTCGAAAAACGTCGGTCGAATCAATGTTTCGATCTCGCCGTGCGCGACAGCAAGACCAGGTTTCACCTTTTTCAATGTTGAAGGAGGCCAGTACGATTACAACGCCAACGCACGGTCGCTTGGCATTGCAGATGGCCGACTTCTTATTTCGAAAGAGTTTGCTAACGCGCTCGGTCGCCCATCGGACGCCGGCTCAATGATTGGAAAAATTTCAGTCGGCGCAGCGATGCAGCCGATCGAGATCACGCAACTGGTGAACGGCAAGCCTAAGTCGGTGGTCGTGCCTCCGTTGAGCCAACGTGCCGGTCCGGGAGCGCCTACCCTGGTGCCCGGGCCCGATATCATCGTTGGGGACCTGCCGGACATGGTGCAAGTCGACGGCAGCGGCGGGATCACAGGTCGGCCTGGCGGATGGCGACGACTTCCTGCAACAACGGCGATCGAGCCGGTCAACTTTCACGCATTGCCAGAACACAGATCATCCGTTCTTTCCGCAAAATCTTTATCGGATGAGCGGTGGCGCAGATAACACCGAGCGGTTCGAACAAATTGGTCAGTCCTGGATGAAACACACGTTCGGCGCAAGCGAAGGCGACGAGCTGCAACCTTGGCTGCGACACCAATAATTGCACTCAGTTCTCACAGCTATGTCCGGGCTGCTCCGATCCGTATCTCGCCGACGAGAACGGCATGCTACGACCTGCTTGGTTCGCGCGCGTGGGTCAATCCTTTTACCGGGTCTTTCGCACAGCTCGCATACCTGCGAGCAACCATAGCTGGCCACGCACATGACGGCGCATCGCACCGGATTCGCGTTAATGTCAGTGATCTGAACACAACGCTCAATGCAAGGTGCAACCTATTTCGCGGAAGCGCAATACCTGGACGCCGCTTGAATATCACGTGGTGTCAGACCCATCCCGGGCAGTGCAACATGTATAACAACGCTTCCTACCGTACAGTTCCTTGTTAACGGCACAACGAACTTCACATTTTCCCCGCTTGGCCAGACCGTGAGAATGCACCCTGCCATCAAGGCTTGGACAGGCGCGACGGTAAATCAGGTGGAGCCTGATCCGGGAAACGATGGCATCTGGTTTATGGGCTACAAAGTGACCAATCCCACGCCGGGAGTCTATCACTATGAGTACGCGCTGTACAACCAGAATCTCGATCGCAGCATTCAATCCTTTAGCGTGCCTTTGGGTGCTGGAGCCAATCTCAGTAACATCGGATTTCACGCGCCGCCTCAGGAACCTGGCTGGGCAAACGACGGCACGTTTAACAACCAGGGTTACAGCAGCATGCCCATGGACTGTCACTCAGAACGACTACTTCCATAACCTGGAACAGCGAAACGTTTGCGCAGAATCAGAACGCGAACGCGATTCGCTTTGGCACATTGTATAACTTCCGGTTTGACGCCGATCAACCTCCGCAGACTACCAACGCGACAGTAGGATTCTTCAAGACAGGGTCGCCAATGATGGTTGCAATCCAGGCGCCTGCAGGCGGCGGAACACCGACGCCTACGCCGACACCAACCGCCACGGCCACGCCGACACCAACCGCCACGGCCACGGCGACTGCAACGCAACTGCACACCGGACCCACTCCAACACCAGGAGCAGTCCCTCGCCGAGGCCTCGTCCAACTCCGCTACCGCGCCCCTAGCCGTGCTCCGCCACACTGAGCAAAAGTAAAGAGTTTGTTAGAAATCGCTTTTGGCTTGTATCGCAAGCACGTGAGAAAAATGACCACTTAATCTTCCCCAGGCCCACCCTAACAGAAGGATCCACCACAATGTCAAAGATATGGCTTACCGGCTTCGCCTTGCTGTCAGTTCTCTTTTTCGCGAACGCTTCGGGAAATAACGCGAGTCAGCCCAAACAAAACGCTTCCGAAGCGCTGACTGGAACACTGCAAAAGATGATTGTGGAAAACGCGAGCGTAACGATGCAACTCGACCTGAACGGATTGAATGGGAGCAGTTCTCTCGTGGCAAGGCCCGTCACGTTGCACTTCGCTGCGGCGCCCAATTCTTTTCTTCTCCATTCTTGTCTTTAACGACTTGTTACGCGGGCTCCAGCCCGGCTCGATGGCACTGGCTTTGCAAAACTCCTCTTCGGCCGGCGTCAGACGTCCCCGGCTACAGCAATCTGCCTGCCGCATTACGCTCGTCTCTTAAGCGGCTGACAGTGGAAAAACTTCCTTCAGGTCAAGGCTTCGATCTTGCAGTTCGCGATAGCAATACAGGATTCACTTTTTTCAATATTGAAGGACACCAAGTACAATTACGATGCTGCGGCTCAGTCGTTTACCATCACCGGAGGCAGGCTTCTCATATCAAAACAGTTTGCCAGCACACTGGGTATTCCATCAGAGGCTGGCTCATTGGCCGGAACAATTTCAATCGGCGCGGCGATGCAACCGGATCCAGATCGACCAGCTTGTTCAGGGGCGAAACGAAGTCAATCAGTCATGCCGCCCATGCAACATGCCGTCGCTCCCGAGTGCCAAACCTTGTGCCCGGACCGGACGTTATTGTGGGAGATTTGGAATCCGTCGTGCAAGCTGGGAATGATGCAACCTCTGTCGGGCTTGGAGTCGGAACGGTTTCGTGCAACAACGGCGACCAGCCAATCAATTGGCTTGAGCTGCCTAGCTACCGATCATCCGGTTATTCCGCAAAACCTTTATCGCATGAGCGGTGGGGCAGATAACGCCGAGCGGCTTCGAACAGATTGGCCAATCCTGGATGAAACATGCGTTCTTTGCATTGGAAGAGTTTATCTGCGGCACGTGCAACACAGAGTCCTCCTTGCGTCACCGGCGACCAGTTGTGCCCTGGCTGCGCCGATACTTATGTCGCAAGTTTAAACTATAACCAGAACGGCATCGGTTCGCGCGCGTGGACGAACCCTTTCACAGGTTCCTTCCCATCGACTGCCAACAATCACTCTGGCCACAGCCACACTGGCACGTCGCACCGGGTCACGGTGACGATGAGCGACCTCATCCCGGCGCAGAATCAAGGCGCGACTTATTTTGCCGAATCTCAATACATAAGTCCTACTGAATACACTTGGTGTCAGGCCCACCCGGGGCAATGCAACATGTATAACAATGCCTCCTATCGTCCGTTCTCGGTGAGCGGCGGGCCAACGTCTTTCTCCTTTTCGCCAACTGGACCTACCGTGCGTATGCAACCTGCGATCATCGCCTGGATGGGAACTGGTGCAACGGTAAACCAGAGTCGAGCCCGCTCCAGGTAACGATGGGATTTGGTTTATGGGCTATAAAGTGACGAACCCAGTCTGCAGGGCGTCTGGCACTAGTGAGTATGCGCTTCTATAACATGAACCTGGATCGATCCATTCAGTCCTTCAGTGTGCCAGTAGGCGGGGCGAATCATTAGTAGCATCGGATTCCATGCGCCGCCTCAGGAACCGGGATGGCCTAACGACGGTACGTTCAACAACCAGGGATATAGCAGCACGCCGTGGGCAGTCGAGTCAGAGGTGGCGGCTCGATGACTTGGAGCACACGAAACCTTTGCCACAAACCAGAACGCCAACGCGATTCGCTTTGGTACATTGTATAACTTCCGGTTTGACGCCGATCAGCCGCCACAAACTGTCAATGCCACGGTCGGATTCTCAAAACAGGTTCGCCGATGATGGTTGCAATCCAGGCCCCCGCAGGTGGGCACGCCAACGCCAACACCTACGGCCACGGCAACGTCAACGCGCAACAGCGCACGTCTACGATCACCCGCGGCCCACTCCGACACCGAGGCCAAACACGTCGCCAAGGCCTCGTCCAACTCCTCCGCCGCGCTCCCTAGCCCTGCTCCTCCGGCGCTGCCTGACCAGAGTAAGCGAGGTTGCCAGAAATCTTTTTAGACTTCTATCGCGAGCACGTGAGAGAAATTACGACTTAATCTCCCCCAGGCCCACCCTAATCAGGAGGAATCCACCATATATGTCAAAGATAACCCGTGCCGGCTTCGCACTGCTGTCAGTTCTGTTTTTCGCAAATAGTTCGCAGAATTACGCAGCACAACCCAGGCAAAACGCTTCCGACG
>ERZ1370068.3113-contig-2235_pt1 | contig 20299 bp, 33 predicted proteins | sample MGYA00561227_ERZ1370068 | MGnify/ENA primary metagenome ERZ1370068 (study PRJEB38410, sample SAMEA6850437) | metagenome | study: Metagenomic assessment of the ecological functions of the soil: analysis of the soil microbiota associated with the... | reverse complement strand
ATAGTACTTCGTTCAGTTACGTATTGCTTAACCGTTCGGACCCTGCCGCGCTTGGCGATTTGCAGGCGCGACGACGCACACGCAGCGATCGTATGGTCGATCTTGGGCGCCGAGGCGAAGAAGCTCCTCCGCACGGTTTTGGTTCCGGACGGTCGCTCCGCAGCTCTCCGAGGTGGAAGTCACGACTGCTCGAAGCGTTCGTTCAGGACGTCCTCATCCCCGATCACGTCGTAAAGGTGGGCCGGCACGCCGTGCGTTTGAGCGAATTGACGCACGCCCAACTCTGTGAGGTCGCGGCGAAATTCTCGATCCCGGATACCGTCAAACCCGATCTGGATCTGATGGTCACGCTCGGAAGGCTGTGGGGCGACGGTGCCGTGGAACGCCTTCGATCCAGCGATGCGCCACCGAAACCCGCAGGGCTTGCCCGGTCTGCTCCAGGGATTGCGGCGCTAGCGCCACTTCTGTCGACTCGACCCGACGCCTGATCGGATGGCGGCTTGCTAGCGTGGTCTCGTCCGGCCGGCGAAGCGCGAAATCGACGTCGATGTCCCAGGAGCAGCTCGACGACTGGCGTCACGCTGACGAAGCCGGGCGCTTCGATGACGACCTTGAACTTGCCGCTTTCCAGTCTCTCGAACACGAACCGTCCCGATCCGTCGCTCGAGACCCGCGCATCTCTGTTCGCGCCTTCCTGTACCACGTCAGCCGCGCGCCGGCGATGGGAGCGCCAGCCATACGTTGACCGTTCCCGAGAGGCGCACGCCCCGTTCGACGGTTCCGTAGGAGACGGCGACGGGAGCATGCCATCCGGCGACGGCCATCATGCCGGCGACGAGCAGCGATGCTGAAATTCGCTGTAAAGACATTCTTAGCCACGCCATCTCTTCGCAATCTGCCGCAACTGCTGCGACAGGTCGCCGCCGGCAGGTTCTGGTTACAGGAGGCAGCTGAAATTGTATCGGCGCTGAAGAATTTTTCCACAGCCATCCCGTCATGGGAAGGGCGGTCTCGAACCGATTCAGCCTCGCTGCGACGCGAGGTCCTGACGCAGCGCCTGGATTTGCTGCAGGATCTCCTGCAGGCGGGCGTCGTCCTTCGACGTACCCCTTCATATAAATCGTCCCGTTCGAGTACTGCACAGCCGTATCCACTTCGTCCAGGTCGTCGAAGCCCCGCTCGTGCGCGCGCGCAATGAGCTCGGCTCGATTGATGTGAAGGCGGCGCAGCACCTCGTTTTCCACGTGATGGTCGCGAATGAAGTAAGTATCGAGTGACTCGATCATCTGTTTCTCTGTGCTCGGGACCGCGATAGTAGATGCGCACGAGCACCGCGTTCACGCCGACGAGAGACACGCGCGCCGATGACGCCGCCGAGGAGCGAGGTGTCGTTGCCGATGATGGCGTTCTGCACCGTGTTCGACAGCGTGCAGCAGCACCACCAGGTCGAACGGGTTGAGCTGCGCCAGAATGCGCTTTGCCGAAGACGCGAAGCAGCAAGACGAGCAGCAGGATAGACGGCCATCGGCCGGAGGATCTTCTCGAGGAGCGGAGACCGCGGGCAGGCCCGTGCCCAAGATCGAACAGGTTGACGAGCAGGGTGTGCCAGTCGTAGAGCAGCCAGTCATAGAGCATCACTGCGGTCAGACTACAACCGGAGACGGCATCTGGAGTTAGCGAATTCGTGAGTTGGTGACCGGGTGAATTCATGGACATGCGCACTTTCTGGCTGAATCTCGGGTGGCTCGTCGTGCTCGTCCTGACCTTTGCCGTGCCGCTCACGCTCGACGGTTCGGACGCCTGAACTACTTCACCAGCCTGACGATGTGGCTGATTCCGATTCTCTACCTGTGGCCGACGTTTGACATGCTCACTGCCAGCGGAACCGGACGACGCCGCAAGGCGCTCCGGTGGACGGTTGCGTCGATCGTCGGCCTCGGCGTCGCTGCTCGACTTCGTCATCGGGTTTCTCACCCTGCGATTTCCAGGCTGCACCGATCCGTCCGTGGCGCCCACCGGGCGATATCTGCTGTGCCTCCCCGCCGTGAACGGCGGGATCCCGATCGAGGAGCTGCTCGTTCTACGCGATGGGGCCTGTGGCGATGGTGCTCCTCTACGCGTGCGCGGACGAACGGTGGCTGAGCGAGCCACAACCCGCCCGACGATCTGATCAATCTCAAGCTGATTCAGATCTCACCCGGATCGCGATGGTCGGCGCCGCGGGCATCGTGGCGGCACTGATTCTGTGGCGCGTGAACGGCACGTTCCGACCTATTTCGCGTTCCTCATCGCCGGCGCGGTGCTGCCGGCCATGTTCTTGGTATCGCTCCATCGGTGCGCTGACGCAACTGGCCCGGCATTTGCGGTCATGACGCTGCTTGCGTCATCCTGACCTCGGTGATCTGGGAGGCGACGCTGGCCATTCCGCGGCTGTGGTGGGGATATCAGCCATCAGGAATGATCGGCGTGACAATTGTCGCGTGGTCCCGCGCGTGATGCCATCTTCCGGTTGAAGCCGCGGTCGTGTGGATCTTCGCCTCGTTCGCCAGCGGTGCTGACCTACGAGGTTGCCAAAGCGCTGACGCATCACCCGAAGCCCACGCGAGTCGCGCTCTTCGGCTCATCGCCAACGGCGTCCGTGGCGAGGATGAACCGGGAGTGCTGTCAAGCGCGCACACGCGTGAACGCCCGTCATCATGGCTGGGGCGGGAATGCGGACTGCACCGGCGGTCGCTTCCTCGCGCAATCGTTGTTCCAATGTGTCGAGATCGAACTCGCCTTCCGGGATGATCCGAGGGCGATGGCGCGAGCGTGGATCGATCGAAATGATTCGGTGAGCCACTCGTAGTAGACGCTGTCTGGACCGCCGCTGACGGGATATTCCGCGCGACAATCAGGACTGGCGAATCCGAGCTCCATCAGGAGCTTCCAGAGCCGCGAACCGATGTTGGAGAACGCGGCGCGGGCGAAGGCCGATCGAGACGTCCAGCTGACTCGGTCTCTCAGCGGCGTGGGGGAGGCCAGCCGCGATGGACGACGGAAAAAATCGTATTCATGAAAGGCGGCCGGAGCCTCGCTGCTGGAAGCAAGGCCGCACATTGTCGCTGGGACTTTGCGAGAGGATCTTTTGAATGAATGAGAATGTGGTGACGGCCGACGACGGCGTCGAGCACTTGCGGCCCGGATTCCAGCCATGAATGTCGGCCTGGATGCATTCGATGTTCCTCATCCCTTCGGCCGACGCGCGCGGGCCTCGGAGGGTCGCCAGGGCGGCCGGATCAATGTCAACTGAGGTGACGCTGCCATAGCGTCCGACCAATCGGGCGGCTAGCAGCAGCGTCGCCGACACCTGCAACCAATGTCGAGGACTTGCATACCGGGAGAAATCGCGCGAAGGAAGAGCTGTTCCGTCAGAGGATTCAGTATCGAGGCTTGAAGAAGCAGGCGGCGCCGTTCGCGGTGATCGTGCCCCATCACGTAGGCACCGGGAATCTGACGCATGAGCGCCAGTGTGCAGTGTCGCAGGGTCATGCGTACGCGGTGTTGCTTTCAGGTTTCGTCTGGGCCCATCACGTGCGCCGTCAGGAGCGTGAGATCGTCCGGCTGCGGCCGGCCCGCCAGCGCTCATGATGGACGTCGGCGAGGATCGTGTCGAGCAGCCGGGCTCCGCCTCCGGCAGCGCACGTTCGATCGACGCTCGTGAACCGCTCTTCCGCGCCGCCGCCGTCTTCGTCGGCCAGGACCTCCGAGATGCCGTCCGTGTACAGCAGGAGGTGATCGCCTTTGTGCATCGGCACGACCGCGCGCTTCCCACGTCGAGGCCGGCAAGAACCGGTGAGACCAGCGGTCCGGTGCTTTCGAGCCAGAGCGGCTCGCGTGTGTCACCCACACGACGACCGGTGGATGACCGGCATTCACATATCGCAGGCACCGCGTTCTTCCGGAGAGATCAGCGCAGCGACCAGCGTGACGAACCGGTCCGGACTGAAGGCCGCGCAGCCCCGCCGAGACGCGCTCGACCACGGCCAACGGTTCGAATCCATCGACGTGCGATGCATGGAACGCGCTCTTCACGATCGCCGGTCAGCATCGCCGCGGACACGCCGTGACCGGACACGTCCGCGATGAGCAATGCCGTTCGACCTCAGCGGCCTCGGCGTAGTCACAGAGGTCGCCGCCAAGAGCCGAACAGGGCGTGTAGCGGCAGCAGACGGCCACGCGGCCAATCCGTCGTTTCGCGTGCCGGCAGCAGGCTCTGCTGGAAGGCCCGCGCCTCGCGCCATCTCGGTTTCCAGGCGCTGGAGGTTCTGGCGATGCTCCTCACGCCGCCAGCGCAGCTCGACGCAGCGTTCCACGAGCGTCCTGAGCACGTCGCGATCGAACGGCTTCTGGATGAAATAGAAGGCCGGGCTGCGGATGCGCCCGCACCAGCTTCTCGTCGAGATCGTCGACGCTTCCAGTCATCAGAATGACGTCGATCCCGGACACGCGCGCTTTCAGCCGCGTCATCAGCTCGAACCCGTCGAGGTCCGGCATCCGGATGTCGACGATCGCCAGATCGGGCTGGAACTCCTCGGCCATGGCCAACGCCTCGCGCGAGAACCGCGTCCGACGACATCGTGCTCGCCGCTCAGCACGCGCTCGACGGCGCGAAGCATTCCAGGTTCGTCGTCCACGACGAGGATGCGCGCGGATCTCATGACCACTGGGGATGCGGCTGCGACGCCGCCTGAAGGCACACGAACGCGCACGTGCGTGCCGCTGCCAGGCGTGCTCTGAATCGTGAGGTGCCGTCGACTTCCCAGAGCACCGATCGGCAGATTGAGAGCCGAGACCGTTGCCGTGCGGCTTGGTGGTGAAGAACGGTTCGAGCACCCGCGGCAGATCTTCGCGCGGGAATCCCGGAGCCCGGTGTCGGCGATCGAAATGTCGACGTAGCCATCGATCGAACGTCCACGGTGACGGCGATTCGTCCTCCTTGCGGCGTCGCCTCGCGCGCGTTGGCGAGCAGGTTGAGAAACACCTGCTCGAGATCGCTCTGGCTGCAGACGACTTCCGGCATGTCGTCCGGCACGTTCACCTGCAGATCGATGGCGCTCCGGCTCATGCCGTAGCTTCAGGATGGCCGACGCGGTGTCGATCGCGCGCCGCACGTGTCCCCGTCCGCTCCGCCGCGCGGCATTGCGCGAAAAGGTCAGCATGCCTCCGAAGATCCGGCGGCAGACCTGGAGCGACTTCTGCACGTGCTCGAGATCCTCGGCGAACACCGCCGGCGCGACCTGTCGTCCCGGACGTCCGCCTGCATCTGCTGGATCAGCGGCAGCATCGCCCCGAGCGCGTTGTTCAGATCGTGCGACACGCTTCGGGCCAGATCGGCCATCGCGTGCTTGCGCTCTGCTGTCACGACCCGGGCGCGGAGCGACTCGGTGCGATGCAGATTCTGGATGGCAATCGCCGCCTGGGATCGAAAGTGCTCGACCAGTTCGGCGTCGAAGGGTTTCAGCTGCCCGGGATGGCGGGCCGCGATCTTGAGCACCCCGACGAGACCGTCTCTCGTCGACCAGCGGTGCACACAGCATCGACGCTTCGCGAAGGCTCCCATCGTTCGGCGCGGTTGTAGTCGAGCAACGTCGGCAAGCGGACCCGGCTGGCTGGTCCGTCCACTCGCGCCAGCTGTCGCCCTGCCGGTCGAAGCCGTAGACCTGTTCCGACTGCAGCAGCGCCGCGCCGTCATCGGTGATCGGGATCTGGAGTCCGATCCGCTCGCTCTTCGCCTTCGTCCATGCGATTTGTTCCGCGACCACGCGCAGCGACGCTTCGCCGTCTTCGCGAATGAGCAGCGCCGACGAATGATCGTAGAGGGTCAGCGATCGGAGGCCGTCGAGGATCTGATAGAAGAGATCCTTCGGATGGATCTGCACCATCATCTTCCTGTCGATCCGGTCGCGCACGCCGAGGAGTCGATCGCGATCGATTCGGTGAATGGCGGCCGACAGGATCGCAGCGACCCGCGTCATCAGGCCGCCGGTCGTCCCGATCGAAGGCGCGGCCCGGCGCGACAAGCGCAATCGCGCCCCACTCTCCGCCGCGACGACGGACCGACCCGATCAACATGTCGCGTTGAAGCGGAGGCTGCGTGTGAGCGGATGTAGCGCGCCAGGACGCTGCGCTCCCAGTCGGCCGCTTTGGGCAGCGTGAACAGGAGGTCGGCCTCGGAGTCGCCCGCGCGGAGCTCGGCGATACAGCCCTGCCTGGCCCGAAAGAACTCGCACGTATCGCGGAGTGCATGGCGCAGCGCCTTGTGCGGTTCCCGGACGTCTTTCAGGTGAGTGGAGAGTCCGTCAAGGAACTTCAGCGCGGCGAGTTCCCGCTCGACCGACAACATGGCCGATCAGCATCGTCCCGGCAGCATCCGAGCGTCAACTGGGAATGAGCAGTCTTTTCAGGGATTCGCGAACGAAATCTCGCGCCCAGATCCCGGTGGCTTGCTCACGCTCCACCGGGAGCGGGGCAAGACCGGACAGGGAAGGTGTGCGAACCGACGGCGACGGTTGAGCGGTCGTCAGGCCGCCGACACTGCGCAGGACTCCCACCGCAGAGGCAGGAAGCCGGGGAGTCGACCGGCCGGCCGGGTTCGGCGCGCGGAATTGTGGCCAGCACCGATTCCAGCTCCGCCAGGCGCGTCGGTGACGCACGTCACGAAGGAAATGCTCACGGACGCCGGCCTTCAAGACTTGCCAGAAAACTTCGACGCCACCTTGCGATCCGGGCGGTTGATGCTGTCCGACCGGAATGGGATTCTTCGGCTCCTGCTCCGGGAGGGGGAACAGCACGAATCCCTCGTCCTTCTCGTCCTGGTCGACGAGATAAACGTGCGCCTCGTGCGACACGTTGAGATTGAGGAACAGCCGGTCACCTGGCGCCACGGCGCTGCCGTCCCCAAGCCGCACTCGTTCGGCGCCACGAAGCGCGTAAAACGCGGCTCAACTTCGTAGCCTGCGGAAGCGATCCGCCGTTCAGGAGGCCGGCCGATTCGGAGGCCCACAGTCCAACGAGAAGGACGGCGACGGCGAGGGCCCCGGTCAGCTCCACCATTCGAACCTCGGTCTGGCGAATTTTTCCTCAGGCTTCGACGGTGGCGCGCCGACTGACGCGGCCAGCGCATTTCCGAAACGCCCCGGCGGTCTGATATCGCTCGCCGGTCGCCGGCGAGCGCGCTCGATGACGTTCACGAACGACGATGGGAGATCGGGGCGCGCGTCTCGCAGCGGGCGAATGTCGTGACGCCGGTGCGCCAGTTCGATGGCTTCAAAGCCTCGCCGCATCGATTGGATAGCGCGCCGTGACGAGGTGATAGATGAGGACGCCGAGGCTGCTAAATGTCGGAGGCTGGCGACGGCGAGCTGCCCGCAAACAGTTCGGGCGCCAGATAGTGAGGCGTTCCGGCCAGGCCGAGAGACTGATGATCGGGTTTCGGCTGGGGACGGCCTGCGCCGAAATCCATCAGCAGGATGCGTCCGCCTTTCTCGCGCATCACGTTGGTCGCCTTGATATCGCGATGCAGCAAGCCAGCCTGGTGGACTGCCGCCAGCGCCTTGCACAACTCGACGCCGATGTGCTGCCGCTTCGTGTGCACCCATCGGTCCGTCCGTCACCACTGCCTGCTCGAGCGTCCGGCCGTCCACGAGCTCCATCCACAGGCCGAATTGCCCGTCATGAGAATCAGCGCCGTAGACGCGCTGACCACGTTGGCGTGACGGACGCGCGCCAGCATTCGCGCCTCCTTGAGCGCGCGCGGCTCGTCGAGTTCACGTGCTCTTGTCGGCTTGGCCAGCTTCAGCGCGACATCGCACTGGAGACGCGTCTCGAACGCGCGATACACCACGCCGTAGCTGCCGCTGCCCAGTCTCTGGAGGATGCGCAGGTGGCCCCAGTCCTTCGGTTCGACGGCGTCCGTCACTGTCGGCGCCTGGCTGGTGGCTCGTGCCGGCCGGGTCGCCGGAACCAGAACTTCGCATGGCGCGCACGATCTCGGCCAGCACGCGCAACCCCTGCACCACCTGCGGCGTGTCGGCGGTGGGCTCGATCCAGCTTGTCCCAATCGATCTCCGAGCCTTCAGCAGACCGGCGGAGGCGACCTCGAGGAGTTCTGCTTCGTCAGGCGCTGGCCCATCACCTCTGCGAGCTTGAGTACGCGCGGCTGACCGCCATTTTGCGCCGCGGCCACCGACGGTTTGCCGAACGCCGCGGCAATCTCCGCAACGGAGAAATCCAGTTCGAAGCGCGCGACGACAGGCTCGCGATCCTGCGGCCTCAGCTGCTGCAGCGCCGCTTCATATCGATCCAGTGTCTCGCGGCCGAGCGCAAGCTCGAGCGGCGACGGATCAGGCGCGGCGTGCTCGTCGTGGATCGTCGTGCCGGCCGGCCGTCTTCCGGCGGAACGCAATTCGTCGAAGATGCGGTTCTTGAGCATCTGCCGGAGATGCCACTTGAAACGCCCCTTCGTGCCTGGGTTCGAACGTTGTCCACGTGTTGAATGGCACGAAGCAGGATTTCCTGGGCGGATCGTCGGTATCGAGCAAGCCTCGCGAAGACGAGGAGGCGGCCGTGCGCCCAGCGCCCGGATTCTGGGCAGATGCGGGTCCAGAGCCGTTCGACAGCCTGTCGATCGCCCTGCTTGGCCTTGAGCAGCAGTTCGAACGAAGATTCGAATCGCCGGCCGGCGCGCCACCATCGCGCTCGGAAGGCCGGGCGAGGCTCTTCGCGGCCATAGGGTCAGGACCTCATTCGGGATGAACGGTCCCATGATAACCCCAAGCCTGCCAGAGAGTTCGAATGTCGCGGGCATGGTTGCGTGCATCGCCGGTTCGATCCAGAGTGGCGCCACTTGCCTAAACGTCCGAACCATGAAAATGCAACAAGCTGTCGATCCAGCGGCTCCCCGTTCGACGTATCAGCAGGGAGGATTCGTGATGAACATCGTGCTCTGGGTGTTGCAGGTGCTGCTCGCGGCTGCGTTCCTGGCTCATGGCTGGCTGTTTCTCACGCACCTCCGCCGGCGATCGCCGAACAGATGAACGCAACGCTGCCGCGGTGGTTTCAGCTCTTCCTTGGCGTCGCCGGAGGTGCTGGCCGCGGTGGGATTGACTCTTCCAGGACTGACAGGGATCATGCCGCGGCTGGTAACATGGGCGGCCGCCGGAATCATGATCGTGACCGCGTCGGCGAGCGGTCTTCCATCTGATCCGCGGCGAAATAAGCTCGGCGGCGACCACCCTGTTGCTGCTCGCCATCGCGACATTCGTCGCCTACATGCGGCATAGTGCGCTGCCGATTGCGGTCCGGCGCGCGGCGTAGAGGCTAGAGTCGCCATGAACCTGATCACCGACATCAAATTCGCGTTTCGCTCGCTCGTCCGGACCAAGGGCCTCGCCTCACGGTCATCCATCACGCTGGCGCTCGGCATCGGCGCCAACGCCGCCATCTTCAGCGTCGTCCGGGGCGTCCTTGCTCCGGCCCCTGGTGAACCGCGATGCCAGGATCGCCTCATCTACATCCGACAGAGCGCGCGCGTGGCATCGGCATGCCGAACGCGAGCTTCTCGGTCCCCGAGATCAGCGATCTGCAGGCGCGCGTGAAGATCGCTCAGCGCGTTCGGCGACTTCTCGACCATCGGATTCACCATGATCGGCCTCGGCGAGCCGCGGACCGTGCGCGCGGGCGTCGTCGGCGGCTCCTACTTCGAGGTGATGGGGCTTCGTCCGGTGCATGGGGCCGCCTCCTCGGACCGCGAGACGATGGCAGGAACGCCGACGGCGCGGCGGTGCTCACCTACCGATTCTGGACGAGCGCGTTCAAGAGCGATCCGGGCGTGATCGGCAAGGTCATCCGGCTGAGCGATCGGCCTGCGACCGTCGTCGGCGTCCTCGAGCCGTCGGTGCCGTATCCGCAGGAAACCGAGATCATCGCCAACGTCGTCACCAGCCCGCACCACCTCGACGCGACGATGGTCGAGGGACGCGTCCACCGGATGACGGAGCTCTTCGGCCGGCTCGCGCCTGGGGCCAGCCTGGACGCGGCGCGCGCAGAGCTTCGCGCCGTGCACGGCGGCGATGGTCAGCGAGCATCCCGAGGCGTATCAGAAGCAGGCCGACTTCCGCATCGACGCGAGGAGCCTGCGCGACCGAGATCATCTCGCCCGCGCAGCACGATCCTGCTGATTCTGCTGGCCGCGTCCGGCCTCGTCTTCATCGTCGCGTGCTCGAACGTCGCGAACCTGATCCTGGCCCGGTCGGTGCGGCGCGAGGGCGAACTGGCGATTCGCGCGGCGCTCGGCGCCAGCACGGGCGCGCTCCGGCGGACGCTGCTCGCCGAAAGCCTGCTCCTCTGCGGCGCGGGCGCGGTGCTGCGCGGTCGCGATCGCGCGGCCCATGGTCGCCGTGCTGGCGCGCTACGCGGCGCGCTTCTCGGTCCGCGCGCACGACGTCACGGTCGACGCGAGCCTGCTCTGGGTCGGCGCCGGGCTCGCCATCGCGGCGGCGGTGCTGCTGGCGTTCGTGCCCCGGCTGCCGTCCGCGGACGCCGCCAACGGGATGGGCCTCGCGAGCGGCGGCGTCGCGCATCACGTCGGGCACGAACCGGCGGTTGCGCGTGTTCGCCGATCACGCAGATCGCGGCGTCGTTCGTGCTCGTCGCGGGCGCGGGATGCTGCATCACGACGCTCTTCGCGCTGCAGCGCCAGCAGACCGGCTTCACGCGGCAACGTGCTCGCGGTGAACGTCCCGGTCGTGTCGTACACGCGGAAGCCCGAGGAGTCAGCGCGGTTCTATCACGGAAGCGATCCGCCGCATCTCGGAGCTGCCGGGCGTCGAACGCGTCGCGCTCGGCACGGTCGTGCCGTGGCGCGATCCCGGCTTCTTTGCCGCGCAGTTCACCGCCGAGGGCTACCAGAAGGCGAACGGCGAAGAAGATCCGCGCGCGCGGTTCCATGACCGTGTCGCCGGGATTCTTCGACGCGCTCGGCGTGCAAGACTGATCGCGGGACGCGACTTCAACGAGGGCGATCGCGCCGACGGCGCAGAAGGTCGTCATCATCAGCGAGAGCGTCGCCCGAAGCGGATGTTCCCGGGCATGGACGCCGTCAACCGGCGGCTCCTGTGGACGGATCCGGTCGACGAAGTTCATCGGCGTCAGCACCGATCCGCGCCGCATCGTCGGCATCGCCGCCGGACATGGACGACGAGAACCTGGTGCCGGAGCCGGCGATGACGGTGTATCACCCGATGGAGCAGGAGATCGAGCGGCGGGCGCCTGTTCATCCACGCGCAAGCTGGATCCGTACGCGCTCGTTCCGAGCGTGACGAAGGTGATTCGGGAGCTGGCGAGCGATCAGCCGGTGGAGCGGGCCGCGACGCTCGACGACATCCGCGCGCGAAGTGCTGGCGCCCAACCGGGTGAACGCGCTCGTGTTCGGCGGCTTCGCCGGCGTCGCGCTCCTGATCGCCGTCGTGCGGCGTGGCCGGCGTGCTGGCGTTCTCGGTGAGCGCGCGTACGCGCGAGTTCGGGATCCGGCTCGCCATCGGATCGACGCCGCAGGCATCTGCTGGCGCGGGTCCTGCGCGAGGGCGCCGTCGATCGGCGTCGGCGGCATCGTCGCGGGCGCGATCGGCGGCGTGCTGCTCGCGCGCCTCGTCGGCAGTTTCGTCGTCCCGACGTGCAGATTCCGGACTGTCGTGCCCATCGCAGGCGCCGCGGCCGTGCTCGTCGTGGCGGCGATCGTCGCGTCGCTGACGCCTGCGGCGCGGGCGTCGCGTGTGGACGTCCTCCGCGCGCTGCAGCAGGTAACTTGCCTCTCTCGCTCGTATAATCGCCTCGAGCAGCTGTGGCCCTGACGCCCGGCACCCGCCTCGGCCCGTGCGAAGTCGCTCTGCTTCTCGGGACCGGAGGTATGGGCGAGGTTTATCGCGCCCGGGATACCAAACTCCGGTCGAGATGTGGCCATCAAGGTGTTGCCGTCGGTGTTCACGGCCGACCGCGACCGGCTCGCGCGCTTCGAGCGCGAAGCACGTGGTGCTCGCGACTCTGAATCATCCACACATTGGTGCCATCTACGGGCTCGAAGACGGCGATGGCACTCCGCGCCTCGTGCTCGAGCTCGTTGAAGGCGAGACGCTGGCTGACAAACTGGCGCACGGCGTGCGCGCTCAGACGCCGCTGCCGGTTGGAGAGGTGCTCGCGATTGCGAAGCCAGATCGCCGAGGCGCTTGAAGCCGCGCACGAGCAGGGAATCATCCATCGCGATCTGAAGCCCGCAGAACATCAAAGTGCGCGCCGACGGCGCGGTGAAGTGTGCTGGATTTCGGACTCGCGAAGCTCGGCCGCCGCGGATGTCGAAGGACGTTGGTCAGACGGATCCGGCGCACCTCGCAAGCTCTCCGACGCTGACGAGCCGACGATCGGCGGCGCCATTCTGGGAACGGCGCCGTACGCAGGCCCCGAGCAGGCGCGCGGAAAAGCGGTTGACAAGCGCAGCGACATCTGGGCATTCGGATGTGTGCTGTGCGAGATGCTGACAGGCGTGCGCGCGTTTCGCCGGAACGACATCACCGAAACGCTGGCGTCCGTGGTGGCCAGAGAGCCGGATTGGAGCAAGCTGCCTGCGAGGCACACCAGCCGCGATCTCCAGCTCTTAATTCGATGCCTGGCGAAGGATCCGCGTGAGCGCCTGCGCGATATCACTGCCGCGGACGCCCGGCAGGATTGCCGACGTCGCTTTCCCATGCGGATGCGCCGTGGCGATTGCCGAACCCGCGAACAAGCAGGACGAGGCGCCTCGCGTGGTGCCGTTGCGGCAATGGCACTCGCGCCGGATTTTGATGAGGCGTCGCGCGGGCGATTCCCGCTATGAATACGAACGTCGCCAGGCCGACTCCCGCGCAGATGCACGGACCTTTCGGAACATCGATTCTGCCTGCCTCCGGACCTCAATCTCGTGGCTGGATCAGCCTCGCGTTTTTGCGTTGTCACCAGATGGACGACGGCTTTGCCCTGTCGGCCGCAGGCGCATGACTGGCCGCCTGCAGATGTCGGTGCGCTCCCCTGGATGCGCTGACAGCGCAGCCGCTGTCGGGCACCCCCTGAACGCCCAGTATCCCGTGCTGGTCGCCGAGCGGTCGCTTCATCGCGTTTGTTGGCTCAGGGGACTCTGAAGAAGATTGACGCGTCAGGCGGGCCGGCGACGACGTTGAGTGACTCAGTCTCGACTGGCTCGCTCACGTGGAACGGAGGCGACGATCATCTTGTTCAACCGCAGCGGGGAGGAGTCCGGGTATCTATCGCGTTGCCGCGTCCGGCGGACAAGCCGTCGCCGTCACTCATGTCACGGTAGGGCGCGCGGTGAAATCCGACGAACACGCCCTCCCGTGGTTCCTGCCCGACGGCAAGCACTTTCTCTACTACTCTCTTATGCGACCGGGTCTGGAACCGGTGCCCCCACCGGTGCCTCGGGCGGCACTTTCGTCGGCTCGCTCGATTCGCGCGGGAGTCGAAGCCACTCTTATCCGACGGCGTCAGCGCGAAATACGCGGATGGATGCTTCGGTGTTTACCCGCGCGTCTACGCTGATGGCCCAGCCGTTCGATCCCGATCGACTGACCCTTGGAGGTGAGGCCGCACCGATAGCCGAACAAGTGGACGTCTCGGGAGTCTACTCACAAAGCGCATTTTCGGTGTCGAGCGGTAGCATTCTGGCATCCAGCCGCGTGTCGCGGTTCAATCGCAACTCGCATGGTTCGATCGCTCGGGCGGCGACGCTGGCGTACCCGTTGGCCAGCCCGGAGACTACGGCTCCGTGGACCTGTCGCCGGATCGCGCGCGCCGCGGTGAAGCGTCCTCGAATCAGGAGGCAGAAGCCGCGATCTCTGGCTGGTCGATATGACGACGGGGCGACCGAACGCAGATCACGTTCGGTGACGGAGAAGACTACTACCCGGTCTGTCACCGGATGGTAGTCAGGATCATTTTTGCGTCGCGCCGTGCCGTCGCAGTCATGATTATGCACGGAAAGCATCGAGGCGGCGCCGGCGGTGAGGAATCGTTGTATGCCGACGACGTCACGAGGTTTCCCTTCGGCTGGTCTCCTGACGGTTCCCTGCTTGTCTGCAACAGCACCGTCAACACGCCGGGCAGCGGTCAGCACATGTTGATCCTGCCAATCGCCGAAAACGCGCGAAACCGTCGATTTTCCTTCAGACACCCTTCAGCGAGGGCCGCGGGACATTTTCACCAGACGGGCGATGGCTCGCCTACGTCTCGAACGAGACAGGGCGCAACTGAACTGTGCGTCACGTCATTTCCTGGTCCGCGCGGCAAATGGCGAGTCTCGGCCGACGGCGGGGACTATCCACGGTGGCGGCGCGACGGCAAGGAATTATTCTTTATCGGGGCAGAGAGCAGGCTGCATGAATGCCGCCGTGAACGGATCGGGCACGGCATTCGAGGTGGGCGCCGTCACGCTGAATGTTCGAGTTGCGTCGGAGGGTTTCAGAGGCTGGCCGCGCGTTCCCTGGGCATGGCTACGACGTCTCGGCCGATGGTCAACGGATACTGGTGAACGTACGAAATCGAGGATTCAGGAGCGACGCCGATCACACTACTGACGAACTGGATCACTCTGGTGAAACACTAAAGCCGACCGCGCTACACTGTCGTCGCCAGGTTTTCAGAAGCTTCTCAGGAGGTAGACATGTCGAGCCGCCGAACCTTCGTGAAACAGGCTTCGCTCCTCGTCGCGGGAGCGTACCTCGCGCCGTGGTCGAAACTGATCGTTGGCGCGCGAAAGACGCGATCGCCGACACGTCGGCCGGCAAAGTTCGCGGCGTCGTGGAACGAGACCGTCAAGATATTCAAAGGCATTCCGTACGGCGCCCCGACGAGCGGAAAGAACCGCTTCATGCCGCCCGTCAAGCCCGCCGCCTGGACCGGGACGCGCGACGCGCTCGCGTTCGGGCCAACCGCGCCGCAAGGCGGGCGACAACTCAGGAACGACCGCCGCCGGGTCGCCGGCGCAGCAAAGCGAAGACTGTCTCGTCCTGAACGTGTTCACGCCAGGCCTGAAGGACGGACGCAAGCGCCCGGTGATGGTCTGGCTGCACGGCGGTGGATTCTCGAGCGGCTCCGGCTCCGGACGCATTCTCGACGGGACGAGCCTCGCCCAGACGCACGACGTCGTCGTCGTGACGCTGAATCATCGGCTGAACGTGTTCGGGCATACGTATCTCGGCGACGCGATGGGCTCCGACTTCGCGCCCTCGAGCAGCGTCGGGCTGCTCGACATCGTGGCCGCGCTCGAGTGGGTCCGCGACAACATCACGGAGTTCGGCGGCGATCCGAACCTCGTGACGATCTTCGGCCAGTCAGGCGGCGGTCGCAAGGTCGCCACGCTGATGGCGATGCCAAGCGCAGGCCGGCTCTTTCATCGCGCGATCATCGAAAGCGGCGCGGTGCTTCGTCTGACGACGCACGAGGATGCGGTCAAATAGCGGATGCTGCTGCTCGCCGAGCTGGGCTTGAAGGCTGGTCAGATTCGTGAGCTGCAGAACGTGCCGATGGGATCGGTTGCTCGCGGCTGACGCCGCCGTGCAGAAGAAGATCACGGTGCGCGAGCCAGGCATGACGCCGAATTCGCCGATGGTGGACGGCAAGGTGATTCCCGCTCATCCCTGGGATCCGAAGGGCCCTGCGTTGTCGGCAAACATCCCCCTGCTGATCGGCTATGCCCACACCGAAGAGACGCTCTACGACCGGCCGACGCCGGAAAACTGGCGCTCGACGAAGCCGGGCTCAAGGATCGCGCGGCGAAACGGCTCGGCGAGGATCCCACGCGCGTGATTGACGCCTTCCGCACAGCGAACCCGAGGCGTCACCCTGGGATCTGTGGATCCTGATCGCCACCGATCATCCGCGCGGCACCTACTCGCGCGAGCTCGCGAAGCGGAAAGCGGATCAACGCGGCGCGCCTGCGCTTCGCCTATCGCTACGACTGGGAAACGCCGGAAGGCGGCGGTCACATGCGATCGCCGCACACGATCGAGATTCAGTTCGTGTTCAACAACATCAAGATCGCGGGGCCGCTCATCTCGAAGATGCCCGGAGGCTTACGCGCTCGCCGACAAGACGAGCTCGGCGTGGGTGGCGTTTGCGCGCACCGGCGATCCGAACACGCCGAAGCTGCCACGATGGCCGGCCTACTCCGCGACCTCGCGCGACACGATGCTGTTCAACAACGAATGCCGGGTCGAGCAGGATCCGGATCGCGGTCCGCGTCTGGTGATGGAGCAGGCGCTGAAACTTAGCTGACGCTCAATCAATTGCTGATTGCTAATTGCTGATCGCTAAGTTCAGTCTTCGAGATTCACTTAGCAATTTGCAATCGGCAATCAGCAATTCGATCGGCGACTATTTATCTTTCTTCGGCAATCCCCGGCACTTCGCCAGGTCCGCGATGAACTCCGCGAAGGGCTTGATTCGTGATCCCCTGGAACGCGATGTTGTCGATCTCCCACCCGATGTCGGCAGCCGCCGCGTCCGTCCCGACGCGGAACCGGATGCGAACGGTCTGGCCTGCGAACGCCATGCCGAGATCGAGCGTCAGATGGTTGCGCGCCGGGAACCGGCGTTGCGGCCAACGAAGGCCTCCCGTCCCCGAGCGGATTGTCCGAGCCGATGAACAGCGTGCCGCCATAGCCCGGTGCGACGAAATTGCTGATGTCCTCCCACGGTCCGCCGTTGCGGCTGATCTCGAGCATGCCGCCGTCGAAGAGATCGGCGGCGACGTGCTGAAGTCGGCCTCGAAGCCGAACCGGTGATCGAACGCGATCGCGAACAGGGCCGGTGGTGCCGACCTGCAGGGCCGGAGACTCGAGCGTCGTATCGGACGGCGAACCGAAGTCCCGACCGAACCACGCGCGATTGAACGGCGTCACCTCGACGCGCGACCAGATCTGGTCGGCATCTGCGCCGCGCCGCGGTCCACGGAGTCGTGGGCGTTTCGACCGTCTCCACCGTCGACACGTTCAGCGCTTCGTCGACGTTGATCCACGTGGAGAATGGCCTCGAGACAGAGCGGCTCGCACGCTTCCTCGCTCGAGACGCTCACGTTCACCTCGAGCTGGCCGATGCCGGTGAATGCCCGATCCAGCTCGATTTCGATCCGGGCTTCCCTGCTCTCGAACGGCGCGATTCGCGGCGAGGCGGACCGAGCTGCCATGTTTGAAGGAAACGCCCGGCGTCGAGATGGTGATCGAGACGGTGGTATTGCGCATCTCGATCGGACCGCCATTCATGACCGGAACCACGAGGGTGGCCCGCTTCGCCCGCATCGAGGAAGCCGTCCTGATCGCACGACTTGTCTTCCTCGAGGCGCACTTCTCCAACACCGATGCGCGGACGCACCTCGAAGCTCTCGACGACGCCGGCGAAGTCGACGGATTCGCGAGGCGGCGAGACGGCGCACGAACCCGCGCCGCGGCGCGCGAGGTATACGCCGCCGCCAGCGGCAGCAGGGTCATGGCGTCAGCTCGTCGGCGCCGAGAACGTGCAGGCGTCGCTCGCTGCTCGGTGTAGGTCGCGTCGAGCGGCGCCATCTTGAGACCCGCGACCGACGTAGTCGGCCATGCGCCTCCGGACGTCGTCGAACGAATCGCTGCCGCGAGGCCTTCTGCAGCGCCACGTATCCTTCCCACAGCATCGTCGTCCAGATTTCACCCGCGTTGTGGACTTCGGCGTTCGACCCGCCAGGCAAGGTCGGGACGGCTGGCAGCGGGACGCCGTCGGTGATGTAGCTTGAAGGTCAACGCGTTCTTCGTGAAGTCGATTGAGTAGGGGACGCGCCGGATGCCGAAATACGCGCTGTTCGGATCGAAGGCGCTCGTCGAGTAGGTCGCGAGCGCGAACGTCCCGTTCAGGTTGTCTCCGTCGCGCGCGATCGTATGCAGGGCGACGAAGTCGCCCCAGCCCTCGCTCATCGCGCCGCACTGAAACTGGCCGCAGTCGGCCAACCGGTGGTGGAGGTAGTGGCCCCACTCGTGGGCGACGATCGTGTTGTCGATGGCGCCGTCGCCGCTCGGTGCCGGTCAGCCGGAACATGTGGGCCGAAACCGGCCCCGCCACGAGCGATGCCTTGCAGCGCCACGCCGGCAGCCTGAGTGATCCCGAAAGCGCCAATCGTGACGAGCGGGTCCGGTTCCGCCCAGACCGGGCGGCGTCGCGCTGGCGACGTTGTTGGCGATGAGGATCCCCACAGCCCCTGCGGCCTGGGCGTTGCGCGCCTTGACAGTGAAGCTGCATGTCCCGCGATCGGCAAGCGCGATGCGACCCGGAACGAAACCGGCCAGCGCCTCGCAGGCATCAGTTGGCGACGCGCCTGCGCCGTCGTTGGCGAGCGCGACCTGCGCGCTGATGTCGAAGTTGAACGGTCCGAACGACGCCGCACCGACCGGGACGTTTCCGCCGGGCGTGAGCGTCAGCGTCGCCGCCTGCGGTCCGAACCATGTGTACATCTGCATGCGCGGGCGGATACCGTCGGACGGCGTGGACATGTTGGCGTTGTTGCGGGATCCGCCGAGGAAGTTGTCCTGCAGCTCGACGCGCATCGGATCGCCCTCGACGCCGCCGCGCCCATAGTTGTTCAACTGCGCGTTGCCGGCACGCCTCGTCGAAGCCCGAGTCATGCCCAGTAGTCGTGCAGCCAGTTGACCGAATAGAAGGCGTTCGTGATTGACGCCTTGGACTGATCCACTGTCGCCGTCGGTCCGAGGGTCGTGTCGTATGCGTGCGATCGAAAGCCCTGGGCGACGTGACGTTGGCGCGGAAGTCAGCGCCCGGCGTGAGGCCGTCCGGTGCCGAAAAGTCGCACATAGGCATCAGCGTTGTTGCCCGTTGGTTTCGGTGGCATCGGGGGCAAGCCACGGGTCGGCCGAACCCTGACGGCGAAGTGTTAAATCCGCCCATCGTCACGAGATTCGACGGCAGGAACGGTGAGGTGGTCCCGTCCGGGAAGCCGGTCGGATGCGGGCTGAGATCCTGCTGCGGACCATCGAGCGGCCGCTGATTCGACGGCTCTGCGTGCACGCGATAGAGGAAGTCCACCGGCGGCGGCGAGCGGCGGATCCGCCGGATCTTTCCGCGCCTCGCTGACCGGTCAGATTGCGGCGTTCGAGCACTCGTCCATCGTCCGGCGGCGATGACGTACGCGAAACGCCAGCGGAGTCCACCGAATCGAGCACGCCGGCATAGAACTCGGTGACCCACGCGGCGAGCCAGCCGGTCGCCGACCGGGAACATGACCGGCCGCACGGGAGCGGCCTCCGACATCTGCAGACGCGAGCCTCGCCGCAATCTCGGAATCTCGATTCCGCGTTGTCCGTCGTCTCGGTCGTGATGCTCGACGCCGAAACCGGCGAGCCAGAACTGCGCCGGAGAGCGGCAGCCAGTGCGGCTTCGCGCGATTGCTGCCATCGCAAATCAGCGCCGCCGCTCGCACGCGGGCGGCCCGAGATTGCGACGAGCCGGTGATCGCCGCGCATCATGACCTTGACGTCGCTGCCCATCACCTCGCACGCCGCCGACGCGCTGGCGCAGCTCACGCGATGACGTCGCCGGAGGTGAGCGTCTGCACGCTCACCGCGCCGGCTGCCGAGACATCGGTGGCGTGTCACATCGTAGGCGAGCGCGAACTGACCGAAGATGCCAGCGTGCCGCGCCATCGTGCGGCGCATCCAGTGGACCGGGCCTGGCGCCGGCGTGCCTGGACGAATTTCGGCACACCGTCGGAATCGACCGAAGTGACGACACCTCCGGCGTTCCGCGGCCAGATCGGCTCGCGACTTCTGCTGACCGCGGCCGCGTTGTTGCTGCTGGGTTTCGGTGACGGCGATTGAGGAAACAACGATCAGCGCGCAGGTCAACAAGCGGCGGCGGAAATCTCTCATGGCTCCTCCGTCAACAGACGTTCGTGGAACGAGGACTCGCCAGCTGGCGAAAGCGGCGGGAAGTATGCTGCGGCGAGAGGAGCGCGAACTAAGTGTTTTCACGTTCAATCGCGTTTGTGTCTGCTCGCGCTCGCGATCGACTCACTCTGCCGTATCGGATCCCGAGCTCGGCAGACCCTTCGAAATGAAAGCGGCAGAGGTTGTCACGATCGGGGATTGCGGATCACGTTCGAGGAAGTGTCCGAGGACTCGCGGTGTCCCTACAGGCGTGCAGTGTGCGTGGGCCGGTGATGCCGCCGCCAGCCTTCACG
>ERZ1370068.9067-contig-7873_pt1 | contig 20309 bp, 33 predicted proteins | sample MGYA00561227_ERZ1370068 | MGnify/ENA primary metagenome ERZ1370068 (study PRJEB38410, sample SAMEA6850437) | metagenome | study: Metagenomic assessment of the ecological functions of the soil: analysis of the soil microbiota associated with the... | reverse complement strand
AGTTTTACGCATTGTTGTGAGCGATGGCAACGAAAGGCCTAACCGTAAACGATGTTACCCCTGATTGGATCAGGACTCGTGGAATCTCTTATCAGGGCTTGGGAGTTCTCACCGAACATAATGTTCGATTGGGGACCAATGCTGTCGATGTATTAAAGATGTCAGACAATGTTATCCGGACTTCCATTCGCCGCTGGTGGAGCTTTCCCCGAACCTTATTTGCACGGGTGGATTTCGCTAAGTACCGTAGTGGCGCTGCCACTATGCGTAACTTCTTTCGTTTGACTATCGGAGCGGCGCTTCGACCAGACCTGGTACTGAATTTATTCGACCGACTCCATTTGCTGCTAAGCACGTTAGGCTTAGTAAGATTTCAGCAGTCTACAAAGGTTACTTATATCCTTGAGTTTGGCAATTTCTATCTTAGATTTAGTTACTGCAACGGTTCTTCGGTAGTTAATCCTGCTGCTGCCAGATTGCAGAACATTTACCAATGCTGCACAGGCCAGGTAACTGTCAGCTACTCAGGCTTTATCAATAATGAGTGACCTAATATTTATTACTGGCGTTAATGGGATGCCACAGATAAATAATCGTTACTTTGTTGCGACCGATGTGTCTGGTGCACTCATTTGGTCTTGACGATGGATTAACCGGAAGTGCAGAGAACTCCTCGGTTATGGATGCATATACAGGCGGTGGTACAGTTCAAGAAGTCTGTACAATCCAGACTCCATATGGGGAGAATGAACTTGCGCTGCTGAAGTTCTCCCAAAATGCCAGCGTAATGAATATCACGCACCCTAATCATCCACCGTATAAGTTGACCTTGATCAGTGCTACTAATTGGGCTCTTAACCTCAGCGGTGTTTGGAGCTACTGTTGGGGCCTCAAAGTTCTGTTGTGGGCACGGCATCGGCGCCTGATGGTGTAACTTATAAATACACAGTCACAGCGCGTTGACAATGATGGTCAGAAGGCGTCCCGGCGTTTCCGCCTGCATGGGGTATCGCCAGCGACAGACTTGCGGACTACAGCTGGAACTAACATTACTCAATTGGAACCCAGTCACTGGGGCATTCGCTTATAATGTCTATGGTTCATCTCCGACTCTATAGCTTCCTAGATAACGATAACAATAACATGGGCTTTATGGGTTCTACGTTTAGCCTTCAATTTGTGGATTCCAATATAAGCCCAGACTTCTCTCAAACTCCCCTATTCATGATAATCCATTCGCTGGCGTTAATCCGGCTGTCTCGAGCTACTTCCAACAGAGGCTCGTCTACGCCAATGGTGGTGGAAATCTAGTAGCAACATTCTGGGCCTCGAAGACTGGAGCACCATATAATCTTTGACATCTCTGAATCCAACCCAAGCCAATGATGCTATCACAGCTGAGTTGGTTAGCCTCGAGGTCAACGAGATTAAGGCTTTGATCCCTATGCCTACTGGATTGATTGCCTTGACTACCAACGGTGCTTGGCAGATCAACGGCGGTGCCGGTGGCGTGGCTACGCAAGGTGGTCCGATTAGCCCGGCAACAGTAACAGCTACTCCCGCAAGCGTATATTGGTGCCAATGATGTCCCGCCTATTGTAGTCAACTACGATATCATCTTTGTTCAAGCTAAAGGGATCGATCATTAGGGATCTGACCTTTCAACATCTATGCCAACATCTACTCACAGGCAATGATATAACTATTCTATCTAGTCATATGTTCTATAACCATCAGATCCTTGAATGGGCCTATGCAGAGGAACCGTTTAAGGTCATTTGGGCCATTCGTGAGGATGGCACTTCTGTTATCGCTGACCATGGTTAAAGAACAGGACATGTATGGTTGGGGGCAGGCACGATACCTTAGGGAATTTTAGATCAGTTGCTTCTGTTACACGAGAAGGGCAGTTCGATGCTACCTACTTTGTGGTAGGAACGTCCAAGCCCGGATGGGAATGGAACTAGGCTATCAGTTGAGCGGTTGCACGAACCGGACATTTGCGTTCAGGCCGAGAAGATGCTTGGTGTGTTGACTCGCGGAGGTATCAACTGCACGCACCTTCCCAAATGCTTCTCTTAAAGGTTTCGGCTGCAACTGGAGATGTCAATCTTACTGCTACTGGAGATGTCTTTACAGTTGATATGGCAGGTTGGGTTATGAGATTCTGGCGGTGGGATAATTGGGATTACGCTAGTCACTGATAGCTTCAATGCCAAGGCACTGTTCACGTTGGCAATAACTGATCTGTTGCCTAATGATCCTCGAGCGACCGAACACTCAACCTCCAGGCACGTGGACATTAGACGATAGTGCACTTGACATAGTGTATGGTCTAAACCACTTGGAAGGTCAGCTTGTATCTGTTTTAGCTGATGGTGGAGTGGATCAATGATGTCTGTAGTTCAACGAACGGTTCCATAACCTTGCCTGAGCTAGCGACCAATGTAACCGTAGGCTATGGCTATCAGGCTCAGCTTCAGACCATGCCATTGGACCTTGGAAATGAGATCAGTACCGGTTCAAGGTAAGCGCAAGAAATGTTGGTGCTTTAACAGTTCGAGTTAAAGACTCTCGAGCTATCAAGGCTGGAAGGACGTTTGATACAGTGACTCCAATCAAGGAGCTTAATCGAACGACCTTCTTAGAGTCTTCCATTAAGCTTGTCACGGCTGACGAACGTATCGTGTCATGGATCCCTTGTGGGATGTTCCAGGGCAAATCTGTCTCTCAAATAGATGATCCACTTCCAGCGACTGTCCTTGGGGTTGTCCCTGAGGTCGTGATTGGGGACTCAGGTGGAAAATAGGATCGTAGAGATCAGGAGGGTTAGTGTCGAAGAGGCCGCAAGGCTTATGAGGAATATGGTGCTTGACAAGGATGGTGAGCAGACCACGGAGTTTTGTCTATTGATGAGCACAGTAATCTGGGCGGGTTTTATTCGAGAGAAGCTGGCCTGTATTTGAGGAGTCATTCCTCCGAGCTTGATGATCCCATCAGGCCTACGCTTGGCTGGAATACAACAGAGGTTCTTAAAGGTCATGAGTTTATATTCGTCAGGCATTCTCAGGATGATCTTTGATGAAATCCTTAATGAATATGAAGCAGTGGTTGGTCATGTTATTATAGGAGCTGATAAGGCTTATCGGTGGCTTAGATGGCTTGGAGCTGAGTTTGGTCCGCCTCAAGGGATGGTGGTCCCGATATAGAATAACCCGGCATGATCGCGAGGTTTGCCGTCATGGTTAGAGTGCAGGAGTAATGGGAGCAATTAGTCTTGGTTCCAGCCTTATAGGCGGAGCTACCAAGGCTATGGGTGCAAGCGTTAACCGCTGATGCCCAGAAGATTGGCATCCAGGGCCTCGATGCTTCAGACTATGGCCCAGGCCTTTGGGTTTCAGGCTCAAGCCTCAGCAGAGTACATATAGAAGCTAACAAGAGTAAAGTACCTAGCTGGTGTTTCCAGAGATCAACAAGGAGATAGCCAAGGCTAACGCTCAATATACTAAGGATATGACTGAAGAAGAAATCTCCGATGCAGCGATGAAGATGCACGCTGACGACTGGGAGAGATGGATAGCCACGCAGGGTGCGTCGGGAATAAAGTGTTAACTCTGGGTCTTCGACTAGAGTTCAGAGAGAGTATGGTTGAGATCGGTCAACATACTCAGAATGTCATGCGGAGCTGAGCGGAGCTAAGAAGGCTTATGGATACGAAGTTGAAGCTGTGCAATATATGGTGCTCAAGCAGACATCTATAGATACACTGCCAGCAAGCATGAGGCTCAGGCTGAGAATGCAGTAACCGCTTCGAATATGACTAAGTCGAGCTTCAGGCCTTCAGCAGCAAGCAATGGCCAATGTCGATACTGCCAAGAATATAAACATCATGGGATCGCTTGTAGGTACCGCAGGCAGCGGGTTGCTAACAAATGGACGGAAGGATCATATACAGGATTAACCAGTGCAGTTAGTGGGATGTTCGGATAATGCCTAGGGCAGAATATACTCCATACCAATGGTCAAACCCAGGTCCGTGGTTTGTGAGAGGGTGGATATTGACTCCACTCTGTCAGATCCAGGAACTCGGTGGGCGAGCGCGCGCCGCGGGTTGCTTAGCAACTTTGGAGCCTGTCGTTGTCATCTAGGAGACATTCGATGGGCGGAGCGACTTTTGATAGGTTGGTGATCAGCTGTGCAGCGAGCCAGTTCAGGAGGTACAGAATCAGACGACTTAACTAAAAAGCTGAGATCGAATATGATAGTGGCGTTAGAGAGGAAGCGCTGCGCACACTAATCAACTTAAAGTGCTAGTTGTTAATAGGAAACCTTCTGGCGCCCTCATGCTTATGACCTGAAATATGCTGGCGTTGTTTTTTTGATAAGCTTCCTGAACTCGACCCTGTCTGAATAGAAACTTCCACGTAGTCACAATACGGTCATTTGATATGAATGCAGGTGAGCCAGAACACAGCGGGTAACGGTGAGACAAGAAGTATTCATTTGCATCTGGGGTTATAGATCACCCAGGATTTAGAATGTTCACATAAACAGACAAGATCACTTAATGGTAAAAGAGATTTTGCTTGATAAACTTCAACATTGAAAAACTTGGCAAGTAAGCCCAGCTAAGGATTTTGAAATTAGATAAAGCCAATTCAAGCCCCTAAGAGGTGTGTGTTGCATCGATTTCATTTACCCGTTGGGTGCTTGCAAAGCTGCCAAAGTTCAGGACCTTGATCCAACTTAACATAAAGCTGCTGAGGCTAGACAGTGACTTCCAATGAACCTCAATGATGATGCTGCAATGGAGGCCAAAACAGCAGAATCAAACAGAGTGATTGTATCTACTAATGTTGCAACAGAAGTTCCATGAGATAAGAATCCAGAGTATCCCAAGTAGAACAGTTTTTACAGAAATATGCTGTAAATAAAGTATCAATAAGACGATCCAAAGACGCCTCAAAGAAGTCGCCGCAGGGAAGTCGAATGAAAGGATTCTATATCACTCAGATCAATGTTCGTAAGGAAGAGAAGGAAAGAGACGATCAAACCATAGAGAAAGAACCTCATGGTTCTGGCAGACAAGGACGGGAAGATTCCAACCGCGGTTCAAAGGATCTACATGTTAATCCTGAAGGATCGTGTAGTCAGGAGTAGTATTCAGTAACCGCTGTTAAGCGATAATCGGATCCACAGATTCAGCTTTTCAAAAGTTCGCGTTAAAGGCGGGATGGTCCAGATACCCAGCGGGTGGGGCCAGAGGTCGAACGTGGAACTGTGTAAGGAATGTGTGGCTTGAGTCGAGCCTGGGAGGCTTAGGGATCTTGATCAATTTAAGAAGAGATCATGGTCGATGAACTGATCATGGAAGCTTCAAAGCTTCAGTAATCAAAAGAAAGGACAACTTAGAACGATCCTAAGGATCTGGTGCCGAGGTGATGGCGCCGCATCTCCTCTCCCACATGATCTAGCCCCATTGTAAGGTTGACAATAACAAGGTCCTGGATTGCCCTTATGGGCATCAGCTGGCATGGTAAAGAACACTACCTTGATGTTTATGTCCGAGGATAAAATTACGTTTTGGCAAAACCAGAAGGAGGCAAGATGGCCAGGAACTTCGCAAGGTCGAGTAAAGCTGATATTGAGTGGTCAATAGTCATGGTTGTTTGATCAGCCTCATGAAAGTTCCATCGCCGAATTATTGATAACACAAGATATCCAAAAAGAATTATTAAAGAGCTGAAAAGTGCGGAGGAATTGATTCAATGAACATCATCAGGATTAGTCGAAGAAATGTAATAGATATAGTCTCTGTGGTGCGAAAGTAGCTGGTAGTCGCTATAGAGCCAAAGAAGTTGCGCTAAGACTCCAATCTGAGCAACTTACCGCCTCCGCTTTTGAGTGAAGAAAGGTGGTCCGCTGGCTCGCGTTGAGGAAACATCCGATGCTCACAAATGCGAGTCTGCAGTTTATGCCGACTGGAGTAAAAAAGCGTTGAGTGCAAGAAGCAGCTAAGGCCAAAGGCAGGCAGGCAGTGGATGCGCTGAATCTTTGGATAATCGTCTTGGGTTACTGGACGAGAAACTCCCAAGTCCGAAGGGCGGATGGGTGTTGCTCAGGGTAAACTCTAGATGGAGAGCAAAGAGCCAAAGCCGCTGAAAGTCTACTTAGCTAGCTGAGCCAGATGGCACTACAGGCTGACTCTCAGAGAGGTCTGGCGGAGACTTTGATGCACCACCCCCAACAAAGGTAGGAAGTCTGAGCTGGGGAGTCAACCTCTGGCCTGGGAAGACGATTGCATGGCTGGCTGCAGATTATGAGGCTGTAAGGCGCATCCATTACATAGTACAGCTCAGCAAGAGACGATTGGGGATATGTAAGTTCAAGTTCATTCATCTAATGCTGCGAAGCAGTTGATCCCAGAGCGACACTTCGCACTCTATGCGAGCTTTGGCAACGTCGCTGCGCCAAGGAACAGCCCCAAGAGCCAGATATGTCCAGAGTTCATGGCATGAGTTACCACATGCCTGGGAGGCCTTCTGGCCGACTGAGGCTTGAATGCAGCGCGCAAGGCAGCTAGAGACTTCTCCAGTTGGGATCACCCTGAAGGGTATGAGAAGACTGCTCCTGATCCGTGGAATACATCCAAGTGGGTATCGGCACGACGCTGGGGCCTGCGGGATGGAGACTGCTAGGCAAAGTGGACCGCAGGACCCGCACTTCCTTTCCAGCCCAACGGGCAGAGCTGGTGTAAATGGCTGGTACAGCGGCCGGTTGGTCACTGTGGTGGGGTGCGGTGGAACCATGGGTGGCCTGGCTGGTATCGGTGGCGTAAGCTACGCAACCGGATATGGCGGAAGTCGGCAAAGCCCCGCAAAGGATGAAGCGGAGTCGATCCTAAGCTTTGCTGCTGCTGTCGCAGGCAGTGCATGCCGTTTTTGACCAATCGCCGGGATTGGATATGCACTGGCTTAGGGTTTGTTGCCAGTAAGTTTGGCAAAAAGCGACTGCGGCAGCTTTAAGAAGGGTCGGTTCGTGGAGTTGCAGCGAAAGAACATCGCCAAAGGAACTTGCCGAGGGTGCAACCTGGCAGAAGGCATAAACGCGAAGGCCGCTATCACAGATTATCGCGCGATTCTTCGGTTTCTGCGACAACAGTGAAAGGATTTTCTAATCATGGGGCGAAACATGCGAAAGGCTGGAATAAGGAGTCGGTCCTTAGCTGGTGGCTTTAAACTGGCGCGCGTAATGTTCTGGACCAAGCTGGGACTCCGTACCGTCAGGAAGACTGCTGATGTTAGTTACTAGAAAAACGCCATTGATAATGCCAACTCCTTGGGCACCCTAACTCTCCGCCGGTCGGCGTTGACCGATCATAGATCATATCATTGGCTTGCAGTCCGAACAGAGGATGGGAGTCTTTTTCGATGCGATTATGCAGATGCTGAAGGCTGAGACTAAGAACTCAGTCCTGAGGCATGGAATAACCTAACTAAGATCGTCTTCGGCAATCAAGCATATTGAACTCCGTTGGGATGCAGTTAAGGCCTTGTATGGCGGAGATCTTCCGGAGCGTGATAAGCTCTTGGTTGTCCCAGATATCCTAAAAGCAATTTGAGAACTCCAATCACACTGGAGAGAGCATTAGAATCAAGCTTCGCTGATTGGGTTGTAGGGTTGATCCTGAGATTAACAAGCTCTTACATGACGATCTGGCGTTCCCAGATGGAGTGAGCATCAACGAGAAGAAAGCTCAGCCGACGATAGCCGAGGCTACCTAAGACCACCGGAAATAGAAGGATCAGCTTTCCTGCTTTCGCTCAAGAGCTTGATCTTCCTTATAGCCTCGTGAAAGCCGAAGAGGGAAAATTTGACGTTCTGGATGAGCATGGAGCTAAAGCAGCTGGAGTCAGCGTTACATCAAACTGAAGGAGGCAAGAATCTTCATCTCCACTGGGAAACCGGGCAGATAGACGTAGCTGGTATTCGAACTATGTTGAACCAGCTAAAGACAATGTACCCAGATGCAGAGACTATTACCACGCCGAAGGTGCCTGGATACGAGGCATTGAGGGAGGGACCTTCAGGGAACGTATTATCACTATCGATCTTCCGTTTAGGATCAAAAGGAATCGACAGGTAGATATCGTTGGGCGAAGCGCAGGTTTGGAACCCTTGTTTGACCTGCCTAGAGGGGCCTAGAGCAGTCAGACTTGTTAGAAACAAAGGCATTCCTATTGCTAGAGACGATGTTAACTTCACGATAACAGACGAGCTTGGCAATGAGATTGGGGAAGTCACAGGATGCCACAAGGCAGAAGGAAAGGATTATTATATAGACTGGATTGACGCACCGTTAGATGACCGAGAGGTCGGCGGCAATCTTGTTAATAAGCTTGGGCCGAAGCTGATGAGGGGGTTTGTTCAGAGAACTTAAGAGAGAACTTCCAAATCTAAAGACTGTGACTGGCTTCAGGGTCACAGGTGGTACTCAGAGGAACCTACGGCCAGAGGTGAGGTTGTTATCGATCAACCTCGCTAAGCTTATGGGAGGAACTAGAGAAGGCTCCAGCAAGGTTGGGAAGGAGTAGAAGGTGGCGTAGGTCCTGAGCATAACAAGATGGTTGATATGACTCAGGGGTGGCAGACATTCAATCAGCATAATAAGCTTGCATAGCTCAGAGATCGCGAGAGTGGACTCCACAGGAGCTTAGCGCTCGAGGCTAAGATAACTAAGCTGATTGAATAAGATTGTTCCACAGGAGGTTGGGCAGTCTACGGAGCCTGAGGATATTAGATTAGGCTCAGGCCAACGCCGAATCTCTGGGCGTGATGCAACCATTCCATGATCGGCGTCACGTTGATTCGTGTGGGCCTTGCCTGGACAAGGAAGGCTTGGGAATTTCGCCACATCCTGAAGGAACAGCAAGGCACGAGGCAGTTCATTTCCTTAGGCGAGTATGGATATATCAGGGAGAACGAAGTGGAACGATCCTTGAGAAGATGGTTAAGGATAATGACTTCAATCAAGCATCATGGGATTGATACTAGGTATTGGTATGCTGACGAAAACCTTCAGATCGAAGAAGCTATCGCTGAGGAATTTAGAACTTGGGAAAAGAAAGCCTGACCCAGAGCATTGGGGAGCTAAGGTATTCAGAGGGATAAGGAAATCCTTGATGGGATTAGATCTGCCTACAGGGAATACCTAGGCGGGGAACCGACTGTCGAGGACATCTTCAGGGATATTTGATATCGGCCGAACAGAGAAAGAGGACTCCTGGGGAGAGGGACCTCTGGCTAAGGAGTTTGGTGGGGCACCACATAGGACCGTTGATATTGCCAGAGCAATGGAGGGCTCATTAGAGAGAGACAGCCTCTCCAGAGATGCTTGCTCACTTTAAGGAGTTGGCAGCCAAAGACTTGGAAGAAAGCTGCGGACATAAAGAAACTGAATCATGCATTTGCTCAGAAGCCTGGGTGTATCCACCACTAGAGCATGTCCTTGGGTCTACATGGGGACAAGGACCTAAGGGCAATACTCCCTAAAGATTATAGACACCGCAGCGTATGCTCCCGCTTGAGGCAAAGTATAGTCACTAACCAAAGAATAGTTGGGAGATCGAGAAGATACTTGCTGCAAGGCCACCGGTATATGATCCAGGCGGACCGGTCGAGGGTAGAAGTCCCAACCTTCGAGCCTGGGGCCTTAATGGATAAGGCAAGGTACGCCAAGTACCAGAAAGGGAATCAATCAAAGGAATCGGAAGACACCGATAAATGAACGTGAAGATGCAGAGAAGGAGGTTCGCCGAAGGCTTACGCCTGAATGGAAGAAAGAACTGGAAGGATATGTCGGCTGATGTGGCTACAGAGATAGCCTCAAAGCCAGATTGGAAAGGTTAGTCAGTTCTTCCGTAATGGTATGTTCTTTGGTATGGACTCTAAGTATCGGCCGAGAGTCGATCCTAAATACCTAACGCCAGAACAGAGGGAAGGCATTGCCGGAACAGTTCCAGAAGGTAGGTGGAATGGACCCTGATGCTCTGGCTGGAAGCTTCGGTTATTCTTCTGGCGAGAATATGATCGATAAGATGATCGAGTTTGAGCGAGCTAAGAGGAGAAAGCTTGGGCCGAAGGAATTCTTTACGAATATGGTCAAGGGAAGAAACTGACCGGCGGGATGGAACTCAAGTACGGGAAGCTTAAGGAGAACATCCTCAAGGAAGGCTATGGATCATGTAATCGGCACCACGCCAGATGGATCTTCTGCATGAGGAATACGCTAGCTCTGGGAATGACGAGCTGGGCAAGGCGATGCCGATTAGCAAAGATGACCATGAGGAGAAGAATGCTTCGAGGCGATTCCATGACGAGAGCTGCCCAAGGCGTGTCGATGCGGGGGTACTTCAAGGAGATGTATCGGGCGGGCAAGGCAGCTGAGGCAGCGTTCCTGAAGGGAGATTGGGTTACGGCGTTTCAACAGAAGCAGGCGCAGGTTCATCTATTCGCTTCTGAGCGGAGACATGCTAAGAAGTTTGAGAAGATCCAAGGGAAGTTCGACGACATTATCAAGGGAGTTTAACAAGAGGGACCATGATCCTAAGAAGATCCCTGCGGAGTTCACTGAGTGGATTCACCAGATTCTATTCCAGATCAACAAGCCGCCGAAGAGACTCCCTGAAGACCTAGCTAGGATGATAGCGATCAGGCCTTATAAGACCTTAGGCGAGTTCGCAGATTATCATAACGTACTTCCGGCCGGAGCCGAGGAATACGAAGGGGATATGAATCCTACTATAGTGATCTGCGGACAAGCTTATGGAGGTCGATGCGAATGGAACGCCAACTTGGAAGAGGGGGTTACGATGATCTCACCGTAGGGGAGGTTAAAGCTATTAATGATAGCCTTCAGTCATTGAAGTTCATTGGCCGAAAGGAAGGCAAATATCTTGTGATGGGCGAGTCCCATGTTAAGAGCCAGCTTATTGGCAACATGGATAATCAATTGTCAAGATGGGAGTCAAGAAGGATATCCGAACAGATACGTATCTAGGAAAAGTACAGAATTCCCTGCAATGGATGAAGGGAGGCCTGATGCAGCTGGAGGCTATGTTCGATCGCTGGGATAAAGGGAACCAGCGAGGGATATTCACGAAGATGTTCTCGCATCCACTGACTGATGCTTCGAATAAGCTATCAGCTGCGCAAAGAAAAGTTGCCCAGATGATTAAGGATGCTGATAAGGAGTTTGGGCTTAAGCGAAGTCAGCTGAAGAATACTGTTGACAACGATGTATTCTATGATCCAAGGTTTATGGAAGAAGATCCAGATAATCCAGGGAAGTGGAGGATTCCGCCTGGAGGTAAGAACTGGATGAGGATGACCAAGGAGCATGTCCGAGGGGTGATATTGAACTGGGGCAACCCAAGCAATAGGCAGAGGATAGCTGAGGGGTATTACGTTAAGCAGGAGACTATTCAAGCTTGGTTAGATAAGGTTTCTGACAAGAGTGATTGGGATTGGGCCAGTAAGATCTGGAAGATCTATGAGCATATTCAGCATGACTCCGATGAGATGACCTTCGAGATGTCTGGGACTCTCGTAGAGATGCTGCCATTGCCTAAGTTCATGACTAAGTTCGGAGAGTACGAGAGGTGGGTACTACCCGATCATCTATGACAGGACCAAGATGGGTGGGCCTAGGCTTAAGGCTGAACCACCGCCGCCAACGGTAGCTAGGACGTATACTGGATGGGAGCGGAAGCGTAGCGGATCGGCTGGGCCATTGGATTTAAGCCTGACTGAGATGGGAGCCTTCATGTCTCGGAGGCTTAAGGACAATGCATTTAGGCCTGTGCTAAGTGAGATACATAAGATATGGGCAGATAAAGGGATTCAGGAAGTCGGTCAGTAAATACTACGGTGACTACGCTGTGAAGATGTTGGACTCAGCGTATAATGACTTCGCCGGAAGGACAGGCTTAACCACTGGAGTCTCGCAGGCGGGGAATCAGTTCCGCTGAGTTGATCCGACAGAATACAATTGGAGCCTTGATTGCATTTACACCCAGGCACCGTGTTCAAGCATGGCCCTTCGGCGTTCTTCCAGAGCTGGGGGCGAGGCTGGGATATTTAAGACTGACTTCTATAGGCAAACGCTTAGGATGATTAATCCAATTACAGCCGTACCAGATTATAACTTCATGATGAAGGGAGGGAAGGTTGGGACTTTAGATTGGGATGGCTCGGCGGAACTACAAAGGAGACATCAGCACTGGGCCGAAACCATTGGTGGTGCTGGGGATATTCAATTACGGGCCATGAATTGGAGGGAGAGTTTCCTTTACTATGGATCGTATCCAGTGGCTTGGTCTGACATGGCATCTTCGACGATTCTGTGGAAGGCTAGGTACGATAAGACAATGACTGAGCTACAGACTTGGCCGATTGAGCAAGCCCATACTGAGGCTGTTAGACTTGCGGATTATGCAATTAGAATGACCCATGGATCGACAGCTATTACTAGTAGGCCAGAGTTCATGCGGTCGACGAATGTTATGACTAGGTACCTGACTTCTCTTTATGGATTCTTCAACCATGTGTTTAACAGATTCTATCGAATGGCTTGGAAGTCTAAGGACCTATGGACAGACAAAGATATACTCCTGGAAGGAGTTTGCTAAGGGCCATGGAGAGTTAGCTAGCGACTTTATGATGTATATAGTTCTGCCTTCAGCGGTTGAGGCAATAGTAGTTGAAGGCTTAATGAGTCAAGACTGGGATGATATGGGTTGGGGAGAACTTAGCTTGGCAATGGTATGATACATACGGTTGGTGCGTCGGTGCCGATTGTTAGAGAGGCGAGTTCATGCTATTGGCACTGGACATGATCCGACGATTGGATTGCTTGGCACAAGTGCTAAGGCATACACTGATTTGTTCAGGCAGGTGAACCCGAATAAGGAAATCTGGGATGTAGGTAAGATCATCAGAACTTCGGTACTGTGGCTGGGGTATCCACAGGAATAGGGGCACTCAGCCGGGCAGGTGGGCGAGGTTCCTGTATGACTTGCAGCAAGGTGAACAAGATCCATCTAGTGGAGCCGACTGGTATCGAGCCTTTAGGTCTGGGACAATAGAACCTAGGAGAGGACACTAACATGAAGATAGTCATCTCAGCAGTGGACACGGGAAGTATATCCGAGGGGCAGAGGGCCCAGAGCCATGGGGGCTAGACGAGGTTGATGAAGCTAGGAGAGGTGGTGGATGAAGCTGCCGGATATCATGGCAGGCTTAGGGGTTAAGCGTTACAACCTTCCACGATGACGTAAGCGACGATCAGGATGAGAACCTCAAGACGGATAGTGGACTTTCATAATAGCTCGAGGTAGCCACGATCTGGACATTAGTGTTCATTTCAATTCTGCCACTTTTAACGGTAATAACTATACTAACAATCCCGTGGGTTGCGAGGTATTTTATACTTCGGACAACTGGCGAAGATTGGGCCACTGCCTTCGTCAACGAGATGTGCAAAGTACAGTGGATTGATTAATCGAGGGCCTAAAGAAACTGGGAACCTATACTTCCTTAACAAGACAGCTGAGACAGCAGTCTTGCTGGAGGTTTGCTTCGTGAACAGCAAGGCTGACGTTGAGATATATCATGAGGAGTTCGAAGGAATCTGCAAGGCTATAGCACAGGTGGTTGTACGGTGAAGAACTTCCAGGTGTTCCAGATAGACCAGGAATACCAGAATGGCCAGAGATACCTGAAGGAGCATTGTTTACAGCAACAGGTACAAGTTCAACATTCGGAGGGCCAGACGATACTGGTGTCTCAGCAAGTGAGGGACTCGCCTTCATCTTTGAGTTCGATCAAGCTCCCCATTTGTTCCTTACCAATCAGCCCCCAGGTACGTCTGGCCTCGCCAGAAGACTTGACCCAGGAACATTCTATCTTGCGTGTAGATGGGACTATGATGTAACATCGAAGGACATGCTTAGGGAATCTGGTCAAGATGGCTAGGGTCACAGCAAAGAAGACTGGGATCACAAGGCTATGCTCACCCAGCTGATTGGGGACCACATGAAGAAGATACTGGACGAGCAGCTGATCTTAGCCCAGCATTGATGGAGAGCCTAGGAATAGCTACTGATGATATAGTAGAGGTAGTGTACCCATGGCCAGAATGAATGGTGGTAACAGTTACGAACTACAAGAACTACGCAAACTTGGCTAGGCGGTTACCGCTTAAGCCAATGCAAACTTGCTATGTAATCTTCAGGAGGTATGCGTTAAGGCAGATTAGAAGTTCGGTGAGGCATAGAAGCAGATCAAGGCGGTGGAAGCCATGAAGAAGGAATGGGTGTGGGCGATCATTAGCTTGGCGATTGCTATAGTGTTGGCTTATGTTCTTGTGAGTGTTGCTAAGGATGATGCTCAGTCCAAGGTCAGCGTTTGTGTAACGTCTGAGCAGAGAGATCACATTCGGGAGGTAATGCTTAAGGCAGTTGATGATGCACTTGACGAACAGGTGGGTAAGCTATTTGCAAACTGGGTAATAGATGATACTGGCCAACCTAAACGAGCGCAGGCTGGAACGAACAATGCTGTTAAAGCACTACGTTACAGCTAGAGCTAATGTCTTAGCATGGGATCCAGCTGAATGCACTGCTAGCTTCCAGCTTCAATCTGCTTCGGCTATAGCCTTGGCGTTAAGGAGCGATGAACTGACGTAGGCCCTGACGGGTGACGTGCGCACAGACAATCATTCGAGAAGCTTACTCATTGTCTCAAGCATCGGCCTGACTGACATTGATGAAGTTCGTTCTCGCATGAAAGTTAACAACTAGAGTGTTCGTCGACCGGGCCCTTGTGATTACTTGAACGAAGTGAACTACTTCATCCATGACTCTAGAGTCAGGAGCTATTGATCCAGTTTGGAATATCAAATGCATTTGCTTCTCGGCTTGAAGAAGCCAGAGTAATGCTCGGTTGAAGTCTTCTACTTCGAGGACAAGATCATTGGATCGATCAACGCGAGGCAACCATCGTTAGCTTAAGTAGATGCGCCCAGCGTCGAGTGTTGTAATGGGCTAGCTTCGGATGATCTGGGACAGGTGGCTGGCCTAGAAGCTTCCAGTTGTGCATGGCCTTGGCGAAGTCTGGGGTGAACTGGAACTCGCCGATTAAGGTACTGAGATGATCTTGATATCATGGATTAGGTTGGTTGGCTTGGGCATGGGTGGGGTATTGAATACATCTATCATTGGTCGCTCGGAGGCGTAGATCATAATGACCCTAGACATTAGGCCCTGTTCCCAGACGTAATCCTTTAGGGTATGGATTAGGTTCGAAGGGGTTGAACCTGAGAGAATGTTAAGTTGTGGCTTAGGGATCTTGATCCTGATGTTGGATACTCTTCGGCCTTCACTATAAGGATTGACATCGTAGAACTCTACGAGCGAAGCTACTAAGGCTGAGTCGTACTCAGACATAAACGCAGAGAACTCATCGGCGACAGCGACGAGGGAGTTGTATTCAATAGGTGGATGTGGAATGTTGGCGATGAATCGTCTTAGCTTCATTCATGTAGTCGGAGAGTGCAGCCTTGGTCATTGAGGTAGCACCCCAATAGGTTTCAGGTAAGGCTTCTCTGACTGATGTTCGAGGCAGACATGATAGCTCGAGACTTCCCTAGGCCTGGGTTGCCGACTAGGAAAGTGTAGAGGTTTGGATAGATAATCGATCCTGTGTTAGCCCATACCTTCTGCTCCAAGGTAGCTGCGATCATTGTGATCGCAGACCATCGCCGCCATATCTCAGGGGACTCGAGGTTAGCTGTATGCTCTACGAAACTTTCTATCCAAGACTGACACCGGCGGCGTCCGGGTCCGTTTATCATTGGACTCGTAGCTCTTGAGTCCGTCTGGGTTTGCCTTCGCTATGCTCGCCCCAGTTCCATCCTGTTTTACAGCCATACGGAATCACCAATGTCCTGCCGTGTTTGAGTGGGATGGCGTGCTTGAGTTGCTTGAGGATCTTTGGGATGACTTCATCTTCTTTCTTCTCTGGGTATTGAACAAGGATGGAGTCATGGTTTTGCATTAGGAGTTGGCAGTCATTAGCTTGGTAGACTTGAAGCATTCCTTGGTTGACGATATCGGATAGAGAGCCTTGAGGATCAAAGGCGATTGCTTCTCGGATCACATCATCGGAGTCTCGGCGACCGAAGAAGTGGCGCTCCCTGACCGGTTAAGGCTGACGAGGCGACCGTGTGCTCTGATCTGTTCTTCGACGTAGGCGTGCCATGTTCGATGAGCAGGGAAGGCTTTGAAGTAAGCCTGCTGGAAGTCTATGATGATTGCAAGATCAGTCTTAGTTTGAGTGGCAAGTGTAGCAGGTCTACCGCCGTAGTTAGAGCCGTGGCCAAGTTTCTTGCACATGAAGCGTCGAGAGTAATGTCGATAGTAAGGTTGTTCTGCAAGCTCACGGTCGACTTCCAGGGTATCCGTCCAAGGAAGGCTGGGCCAACAGATTCTGGCGACGGCTGTATGGAGGTCACCTGATCTCACAAGCATCCAGATAATCTCCTCGCTTAAAGAGGTTCCATTCGATTGCTCCGACGACACGGGACTCTCCTTGTTCTGCATCAAAGTTTGCTAGCTTCATTCCATCGTCAGCGATGAACATAGTACGTAAGGCTTCTTCAATGTTCTGTTGGTTACCTCCTGTTCCAAACTCAGAGATAGCTGGAAGAGAACCTGCCGGTTGTAGTCCCTGCTATGTTATAGGAAGTTCTCATTCGACCGTCGGAGTCGATGGCTGTCTTGATTACCATTGAGACGTTGCTTTATGTCTCGCATGTAGGTCATGTATTCGATGATAGGTTCTAGCGATGGAATACTGTTCCATGTCTTCTAAGAGCAGCTCGATTGACTGATGGTGAGCCAAGTCTTAGTTCTGTGTCTCCCAACTGGGATTCGAAAGATATCATAGAAGAGTCTGCATGAGATCAGCGGAGCTATCGCCAGTTGAAGCCGACGAACCCACAGCCTTCACGGACTATCCGTTCGAGGCGAGCCTCGGCCTCTTCGAGCTTGTTGAAGTATTCTTCTCTGACTTCAGCTCGTCGCCACTCGTCAATCTTCACGCCACGGATACGCATCTCGAGGACAGGTCCTTGGAGTGCTCGAGGAGAAGTCATAGGTTCGACTGAGTGTAGTCGTTGAGCTGAGGGAGCAAGGCTTCAAGAACTTCGGCGGTGACGCAGCAGTCGAGGCCATTGTAGACCCAGTCCTTCTCGATTCCCTTTAGCTGACCTGGGGTCGTAGAGTGGGTATGAATTACCTTCACGGACTCGCTCTCCTTATGTCTTGTGCCTGGTTCGTACATACTCGTTAATCTGCTGATATGGATCACTTCATTTAGTAGATTATAATCCATAGAGTCATCTAAGAACGTTATCTAGTTCCTTCATCTACTGCCAGATTCAAGACACACTCGCTATCCATCTGCTATTCTAGGGCCATGCACTTATTCTGTGTCTTGCTATACTGCCATCCAATTAGTTCTTATACGTCTTCTAGCTATCATTCTCGTGGTCAGACGTATCTAGATACATGCATCTATTTGTTCGTCATCTCTTCTGACAGTATCTACGAAGACCCCATACTCGTTGTCTTGTAATCAAGTCCATACTAATTGCCATTGACTTCGTCCAGTCCTGTATCGCTCATCTCAGTCCTCCTTCTTGATCGTAGCTATCTTCTCCCTCATTCCTTTCCATGCACCTTCGTTGGTATAGATACTGCCAAGAAACCCAAGGCTCTTAAGGCTCTCAGGATATATAGAATGGTGTAGTAGCATGGTATCATGGTCGGCACTCCGAACACCTATTCGCCAAGCTCGGTAGATGAAGGCGATATCATAGAGTCCGTTCTGGAAAACCTTTGGGATTGGTCTTGTGAGAATGTCTTTAACAATTTTGTAAACCTTGCGCTCAACATCCACAGATGGCCAATAAGCTTTCCCTGATCTTCGGACGACAATTCCTGGTATGACAATAGCAATGTCTCTTCGTGGAGCGAACCCGATGCAGGTAATCGCTCGGCCAGAAGTCTCAATGTCAACAGCAAGCGACTTGCACTCACGGATGTATAGTCGATCGAACTCGCAGATATCCTCCAAGGTTGGTTCGTATCCAGATCTGACGTTGGGGAAGTTGGATGTCAGGGAACAGGGACTCTCGCTTGCCTTTGATAAGATCCATTACAGTGACTGGACGCAAGGACCACTGACGAAAGATCGCAGCTGGGATGGTAGGTTGGTAGGATCTTGTAGCCAGTTACTGTGTGGGTTGAGAGTTGTACTGTGCCACGGATCTTTGAGATAGCTGTCTTGCCTAGCATTGCCCACGAGGCTGTGTTGCCCATGGCGATGATTACGTTAGGGTTTACCTCGTCGATCTCATCTGCCAAGCGTTCGAGTTCGGGACGGAATTGCTTATGGATGTAGCCATGCTTGCCTATGGATGGATAGCCATAGATGCCATCCTTCTTGCTCAGTACAGAGAGCCTCGATCTTGTTACTCTGGCGGGCGGAAGTTAAACACGTTGGTTAGGAAGCAGTCGGATCGTTTGATCCCTGCTTCGCCAAGCATCTTGTTAAGCTCCCAGCCAGTCGGACCGACGAAGGCCTTGCCTTCACGTTCCTCTTGTTCACCGTAAGCTTCGCCTAGGATGAGGATACCCGGCATGGAGAGTAGGGAGGGAGCCGAAGTTCCCCCTCCCTTTATGTTAGAGGTTAGTCTGCTGGACCAGTCTTGTCGATGTTGGCGAACATAGTCTCGCCATCATCGGACGGGAGTGCTTGACGTGGATAATAACTTGGCGACCGGGAGTCATCTGCTCCACGTCGCCGATGCTCTGGTCGTCATCCTCAGCTTCGAGGCCAAGGTCCTTGAGGAACTTCTCCAGACGCCAGAGAGCATCAGGAGTATGGTAGAAGGTAAGACGCATGGTCTTATCCTTGAGCGCAACGACTGTGCCATCAGCTTTGGTCAGCCATTCCTTCAAGAGCATCAACGTCAACGTCGTCCAGAGCTTCGAGAAGTTGGAGGGTATACTCGAGAATGGAGTACCCTTCTTGGTAGACTTGTCGTAGCGAGGTAGGCCCTTCACCATCGCAAGGTAGGACCCATGCGGAGCAGGCTTGGGCCTGGAGATCTGAGAGAAGGGAGTATCGAGGAGCGAAGCGAAGGTCTTAGATTTTCTTTAGCCATTCTAGTCTCCTGTGTGGATGTTGTCTGTTAGGGTAGTCTGGTTTCATCTGGTGTAGGCATTTATTTTCCTGTTGTTACAAGCTTGACGAGCCCACATAGCAGCGTCCTCATAATGCGTCTGGGCCAATGCCGCAAGACGAGGATCGAGAGACTTGTGCTCTTCACAGAGATCGATTAGGTCTGCGGATAGTCGCTTGACCTGATCCACTAGGTTGTCGCTGGATGGGTTGAACTGTAGTCGTACTCTGTCTGTTCCTAGGCTCACTTGGTACCTCCTTTGGTTGGTTGCGAAGAACTTCAAAGAACTCAGCGAAGCCAGTCTCGATATGGATACTCCTTCATCATATCGAATGGCCGTGGGTTCTTAAGGGTGACTATCTGGGGTTGGAGTTGTCCTGACCACTCGCTTGCCAGATGGTAGTAGTCTGGCACAGAGGCCATGGAATTAAAGTAGGCTCCGATCCATGAGCTTAAGGCTGAGCCTACTGACTTAGGATAGCCTCGGCGAACTCCATCTTCATCTTCGTTGGTATTGAACATGAGCATATGACTATGACGTTGGTGCCAAAGGACTCGGAGGTTAGGTTGGCTAAGAGTCTTCTCAATTATCTTCTGAGCATCATAGTAGACTGCTCGCTGATCATACTTGCCAGCCTTGCCTGACTATGAGTTGCTCTCGCCAATCGAAGCATGACTTAGACATCATGGTAAGAGAGTCCATGACTAAGGATCTTCTTTGGTCCCCACATGGCAGGATGACCATGAGTGACCTACCCGGTCCCGTCTGGGGTTGCTTAAACTTCCATCGGTCTAGCATCTTCATACTATCGCTAAAGGCATGTTAGTACGTGGCCATCGATCCACAGGACCATCGGGGCCAGCTTTGTATTACGCTCATCATGAGTGTGCGATACTGGACGTTGCCGATCTTATCAGGACATTCGTGCCTGATGTATTGCACTAAAGGGGATCGAAGGCCGTTATCGCGAAGTCAAGGATGCCAAGCCAGTAGCCTGCC
>ERZ1370068.1323-contig-11212_pt1 | contig 20318 bp, 36 predicted proteins | sample MGYA00561227_ERZ1370068 | MGnify/ENA primary metagenome ERZ1370068 (study PRJEB38410, sample SAMEA6850437) | metagenome | study: Metagenomic assessment of the ecological functions of the soil: analysis of the soil microbiota associated with the... | reverse complement strand
GGTTACGTATTGCTGAGAACAACCTCTGAACGATTTAACGTCCAGCTGGGTCTCTTTCGATGGCGGCTTTGCGCAGCAAGGCTCGAAATCCGCGGTGATCACGTCACTGGCCCGATTGCCATCCTCTGATGATGCGCCGGGCGGGCCGCTTCGCGGGCTTCATCGAGATTGGGCGAATCGCCCGGCGCACCAGCGCACGCAGCCGACTGCCATTGGCGACGATGGCGCGGCTAGCGGCTGGGGATTGATTTCGTGAGCGATAGAGGACGCCAATTCCTCCTAACGATCATCACCCGGGTAAGGTTGAGCCAGCTCCGCCTTCGTGACTTGCGCAAAGCCTCTTTCTGCCTCTGCTTCCGTTCAGTGACATCCATGACCGTACCAACAGACTCAACGAGATCATCGGCATCACGATTCGCGGCGGGATGGCCCACGGTGCGCGACGTGCCTTATGGATCCGTCTGGAAGAACGATTTCGAGACCCAATTTCAAAATCGGTTTTTTCACACGGACTGCCGTATCGTAAACGCCCTGCTCGGCAAACGGCCGATCCTCGGGGGTGCCGGAACTTTTATCAAATCGATATTCAGAGCTACCACTGTCCGCGCAGCATCTAAGCCGAAGAAGATGCGAAAAAGTTCGCGCATGACCAAAAGACCTCGCCAGTGGAAACATTCCAAGCCCAACTTACCGGCGTGGCTGAGTCTCTGCGCTTCGGCCAAGTAGGCTTCACTGCGCCGCAGCTCTCTTCATCGGCGCGCTTGCGCGCGGTGATTTCTTCGGAGAGCGCCATGATGAACCGGAGGCATGCTCTCGCTACCCGGAACGAGGGAAACGTTGCTGCACTCACCCAGATTAAACTGCCATCCTTTTGCGCCAATATGCCGGCTTCTCGATCTGAAACCGTTTTCGCTTTCCTTCGAGCACGTCGGTGATGAAGCTCCAGTTGGATTCGCGATAATCCTCGCGGGTAAAGGTCCAGAAACGGAGTGAGAGCTTACGGAGTTCCTCCTCGGTGTAACCCAGCATTTTCTCGATACGCAGAGTTAGTGGCCAGAAAGCGGCCGTTGAGATCTGCGAGGGGCGACACCGATGGCCGAATTCTCTCTCAACATACTGCTCGCCACCGTTCCTCGCTCTTGCGCAGGGGGCTTCTTCTGCGCGCTTGCGTTCAACGGGATTGCCCGACCTGAGCCGCCGATGGCTGACAGTGTGGCAAGTTGTTCCTCATCCGGTTGCCGCACCGTGCGGCTGGAGAACTCCATGACGCCGAGGGTTTCGCCGCCGAGTAGAATCGGAAAAGCGATGGCTCCGCGCAAAGCCTACCTTCGCCGCGATGGGCGTTCAGCTCGAAATTCGGGTCCTGCGTGACATCCGCGATCCAGGCGGGTTTGGCGCTCTGTGCAACTTGTCCGGGCAGCCCTCGGCCAAGCGTGAAAGTTGTCTCGCGGCTGATCGTTGTCGAACTCCATGGCATCAATATCCGGCGCGTGCCAGATGCTCTCACAACGGAGTAGCGCTGCTTCGCGATCGACAATCCAGAGCGCGCCCCATTCCCATTGCATGCTTTCGCCGAGGGCCTGTAGCAAATGCGGTGGCTGCGGCGAGGGTATCGAATTCGGCCAAGGCTCGGGTGATAGCGTACTGCGTGGCCAACCGTTGTTTATAACAGCGCGCTTGCGCTCGATAATTTCCTTTCTGCAGGCTCTTCGCATGGCTGTAAGCTGCTCTGGATCCGTTTCAACCACCCGTTGATCGAGTTCCTCTGCGACCCGCCTCTGCTCGCTCAAGAGTCGAGCCTCTTGCAACGCCGATCGCCGCCTGGTTCGCCGCGACTCGCAAGAGGAGCCTCTCGATCTCCGTTGGGAAATCGGCCCGCTGAGAGCCAGCGACTAAGACTCCGACTTCATCCTGAAGCCCCAGCCGCAAGGGCGCGATCGAGACCTCTCCTTCTCCGATCGGATTCGGCACCACTAAAGGCGATGTGGGTGGGTCGCCTGTCAACCACGGGTTGAGCGCTCGGCCAACCTCCTGCGGCTGAGCCAGTCAGATTGCGGCGCTGAGCCAGCTCGGACCATCTCGATGGGCGCGCCGCCAATCGGATCGCTCAGCCGCGCATAGGCGAAGTCCAGGCGCAGCATACCTGAGCAGCACGTCGAGCAGAGTACTCACAATCTGGGCTGGCTCGTGGCCACTCCAGATGGCGGGAAGGGCGAGGACACTGATCAGATCATTGATACAGGCCCTGAAGGCGCTTAATCTCATCGGCTGTCTGTTCCATCTCCATTCCCATCGTCAGATAGTTGATGGCCGTCACCTATCGTGCGTGGCGCCGCGTTCGCGCAGCTCCCGCAAGAACTCATCCGGCGGAACAAAGAACGGGTTCTCCTGGAGGATGCCGCCAATGATGATCATCGGATGGGTCCGCATAATGTCAACGACGATATCCCCCGCCAAACTTGGCGAGATCGTATGTTCATATGACCGGGTCTTTATACCGGGGCAAAATATAGTTCAGCCTCGTCTCGTACTCCACCAGGTCATCGACACCCGGTCGGTCTTCCAGGGCCCATTCCATATGGGCGACCAGACGAGTCAGCGCGAAACCCTTGCTGTCTACCGCCCTCAAGGACCTCTTGGATCAAAGCAAGCATCCTATCCTGATCGAAGTGGCCATCGCGCAAATACGCATCAGCCCAGTTGCGCAGCTCGAACTGGCCGCTCTGTTCTGCCGCGGCCACATCGATGCCGGCGGACGCTCAACCGCCGTAAGTGTTCGCTCACGTAGCTTGGGATCGACGATATGGAAGGCCTTCTCGCCGCGCTCGAATCCCTCCTTGATGAACGGCAGCAGCACCCGATACTCCTCGTCAGGGCTATGAAAGAAGGCGCAGACGTGACGTTGCGCGCCAAGCACCGAGCCGGCAAACCGAATCAGTTGGCTGCTCTCCGCTCGGGGCTCTCCACGAAACTGAGCATTATTATCGGCGGAATTCATAGCGTCCTCCTTGGAAAAGACGGAGATTCACTTCTAACCAGGCGTCGCTTTCATTCCGGGTAACCTCTGGCTGGCCGGTTTCCATATCGTGCTCGCACTCTCAACCGGCAGCGCAGAGCGCGAATGTTACACCGGGACCGAATCATCTCGGCACGGCCCAAAGCCGTCCGCCGTGGGACTCGATGATCGACCGGCTGATTGCCAAACCCATTCCCATGCCTTTCGGCTTGGTCGAAAAAATGGCTCAAAAAATCGATCGAGAGTTCTCTGAATGTAGCTCCGTCCCGGAGTCCCGTACGGCTACGAGTATTTTGTCAGATCCATCTTGACGAGAATAGATGAGTAACTCGCGCGGCCGATCGGCGACCGATGCCATGGCTTCGACACCGTTCATAACGAGGTTGAGAATGACCTGTTGTAACTGCACCCGATCTCCCAACACAGGCGGAAGATCGTGGGCTAGCTCCGTCCGTAGCGCGACCTTGTTCCTTCCGCACTTCACCTTGGGCAAGCGCGGCAACCTCTTGAATCGCGTCGTTGACGTCCAGCCGCGACTTCTCTGTATCGGTTTTGCTTACGAGCGCTCGAATCCGGGAAATGACGTCACTCGCGCGATTGCCGTCGCGCAGGATGCGCCGGACGGCTTCGCGGGCTTCATCGAGATTGGGTGAATCACCGGCAAGCCAGCGTATGCACGCATTGCTGTTAGTGATGATGCCCGGAGAGCGGCTGGTTGACTTCATGGGCTATGGAGGCGGCGAGTCGCCCAGGGTCGTCACCCGCGTGACGTGCGCAAGCTCCGCCCGCGCTTGACGCAGTGCTTCTTCGGCGCGCTTGCTGCTCGGTGATGTTGTTGTTGGTCTCCCAGGGTCGCCGCGGGCAGTCCCTGCTTCGTCCTCGCTGCAAAGACCAGCGGCTCGCCACAATGACCTGCGTCCCGTCTGCGCGCCGTGTGTACGAGCTCTCCGTCCCAGCGCCCAGTGCGGAGCAACTCCGCATTGATTTCTTCAAGCGGTGCGGGAAGATCGTCTGCATGAGCTGGTGCGAGATCTTGCCGACCGCCTCCTCCCTCTTCCATCCGTACCGTTCCTCGGCGCCGCGATTCCAGTACGTGATGACGTCGCTCGTATCGCGCACGAAGACCGTGTCGTGCGTGAGGTTAAGGAGGCTGGCCTGCTCCCGCAGGACTTCGAACGACTTGCGCCCTTTGGCCATCAGGCTGGTAATGACCAACGCGGTTCCCAGGAAGGTAATCAGCTGCCACGAGATTCAGCGGCTCGCTCAGCGTTACATCTATAATGAAAAGCGGCTCAGTAAAGAAGTAGTCCAAACATAGAATGGCGATGATGGAGACAACGGCCGATAGAACGAAGCTACCCGCGAGCGACGCCAGTACGACGACAATCAGATAGAGAAGGGCGGCCGTCGTGACACTGACATTGAGTCGAAAGCAGACAAAGGTCACCAATGCCACAGCGATGCCGCCAAGCAAACACTGCGCGGCTGAGCGCCAGAATCTGCCGGTCTGCTTATGATTCATTGAGAACGGTCATTCGATGCGCTTGCTAAACATGTGGTCTTGGAGTATGTGGTAGTAGACGGAGTATTGGGTTTCAGTACTCAGCCTCATTTTCAGCAGCCATGCTAAGCTAGACTGGGGATTCTTCAAAAGAGTAAACTGAAACGTTGCGCCAGGGACCGATCATTCGGCACGGCCCACAATCGTCCGCCGTGACTCTCGACAATCGAGCGGCTGATCGCCAGTCCCATGCCCATTCCTGCGACTTGGTGGTGTAGAAAGCATCAAAGATCTTTTCGAGATTCTGTGAATCAATTCCGATACCGGAGTCTTGCGCTGCGACGAGCACTTTGTCGGATTCATATTTACAGGATCGAATGAGCAAGTCTCGCGATCGGTCCGTGACTGCACTCATAGCTTCGATGCCGTTCATCACCAGATTCAGGATCACTTGCTGCAACTGCACCCGATTGCCCAAAATTTGCGGTAGATCAATAGCTAGTTCCATCTGCAGCGTCACTTCACTTTTTGAATTTCACTCTGCACGAGAACAACAACTTCCTGAATGGCTTCGTTCAGAGTCCAGACCCGCCTTCTCGGTGCTGCTTTTTTCTTGACTAACGCGCGAATCCGCCCAATCACATCGCTCGCCCGTTTTCCGTCCCGGGTAATGCGCGCCAGCGCCTCCCGTGCCTCACTTAGGTTTGGAATGGGTCCCGCGAGCCAGCGCAAACCGGCGTTGGCGTTGGTTACGACGGCGGCGAGTGGTTGGTTGATCTCGTGAGCAATCGAGGCCGTCAACTCTCCCATCGTCATGACCCGTGTGACATGAGCCAACTCTGCCTGCGCGTCGCGCAAGAGCCTCTTCGGCCTGCTTGCGCTCCGTGAGCTGTTCTCGGAGAGCGTCCTCTACACGCGCGCGTTCCCGGATATTGGTCAACAGCCTCTCCACTTCACGCGCCGTTCGGTTAGTTCCGAGAAATTCGTCCGGTGGCACGTGGTACAGATTTTGGCAGACCGTGCTGTCGTAAATGACCATGGGATGCGTGCGGATGACGTCGAGAATGAGTTCCGGTGGAAAAAGGCGTCGATTGTACTGGCAGAGCGCAGAACAATTACTTTCCGAGAGCGTGTGAGTCAATCTGCTTTCGTATTCCATCCAACGCTCAAGCCCACGCGCCGCCTCTCAGAACCCATTCTGTTTCGCCGGTGGCGCGGAGCGCAGAGAACCCTTCGCTGATCGCCAACTGCGTGGCTTCCTTCCAGAAGGTAAACATCCAATCGGGGTCGAAAGATCCGTGCTCCAGATAAGCCTGCTCTTTGGTCGCCAGAACGAGGGCTTTAGATGCGACTCGCGCGGTCGACGTCAATTCCTTCGGACTCCATGGCTTGGCGAACATCGCCAACCGTGCCATCATCGGCGATGTAAATGCATTTTCTCCACGATCGAGCCCGATTCGTATGAATGGAATAGCGACCGCGTAATGATCTTCAGGGCTCTCGTATATCGAGCAGAGATGGTCGTGTGGACCGAGTCGTTCGAGTGCGGCGATAAGCGGAGTTGCCTGTGCTGCCAGATTCATAAAGCCTCCTTCTCTTTACTCAAAACTCTTCCGTTTAAGGACGGCCCTCAACATCTCACGGAGCATGGCGGGAAATGATAGGACCACCAATTTTAGCCAATTGGTGGGATCGTGCATCTCCGCATATTCAACAGCCCATTCTTTTCTTATTACAAACCTATTCTTCTTTGCCACAAGCCTGCAGCGTAAATTGGAACGTCGCGCCGGGACCATCATTGGGTACCGCCCAAAGTCGCCCGCCGTGGTTTTCAACAATCGAACGGCTGATCGCGAGTCCCATCCCCATTCCCTGCGACTTGGTGGTGTAGAAAGTATCGAAGATCTTTTCAAGATTCTGCCGATCAATCCCGATACCAGAATCTTGCACGGCGACGAGCACATTATCGGATTCGTGCGCAGAGGATCGAATAAGCAGGTCCCGCGGTCGATCCGTGACCGTATCCATGGCTTCGATACCGTTCATCACCAGATTAAGAATCACTTGTTGCAACTGGATTCGATCGCCCAATACAGGCGGGACATTGGCGGCCAAGTCCATGCGTATCGCCACTCCTTTTCGCACCGCTTCATTTTGCATCAGAAGGACGACTTCCTGAATGGTTTGGTTAATGTCGAGCCGCACTTGCTCGGTATCGGTTTTTGTACGAGCGCTCGAATGCGCGCGATCACCTCGCCCGCCCGATTGCCATCGCGGACAATGCGGCTCACGGCGTTGCGCGCTTCGTCGAGGTTTGGGGTCGCCGCGGCAAGCCAGCGCAGCGAGGCATTGGCGTTTGCGATGACGGCGGTGAGCGGCTGGTTGACTTCATGCGCAATCGACGCGGTCATCTCGCCCAGAGTTGCCACCCGCGTAACGTGGGCGAGCTCCACTCTGTGCATGGTGCAACGCCATCTTCGGCGCGCTTGCGCTCGATGAACTGACCTATCTGGCTGCCTATGGTAGCCATCATGTCGAGCAGGTCCTGATCGGGCTGCCTGATCTCGTGGCTGAAGAACTCCATGACCCCCAAAACTTCGCCGCCGAGCAGGATGGGAAAACCGAAGGCCGCGTGCAGCACTTCGCGCGCGGCGATGGGCGCGCGCGGAAAATTAGCATCACTGGACGACATCGGGAATGTATAGGGGCTCACGGCTGAACCAGACTCGGCCCGGCAGCCCGATCCCGGGGATAAAAGTGGTCGCGTGGCTGGTGGCCTCAAATTCCGCGACCTCTATGGATTCTTTATGCCAAACCTCGACGCAGCGTAGTACGCCCGCCTCTTTGTCTAGGCTCCATAGCGCCCCCACGTCCCATACCAGACACTCACACACGGCTCGAAGAATTTTTGCAGTGGCTTCTTGGAGAGTAGCTGCCTGCGCCAGTATCTGTGTGACTGTGTGCTGCGCCACTGAGGCGCTGCTCGGCCTGCTTGCGCTCGGTGATGTCTTGCACCGTGCCGAACATGCGGCGGGGCCGGCCCGACTCGTCCCACATGACATCGCCCTGACTATGGCACGAGTCGCACCTCGCCGTTGGGCCGGACCACTCGGTACTCCACATCGTAGCGCGGGCCACCCCGAAGCGCCTCCGCCACTGCTTTGACAACGATCTGCTTATCTTCGGGATGAACCAGTTCCGGCAATTGGGCTAGCTTAGGATCCGTTCCTGCGGGCGCAGCCCAAAGATGCGGTAGGTTTCGTCCGACCAGGTGATGAGATCCGTATCGGTGTCGCGCTCCCAGTAGCCGACGTGCGCGAGGCTCTGGGCCTCTTCCAGCTTGCGCTCGCTTTCGCCCTGGTTGCGAAACATCAATAAGCTGGTCAGAGCGTCTTCCAGCCGCCGGCCGATCTCCTGGAAAAGCCGCTCTTCTTGCGGTGTCCAGACTCGCGGGTACGAGCACTGGTGCAGCCCCTAACATGTAGGGCTTGTCCCCTTTGGGATAAATCGCCATGGCAATCATAGACTGTATGCTGAAACGCTTCGCCGCTTCTGCCGGCAGCGGATGTTCCGATGCCGGACCGAATCGCACAGGACCGCTGGAAGCTCTGACGGTTTGGAACACTTTCGCGATGTCCGGATCCACGGGCAGATCAAGTCCCAGGGCGAAGGCACCGGGAAACTCCGGTCGAACATGCTCCATCGGCACTTTCCACGATGACAGCCTCCGGATCACAGGGATAGACCAGCCACGCTCGGTCGCAATTAAAGATCGAAAGCACTGCGTCAAGCACATCGCTCATCATCTGCTCGAGGTCGTTCGTTCCTTGGATGGCTCGGTTAACCTGATCCATGCTCTCCAGGAACCAGAGATGAGCCTGGCGCTCCTCCTCGGCTCGCTTGCGCTCGATCGCGATGCTCGCAAGATCGGTGATCTGTTCGATGATGTTTTGCTGTTGTGGCGTAGGACTTCGCGGTTCGCGGGAGTATATCGCGAAGGTTCCCAGCACCCGGCCATCCGACGCGAGTACCGGCGTCGACCAACACGCTCGGAGCCCGTGTGGTAAGGCCAGATCGCGATAATTGGCCCACAGCGGATCCTGTGGCGATATCGGAGACGATTACTGGTTCTTTGCGGTAAGCGGCCGTTCCGCACGATCCCGCGGCAGGACCGATAAAGCCACCGTCGATCGCGTCGATATAGCTCTTTGGAAGGCTCGGCGCTGCGCCGTGCCAAAGGCGATTGCCATCCGGATCCAACAACAGAATCGAAGCACAGAGAACCTTTGGACAGCTCTTCGACAAGCCGGCACAAGGCGTCGAGGATCATGGAGAGGGAATTGCCTTTGGCGATCATTTCTAGAAGCCGTTTCTCTTCCGACAGCAATGCTTCGGCCCGCTTGCGCTCGGCTCTCTCCTTCGCTTCACGTAATGCTCGGTGCACCGAGGGCACAATTCTCGATAGCCGCTGTTTTAAAATATAATCCGTTGCGCCAATCTTGAGTGCTTCAATCGCCACTTCTTCGCCCAGCGTTCCAGAGACAAAGATGAAAGGCACATCCGGACATTTTTCCAGGGCGATTTTCAATGCAGAAAGGCCGTCGAAGGACGGCAGGGTGTAATCTGCAAGGATCAGGTCAAAGCCACCCGCGCTCGATTGAAGCGAAGAAATCAGCCTGAGTGTCAACGCGTGTTACCAGCACAGATAATACCTTCGGTCTCAAGAATTCGCCTGAATAAGTTCTGCATCCGTGTGGGTTATCTTCAAGATGCAGAATACGCAACGGAGACTTCATAATTATTTTCTAGCTTCCGTTTTGAAACCCATTCTAGTCAAGTTACTTCTTTCTTATGCTTCCCGGTGGCGGCTCATTGATGACTGCCCAGAAAATCCCAAGTTCTTTGATCGCATTGACAAACTCGTGGAAATCAACCGGCTTTACCACGTAGGCGTTCACGCCAAGTTTATAGCTCGCTACCATGTCTCTTTCCTCACGAGAGGATGTGAGCACTACCACAGGAATCATTCTCAGTTTCTCATCAGATTTAATCTGCTGCAGCACCTCCAATCCATCGACCTTGGGCAACTTTAGATCGAGCAGCAGGACGGCTGGGTTGTCACTAGTGCGCATCTTGAAATTCCCCGGCAATAAAGATAATCCAGGGCCTCTTCGCCATCACGAGTGACAACAACCTCGTTGGCAAGGTTATATTCCTCCAGAGCCGTCAGAGTAAGTTCCACGTCTTTGGGATCGTCCTCCACGATTAAAATACGCCCTAACTCATTCATAATTTATTCCTCCCATGATTTAGGAACCGAGAAATAAAAGGTTGCGCCTTGATCGACTAGACCTTCAGCCCAGACCCTGCCTCCGTGACGATGGATAATACGCTGAACGGTAGCCAGTCCTATACCCGTGCCTTCAAACTCTTCAGCCCGGTGCAGACGTTGGAATACGCCAAATAGCTTATTTACATACTTCATCTCGAAACCGACTCCATTGTCTCTAATGAAAACGACGATCTCGTTTTCTTTTCCATCGACGCATCCTATCTCGATCTCGGGTTGCGGGCGTTTGCGCGTGAATTTAACAGCGTTGGAAACGAGATTCACCAACGCAAGTCGCAGCATCGCACGGTCTCCATACAAATTGGGCAATGCGCCAATTCTCCAACCCATATTGCGCCCATCTGTCTCCTGTCGTACTTCACTCAAAGCTTCTTTCACAAGCTGTTCCAGGCTGACCATTGTCTTTTGGGTCTCAGCACGTCCTATTCTTGAAAAGGCCAGCAGGTCATCAATCAAGTCGCCCATCCGTTTCGCCGATTCCAGTATCATCGTCATATACCGGCGGCTCTTTTCATCGAGAACTTGAAGAGGCGTTTCTTTGAAGCAGCTCTGCATACCCGGCCATATGGCGAAGTGGCGCGCGCAGGTCATGCGATATGGAATAAGCAAATGCTTCTAATTCTTTATTGACCGCTTCAAGCGTCATCTGGTCCGCTCGACGACCCTTTGTTCGAGCTCTTCGTTCGAGTTTGCGAATTTCTTCCTTCCGCTCGCTTGCGCTCGGTGACGTCATTGTTTGTCTCGAGAGATCGCGTCGGGCTGCCCCTGGGCATTGCGCTGCAGCGCCCACCTGCTCGCCACAATGAGTTTTGTCCCGTCTCAGTTTTGTGTGGGTAAGTTCTCCTTCCCAGCGGCCACTGCGCAGCAACTCCGCGTTAATCTCTTCAAGCGGTGCGGGAAAGATCGTTTGCAACAAGTCGTGAGTGCAGCCTGCCCAACCGCGTCGCTCTGCCGTCCACCCGTACAACTCCCGAGCCCCTCGATTCCAGTAAGTGATGACATCGCTCATATCGCGGACGAAGACCGTGTCATGCGTCAGATTGAGCAGGCTCGCCTGCTGGGTTCGCTTCAGCCACTGTCAATCTCGAGTTCATCCCGCGCTTGCCGAAGCTCTCGCTCGATCCGGCGTCGCCTGGAGCTGAACCACGCCATTATGAATCCGAATAAAATAAAGACGGACAAATAAAGGGCGATCAGCAGGATGGACGTAGAAACTGAACCGGGGCTCCGCGAGAAAGTATTCGAAGCTCAGGACTGCCACTAAAAGCGCCAGGGCACCCAGGCCCGTTCCCCGCATACCAAATCGTTATGGCTATGGCGCCGAGCAAAAGCGGGAATTCGAGGTTGGGGATCGCCTAGAGCTTGCGCGAGGCGCCAACCCCAATGCGATTGCAGCGGAGACGATTGCCAAGCCGAATTTCAGCACCACTGTGACGCGCGGCGATGAAATTTCAGGTTTCGACATGCCTTTGCAGCCTCAGATGTTCATCCTGGTCTTGTTCCACGATAAGGGCGACTGCGTCTGCCTCAGTCATGACGCCGTCCCGTCACCAGCCGGCAAAGGTGAATTGAAATACAGCGCCTCTGTCGTCATTCGCTGTCGCCCAGAGTCGCCCGCCGTGCGCCTCGACAATTGAGCGGCTGATGGCCAGTCCCAGAGCCCATGCCGTGAGGCTTGGTTGCTAGTAAGCCTGGAAGAGGCCATCGAGATTGCCCGGATCCAGCCCAGGACCCGAATCTCGAACTGCCACCAACACGCTCTGCGAATCATCTTTGGCGCAACCGATTAACAACTCTCGCGGCGCATCGCTGATTCCGTTCATCGCGTCGATGGCGTTGATCATCAAGTTGAGAATCACTTGTTGCAATTGAATTCGATCTCCCAGAATGCGCGGCGTCATCGGACAGTTGGGTTTGTAGTGACACGCGATTCTCATACACTTCGCTGCCCACTAGCGCGATGACTTCACGTATCGTTTCGTTGATGTCAACCCAGTCTTTCCGCGATGGAGTTTTGTTGACGAAGGCGCGAATCCGGCCGATGATTTCGCCGGCACGATGACCGTCTGCGATGATACGCGCGGCGGACTCTCGGGGCCTCCTCCAGGTTCTGCGCCGCGAGCCGGCGCAAACAAGCACTGGCGTTGTTGACCACTGCGGTAAGCGGCTGGTTGATTTCATGGGCGATAGAGGCTGACATTTCTCCCAGCATGGCCACTCGCGTGACGTGGGCCCAACTCTGCCTGTGCATGGTACAGCGCGTCTTCGGCCTGCTTGCGCTCGGTCACGTCCATCCACGGTACCCACGGCCTCTACGAGATCGCCGGATGCGTTGAAAACAGGATGACCTATGGCATGGATGTATTTCATCGCACCGTCTGGCAGAACGATTCGGCAATCCAGTTCGTAGCCCGTCCTCTCGCTGACTGCTCGCTCCGAGGATTTCGGCGGCCTTGGCTCGATCGTCCGGATGAATCCGCTGGCGAAATGTTTCGAATGACGGCATCCCGTGTTCTGGATCGAAGCCGAATATGCGGAAGTGTTCCAGCGACCAGTGGACGATCTGTCTGGTGGCGACATTGAATGCCCAACTGCCCGTATGGCTCAGTCTCTGCCCCTCAGCCAAATAGGTTTCAGTGCGATGGAGAGACTCGTTTGCCCGCGCCAATTCTGCGGTTCGTTTCTGCGACCAACCCACTCCAGATCGTCATGAGCACGATGGAGCGCCTGCTCTGTCTGCCGGCGCACGGCGATCTCGCCCTCCAATTGGGCGTTTTGCCCGGCAAGCTGCTCAAGCATGCCGTTGACTGTTTGTGCAAGAGTGTCGGAGTTCGCCCGATCCGCTTGGCGTTGCGACGCGGCGTGAGAGATCGCCTTCGACGATGGCCGACGCCGTGCGGCTGATTTCATGCACCTCGGAAAGCAGCGCACGACGATCATCCAGCCGAAAGCAGCACCCAGGACCAACACGAGGCCCATTGCGCCTGCAAGCCCATACCAGAAGCGGTCGACGAGCGACTCGAAGCGGACGCTTTCGCGGCCCATCAGAAGGTGGTATCCGCCCGGTAACGTCACATGCGAAGCGACTACCCGCATCGTCGATCCGCCGCGCAGACCTATCACCAGTCCATACGTTCCGGGCGCGTCGGGGACCTCGGCGGGCCACGCGGTCAAATTTCCAGCGAGCCGCAGTTTCGACGCGTCTGCGGAAGACCATGATTTCGTCCCTGGGCAAGCTTCTCGCCTGTGACTCCATCGCATGTAGCGAGTCCCCTTCGCGCCTTCGCTGTGGAACACCTCGACCAGCGCGTTGCAGGTCCTCTCCTGAACGTACGCCCTGAAGGTCGAGAGGTTCGCGCGCCAGGCATACCAAAGCGGAATCGCAAACAAGGCGAGCATGAGCACGCTGAGAGGACGACGTAAGCAAGCGCTAACCTGGAAGGAGAGAGGCGGAAGAATCTGATCATAGGTCTTCGGTATTCAGCCGGCGCGGAGTTCACCTACGCGCGGCTAATCTCAATGATATAATCGCCGGGGTCCAGCGGGTTGTGATCGTAATGGAACGACGGGGTGTTAATTGGTACTGCACAAAGTCTCCAACGTATCGGCAAGCCTTGCGTCTCCGGCGATCATTCGAATACTTGGTCAACGGTCGTGGGTAAAGCACGTCCTCGTCTTCCTTCAAAATCGTAAATTGAAACGTCGCGCCGGGACCATCATTCGGTACGGCCCACAGCTTCCCGCCGTGGTTCTCAACAATCGATCGGCTGATCGCCAGTCCCATACCCATGCCTTGCGGCTTGGTGGTGTAGAAAGTATCGAAGATCTTATCGAGATTCCGTGGGTCGATCCCGATCCCGGAGTCTTGGACGGCGAGGAGCACGTTATCGGATTCTTGCGCAGAGGATCGAATAACCATCTCCCGCGGTCGATCCGCGACAGTATTCATGGCTTCGATACCGTTCATCACCAGATTAAGAATCACTTGTTGTAACTGTACCCGATCTCCCAACACAGGCGGGACATCGGCGGCCAAATCGATTCGTAGCGCCACACCTGTTCGCACCGCTTCATTTTGCATGAGTAGGACGACCTCTTGAACGGTTTGGTTAATATCCAGCCGGGTCTTCTCCGGATCCGTTTTCTGAACAAGCGTCCGAATCCGGGTAATGACGTCACTCGCGCGTTTGCCATCACGGACAATACGCAGCAAAGCTTCCGCGCTTCATCGAGGTTTGGGGTCGCCGCAGCGAAGCCAGCGCAGAGAGGCGTTGGCGTTGGCGATGACGGCAGCAAGGGGCTGGTTGACTTCGTGGGCAATAGACGCCGTCAATTCTCCCATTGTCGTCACCCGTGTGACATGCGCGAGTTCCGCCTGCGCCTGACGCAACGCTTCTTCGGCGCGCTTACTCGCCGTAACGTCCATCACCGTGCCAACATACTCGAGGTTCATCGATTCATCTCTTACGGCAAGCGCCACAACGTGGACGTATTTGACAGAGCCATCCGGCAGGAGGAATCGATTTTCAAAATCCATATCCGTTCCGCCCTGGACTCCGCGATCGAGAGTCTCTTGTACCCGAGCGATATCTTCCGGATGAATCCGTTGGAATGCCATTTCGAGTGTTGGCTTACGCTCCTTGATCGACCCCAAGAATTCTACACATTTGGTCCGACCAGAAGAGTTCTCCACTGGTAACATTCCAGCCGAAACTTCCCGTATGACTCAATCTCTGTGCTTCAGCTAAGTAGGCCTCGCTTTGCCGGATCTTCTCTTCCGTCTGCTTGCGCTCGATGCCCTGCGCGATGGAGTCGGCGACCGATGCGAGGGCGTCGAGTGTGGCGGCTGAAAGCCGCCGGCGAGCGAACATCGCCATCACTCCGACCACGCGATCCTGGACCATGAGCGGATAGCCGGCGAACGAAACCATTCCCTCATTTTGTGCCCAGGCCTTGTCACTCACCCGTGGATCGTTTACGACGTCATTGGTCAAATGTGGTTTCTTCTCTTCGAGCAATCAGGCCAATCTTCAGCTTTCCGACCTGGATGCGGCTGTGTGGACCGTCGAGATGCGTGTACATCCCGGCACTGGCCTGCAGTTCCAACATGTTTTTCTCTTTGTTCAGCGTCCAGATTCGAGCGAAGGCCGCGTCGAGGTGCCGAACGATCGCCTCTGCGGATCCGCGCAAGATCTCTCAGCGAGATCGGCTGGCTTGGAAAGAGCGGCGCTCACATCAGCGCGAAGACCTCGCCTGACGTGCCTGCGCGGCGCGAATTTCCTCCGCCTGCTTGCGATCCTCGATATCGGTATTCGTTCCATACCATCTAACGATGTTTCCCGTCTCGTCGCGCAGCGGCACGGCGCGGAACAGAAACCAGCGATACTCTCCGTCGCAGCGTCCGCATGCGCGCTTCAGATTCATCCGGCGTCTCCAGAAGCCAGGCTTGTGCGCCACTTCTCCACTAAGTTTGTCGAGTCTTCGGGATGAATTGCGACCGTCCAGCCCCAGCCTTGCGCTTCTGCCGCCGAAAGGCCTGTATACTCAAGCCAGCGTTGATTGAGGAATTCGGCGGAGCCGTCTGGCAGAGTGCACCACGCCAGCGTAGGGATCGTGTCGATGATGATTCGAAGTTGATCTTCCGATTTTTTGATTTCGACGAGCGCCTTTTCCAAAGCAGCGTTCGCATGGTGCTGCTCGGTGATGTCCATCACCGAGCCGACATACTCCAGCTTCCCCGGATCATCTCCTCGCGGCATGCGCCACAATGTGGACGTACTTGACAGATCCATCAGGCAAGAGGAATCGATGTTCGAAATCCAGATCCATTCCGTTCTGAATTCCGAGATCGAGAGTCTCTCGTACGAAGACGATGTCTTCCGGATGAATCCGTTGAAACATCAGTTCGAGTGTTGGCTTAGTCGCTAGGTCATATCCAGCAATTCGATATGTTTCTTCGGACCAGAAAATTTCTTCTGTAGAAACGCTCCACGCAAAACTGCCAGTCTGGCTTAATTCCTGCGCTTCAGCCAAGAGCGCTTCGCTGCGTCGCAATTCAGTGGTCCGCTCCGCCACTTTCATTTCAAGTTCATTGCGGGCCTGGCGAAGCTCTAGCTCGCTCCGGCGCAAGGCTGCCTCGGCTCGCCTCCGGAACGGTGGCGCCGCAGCCAACAGCCACTCCTGTCATTCCGAACGTCAGAAAGCGGGGCAGGTCGAAGAAGCCCGCGATCAACGAGATAGTTCATGGCTATCAGCTGAGGCAGTGCGAACGTGGCGAGCAGCGCGGCGAGAAACCCCGGCCCCGCACCGCCGAACCATGCTGCGGCGACGATGCCAGCCAGGAACAGCCCGGTTGGATGAAGAAAGGTCCGATGACCGAAATGTGGAGCAACACAGCGACTGCGACACAAACAGGGGGCCAGCGCATGCCGCAAGGCCGTGGATTCTTCCAGCTTCGCCAGGGAAGCGATGAGTACCGTCAGCCATGGCTGCCTGGCCTTCCATAGAACATAAGCCCTGAAGGTCGAGATGTTCATGCGCCGAGCATACCAGGGCGGAATGGGCAATATAGCGAGCACGGGCACGCTGAGCGCGATGTAACCGAGCGCCAACTGGGAGAAGCGGAAGAACCTGATCATTATGCGTTCGGTATTCAGCCGGCGTTGAGTCCGCCTGGGCGTTGTGGTACTGCACAAAGTCTCCAACATATCAGCACGCCTTGCACCTCCAGCGATTATCTCCAATGCATGGTCAGCGGTCGTGGTAAAGCACGTCCAGTCTTACTTCAAAAGCGTAAATTGAAACGTCGCGCCGGGACCGTCATTGGGCACGGCCCAAAGCCGTCCGCCGTGGTTCTCAACAATCGAGCGGCTGATCGCTAGCCCCATCCCCATTCCCTGCGACTTAGTGGTGTAGAAACTATCGAAGATCTTGTCGAGATTCTGTGAATCGATTCCAACACCGGAGTCTTGGACAGCGACGAGCACTTTGTCGGATTCGTGCGCAGAGGATCGAATCATCATCTCTCGCGGTCGGTCCGTGACAGTATTCATGGCTTCGATACCGTTCATCACCAGATTAAGAATCACTTGTTGCAATTGGATTCGATCGCCCGATACACACGGGAGACTGGCCGCCAGGTTCATCTTCAGCACCACGCCGGATTTTTGTATTTCGCTGTGCGTCAGACTCACAACTTCTTGGATGACTTCGTTAATGTCCAGAAGCGTCTTCTCAGTGTCGCCTTTTTGGACCAATGCACGGATGCGTCTGATCACATCGCTGGCCCGGTTGCCGTCTCTGACGATTCGCGATATCGCATCCCGCGCTTCGTCTAAGTTCGGTGTTGAATTGGCAAGCCAGCGGAAACAAGGCGTTAGCATTAGCAACCACGGCCGCAAGCGGCTGGTTGATCTCATGAGCGATCGACGCGGTCAGTTCTCCCCATGATCATAACCCGCCCTACGTGCGCCAGTTCGCCTTGCGCCTCGCGCAGAGCGTGTTCCGCGCGGCTGCGTTCCGCGCGCGTGCGCAGCGCAGTCACCCCATAGGCCAGATTATCCGCCAGCTCTGTGAACAGCTCCACTGCGCGTTCATCGAAAGCACTCGATTGTTCAGCGTAAAGAGTGAGGGCGCCAAACGGTTTGCCATCAGATATCAACGGCAGTGAGATGTTCGAACGGTAGCCCCGTTTCAGGGCCTCATCCGCCACGGCGCGATACTCGAATCGGTTTCAATATTCTTGGTCCACGTAGGTTTGCCGGTCCGGATCGCAGTACCGGTAGGCCCATGACCTCTTTCAGTATCTTCCCAGGTAGCCTTGACGCGTTCTACGTACCCTTCGTCGTATCCTGCTTGCGCCACCGGCCGAATCGACTTTTCCGGGTCAAGCTCCCGGTAACCGACCCACGCCATCCGCAGTCCGCCGGCGTCCACGAGGATACGACAGGCCGCCTGCAAGAGTTCGTATTCATCCGTGGCATGAACCAGAGCCTGGTTGCATTGGTAAAGAGTCTGCAAGGTCCGGTTCAGCCTGGCCAACTTGTCTTCGGCTTGTTTGCGCTCCGTTACGTCGAGCAGCGCGCCGGAAAACCTGACTAAGGTACCGTCCGTATTCCGGATCGCTTCGGCCATGCTTTGCACGAAGCGAATCGAGCCATCAGGGCGGATGATGCGGTATTGGATATTGTAAGGCCTACCGTCGCGAACCAGCTGATCGTAACGTTCCATCGCATATTCGTCGATCTTCGGGATCAACAATGCGCTCGACGAAATCTTTGCGAGCCCAGGCGCCGTTTGCGGATTCAGGCCCAAGATGCGAAATATCTCATCTGACCAGCGGCTCGCCCCAGTGAACACGTCGATTTCAGTAACTGCCGAGATGGGCGATCCTCTGGGCCTGGGTGAGCTGGGCTTCGCTTGATCGAAGCGCTACCTCGGCTTCTTTCCGCTCGGCGATCTCTGCCAGCAGCTCTCGGTTGGCGCGCTGAAGCTCCGCGGTGCGCTCTTGCACCTTCAATTCCAGCTCGTCGCGGGCCTGCCGAAGCGATTCTCTGGCGCGCTTCTGGCTTGCGCTCAACCAACTGATCGAGGCCGCAGAAAGGAAAAATACAACCATGCGCGGCAAGTCTTCCGCGCTCAAGGCCTGTAGTATAGTACGGCGACGTAAAGTGATAGTCGATCAGCCCGACTGAAAGTGAACTCGCGAGCAATCCGGGTCCAAGCCCGCCCAGCCAGCTGCTGAGCACGACTGCACAAAAGAACAATGAGTTGGGTGTGGGATCAAAGTAGGTCCTCAGCAACTCTTTGATAATAAGCGCGGTGGCGACAGATAAGACAGCGAGCCCGTACCTGAGAACGATCGACGTGATGCGCCGTTTTGGCGTCCCAAACTTCGACATAACTTTACGTCCAATTCACAGCATCTTATCCAAACGCAGCGAGCATGGATTGGCCATGCCGAACTCTTGGGTCGTTCGGGATTGCGTCAGTCGCGCACCAGAGATATCTAACCGCGTCGCGCGCCGGGAATCTATTATACTTTCGTATAGTGTGTTGAAAGCGCCCGCACAGCCAGATAGAAAATTCCGTGCTGGTCGGCTGAAGCTTTTGCAGCCACGCCGAAGCGGAATAAGCTTTAGCGCTGTACAGGGTTATGAAACGGTCCGTTCCGCTTCCGCGAGCCGGAACAACACTCAGCACTCTACGCTGCTTGGCCCCGGATCCATCGACTCGCAGTGAAATCGATCGAGACTGGCGCGAAGTTCGGACGCAATCCGTTCTAGCGGCGCTGTAATTCATCCAGCTGTTGCTGGCTCTGGTTGAGCCGTTCCTGAAGCTGTTGCTGGTTCAACTCACGCTCGTTTTGGAGTTGCTCTAGTTGTTGGTCTGGCCGCCGCAGCTGTTGCTGGCGTAGTTGGTTCAACTGCTGATCGTCCTGCAGCCGCTTCAACTGCTGCTCGTTCTGTATTTGATTCAATTGCTGCTGAACGTCATCGAGCCGGTCCTGTCGCTGAACGGGATTGGTTTGGCCGTGCTGTTGCAGTTGGTCCAACTGCCGCTGAACCTGATTTAATTGCTGATCGCGCTGGAGCTGGTCGAGCCGTTGTTGGTCGCGCAGCTCGTTCGCTTGCGCGCGCCCAAGAAACCGATTTCCCCAAAGGCTGAGCTGCAAAGGCTAACTCTCCGACCGGTAAAGCGTGAAACGATAAGATGATGAGCGCGAATAAATAAAACTTCCCCATGGACATCCTTCCTTACCATCGTCTGTTGGCTCTGCACTGCCGCCGACGATTGGAGCTCAGGTTTAATCCGGTACAGTGTTTTCCCAGCGATACTGGTCCATCTGCTGCGCGTCCGGCTGATCTTGTCCGACGGAAGTCTCGCTACAGGGGCCGTAATAGTCGATGACTTCGCCAGAGTTCGGGCGTTTAGGAACCAGCTGTTGGCCGGCGAAACCCTGCGTGGTCAGTGCCATAATCTCCATCCGACAAAAGCTGTCGGAACCAATTTCCTCTTTGAAAAGGAGCCCGGGAACTTCGCTTGCGCTGACCGGCGTGTAAGTCGCCACAACGCTTCCACTCAGCAGCAGGGCTGCGAAAAAGAACTTTGCAGTTTTCATTTCTATCACCTCTGGGCGCGTCTCCTGACAATTACTAAAGCAAGGGCTGCGCCAAAGCGCCTCGACGCATCGCGGTGAGCAAATCTATCGTGAGTCGGGTAGTTACGGCCTAAGCGGCTGTTTTGGCGCTGATTGCGCGAACCTCGCCGTGACGAATTTTCGGCATGAGCTTAAATGTCGACATTGACTTCGGCATCGGAGGTGCCGAGCTCTTCTAGCCGTGAAATACGTTTGCCGCGACGATTCTGGGCGTGCGTCGTACAGATTCGCTATATTGGTCTGCTTGGTGAATCTTTCTTCCGACCATGCCGCGCGCCCGCTCAGAGCTGCG